>Ga0066669_10000917_pt1 | contig 10515 bp, 9 predicted proteins | sample GraSoiAngelo_118_FD_133940 | JGI IMG/M metagenome (GOLD analysis project Ga0066669, IMG submission 133940) | Grasslands soil microbial communities from the Angelo Coastal Reserve, California, USA - 14_0919_02_20cm | ecosystem: Environmental > Terrestrial > Soil > Grasslands | place: USA...
CGCGATGGCGTCATCGCCCCTGGGAGTGATGTGTTCACCTCGCTGCACGAAGAGGTTGAGCGCCTGGTGCGGCTCTCAGCCTCGCTGGAAGCACTGGCGCGTGGGGAAGGCCGGGAGCCATCGCCGCGCGAAACCGACGTGGTGCAGGCGATCTGTGCGGCGATGGACGCATTGCGTCCGCTGCTCGAACGCCGGTCGATTCGAACCTCGTCGCGTATGCCCGCCGCCGCGGTCGCCTACGTCGACCCCGACCACCTCGCGCAGATCCTTTCCAATCTGCTCCAGAACGCTGCTCAGTACACAGACTCCGGAGGTGAGGTCCAGGCCAGAGTCCAGGTCCGAACGAGGCGCGTGAACGTGGAGGTGCTCAACAGTGGCGCCGGCATTCCGCCAGACGATTTGGAGCGTGTGTTCGAGCGCTTTTACCGGGTCGATAAGTCGCGCGATCGCTCCACAGGCGGCGCCGGGATCGGGCTTGCCATCGTCAGGATGCGGGTGAGGGCAGCGGGCGGCGAGGTCGGCGCCGAGTCTCGCGCAGGTCTGACCCGATTCTCGTTCTGGCTGCCGAGGCCAAACGGGTCGGCCAGGGCCGCATCAGCTCAGTTGCTTATTGAGGCCGCGCCGCGGTAGCTTGAGGTTCATGCCTGGAGAGGGGGACGGCCCCCTCGTTTTCGGGCGGTCTGGAACGATGTGTCCTCGCCGAAAGTGCCGGCACAATGGTTGTGAAGGAAAGCCCGGCACGCATGAGGGGCCAACCTGGCATCCTGGCCTTGCGTCAACGCGGTATCGTTCGGGGCCCTAGGTCGTCTTCCTCCGCTCGCGCTGCAAACGGAAGGTCGCGATCGCAGCCTGGCCGTAGCGCTCCGCCATGTCGATATAGCGGGCGGCATCATCCGCGAGGTCAGGGTCGTGGTCCTTGTGCCGCCGTCCCAACGCTTCGACCGCGAACTTGACCCCCCTCATGTAAGGCTCCAACTGCTCGAGTGGTAGAGGGCGGTCGCCTCGCGCCATCTCAGACTTCTCCCCGAATTGAGTTGAACAGTTCGTCATCAGTAGGGCGGTCAGCAAAATCGCGGCCCACGTATCTCCAGCCTATGGTTCCATCGCGCCTGATCGCGAAGATCGCCGGCCTGGCGATGCCCCCGCCTGCATCCGTCCACACGCTCCATTCCTTGATGACGCGACCCTCTGGGTCGCTGAGCAGATGGAAAGGCAGCAACAGCTTTTCAACCATGGCGTGGTTGTTAGCGATGAGGTCGACCGATATCCCCGCCATGCCTACGCCTTCCCTGACGAAGTGGTCCCAGTTCCGTGCGTACGAGGCCAACTGCCCGTTGCAGTATGGTCACCAGTCTCCTCGGTAGAAGACCAGGACCATAGGTCCTTGGCCCAGCTGCTCGTGGAGCCGCCAGGCTTTCTCCTCCTCGTCGGGCAGTTCGAAGTCGATCGCCTTCTCTATCTCGTTGGCGATACTAAGCCTAGTTCGCGAGTGAAAAGCCACCGCAGCTGAGACTCGGTCGTGGCGGTCTAGGCTTACGCAGAGGGACCCACTGTCGTACAGCAACGCCGGTGGCAAAAGATGGTTTTTGACGGCACGCGGCAGCCAATCAGCGAATTCAGACCGCAACCTTTGAACCGACCCCAGCGATCAGTCAACCGCAAGGTTGAGGGTTCGAGTGCCGGTCCCGGAGCCAGTTTGGAATTCAGAATCCAGTGATCGATCAAGCGATGCTTGATCGCAATGTCGCTCCGCGTATTTATTTGTGTAAGGCGCCCCAAGGTGTCCTCCGATGAACGGCTTTCGAGGTCCCTCGTACGTGGCGTCGCCGTCCGGCATGCAGATCGGCTAACACCTTTCGCCATTCGGGAAGCCACTGCCAGGATCAGTCGGGTTTGCCGTGGCTTCCTTCCGTCTGCCCTTCAACGTTCAGATGCCGAGGATTCGGTGCAGCACCTCGCTGTCCCGCGCACGCGCGGTCGGAAGCACCTCGACGATGCGCCCCTTCTCGATGAAGGCCGCCCGGTCGGCGACGCGCAGCGCCATCTGGTGATTCTGTTCGGCCAGCAGGATTGACACGCCGGTCGACTTCAGCGTTCCGAGAAGCGTCCCGATCGACTGCACCAGCACCGGCGCAAGGCCTTCGGTCGGTTCGTCGAGGAGCATCACCCGCGGATTGCCCATCAGCGCGCGCCCGAGCGCGAGCACCTGCCGTTCGCCGCCCGAGAGGCCGCCCGCCATGTTGTTCTTCAGGCTCTCGAGCTTGGGGAACAGCTCCCAGATCCGTTTCTTCGTCCAGCTGCGGTCGCCGCCGTTGGCGTGCGATGCGATCTCGAGGTTCTCGTCGACGGTCAGGTTCTGGAAACAGCGCGCGCCGGAGGGCACGTAGGCCAGTCCCCCGCGCGCCCGCCGGTGGGCGGGCCATCCGCTCATGTCGCGACCTCCGACGCTGACCGATCCCGAAGCGCCAGGGAGAAGCCCGATGATCCCGCGGATGATGGTTGTCTTGCCGGCGCCATTGCGGCCCAGCACCGCGAGCAGCTTGCCATCCTCGACCTCGACGCTGAAGTCGAAGACGACATGGCTCTTGCCGTACCGGACGTTCAATCCCTCGACCTGGAGCATGACTACGCGCCTAACTCCTCCTGCTCCAGCTCCCCCAGGTAGACCTTCTGCACGTCCGGGTTGTGCCGGATCTGTTCCGGTGTGCCCTCGGTGAGGACGCGGCCCTGGTGCATCACCGTGACGGTGCGAGCCGTGCTGAAGACAACGGACATGTCGTGCTCGCAGAAGAGTAGCGTCAGGTGGCGCTCCGTGGCCAGGCGCCGGACGAGCTCCATCGCTTTGTCCGTCTCGTAAGCGGACATCCCGGCCGTGGGCTCATCGAGCAGCACGAGCTTCGAACCGAGCGCGAGCGAGATCGCGATCTCGATGGCGCGCTGATCGCCATGGCTCAACTGACCGGCGGGGAGGTCTGTCCACGCTCCCAGGCCAACTGCCTCGGCTAGCTCCTGCGCCTCAGCGGAGAAGATGCGATTCGCAAGTCCGAACGGCCGGACGGTGTAGCCGGCGTGCGCGAGCATCGCGAACTGCAGGTTCTGACGAACGGTCAGCTTCGGGAATATCGTCGTGATCTGGAAGGCGCGACCGATGCCGGTCCGCGCGATCACGTGAGGCGCCTTGCCCGTGATGTCGCGTCCGTCGAATTTCACGGTGCCCGAGGTGGGCTTCAGCTGACCGGTGATGAGGTTGAAGAGGGTGGACTTGCCGGCCCCGTTCGGACCGATGATGGCGTGACGGTCGCCCTGCTTGACCTCGAGGCTCACGTCCTCGACCGCGCGCAAGCCGCCGAAGCGCCGGCTCAGGTGCTCGATCTGAAGCAAGGTCTGCCCGGGATGCACCTCCTCGGCCTGAATCGCATCGGTGGCGAGCGCCTTGCGGACATCGAACATGCGGATCGCCTCGCCCGCGCTTTCAGCAGGCGGCGCTTCCGCCTGCTCGCCACGATGGAAACGCTCGCGCAGGCGCAGGAACACGGTCGGCGCGTCCGAGATGCCGCCGGGCACAGCCAGCACTACGCCCAGCACGATCGCGCCGAGGATGATGTCGAACTGGTAGGGGAACTGCTTCGAGACCGCGTTGTCCAGCACCACGTAGATGAAGGCGCCGATCGCCGGCCCGAGGAACGTGGTCGTCCCGCCAAGGAGTGTCACGACGACCGGCTGCGCGTTGGCCGTCCAGTAGAGCATCTCGGGGTATGCCTGCTGCTGGTACAGGATGAAGAGGCCTCCCGCCATGCCGGCGAACAGCGACGCGATCGTGTAGATGGCCAGCTCGTACGCCTTTACGTTGATGCCGATCGCGGCGGCGCGCTGCCTGTTCTCGCGGATCGAGAGCAGAGCCGCGCCGAACGGCGAGCGCACGAGGAGAAACATCAGCAAGAGACACACCCCGACGACTGCCGCCGTGAAGTAATAGAGCGTCGTGTAGTCGCTCAGCTGGTCGGGCACTGTGACCGCGATACCGTTGTCGCCGCCCGTAAAGTCGTACCACGTAAAGGCGAGCGAGAAGAGCAGCTGGGAGATGGCGAGCGTGAGGAGCGAGAAATACAGTCTGACCGCCCGCTGCGCGACCAGCCCGGTCACTACACCGACCGCCGCTGCCGCGAGCGGCGCCGCGGCAAGACCCAGCAGGATGGGAAGGTGATAGCGCTTGAAGATCAGGGCGACCGTGTAAGCGCCGACGCCGTAGTAGGCGGCGTGCGCGAACGAGACCATGCCCGTATAACCGAGCATCAGGTTGTAAGAGATCGCCCACAAAGCGAGCACCAGCGCTGAGGTGCCCAGGAAGATCTGAAATCGCGAGCTCGCGTCGGGGTTCAGGTTCTCGTTGAGGCCGGCCAGGGGAGGGATCAGGGCCACGAACAGGAACAGGGCGAGCACCATTCCCCAGCGCACCCGGTCGCCGCGGGAGCGCGGAAGGAGGCGGATCAACTGTCGGGCAGACCGAAGAAGCCACGCGGCCGGACGATGAGGACCGCGGTCATGATGATGAAGACGAACGCAAGCGCGAACGGGTTGGTGGCGGGGATGACGAGACCGAACGAGATCACCATGCCCACGATCAGCGCGCCGACAGCCGAGCCGACGATGCTGCCGAGGCCGCCGATGACGCTGATCGCGAAAGCGAGGACCAGGACGTCAGTGTCGATGCTCGAGCCCACTGCCTGGCTTGGCGCGACGATCGATCCTCCGAGCCCCGCCAATGCGGCGCCAATCATGAACACGGTGGTGTAGAGCCTGGTGACATTGACGCCGGTGGCGTTCAGAAGGTCCGGATCCGCGACGGCGGCTCGGATGTTCCGGCCAAGGTTCGTGCGGTAGAGCATCGCCCACACGCCGCCGCCGATGGCAATTGCGGCGGCGATCATGAAAAGCGAGTAGCTGGCGTAGCTGTAGCCGCCCAGGTTGAGGTGACCTGGGATCGGCGAAACGATGGTTCGGTAGTTGGCGCCGAAGACGATCCGTACCGCGCCCGCGATGATCAGGCTGACAGCGTAGGTGCCAAGCAGCTGGACTAGATGCTCTCGGCCGTAAACGCGCCTTAGCACCAGCACCTCAACGACTCCTCCGATCGCACCGGCCACCGCCACCGCGACGAGCATCCCTCCCCAGAAGCCAAGGCCCGCGCCCAGCTGGTTGCCGATGACCACGGTCACGAACGCCGCGATCATGTAGAGCGAGCCGTGCGCCATGTTGATGACGCGCAAGGCCCCGAACACCAGGGACAGTCCCGCCGCGACTATGAACAGGTAGGCCGCATTGGCCAGCCCGCCCACCGCGAACAGCAGGACTTGCCCTGGCGTCATATTCGTTCTTGTTTCTTGGTGGGTGTGACTAGCTCGCTTTCCAGGACGGACATAGGGCAAAGTTCGCGGTCGTGGGATCGCCCGCCTTCGCGTCGCACTGATTGCCCTTGATCTCGTTGACCATCTGAAGCGGCATCAGCAAGTCGTCGCCTTTGAGGTTCGTCACGTCTTTGAGAATCGGGAACGGAAAGGCTCCGCCGGAGCTTGTGGTTGTGCCAGTGGTCTCGCCGACGTTGGCCTGCAGCTCATCAGGGCGGATCGTGATCTTGTATCCGCGCAGGCTGTCGAACGCGTGGCCACTGATCTGCTTGACGACCTGATCCGCGTCGAAGCCCTTGGCCGAGTTCGCGGCTTGTGCCCAGAGCATGAACGCGTCGTAGTCCATGACCGCCCAATCGGACGGGTACTCGCCGTTGAACTTTGCGCGGTAGCGGCTGATGAAGTCGGTGAGCTTCGCGTTGTTGTTCTGCAGCGCGAAGAACGGAGCACGCATGTATGCGTGCATACCCTCTGGGTACTGGGAGCCCAGCGCGTTCAGCTCGTCGACTGAAACCAGCGTCGTCATCGGGTACTTGACGAAGAACTGTGGGTCGACCGCGAGAGCCTGCTTGATAAAGTTGATCTGGTCTGCGGCGAAGATGTTGGAGTAGACGAGGTTTGGCTTCGCGGCCTGGATGGCGTTGATGGTGGAGTCCCAGCGTGGGTTGGTCGGAAACGGCACGTACCAGGTGCTCGGGTCGTTAACGATTTGCGCGCTCGAGTTGGCCTTCTTCAAGGCGGCCACAAAGGCGTTGGTCTCCGAGATGCCGAACAGGTACTTAGGCGAGACGATGAAGATCTTGCCTACGTTCAGCTTCGCCGCGAGCCGGCCCGCAGCGGTGCCTTCCATGTAGGTGTTGGGGACGATCGAGACCCAGTAGGGGTTGACGATGTCGGGCTCCATGGTCAGCTGCCAGCTGTTGCACGTGGCGTCGATCGTGATGACCTTGTTCTGCTTTGCGATCGGGCTTTCGGCCAGGCACTGAGCCGACGTCACCGAGCCCATCAGGGCAACTACGTTGTCCTGCAGGATCATGTTCTTGGTGTTGCTCACCGCCTGCGGGACGGTCGTGCCGTCGTCCTGGATGTCCATCTCGATCTTGTAGCCGTTGACGCCGCCCTTGGCGTTGATGTCGTCCGCCGCGAGCTGCAGTGCCTGGCTCACCGCGTGACCGTAGAGTGCCGACTGGCCGGTCAACGGCGCCGAATAGCCGACCTTTTTCGTGCCTTTGAAGCTCTGGGCCTGGTTGCCTGAGGGCTGGCTGCCACAGGCGGCCATAACGACCGCTGCGGCCAGGACGAGGGCCAGCCAGACGAGTGGCCTGACGCTACGCGGTACCAAGGTCATATTCCTCCCCTGCTGGTTGGCGGGACGCCTTCTCGAGGTCGTTGTCGGCGGTGCCCCAGCGACGACGATATGGTAATTCGCGGTTCGCCAACCGTCGAGATACGGGTTGATCAGGCGCTCGAACCGGGCCGAAGGTGCCACGATCTCGGTATGCGTGTCGACTCCGCGACCGCCTCGGATCTGAGGGCGATCCTCGGCGAGCGGCTGTCCATGGCCGAGAGCGAGAGGGAGGCGCACGGTCTCGACGAGTCGTACCACCGAGCGATGAGCCCGGACATGGTCGGCTACCCCGAGAGCAGCCAGGACGTAGCCGCCATCATGGCTGTCTGCGCGCGAACCCTGACTCCGGTAATCCCGTTCGGAACCGGCACTTCACTGGAGGGCCACATCGCGGCGGTCAGGGGCGGCCTATGCCTGGACATGAGCCGGATGAGCCGCGTGGTCGATGTCCGGCCGGCGGACCTCGACGTGACCGTGCAACCGGGTGTCACCCGCGAGGCACTCAACAGGGAGCTCGCCCGCCATGGCCTGTTCTTCCCGGTCGACCCGGGCGCCGATGCTTCGCTTGGCGGAATGGCCGCCACCCGTGCTTCCGGCACGACGACCGTGCGCTATGGCTCGATGCGCGACAACGTGCTCAGTCTCGAGGTGGTGCTGGGGGACGGGCGGATCATCCGGACAGCATCGCGGGCCCGCAAATCGTCCGCCGGCTATGACCTGACCCGCCTGTTCGTCGGTTCGGAAGGAACGCTCGGCGTGATCACCGAGCTGACCCTTCGCGCGTACGGGTTGCCCGAGGCGATGAGCGCGGCGGTGTGCTCATTTCCGGCGCTCGATCAGGCAGTTTCCTGCGTGACCTCGGTGATCCAGATGGGTGTGCCGGTCGCTAGGGCCGAGCTGCTCGACGAGATCTACATCGATGCCGTGAACCGCCGCAGCGGCCTCGCCCTGAAAGTGATGCCCACGATCCTCTTCGAGTTCCATGGCAGCGAGGGTGCCGTCAAGCACGACGCCGAGGAGGTCGCCGCCTTGGCCCGGGAGTTCGGCGCCGTATCCGTCGAGTCGGCCACGACGCAGCAGGACCGCAACCGTCTGTGGCGTGCGCGGCATGAGGCCTACTACGCCGGGCTTGCGCTGCGTCCTGGCTCGAAGGGGCTGGTCACCGACGTTTGCGTCCCGCTGTCAAACCTTGCCCGGTGCATCGCCGAGACCAAGGCCGACATAGAAAAGTCGAATCTCATTGCGCCGATTCTCGGCCACGTCGGCGATGGCAACTTCCACGTCTGCTTCCTGATCGACCCCGCTCGGGACGATGAGCTCGCGGAGGCGCGTGCCATCAACCGGAGCATGGTGGCGCGCGCGATCGAGATGGGCGGCACGTGCTCGGGCGAGCATGGCGTCGGTTACGGCAAGGCGGAGTTCCTCGCCGCCGAGCACGGCGAGGCCCTCACTGTGATGGCCGCGATCAAGAAGGCGTTGGATCCGCTCGGGATCCTCAACCCCGGCAAGATGAGCGAGGCGGCGCTTGGTCTGTCGCGCCCTTAACTTGCTTCGACGGTGAGCACCGCCTTGCCGGTGGTCTTCCGCGAGGCGACCTCTTCCAGGACCATCACAGCATCAGCGAGCGGAGCTTCGCGTCCGACATGGGGCCGGATTTTTCCCGCCGCGTAGAGGGCGAACAACGCTTCAGTGCACTCGGGGATCAGCTGCGGCGCGCGCTGACGATAAAGGCCCCAGTGCAGGCCCACGATCGAATAGTTCTTGATCAGGAGGTGATTCGTCGCGATGGTCGGCACGCGTCCTGAGGTGAATCCCAGCACGACGATGCGACCTTCGAAGGCGACGCACTTGGTCGACCGATCGAACACGTCGCCGCCGACCGGGTCGTAGACCACGTCCGCTCCTTTGCCGTCGGTCGCCCGTTTGACCGCGGCCACGAAGTCCTCGTCGTTGTAGTTGATCGCGACGTCGGCGCCCATGTCCCGGCACACGGCGAGCTTGGCGTCCGAGCCTGCCGTCGCGATCACCCGGGCACCGGCCGCTTTGGCAAGCTGGATCGCGGCGGTCCCCACACCACCTGCGCCGGCGTGGACGAGGACCACCTCACCCGGCTGCACGTTGGCTCGGCGATGGAGTGCGAACCAACCGGTCTGATAGTTGATGAAGAAGGCGGCGGCCGCAGCGTAGGACATGCCATCGGGCAGCTTCAGGACATCGCCCGTTTCGGCGTGGGTGACCTCGGTGTAGCCGCCGCGGTGCAGGCCCTCTTGCGAGACGACCGCAAACACCCGGTCTCCGGGCCTCATCCCGGTTCCGGGCGGCGCGGCCTCGACATCGCCCGCCACCTCGGCTCCGGGGATGAAGGGCAGCTCAGGCTTGACCTGATAGGTGCCGCCGAGCTGGAGCAGGTCGAAAAAGTTAACCGCCGCGGCCCGCACGCGGATCCGGACCAGGTCGTCGCTCATTGGCGACGGATCGACATCCTCGAAGTGAAGTTTGTCGGGCGTTCCCAGCTCACGGACGACCCACGCTTTTGGCACTGCGCCGGATCGTACCCGCACGTGGCACGGCATGCCCGATCTGTGCGGGGACGCAAGCGGAATAGACTGGCTCCAATGGCCACGGTTCGGCCGGCCGCGCCCGACGTGGAGCAGAAAGACATCGACGAGGCACGGGCGTTCAACGCCCAGCTCGAAGCTCTGATCGCCACCCAAGTACCCGTGATCTCGGTCCCGCCAGACGTGTCGCGGCGGGCCAGGCGGGAGGGCAAGGGCATCTTTCCAGCGCCCGTATTCCTGGACGAGGCGCGGGACATAGAAGTCGCGGGCCGCAGCGGTCCGCTCAAGGTCCGGGTCCTGCGTCCTGACAAGGAGGCGACTGGCATCTATCTCCATATCCACGGCGGCGGCTGGACCCTGGGCGCGCACGACATGCAGGACGTGGCCCTGATGCTCCTCGCCGACGAGACGGGTCTATGTGCTGCGAGCATCGACTACCGGCTCGCGCCGGAGCACCCGTACCCCGCCGCACCGGATGACTGCGAGGATGCGGTCCTCCATCTGCTCGAGCATGGCCCTCAGCTCCTGGATGCTCCCGCGCGCTTTGCCATCGGCGGCGAGTCGGCCGGAGCGCATCTCGCGGTGGTCACGCTGCTCAGGCTGCGCGACCGGCATGGGATCAAGGAACGCATCGCGGCCGCGAACCTCGTGTACGGCGCCTATGACCTCAGCGGCACGCCGAGCCAGATGCTCTGGGGCGATCGCAACCTGGTCCTATCGACGCCAATCATCAAGTGGTTTGGTGCCAACTTTCTTCCTGGCTTTGGATCGGATCGTCAGCGCGATCCCGACGTCTCGCCGCTATATGCCCGTCTCGCGGACATGCCTCCGGCCCTTTTCACGGTCGGCACCCTTGACCCGCTGATCGACGACACGCTCTTCATGGCGGAGCGCTGGCGCACCGCCGGCAACTCCGCGGAGGTCGTCATCTATCCCGAGGGCGTGCACGGCTTCAACCAGTACCCGACCGCTCTTGCTCGCAAGGCGAACGCGAGGCAGTTCGAGTTCCTGCGCGGCGTTCTGAACAAGTAGTTCGTACCCAAAAGCGAAGCCTCCTTTCAGGACGGGAGATCACGAGCGAGCTGGCGGGCGATCACCGTGCGAAGGATGTCGTTGGTGCCTTCGCCGATCGCCATCAGGGGCGCGTCGCGGTAAAAGCGTTCGATCTCGTACTCGGTCGAATATCCGTAACCTCCGTGGATCC
>Ga0066669_10000920_pt1 | contig 10504 bp, 8 predicted proteins | sample GraSoiAngelo_118_FD_133940 | JGI IMG/M metagenome (GOLD analysis project Ga0066669, IMG submission 133940) | Grasslands soil microbial communities from the Angelo Coastal Reserve, California, USA - 14_0919_02_20cm | ecosystem: Environmental > Terrestrial > Soil > Grasslands | place: USA...
GGCGCTCGCCATTCTTGTCGGCGCCATGTCTCTGGGCATTTGCATCATCATTGCTGCCGCGATCCACTAGCTTATGGGCGTCCTGGTGTTCATTTCCGTGCTGCTGGTCGCGGCTTGCGGCCTCATCTACGAGCTTGTCGCCGGCACGCTTGCAAGCTATCTGGTTGGAGACAGCGTCTTTCAATTTTCCACCGTCATCGGCACGTACCTGTTCGCCATGGGCATCGGCAGCGCACTCTCCCGCTACATAAACCGCGGCCTCGCGAATCGCTTCGTGTGGATCGAGCTTCTGCTTGGCGTGATCGGCGGCTTTTCCTCTGCGCTGCTGATGCTTGCGTTTGCCTTCACGCAGGGATTCGAATTGATTCTGTACGCGCTGGTCATCGTTATGGGCGTTCTGGTGGGGCTGGAGATTCCTCTGCTCATGCGCATCGTCCGCGACCGCTATCAGTTCCGCGACGTCATCGCGCACGTGCTTACCTTCGATTATCTCGGCGCGCTGGGGGCCTCCCTTCTCTTTCCGATTCTGTTGGTGCCACGCCTCGGTCTGGTGCGCTCCACGATGTTGTTCGGTTTGATCAACGCCGGTGTCGCGCTCTGGAGCACTTTTCTTTTCGCGAACCAGCTTTCCGCCACGCGCCGTTTGCGCGCTGCCAGTCTCGCCGTCTTGTGTGCATTAGGCGCGGGACTTGCCGAAGCAAAACAGATCACCGCCACGGCTGAAGACAACATCTACGCCGACGAGATTATTTTTGCCCGCGACACACATTATCAGCATCTCGTCCTCACACGCTTCAAGGACGACTTGCGCCTCTTTCTCAACAGCCACCTACAATTCAGCTCCCGCGACGAATACCGCTACCATGAAGCGCTCGTCCATCCCGGCCTGGCCGCCGTCCCCGCCCCGCGCCGCGTTCTGATTCTTGGCGGTGGCGATGGCCTTGCCGTTCGCGAAGTTCTGAAGTATCCGCAGGTCGAGAGCATCACGCTTGTCGATCTCGATCCCGAAATGACCAGGATTTTTTCCTCGAACCCCATGCTCACCAAGCTCAATGACAAATCGCTGCTTTCCCCTCGCGTGCATGTCAGCAACGCCGACGCGTTTCCGTGGGTCGATTCGAATGCGGATAGTTTCGATTTCATCGTCATTGATTTTCCGGACCCCACAAACTATTCGCTTGGCAAGCTTTACACCACCGCGTTCTACCGCGCCGTCTCGCGCCACCTCAGCGCGCAGGGACTCATGGTGGTGCAAAGCACCTCGCCGATGTTCGCCCGCGATTCCTTCTGGTGCATCGCGCAGACATTGAAGCAAGCCGGGCTGCAAACCTATCCCTACCACGTCTACGTTCCGTCCTTCGGCGAGTGGGGCTTCGTCCTGGCCGGCACTCACGAATACGTTCCCCCCAAATCAATCCCCGCCGGATTGCGTTTCCTCAGTGTTGCCGGCCTTCCCGCGCTTTTTCAATTTCCGCCGGACATGGCGCCGCTCCCCATGCCCGCCAACCAGCTCAATAGCCAGGTGCTTGTGCGCACCTACGAGAACGACTGGAAGGACATCAGTCATTGAAGCTGGGCCGCCGCAAGTTCCTCGGTCTTGGCAGCGCGGCGCTCGTTGGTCTTTCGCTCAAGAGTGAAAAAAAGATCGAAGGATCGTTCGTCAACGATTCCTCCCAGATGGGTCATCTCCTGCGCGACCGCGCCGGGTTCCCCCCGGCGAAGCGCGCCGAAAAATTCCCCGTTGTCATTGTCGGCGGCGGAATCGCCGGCCTCAGCGCTGCCTGGCGCCTTCGCAAGCGCGGCTTCACCGATTTCGTCCTTCTCGAAATGAACGCCCAGCCTGGCGGCAACGCGCGCTGGGGCGAAAACGAAATCACCGCGTACCCTTGGGGCGCACACTATGTTCCCGTCCCCGGCCCGAAGGCCGAATATGTCCGCGAACTTTTCGAAGATCTTGGAGTCTTGAAGAACGGCCAATGGGAAGAGCGCTACCTCGCGTATGCACCCCAGGAGCGGCTCTTTCTCTACGGCCGCTGGCAGGAGGGCATCGAGCCCGCTGTTGGCCTCACTCCGAAAGACCGCGATCAGTTTCAACGCATCGAAAATCTCTTCAGTGAATTCCGCAAGAGCGGATCGTTCACCGTGCCTGTTGAGCTCGGGCTCTCTTCAAAATTTCAGGACCTGGACCGCATCTCTTTTTCCGATTGGCTCCGCCAGCAGGGCTTCGATTCCCGTCTTCTGCACTGGTACATAAACTATGCCTGCCGCGACGATTACGGCGCGCTTGCGAGCGACACTTCTGCCTGGGCAGGCATTCATTATTTTTCTTCCCGCGAGTCCGAGGAAAAAGGCCCGCTCACCTGGCCCGAAGGCAACGGCTGGATCACGCGCCGCCTCCTCGAACGCGTCGGCGAAAACATTCGCACCACCCAGATGGTGCACCGCATCACGCAGACGCGCCGCGGCGCAAGCCTCTTCGCTGGCGAAATGGAGTTTCAAGCCGAGTTCGTCATCTTCGCCGCGCCCACTTTTCTCGCTCCTTATCTTCTGGAAAATTTTCCGCGCCTCCGCGATTTTGTCTACTCCCCCTGGCTCACCGCCAACCTCACGCTCGATCGTTATCCCGAATCTCGTGGCGCTGAACCATCCTGGGACACTGTCTTCCTCGATTCACCGGCGCTCGGCTACGTCGACGCCATGCATCAGAGCCTGCGCACGCACGTGGACCGCACCGTCTGGACTTTCTATTGGGCTCTCGCCGAAGGCGCGCCTGCGCAAAACCGCCAGGTTCTTCTCGAAAGAGATTGGGCCTACTGGAAAGAAGCCATTCTCCACGACCTCGAGCGCGTCCACTCCGACATTCGCCAGTGCGTCTCCCGCATCGACATCATGCGTATGGGCCACGCCATGATCCGCCCCGCCGTCGGCGCGATTTTCTCCGAAGAAAGGCGCCGCCTGTCGCGCCTCAGTGGCCGAATCCTCTTCTCCAACTCCGACCTTAGCGGCATTTCCATTTTCGAGGAAGCCCAATACCACGGTGTTGAAGCAGCTCAAAAAGTATTGAGGCAGCTCCACGGTTAGCCTCAAGAGCAAATACCCTCTCAATTGCAGAAATCCTTCCTGTAACTTTTTCGCAGCAGACCACTCTCACTAACCAGGGCAGAAAACCGGCCTGTCGGGCTCCTGAAATGAATACGAAAGCCCTTTGGCCCCCTTTGGCCAAGTACCAGCATCTAAAATAGTTAAATGTACGTAAAATGATAGTGAAGCCGAAACGACCCATGAAAGCGGGAGGAAAGATGTTGATCCGCAAAGCCCCAGAATTGACGAATGCCGATATCACGCCCAAGTCGGTCTATCTGGACCGCCGCAAATTCTTGCAGGCTATGGGGATTATTGGCGCCACTGCCGCTGCAGGTAAGGGATTGTTGGAGTTGGCATTCCCCACGCAAAGCGCGTTTGCCGCGACGAAGCTCACCGGACTCGCCAAGAGCCCGTTCAGCACTACGGAAAAGCAGAACACCTTCGAAGACGTCACCCATTACAACAATTTCTACGAATTTGGCACCGACAAGGGCGATCCTGCAAAAAACTCCAAAAACTTCAACACCTCCTCGTGGTCTGTCTCCGTCGAAGGCGAAGTCAAAAAGCCCCGCAGGTTCACGATGGACGAAATACTGAAAATCGCCCCGCTCGAGGAACGCATCTATCGCCACCGCTGCGTCGAGGCCTGGTCCATTGTCGTGCCCTGGATTGGTTTCTCCTTCAGCAATCTCATCAACCTCGTTGAGCCCACGCCAAAAGCGCAATTCGTCGCCTTCCAAAGTTATTTCGATCACGGGCAGATGCCGCAGGCAAAATACGCCGGAATCGACTTTCCCTATGTCGAAGGCCTGCGCATGGACGAAGCCATGAACCCGCTCGCTCTTCTCTGTGTCGGAATGTATGACGAAACGCTTCCGAATCAGGACGGCGCTCCGGTCCGCATGGTTCTCCCGTGGAAGTACGGTTTCAAAAGCATCAAGTCGCTCGTCAAAATTAAATTCCAGCAGAAGATGCCGCCCACGACCTGGAACCTCTCCGCTCCAAGCGAGTACGGCTTCTATTCGAACGTGAATCCTAACGTCGACCACCCGCGCTGGACCCAGTCCAAGGAACGCCGCCTCGGTGAAATCTTCAAGCGCCCCACGCTCATGTTTAATGGTTATGGCGATCAGGTCGCCAGCCTGTATACCGGCATGAACCTGAAGAAAAATTACTGAGCCCGGATCAGTGCGCAAACTCCTCTCCAGCAAGTGGACCAAAGTTGTTGTCTTCCTGCTCTGCCTCGTGCCGCTTGGCGCGCTGGCCTGGCGTGCATTTCATGGCGGCTTGGGCGCCAATCCTGTCGAGTTCGTTCAGCACGCCACCGGTGACTGGATCTTGCGCTTTCTCGTCTTCACCCTGGCCATCACCCCGCTCCGCAAACTTCTCCATCTGCCTGAGCTCATCCGTTTCCGCCGCATGCTCGGCCTTTTTGCTTTTTTTTTCGTGTGCCTGCACTTTCTCACCTACATCGGCCCCGACCAGTCCTTCGATCTTTCGGCGATGTGGAAAGACGTCGCCAAACGCCGTTACATTACCGTCGGCTTCGCGGCTTTCGCGCTGCTCATTCCTCTGGCGATTACTTCCACTGCGGGCTGGATTCGCCGCCTGGGCGGCAAGCGCTGGCAGCAACTTCATCGCACCATTTATGTCGCTGCCGTCCTCGGCGTCATTCATTACTATTGGCTGGTAAAATCCGATGTGCGCAAGCCGCTCTTTTACGGAGTGCTCGTTGCGATTCTTCTTTTGTGGAGATTGGGCGATTGGTTTTTCAAACGGAGAAGCCAGGCCCCCGTGCGCATCACCGCCCCAGGTGTCTCAGTGAACGGCTGAGGAATCTACTGTCGGCGAGGTGTCGCTGAATTCCACTCCCCAGAAGCGCGGCGCCGGCGTAAGAAATTCGATGCCCACGCGCTGCCCTTTGTCACTAGGATCACCCAGATAAACGATGCGGCATTCCTGCTCTTCCTGCGTCTCCGGGTTGGTAATCACCAGCATCTCTCCGTTGTCCACCTCATGCTTTAACATCAAGAGGCCGCCATGGCCGTTGACGACCACGGTTTCGCAAGTTTCACGGAACTTCTTTCCGTTGTGGCCGCGGCCCTGCGCCTGCACGCGCATCTTATGAAACACGCGCGAGCTTCGCCGGGGGGAGGCTGCTGTGACTTGGCTCATAGCCCCCATCTTCGAACGCCCCCGGTCGTACCGTCAATCTGTCCCTGCGGACAGGTGTTCCCCAACCGCAACCCGGAGGAAAACACACGTTTTCGATTCTCGGGGATCACTTCATGGCCTGAGTATTGCGCACCTTCGCGTAACCCGGCTTGATGACCGAGTAAATCAGATCGCAACGCTGGTCATACGGCAGGAATGCGCTTTTCATTGCGTTGATCGTCATCTTTTCGAAGTCCTCAAGGGATAGCCCGAAGGTATCCCGCGCAGCCTCGAATTCTTTGGTCATGGTCGTATCGCTCATCAGTCGGTTGTCGGTGTTTAAGGTGACCCGAAATTTCTCTTGATAAAAAATCTTGAAGGGATGTTCCGACAGGCTTCGTGCTGCCCCGGTATGCACATTGCTGATCAGGCAAATCTCCAGGGGAATTCTCTTGTCCAGAACGTATTGCGCCAGATCGCCCAGTTTCACGGCTTTGCCGTCCGCCACCGCAATGTCATCGATTAATCTTGTCCCGTGTCCGATCCGGTGAGCTCCGCAGTATTGAATGGCCTGCCAAATCGATTCTTTTCCAAACCCCTCCCCGGCGTGAATGGTAATGTTGAAATTCTTGCGTTGAATATAGTGAAACGCGTCCACGTGTTTCTTCGGAGGATAGCCGCCCTCCTCGCCCGCCAGATCGAATCCCACAACTCCCCGCTCGCGAAAGTCAACCGCGAGCTCCGCCATTTCCAGCGACACCTCCATATTGCGCATCGCGCAGATGAGCAACCCCGAAGAAATTCCAAAGTCCTTTTGGCCCCGCTCCAAACCCTTCAACACGGCCGAAACCACCTGCTGGTGGCTCAATCCCTCGCGCGTATGAAAAATCGGTGCAAACCGAGTCTCAAAATAGACCACCCCGTCCCGGCTCAGGTCTTCCGCTTGTTCGTACGCCACTCGCTCCAGCGCTTCTTCGCTTTGCATCACTGCGATCGTGTGTGCAAACCCTTCAAGGTATTTTGGCAGGCTTCCCTGATTCGCTCCTTGGTGGAACCAGCGCGCCAGCTCTTCCGGATCTTCGGTGGGAAGTCGGTCGTATCTTGCGTTTCGCGCCAATGTAATGACCGTTTTCGGTCTCAGCACGCCGTCCAGATGTTCGTGCAGCAAGACCTTCGGCAGGCTCTTTAATACTCCATGATCTAGCTTCACGAAGGCCCCCGGTCTTCTCCCTTGCGCATTCAGATTTTGCCGAGAATAGCAGCTTGCGCCCCACTGTGCTTGGGAAATTGCCTGCGGCCGTGCTCAATGAACATTTATGTACCTGCAGAGAAAACCTCGCTACACCGCCCATCGAGCCCTGTGGAATAGCCCTTCCTGGCCGCAAAGCGGCGCAAGTTTTCCCGTTCCCGCGACACTCTTGCCAAATTGTTCTACGCGCTCGTACCCAGCAACGATGCGGCGGCACCGCACCACACTTCCGACTTGCCACCCGGAAGTTGGCTGGGCAATGACACTTACTCCCTAGAATCTGCAGTGGATCTGGGACAGAGTTCATTTTCGAAAGAATGGTTCCTCCAAAATTGTCATCAGAGTTTCCTTGTGGGACATGCTTCGGTTCAAACGACCGAACCTTGGCTGCCCCAACGAGGGTATTCACACCGCATTGTTTCGCAGAATCAGACCAAGCCGGGAGGAGGCAAAAACGCCCGTTTGCATTTCAAATCGAAAAAAGTCGAAATGCCACTTAAGCCGCTGCGTTACAAACAGTTACGTCGATGTGAGAATCCAGCAACCGGACCGCAGTGATTTCAGATATTGAAGAAGTGGTGAGCGCTGCAAGCACCCGCAACAATATCCCGCCTAATCTGATCAGCAGCGTAATCAGCGCGGAAAGCGGATTCAATCCCAGCGCGAAAAGGTGCGCAGGGACTGATGCAATTAATGCCGCAGATCGCCGCGCGAACGGGCGTGCAAAATCCGCTCGATCCTTCCCAGAATGTGGAAGGAGGAACGCGATATTTGCGTGAATTGCTGGGCTCTTTCATAACGATGTTGTGAAAGCACTCGCGGCATACAACGCGGGACCACAGCGTGTTGCGCAGTATTTCGGAGTGCCTCCGTATCGAGAGACGGTAGATTATGTCAGTCGCGCGATGCGAAATTGGAATCAGCCGTCAACGCTTGCGCCGCATTCTCTTGTTGGAGATGTTGCCGGCCACTCCGCCGCCGGTCAAAGCATAAAAGCCACATCGTCCGCACGCCGAAAGAACGTTCGCACCACGCATCCAGCAGTCGACTCGAGTGCCAACCCCTATTTCGAGCGACACCCGCTATCACACGATTTAGGTAGCCCTTTCCCCGGGGGCCGCGGACGTTGCCAGAAATATGCAGAACAGTTCCGCATTTGCGAAAGTTTGTTCTCTACCCCAGTTTCCACTGCGTATTCTGACGAGTCCCGAATACATGCCGTGCTGAACGTCGTGGGTCTATCCGTATGCTCGCACCCAAAGCTTTACGTTTCCTGCATTTGACCGAAATTTTTGCACCCGGTTGATTGAGAGCAAAGAAGGCCTCTCCCCTGAGAGTACTCTCGCACAACGTTGCCAAAGGTCTGTTACGGATTGAGGCAAAAAGCTAACGATTGCGTCAACAAGTAGGGTAGGATTCAACACGTAAAGCAATGTTTTCAGCAACGGGGCATACGTATCGTTGTGTTCCCTGGGCCCTGCGCGGTGTGCTCGAACGGCCCGCTGGCAGGGCTTGTCAAGCTGAGACAGCCTGAGTTTATTGTCTGCAAAGGGTTATTGCAGCCCGCTGGCGAGGGCACGTAGATGCGCTCAAAGAGTTTGGTGCAGGTCTACGGCGCATGGCGCAATATCACGGCATCCCGCCAGATGGCGAGACAGTTGCTTACGTGATCCGAATAATCCGCGATCTGGAAGTGGAGGAACCGGATGAACGCCGATGCCGGGCAGCAACCGTAAGCCCGACAGCTGGGAGGCTTCGAAATCGCGGGTCTCGGGTAATGATGTCTCCTGCAGAGAATGAACCTGCGGCACAAGCGAGAGACAACACGAAATTGGGCGGGAGAGAAATGCAAGCAACCAGAATGCGTTACGGCGGCAGCTACTTCTTTGGTGACCATTCTTTTTTGAAACATCAATTTGCCCAGGGTTTTCCGAGGGCAAAACGAAATCGTATCTCGCGCTCTCGCGAGGTACTGGAGGCTTAATGCGCTGTGTCTTATTAAACGCGGCTCTGCTGGCGTGCGTCACGCCGGCAATCGCGCAAAATTCAAGCAGCAACCAAACCGCTGCGAACCCAGCGACCACCAAGACGAATCGACGGGTGGTTGGCAGCCCCACACAGGCCGTCAAGCAAGCCCCGACTGCTGTGGAACTACCCGCCGAAACGCCAGTCGTGACTATAAACGGGGTGTGCGATCCGAGAAAGAAATCGGAGAGCCAGGATTGCAAGACCGTGATTACGCGCGGGCAGATGGACCAAATCGCACAACGAATGGCACCAGGCACTCCTCCAGCGTCTCACCCGCAGTTTGCGATCAAGTACGTGCGAATGCTCGCCGCAGCGAAATTGGCCGAGGACCGCAAGCTGGAAGACAACCCAGTGGTCGCGGCGGAGTTGCGGAAAAAAGTGGGACCCGGCCGCGCTGAGGTGCTGGCGAAGGCGTTTTACCAGCAGATAGGAGAAGCCGCTGCAAATGCGACCGACAGCGAGCTTAGGCAATACTACGCCGAACATCCGTCCGAATTTGAGGAAGTCGAAGTGTTGCAATTGTCTCTGCCAACATCAGGGTACTCGAGGAAGGGCATGCGATTGGACCGCGCGATGCTGAAAACCGAGGCTGACGGTCTGCACAGCCGAGCGGTTAGCGGCTACGATTTCGACCAGCTGCAGGTGCAGGCCTACGCCGATCTGGGGATCACACAACCGCCCCCACCGACGAGGTTAACCATTGCGCGCCGCAACAGCATGCCAGAGGATCAAGCGCAGGTGTTTGACTTGCAGCCCGGGGAAATTACGCCGGTGATCGAATCCTACACGAAGCTGGAATTTATGAAGTTGGTCTCGAAACACACCGTTACGTTCGAGTCCGTGTTGCCGGACATCAAGGCTGCAGTTAAGCAGAAACGGCTTGAGCAGGAAATCGAAAAGGCCTCGAAAAGCGTGACGGCGGATTTTAATCTGCAGTATTTGGGAATGCACGCTCAACCGGCACTATTTACGCTTCACGGAGACATGAAATCCCTCGCGAATGCGGCCACGCCAGACCAGCGGAGGCGGGTATCTCGTCGACCGATGGCCAAAAATACCGCCCCTGCCACCGTTCCGCCGAAGACGCAAGCGCACCCGTAACAGAGGTGCGCTGCGATCATGGCGGTAGCTCTTCAGCACGCGCGCTGTGCGCGAAGTGTGCAGAACCGTTCCACAATTTGCGAAACTTATTATAGTTCCATCCAAAGGCGAATCGTGACCTGAAGATAGTTCTCCGCGATCGCTTCCGGAACGGGTTCCGCAAGAACATCGAGGCACGTCACTCAGCTGAAAACGTTCGGATTAGTACCCGGGATCTCGTCAGGAAATCAAGCACTGACGAGATGGGTGTCAGGAGTTGTGCGATTTTCAGCGCCCGCTGATAGGCGTAATTGATCATCATCATTTGCTCGATTGCAGCGCATGCAGGGCTGCGTGGCTCTGTGCAACCGGTGGCGGAACATCACCCTTCAACATCAGTCACAGAATGCGGTTATAGAGCTGATCGTCCACGCGATCGGGTGCGCTGAGATCCAGATTCTCCGACAAGCGAGCGGCTGCAGTATTCTGCGGATTCTTTTCATTCAAGTCCTGCGTGGGGATGATTGGGCCATAAGGCGTCAGGTCGGGCGCCGATGCGAAGATGTCCGCCAGGGATCGGCTGAAAGTAATCGAACTTAGAGAGGCGGCCCATGCCGAGGATGTCCTCGATCGCCGCGATCACATCCGTCGTGTTGATGAAGCGATGCACCGTGCCCGACCGGTTGTAGGCCGAGATGGCGTAGAACGGCGCGCGGTGCGAATCGGTATGGTCGGGCCCTGCCTGCGCGTCGTCTTCGACGACGAAGATCACCGTGTCCTTCCAATTTGTTATCGATCATCTGAATCCGCAGGTTTTTGAATTCGATAGGTGGAGTCCTTTTTCATCGATTCGGTAAGCTTCTTTCCGGCAAAGGGTTTCATCTTGTTTCGCAGGTATTCCACGTAGGA
>Ga0066669_10000924_pt1 | contig 10492 bp, 10 predicted proteins | sample GraSoiAngelo_118_FD_133940 | JGI IMG/M metagenome (GOLD analysis project Ga0066669, IMG submission 133940) | Grasslands soil microbial communities from the Angelo Coastal Reserve, California, USA - 14_0919_02_20cm | ecosystem: Environmental > Terrestrial > Soil > Grasslands | place: USA...
CTGCTCGGCCTGGAGGGGATGCCGCGGCGCATCGCCGACTATTCCGCCAGCCATGCCGATTGGACGCTGCTCAACGTGATCATCACCGGCGGGTCAGTGATCCTGGCGGTCTCCGTCCTAGTGCTGGGGTGGAACGTGGTCAGCTCGGTCTTCCTGGGTCGCGGAGCGGTGGCGCCGGACGATCCGTGGGGGGGGTACTCGCTGGAGTGGGCAACCAGCTCGCCGCCGCCGCACCACAACTTCACGAGCCTGCCGCCCATCCGGTCAGAGCGGCCGGTCTTCGACGCCCGCATGGCTGCGAGCAAGGCGACGGTCCGTGGCTGAGGAGCTGCGCTTCTTCCTGCGCACCGCGCTCTACACCGCACTGATCGCGGTCCTGTACTGGATCGTCAGCTACGAGTGGGCCGGCAGCGTGTTGCTCGCGTTCGTGGCGGTCGCCACCGGGCTGATGGTCGTCGCGTTTTTCGTCGCGGTGCACGCCACCCGCGGCGAGCTGACGGCGGGAACGCGCGGGGCGCTGCGGCGGGCGGGCGGGGTGGTCGCCCGGGTGGTGGGGTTCGCCGAGCCACGCGGCCCGGCCGGGGCGGCGCCGCTGGCGGCCAGGCTCGAGCCCATCCCCCTCGGCAGCATCTGGCCACTCCTGGGCGCGGCGGCCGCCGTGATGCTGGGCCTGGGGCTGGTCTATGGCCCGTGGCTGGTGCTGCCCGGCATCGCGCTGCTGGCCATCACCATCTGGGGATGGATCACGCGACCCTGAGGTCTAGCGGAGAGAACGCGCCAGCCCGCGGAGCGACCCCAGCCCTCCGCGCAGGCTCTCCCAAGCGGTGACCAGGTCGCGCTCCCGGACCTCGAGGTAACGCCCAAGGGCTCGACTCTCCAGGCCGCGAGCTGCCTCCTTGAGGTAGGCCATCCAGGACGTCCATCGGTGCCTCCTCCGTCGCCCCCGCGCGGTTCTCCTGTGCATCGCGAGTATAGGTGCGACCTTGGGATCGGCAATCCTGAAGCTTGGTGCGAAAACGGGCGAGCCTTTCGGCCCGCCCGTTCGCTGGGGAGAGGTGCCGCTCAGTCGAGCGAGACGGCAACCCCGCCGGGATGCGTGGCGCGGTCCTCCGGGCGCTCGGCCGCCTCACCAAAGTGCTGGCGGAGCGGCTGCTCGTGGAGGAACGCGACGCTGAACGCGGCAATCGCCAGTGCTCCGACCCCCAGCCACATCGAGTTCGCCAGCGCGATGCTGAACGCCCGATGGAAGCCGTCCAGGAAGGTCGCCTGGAACTGCGCGGGAATCTGGCTCACGAAGGTCGGCCCCGAGCCGCCGACGCTGGTCAGCTGCCCGGTGTCGAAGCCATTCGGAGGTGTGCTCGGCACGAACTGCGCCGGTGCACCCGCCGCGACGAGCTGGGTGCGGATCGCGTCCCAGCTCAGGAAGTTTCGGAACAGGGTGAAGGCCAAGGTCAGGCCCACCGTTCCACCGATCTGGCGGAAGAGGGTCAGGTCGCTTGTCGCCGCCCCGAGCTCCGAGAAGGGCACAGCGTTCTGCACGATGATCGTGAACACCGCCATGGAAGGACCGATGCCGAGCCCTGCCAGCGCCATCCAGATCCACAGGGTGCTGTCGGGAGTATCCGCGCGCAGGTTGGTCATCAGCAGGACGCCGACGGCAGCTAGGGCCAGGGCCCCGACCGCGAGCCACTTGTAGCGCCCGGTGCGGCTGACGACCTGGCCGCTGACGATCGAGCTGAAGATCAATCCGCCCAGGAAGGGCAGCAGCTTGTAGCCGGACGCCGTGGGGCTGGCGCCCTGCACGACCTGGTACCAGAGCGGGAGGAAGACCACCGCCCCGAAGAACCCGAACATCGCCGTGAAGACCGCGATCATCGAGACGGTGAAGCTCCGGATGCGGAACAGGTGGAGCGGGATCATCGGCTCCTTGGCCCGCGATTCGACCCACACGAACAGGGCAAGGAACGCGACGCCGAGCGCGATGAGGCCCCAGACGCCGACCGCGCCCCAGTCGCCGTTTTCGGCATTCGTGAGACCGATGAGGATCGGCACGATGCCCGCCGCAAAGGTCAGCACGCCCGCGATGTCCATGTTGCGGCCGGCCTCCGGCCGGCTGACCGTCGGCAACAGGCGGGCGATCACGACAAGGGCAATCAGCCCGATGGGAACGTTGACGAAGAAGACCCAGTGCCAGCTGAGCTTTTCAGTGATGGTGCCGCCGAGCCATGGACCGAGAAGGAACGCGGCTCCGAAGACCATGCCGAACAGGCCCTGGTATTTGCCGCGCTCGCGAGGCGTGAACAGGTCACCGATGACCGCCAGGCTGATCGGGAAGAGCGAACCCGCACCCAGGCCCTGGATCGCACGGAAGAGGATGAGCTCCCACATCGTCTGGCTCAGGCCGGACAGCATTGAGCCGACGAGGAACAGACCGATACCGATCATCAGCATCGGCTTGCGGCCATACAGGTCGGAGAGCTTCCCGTAGATGGGCACCGTGACCGTGCTGGTCAGCAGGTAGGCGGTGACCACCCAGGTGTAGTAGTCGATGCCCTTCAGCTCCGAGACGATGCGGGGCAGGATCGGCCCCACGATCGTCTGGTCGAGGGCGGACAGGAAGAGGCCCAGCAGGACGGCCCCGAGGATCTCGAAGCGCGCTCGGGGGCTGACATGTACCGGGGCGTCGTCGATTGGCGTCGCCACGGCGGGGCGTGCGGTCATGAGTGGAAGTGCTCCTCGTGGTTCGTGTCGTGGTCTTGTTGCCCGGAGTCGTGGGCGGCGTGGAGGCGGGCATGCGCCGTGGTGAGGGTCTTGAACGCACCCAGCAGTGCCCGCTGCTCCTCCGAGGTCAATGCGTTCACCAGCTGGCGCATGTGCTCGGTGCGGGTCGCCTCAACCTTGTGGACGACGTCGCGCCCGGTCGGAGTGAGCTGGGCGAGGACCACACGTCGGTCCTCTGCGTCGTGCACGCGCTCGACGATCCCCGCTCTTCCATGCGGCTGACGATCCCCGTGAGGTTCGAGAACGCGACCCCGAGCTGGTCGGCGAGCCGGCTCATCGGTGTCGGACCATCCGCGTCCAGGAGCGCCAGGACATGGAAGTGCGTCATGGACAGGCCGTGCGCCTGGCACTGCGCAGCCCACTTGTGACGCTGGTGCGCGAGACCGTCCTCGATCTCGGCGACGATCTGGTCGGCCATCGAGCCGACCGTGGTGGACGACATCGGTCTCCTTCAAGTCGTAATGATGATTCCGTGGAGAATGATGATTATGGCACGGTGAATCATTCTGTCAAGCCCAAGATTCGGCTTGCCGATCGCGGTCGGTCAGCAGGAATAGTCGGCGTCGAACCCGCTGCTGAGGTACTGCGTGAGCTGGACCGTGCCGCCGGTCAGGCCCGGGCCGGCGCAGCCGTTCCGGGCGCCTTTCAGAGTGCTTGCGCCGGCGACCCAGCTGGGCAGGCCGGCGAAGTCAGAGGCGCCACCCGCCACCTCACCCCACATCCGCGGGCTGGAATAGATCCCCACCGACGCGGCGCCAACCGAGGTGAGGTAGTCCACGGCTCCGTGCAGCGCCGCCACGTTCAGGGAAACGTCGTCGCGCCATGAGTTGGCGGTCTCGACGTCGAGCCACCAGTGGTTGTCGACGGGCGTCCGCGTCGCCCCCTGTGGCGCCCAGCCCAGCGAGACGTAGGCCGCCACCGCGGTGGCGTACGAGTCGGTGGCCGCGTTCCAGCCGTAGTCGTAGGCGCAGTCGGCGGTGTCCGGGTCGGGCCTGGCCGCAGTCGCGCACTCGCGTGGCGTGGTCTGGTCGTGCGGCCAATGCGAGCTGAGCTGCGGACCGGGATTCCCCGTGTTCGCGTAGAGCTGGGCGTCGATCCCCGCCCACTCGAGCTGGCTCCCACCCGCGGTCCCCTCGCCCAGGCACGGATTTGCCTTGAAGACGATGCCGCGATTGACACCGACGATGGCGAAGGCCGGATTGGCTGGGTACCGGTTGCCGCACTGCGGATACGAGATGTCGTAGCCGACGGTCGGCGCCGGCGGCTTGGACCGCTGGTCCTGGCCATCCTCGCGCTGGACGCGCGCAGCGGCGGCGCCGGTGAACGTCGACAGCAACGCGATCGCCAGGAATGGGGCGACCAGCAGGCGCGCGCCGAGGGGCAGCTCGGGTCGGGGGAGATGGGTCATGGGGAGGCCGAAAGGGTAACGAGCGAGCCCTGAGTGCGCAACCGTGCGGAGGTCCGTCTGGGCGTCTGGCTGGGCTACATTTGCCCGCGTGAAGCCCCCGGTCCTGACCGATGCCGACCTCGCGCTGCGGCCAGCGGGCACGGCTCCCGGTCCGTGGCTGCGGGAAGCCCTCGCCGATGAGGGCGACCCACCCGCGCATCTACCGTTGACGGGCCGCACCGATGCCGACGTGGCGATCGTGGGCGGCGGCTACACGGGGCTATGGACCGCCTATCGGCTGCTCGAGAGCGACCCGCAGCTACGCGTCGTGCTGCTGGAGATGGACGTCTGCGGGAGTGGGCCGTCTGGGCGCAACGGCGGCTTCGTCAATTCCTGGTGGGACGAGCTTGGTCTCCTGCGCGAGCTCTTCGGAGGCGACCGCGCGCTCGCGTGCGCGCGCGAGGTGGCATCGTCCGTGGCAGAGATAGGCGCGTGGTGCGAGCGCCACGCGATCGATGCGCACTACCGGCGCGGTGGCATGCTCACGGTCAGCACCACCCCCCTCCACGATGGCGCCTGGCGCGGGTCGACCCGGGCGGCGCGCGAGCTCGAGGTCCCGGACGCCTACCGCGAGATGGACGCGGGCGAGGTGGCGCAGCGCTGCCGGTCACCCGTCTTCCGTTCCGGGGCGCTGATGGCGGACGCAGCCACCATCCATCCGGCACGCCTGGCGCGAGGCCTTCGCGCGGTCTGCGCCGCCCGGGGTGCCCTGATCCACGAGAGGACCCGGGTTCGCAGCCTGCGACGCGAAGGATCCGCGGTGCGGTTGCTCACCGAATCGGAGAACGGGGCCGGCGAGGTCCGCGCCGGCCAGGTGGTGCTGGCCACGAACGCGTGGTCTGCCGGATGGCGCCCATTCCGCCGTTCACTGGTCACCTGGAGCAGCTGGATGGTCCGCACCGACCCGATCCCTGACCTGATCGAGGAGCGCCTGGGCTGGACGGGCGGCGAATCCATCATCGACGCGCGCTTCACGGTGCACTACTTCCACGTGACCGCGGACGGCCGGATCGCCTTCGGGGCGGGCGGTGGACGACCGGGCTACGGCGGCCGGATCGGGCGCTCCTTCGTCGATGACCTGGCCGCCGGGCGGCGGGCGGCCGTTGGCTTCCGGAGGATCTTCCCGCAGCTCGCCGATGTGCCGCTGACCGACATGTGGGGAGGTCCCATCGACGTGTCGGCAGATCACCTCCCGCGCTTCGGGACGTTGCCGGGCGGTCGCGTCCACTTCGGCTTCGGCTACTCCGGCAACGGCGTTGCCCCGTCGCACCTTGGCGGCCGCATCCTGGCCGCCCTGGCCCTTGGATCGGACGAGCCGATCACACGCCTGCCGATCGTGGGTGCGGTGCCGCACCGGTTTCCACCGGAGCCCCTCCGGTACCCAGGGGCACGCGTCCTGCGCGAGGCCCTCGTCCGCCGGGAGGATGGCGAGGAGGAGGGCCGGCGAGCTGGTTGGGCCCTGCGCCAGCTGACGCGCCTCCCGCGGCGGCTCGGGTTTCACCTCGGACCGGAGTCCTAGTCCGGGTCGTCCTCCTCGAACCCGCCGGCGGACGTCCGCCGCAGGCGGACCATCCGCGGATGTCCGATACCGGCCCGAGCGTCTCGCATTTCCGTGCAGACGCGATACGTGAGCCCGAACCCCAGCAGCGGCACGACGACGATGGCCACCCGCAGGATGTTGGTCATGGCCTCCACCGGCACGCCAAAGATGAGCGCCACGACGTCGTTGCCGCCGGCGAGGGTCAGGATCACGAAGACCAGCAGCCCGGCAACGCCAAAGGCGGTACGCAGCGGGCGCTGGCGTGGACCGTCCAGGATCTGGTGCTCGGCATGCTCGCCGGTGACCCAGGCCTCGAGGAACGGCCACAGGGTCATGATCCCGAAGGCGATCCCCGGCAGGAGCACTCCTGGAATGAAGGGAGACGGGATGGTGACCCCCAGCGCGGTGATCTCGATGGGCGGAAAGAGACGCAGGGCCCCGTCCAGCCAGCCCACGTACCAATCCGGTTGCGCCGGGGAGCTTACGGTAGTCGCGTCGAAGGGCCCGTAGCTCCAGATCGGGTTGATCTGGACGAGGCCGCCCATCAGCGCCAGGACCGCCGCGGTGAGGATCGCTAGGCCGGTCGACTTGAACGCCTGCGACGGCCAGAACGCCCGACCCACGACGTTGTGCTCGGTCGCCCGTGGCTCCGCGTACTGCGAGTGCTTCTGGCGCACCAGGATGGCAAGGTGCACGAGCACGCCGCCGATCAGCAGCGCCGGCAGCAGCATGACGTGGAAGACGAAGAGGCGGCTGATGATCTCCGAGGTCGGGAACTCTCCTCCGAAGACGAGGAAGGCCAGATAGGGACCGATGAACGGGATCGCGATCACCACCGAATAGATCACCCGCAACCCGGTCCCGCTGAGCAGGTCGTCCGGCAGCGAATAGCCGGTGATGCCCATCGCCAGGGCCAGCAGGAGCAGCCCGATGCCGATGAGCCAGTTGATCTCGCGTGGCCGGCGGAAAGCGCCGGTGAAGAAGATGCGCAGCAGGTGCACCACGATGGCGGCTACAAAGACCAGCGCGGCCCAGTGGTGGATCTGGCGCATCACCAGTCCGGCGCGCACTTCGAAGCTCAGGCGCATCACCGAGTCGTACGCGGCTGACACCGTCTGGCCACGCAGGGGCAGCCAGGGCCCCGAATAGGTCACGGTGGTCGCATCGGGCACGTAGAAGAGCGTGAGGAAGACGCCGGTCAGCACCAGGACCACGAGGCAGAAGAGCGCCACCTCACCGAGGAGGAACGACCAGTGGTCAGGAAAGACCTTCCGCAGCCCGGCGCGTGCCCAGTCGGCCAGCCCCAGGCGCTCGTCGATCCAGGTCAGCATCACCTCATCCGCCGTCCGCCGGGATGGGTCATGTCCCAGAAACCAGGGCCGATGGGCTCAGGGAAGTCACCCAGGGCAACCAGATAACCCTCCGGGTCCACCTCCATTGGCAGCTGGGGAAGCGGCCGGGCGGCAGGCCCAAAGATTGGGGTCGCGCCGCGCAGGACGTCGAAGGTCGACTGGTGGCACGGGCAGAGGAGAAGGTGCTCCCGCGCGCGGTAGAGGCCGACCGGACAGCCCGCATGGGTGCAGACCTTCGAGTATGCGATGCAGCCCTCGGGCGCCCAGGCATCTCGGCCGCTGGGCAGCGCCAGGTCGGAGGGGCGCACCTTGATCAGCAGGGTCTGGGTGTCGGGACGACCCACGAACCCCTCGGGGAAGACCGTCGTGACGCTGTCGAGCACGATGTCGTCCGGACGCAATGGCTGATTGCCTGCGTCCACCAGGCGCATCCCGCGACGCCAGGCCGTCCGGAACAGGTCGGTGCCGGGCTGCGGGCCGAGCGAGAAGGCGGGCAGCACCAGGGCCGCCGTGAGGATGGCGCCCGCGCCTGCGAGGAGCCTGCTGAGGAATCGCCGGCGGCTGATCTGCTCGCCATCAGCCGCCCCTTCGGCGATCGACGCCTCGCGTTCCTGGGCAGCGAAGGAGTGCCGCTCCTCGACCTCGATCGGAGCCTCGATCAGGCCCACTGCCCAGATCACGATGGCGGTGCCCAACCCGCCGAGCGCCAATGCCAGCCCGATCCCCTGGAGCTGGATGCTGCCGCCGAATACGTAGATGGCGACCAGGGCCAATGACCCCAGGATCGAGATTGCGAGCGCCAGCGCGACGGCCCGTGGTGCGGTCACCGTCCCCGCCTCCAATCGTGACCCACGACCAGCACGACGATCAGGATCAGGCCGAGGCCCAGGACCCACGCCGCGAAGCCTTCTGGCACCGGCCCGATCGCGCCAATCGACACGCCGCCAGGGTTCGGCTGGGCCTGCAGGAACGCCACATACGAGACGACCGCGTCTCGCTGGCCTTGCGGTAGCCCGCTGAAGACCGGCATCTCGCCCGGTCCGATCAGCATCGCCTCAGCGACCTGGACGGGGGTCGCGACGTCGAGGGCAGGTGCCAGGGCGCCGCCACCGACGGCGCCACCGTGGGCGGTCGCCCCGTGGCACGGCGCGCAGTTCGCGATGAAGAGCCGCTGTCCGGAAGGGACGCTGGCTGTCTCCACCCGTGGCTCGGGAATCGATGGCCCCTCGCCCAGCGAAGCCACGTACGCGACGAGGTGGCGGATGGTCGGGTCGTCGAATGCGGGAGGCTTGCGGACGGCCTGCGCTCCGGGAGCGCCACCGAACGGCATCCTACCGGTCCGCAGCTCGAAGTCCGCCCCCGCGGCACCCACCCCTATCAGCGACGGGCCGAGCGCGGTCCCCTGCCCAACCTCGCCATGACAGCTCGCGCACCTGGCGAGGAAGACCGCCTGCCCTGCGGCGGCGTCGCCCTCCATGCGCGAGTGTGTGCTGGCGATGCGCGGATGGCCGACCGGGCCCCCGGTGCCACCGCGCCGGGGATGATCACAGCCGCTGCGGCGAGCAGCGCCAGGGCGTACAGGCGGAGCCTGGGCATCGGTCCACCAATGATAAGACGACCCAGACGTCAACCCGTGGAGGCGAGGCTCCAGGCAATCACGAGCAGCACCAGGCAGGCACCGACCAGGACCCATGCCCGTGGGCGCGGCGGCGCCTCGCTGGCAAACGTGCCGGCGAGGGGCAGGATGGCGAGCGCGGCGGCGCCGTAGAGCAGGTGCAGCGTCTCGTGCGGGCGGACCCCAGCCAGGAGCAGGAGCACGCCGGTCAGCGCCTGCAGACCGATGATCAGGCTCAAGCCAATGCGCCATCGATCAACCCAAGGCGATCCGGCCCGCACCGCCGCCAAGGTCGCAAGCGTCATGGTCACCAGGAGGGCGCCAAGGACGATCGAGGCTCCCAGGCTGTGCAGCTGCGTCATCGGTCAGTTCGAAGCGCCAGGTCGCGGAGCGTGATTCGGGAAGCCGTCACCCTCGACTGGGTTAGGGGAAGAGCCGGCGGAGACGGCGGTAGGCGTTTGCGGCTGCGCCCCGACGCCCTCGAAGCCAATCCTCATCGGCGCGCTGCGGCTCCTGAGGCTCGGCGGCAATGGGCGGTTGCATCTCCGCCTGAACCGGCTCTGGCGCACTCGGTTCGGTCGGTTGGGTGATCGCGACTTCATCGGTCGCTCGTTCGGGCGTCTCCTTGGACCAGGCGCTCACCTCGAAGGCTGCCATGGCCCGGTCGAGCTCCACCCCGCCCGGAAGCTCCTGGGACGGGCGAGCAACGGCCGGTGGGGTCCAGGCTGATGGGCCGCGCTCCCAGTCGAAGGCCTCCTCCTCGCGCACCTCAGGGGCGCGGGTCTCCTCGGCCGCTTCGTCCTGGCGCACGTCGCGGCTCGGCACGGGCTCCGCCGCTTCGGAGGGAGCCGCCTCGACCACGTCGAGGACCGCGCGGCCTGGCTGGGCGAGCAGAGATCGAATCGCCTGCAGCTCGCCGTCATCCCAGCCGCGTTCCACGGCGAGACGGGAGAGGGCCTCGTCCTCGGCAGCCGACACCCCGGTTTCCACGGCGTTCGGCCGGACGGCGGTCGTGGCACGGCCCGAGGCACCCCACGTCGGCGAGCTTGTCTCGAATTCGTCCCCCAGCCACATGAGCTCTTCCTCCGGTGCCGCGGTCGCTCCGGACGACACGCCGCCTCCCGCATCGGCCGGCGCGCTCGACGCTTCCGGCGCCGTCCCCCGTACGTCGGATTCCAGTTCGCGAGGGTCAATCGGGATCGCGCGCGGCATCAGGGTCTCCTGCGAACCGGCGCTCTCAGACGGCTCGGTCACAGCGGAGGTCGGCTCGACTTCCGGCGCCGCGGGTGCCTCGGCGGGCGGCGGAGCTGCCGTTGCCTCCGGCAGCTCGTCCCACCCGATCTCCGGGGTCTCTCCGATGGCGACCGGCTCCTGCGTCTGCTGCACGTCGCCGGCTCCCCAGTCGACGTCCTCTTCCGCGATCCAGTCCGGCTCGTCCCACTCGCTGCTGTAGGCGGGAGCCGGCGCTTCCTGTTGCGCCGCATCCTCGGCAGGCATAGCGTCGCGGGCGCCGATCTCTTCGTCCCGACTTGCCACCGCCGGCTCGGACTCCTTCGACGCCATGCTCGACTCCAGTGGCTGCGAAGGCGACTCGATTTCGTCCGCGGCGGCAACCGCCTCTCCCTCGATCGCCGGGTCAACCTCCGGCTCCGCGGCCAGCGCTTCCTCGACCCTCGCTTCCTCGATCAGAGCTTCCTCGATCAGCGGCTCTTCGGCGACCGGCTCTTCGAACGTGCCGCCCAGCTCATCGTCCGCGA
>Ga0066669_10000926_pt1 | contig 10491 bp, 10 predicted proteins | sample GraSoiAngelo_118_FD_133940 | JGI IMG/M metagenome (GOLD analysis project Ga0066669, IMG submission 133940) | Grasslands soil microbial communities from the Angelo Coastal Reserve, California, USA - 14_0919_02_20cm | ecosystem: Environmental > Terrestrial > Soil > Grasslands | place: USA...
CTGCCCATCACAGCTCCGGCAATTAGATCCGAATGTCCGCCGAAGTATTTCGTCGCGCTGTGGAAGACCAGGTCCATGCCAAGATCAATTGGGCGCTGATTGAGCGGCGTAGCGAAGGTATTGTCGATTAGCGTTGTAATGCCGCGCGACTTCGCAATTGCGGCAACGGCTCGCAGGTCGGTAAGGGTCATGATCGGATTGCTGGGGCTCTCGACGACAATAAGTTTTGTGTTGGGACGCACGGCTCTTTCAAACGCGGAAGAATCGCGCTGGTCCACTTGTGTTACTTCAATCCCAAATCGCGGTATCAGCCTTTGCAGCAGGTTTGTCGTGCCGCCATAGTGATTCGTCTGCGCAACCACGTGATCGCCCTTGCCGAGGATGGTGAGAACTGTGGCGCTAACTGCGGCCATACCCGAAGCTGTCACGAGCGCGGATTCAGTACCTTCAAGCGCGGCGAGCACACTTTCTACCTGGCTCAACGTCGGATTCCCATATCGGGTATAAAACTCCGGGTGCCGAGCCTCTCCCGCACGTTTGGCGAAGTCCTCTCCTGAAACTCCGCGAAATGTAGCAGTCTGATAGATCGGCGCCACCACTGCGGACGTGGAGTTCAGCTTGCGGTCGCCGTGGATTAGTCGAGTTTCAACGGAGTTCTTATTTCTTTGCGTCATGACCTAACCTTTCTGGGCGAATCGTGTTCCACTGAATCTTAAGCTCGGCATGTTGCGCGGGCCTAAGCGGACATGTGAAGCTCCAAAATCTGTGTTCATCCTACAATCTGCGCTCATCTTCTTGAGTAGTTGCTTCTGCCTTTCGAGAATGTAGGAGATGACCTATGTCAGTCACGCGAACTGATTGACAGGAACGACGCCTCCCCTAGACGAATCCCTTTACAACCAGCACAATAGAAAGTTCGTCTCGACAACGCGAACACAAGGAGAGTTATGGTCATTTCTGGCGAAGCCATTCGCATGATGAACTATGTTGACGATATTTCCGCCACTTTGCGCCGTATCGCCGCTAACATTCCGATGATGACGGATGAAGAGCGGAAACGGCTGGCAGATTACATGCGTAAAGCCGAGCCGAGCTATCCGGGGATGATCGACAAATTGGAGAAGGGAAGCTAGTTGTGGCTTCCGTGAAGACGGTTGCGGTGATCGGAGCCGGCATTATGGGCCGGGGCATCGCCCACGTAGCAGCGCTCGGCGGATATCGCACCATTCTCGAGGACATTCTCCCCGCCAGCCTGCATAAGGCCGAAAGCGAGATTCGCACGAACCTCGACAAGGGAGTGGAACTAGGCAAACTGGAAAAGTCCGCAGCCGATGCAGCGTTTTCGCGCATACAACTTGTCGGCACGGTGGAAGAAGCGGCACGCGAAGCCGATCTCGTAATCGAGGCTGTCCCGGAAGAGATGGACTCGAAGATCGAGATCTTCACCCTGCTCGACAAGATCTGCCGTCCCGCGACCATTTTGGCTTCGAATACTTCGTCACTGAGCGTGACGGAGATCGCGTCGGTGACGTACCGTCCACGAAACTGCGTGGGCATGCATTTCTTTAATCCAGTACACAAAATGAAGCTGCTCGAAGTCGTCCGTGCCCTCGAAACCGACGATGAGACCATCGCCGCTGCGACTGAAGTGGGACAGGGCATGGGCAAAGAAGTTGTAGTGATTAAGGAGTCTCCCGGATTCATCACCAGCCGCATTAATGCCATGATTGGAAACGAAGCTTTTTACATGCTCCAGGAGGGGATCGCCTCGGCCGAGGACATCGACAAGGCATTGAAATTAGGGCTGAATCATCCAATGGGACCGTTTGAGCTGGTCGATCTCGTTGGACTCGACACTAGGCTGCACATCCTCGAGTACCTCCACAAAGCTCTTGGCGAGAAGTTTCGTCCTGCTCCGCTTCTGGTGCAGCACGTAAAAGCTGGGAGATTGGGACGAAAAAGCGGACGAGGCGTCTTCGAGTATCCCGACGTCCAAAAGAACAAAGAAAAGAGCTCCGAATCCAAATTGGTCCACTAACATCCCGCAGTTTCGAGGGTCTATATGCTGAGGCGAAGGTGTGCCGCGGGAACATTCTCGATCGCTCGGCGTCAGTAACCAATAGTCTTTCAGGAACTTAAGCATCTCCCTGCGCGTACACCATGAACAGCATGCAGCTCTTGTTCGACATCTTTACCCAGACCCTGCAGACCCTCTGGGCACACAAGCTGCGCTCGTTTCTCACTATGTTCGGCATTGCCTGGGGCGTGGGCTCGCTGCTGCTGCTGGTTGGATTGGGAGAAGGGTTCCGTAGTGGCCAGCGCCGGCAGATGGCTACGATGGGACAAGACATTATCATGCTGTGGTCCGGTCGCGTTCCAGCGCAGTCAGGCAGCAGTACCGGACAGCGCCAGTACTACCTCACCTATCGCGACTATCAGGACATCGTTCGAGAAGCGAAGCATGTGCGCAACGCCGCTACCCTGATAAATCGCGGCGACATTCGCGCCGTCAGTGATCTCACCAACGCCAACGGACAAGTGAACGGCACGACTCCGAGCCTGGGCAAAATTCGTTACATTCCGATTGGGGAAGGACGGTGGCTGAACGACGCCGACATTGCCGAGAAGCGCAACGTCGCTGTGATCGGAGACGAGATGTCGCGCAATCTCTATCCCGGCACAAATGCCTTGGGAGCGAGCTTACTGTTGAATGGCGTACGCTTTCAGATCGTCGGAATCGTGAGTTCCATCGGCGTGAACGAGAACAACAGCACCAACAATCGCGTTTACATTCCGTACGCGACGATGCATCAATTTTTTCCTCTGACCAACGTTGGCGACACTCCCGACGCGGTTTCGACTATCAACTACCAGCCAGACATTCCCGATAATCACGATTTAGCCAAGGAAGAAGTGCACAGGATTATCGGACGTAATCACCAGTTCGATCCCAACAACAAGGAAGCAATCGAGGAGTGGGACACGATCCAGAGCCAGCGCATGGTGGGTAAAATCTTCGACGCCATGAACGCATTCCTGGGCAGCGTCGGCATTGTTACGCTCGCTCTGGGCGCTATCGGTATCATCAACATCATGCTGGTATCGGTTACGGAGCGCACGCGTGAGATCGGATTGCGCAAGGCTCTCGGCGCCACGAATGGCAGCATACTCACGCAATTTTTTCTCGAAGGCATACTGCTTACTGTGCTCAGCGGAGGCATCGGCATGGCGGGCGCGGCGGGTTTGATGGCAGCGTTAGGCACATTGCCCGCGCCTCCCGGATTTGACACTCCCAAATTGGTACCGTCATCCGCTGCGTTAGCCATCGGCTGTCTGGCGCTGGCGGGACTTGCAGCCGGACTTTATCCAGCGCGCAAAGCGGCAATGCTTCAACCAGTAGAAGCACTGCGAAAGGAGTAGTTATGGTTCGCGATCTCCTCGGACAAGCCTACGGCGCCATGAAACACGACCGTCGTCGCGCAACCCTTACCATGTTGGGAATGGCGTGGGGCATCGCCACCGTGGTGCTGTTGCTGGCCTATGGCTCCGGTTTCGGACGCGCGGTTGACGCCATCTTTGCCAATTGGGGAGCGAAGATCATCGGAGTCTGGCCGAACCGCACATCGCTTCAGGCGGGTGGGACGAAAGCGGGATCGAAGATCCGCTTCAAGATCGAAGACGTTGAGTACATCCAAAGCACCGTTCCGCTGATCAAGCACGTGAGTCCTTCCGCGTGGAAGCAGGATGCCGTGCAGTACGAGAATCGCACGTTCACTTTCCCCGTGAACGGCTACTACGCGAACATCCAGAAGATTCTCAATTTCCCCATTGATTACGGGCGCTTCTTCGACGATCACGATAACGAAATCCGCGCGCGCGTGGCAGTGATCGGCTCAGAGGCAAAGAACAAACTGTTTTCCGGACGCTACCCAATCGGGGAAAAGATACGCCTCGATGGCATGAGCTTCGAAGTGATCGGTGTGCTTACGGCCAAGATGCAGGAAGGCGGCAACGATGACGCCAACCGTCAGATCCTGATTCCGTTCAATACCATGGGCGAGATGAAGGACTTGCAATACATAGACGGCATCTGGATGGATTACGACACCTTTGCCTATACCGGCGTGGAGGAGGGAGTCCGTGCAGCGCTCGCACACCTTCATGGCTACAACGTGAAGGACCGTCGCGCCGTTTTCCTCTACAACGCGATGAAGCAGGTGACACAGTTCGAGATCATTAAGCTCGGACTGAAAGTACTGCTCGCCTTTATCGGTGCCCTCACCCTAGGCATCGGCGGTATTGGTCTGATGAACATCATGCTGGTTTCCGTCTCACAGCGCACGAAGGAAATTGGTGTGGAAAAGGCCTTGGGCGCACGAAAAGGCCACATTCTGTTCCAATTTTTAGCCGAAGCTCTCACCATTACGTTCGCCGGCGGACTTCTGGGAATCATCCTGGCGTATGCAATCTCAATCGCAGCGGGGCGAATTACGTTCTACAGCGCCATCGCGAAGAATGCTGAAGCAGCTGACATCCGCTTGATCATCGATCCCTCAACTCTGATCATCTCAACGGTGATTCTGACCATAGTTGGCATCGTGAGCGGCATGCTCCCAGCGATCAAAGCAGCCAACCTCGATCCAATCGAAGCTCTGAGATACGAGTAGAGCGTTAGCTGACTTTAACTACGTGGATCCGGCGGCCCTCGGCGGGCGGGGGTTCCCGTCTATTTGCCGCACGTAGGCTGAAGGGCAAAGGGCCTCACGTTCAACGCAACTTTCGTGAAACAGGTTATCCGATCATCAGCGATGCATTCCTGTTTGGGAACATCCGCTCGTTCGCGTACGGTGCTGCCGCAGGGTCGATCTCTCATGTATTCGTGCCGCACCTATGAAGAACCAACATTGCAGAAGACTTTTGGCGATGATATGAGACCTTCTGTGCCAGCGTCCGAAGACGGATTCCGAGGCTGACTCCTTGGCACGGCTAAGATCTGCGCGCGGCCCGAAGTAGGCGCGCGCGTCACACAGTATTTGAACCACACATAAGGTCATGAAAAAACGCAGAAAAATCATCGTCTACATCGCTACCAGCGTCGATGGTTACATCGCAAAGCCGAATGGTGACATGGAATGGCTGAATCGCCGACCGCGCAAAGCGGACTACGGCATGCGCAGGTTCTACTCGTCTATCGATACCATCCTTCTGGGACGCAAGACTTACGACTGGACTCTCGATTACTGCAAGAAGAACGGCATCAAAGGCGGGGTGTTCGATAAGAAGATAGCCAATTACGTGTTCTCGTAGAAGCCTCCGAAGAAGGTTGCGCCGGGCGTGCAATTTGTAACGGAACCCGTGAAAGCCTTTGCGCGGCGTCTGCGCGCAAAGCCGGGAAAGCATATATGGATGATGGGCGGGGGAAAACTGATCGCCTCATTCCTCGATGCAGGCGAAATCGATGAATTCGATATTCACGTCATCCCGACCTTCATCGGTCAGGGTATACCCCTAATAGCGCCACGACATCGGGACATCTCGCTGCATTTACGCTCAGCGCGAAAGTATCCGGACGGTGTAGTTCGATTGCGCTATGAGATCGCAAGATAGGGAATATGCCTGGTGGTCCATTCTGATATCAGCCCTGGCTTACGATCATGAAATCTTGAGGACTCCCGAAAGCTATAATCCTGCCATGCCATTGAAAAGCCTGGCCGCTGCATTCATCGAGTTTTCCCGCTGGAAGTTGCTGGACGAGTACTGGCCGCGTTTGCGCGCTTGTGTGGAATCTCTCAGCGATGAGCAAGTGTGGTGGCGTGCGAATGAAGCGAGCAACAGCGTCGGCAACTTGATCTTGCACCTGAATGGAAACGTGAATCAGTGGCTGGTTGCCCCATTCGATCATCGCGAGGACAAGCGCAATCGCCCAGCTGAATTCTCGGAGCGGCAAGTGATACCCACAGGACAGTTGCTGGAGACGATCGCCAGAACGTTGCAGGATGCGGCAGCGGTAATGGCTAGCATCAGTGAGTCCGACCTCCTCGCGACATACAACATCCAGGGCTACACCGTCAGCGGACTGCACGCGGTGTATCAGGTAATCGAGCACTTCGGACTGCATTACGGACAGATCACCTACATTACAAAAATGCTGCGTGGCATAGATCTAGGCTTTTATCGCGAGTTGCAGGCTACTGGACGGTTGAACGGATAGATGAAATCAAATGACAGTGCAGAATAAGCACACGCTTCAAACTTAGCGAAACGCTGGAGCACCCACACTTTGCAATCGCGAGCAGGAGAACACCAACCTCACGAAGAGAGGAATGCGCCCTACTTGACGGCCACGAGTCCCAACGGCTGTGGATCTCGAGGCACAAAGAAGAAGGGGGACCCGGGTAGCGTTGCAAGTGCGCCGGAGTTCTGATCGATGGTGTATCCCGTGATACTTGTGTTCGCCCGAACGTACAGGAATCTTCCGGATAGATCGGTAACAAGTCCAAAAATCGGAGTATCGCGGTTTGTGAATGGCGAACCAGGAACCTGAGTCAGCGCGCCGGAGCTGTGGATCTGGAATGCTGTGATCTTCGGTTCGTCGTAGTCACCCACGTACAAAAAGTGTCCAGACGGATCGAATCCCATAGAGACCGGTCTGCGCGATGTTGTCGCGAACGGAGAGCCTGCAATTGGAGTCAGAACCCCGGGGCAGCCGGACCTAAGAAGAAGAAAGGCGGGACTCTTACAAGTCCCGCCTGTTGGTTGAACAGTTGGTTAGGGAATTATTTGTTGGCGGCCAATTTTGCGTTGAGGTCGCTGGTATTCGAGCTCACGATGCCGTCGTACTTGGTGACTACCAGCAGCGTGTTGCCGGCAGGCACAACCTGATGAACTGCGTATCCGCCTTCGTACACTGAAGTCCACTTACGGCCATCGGTGCTGGCGAAAACTTCGTTTGAACCGTCTGCCACCGCGTACATGCGATGCAGATTCTGGTCATAGGTCAGGGACTTAATTCCGCCTAGATCGGTCTTTACTGTTTCCCATCCGCCCATCGCCTTCTCGTGGAACAGGCCTTCGGGCGAGGAGACCCATAGACGACCGTCCTGATCGAGGATCATTCCGGTAATGACCGAGACTGAAGGCGATTCCATCTTGCCCCAGCTGCGGCCGTCGTTGTTGGAGGTCAGGAGTTCGCGATATCCGGCGGCCGCGACGCGGTTGCCGCTGCTGCGGACGATCGTGATTGGCTCCTTACCGCTGTTGCGCTGCACCTGGAATGAGCGGCCACCGTCATGCGAGAAGAGCAGTCCGGTGGTGGTGCCGGCAAACCAGTTGTCGCCGTCGATGTGCAGGTCAGTTACATATGGATGCCAGGCAGCGGTCGTGAAGACGCTGCTCCACGTCCGGGTTGTGGGCTCCATGCGGAAAAGTCCGTTGTTGGTTCCGGCGATGAGCTGGTTACTGGAGTCCTGTGCCAGCGTGAATACATCGCTGCCGTTCAGTCCTTTATTGATGATCGACCAGTGTAAACCACCGTCAGCGGAGAGGAAGGCGCCACCGAATGACTTATCGTTCACGACACCGGCAAACATGGTGTCAGATTGGGACTTGTCGAGCAGGAGCGCGCGGATCTCACGATGCGCAAACCCGATGTTCGAGGAAGCGAAGGTCAGACCGCCATCGTTGCTGGCCATAATGCCGCTACGATCGGTGGCGAGAAGAACGCGCTTCGAGTTGCGAGGATCGATCATCAGGTCGTTGATGACCAGGTTGGCTGCGGAAACGCGACGCCATTTCAGTCCACCGTCCACGCTCTTCCACAGGCCGGTCGTGCTGCCCGCGTAGATCACGGTGCGGTTGTTCGGATCCTGCTTGATGATGCGAACGCGGCGCGAGTTCACTGGGATGGCTTCGACTTTCTTAAAGAGCTGTCCGCCATTGATGCTCTTGTAGACGCCGGTGCAGGCGCTGGCGTAGATCGTGGATGGCGTCTTCGGATCAATTGCCATCGAGAACACGTCAGAGTCGTCGTCCATTCCTTTAGCGAGCTGTTGCCAAGTCTCGCCGCCGTTGCTGGTCTTGTAAGCCAGGCGCCAGGTTCCGGCGTAGATCACATTCGTGTCCTTCGGATCGATTGCGAGCGACTGAACGTTGTGAATGTTGTCGGGCGAGATGCGGGCAAACTTCCTGCCGCCATCATCGCTGCGGTAAACGCCATCGAGCGTGCCGGCGACGATCATCTTCGGATTCGACAGCGCGATCGTCAGCGAGCGAATCGATTTCCCCTTCATGTCCTTCAGTGAAGACCAGCTCCGGCCACCGTCTTCGGTGCGGAACAGTTCGCCGTTCTGGCCGAGGACGCTCCAGCCGGCAACATAGACGATGCGGGAGTCGGTAGGATGAAAATAGATGTGGTCGAGAACGTATTCGCTTTCGCCGATGCGGGCGAAGCGCGACCAGGTCTTACCGTTGTCGTCCGATGAGAACATCTGTCCAGCGCTGGTGCTGATCAGGATGTGGTCAGGGTTCTGCGGATCGTAGGCCAGAGTGCGAACATCGCCGCCCTCAGGTCCCATGGTTGTTGGTTGCGCGGCATACATTGAGCTCACTGTGAGTAGGGTCACTACCCCGAGAGCCCACACTGTGAGCATTAATCTTTTCTTAGACGTGAAATTCATTCTTCCCTCGGTGGCTTGCAAATTGCGGTGTACTGCAAGTGCCGAATGTGCCACGGTTCGAAAGGGAAAAATAGATGACTAAAGTGCCCTGACTCTCGGGAAGTGCTCAACTAACAACTAAGGTTGCACTGAGAACGGGTCACACGAAGGACTCAGCTCCTTCACTCGCCTCGATGAGTCGAATACCCTGCTTCAGGGAATCCGGCAGGCAATTTTCCCCGCAGAAAAGTGAGGGTTGGAGTCGAGGTCCACCACGTTGCCTACTTCTTTGGCGGCTTGTGTGCCGGTATTCATGGCAACGCCGACATCAGCTTGAGCCAGTGCGGGTGCGTCGTTCGTGCCGTCGCCAATCATCGCCACGAGCCTGCCGTCCGTTTGCTCACGGCGGATCAGATTCATCTTGTCTTTGGGTATAGCTTGGGCAAGAAAGTCATCCACTCCGGCTTCGCGGGCGATCGCTGCGGCGGTGAGAGGATTATCGCCGGTGATCATCACGGTGCGAATACTCATCGCGCGCAATTGAGTGAAGCGCTCCTTCATGCCGCCTTTCACGCATCCTTCAGGTGCATGACGCCCATGGCACGGTTTCTCTCAGCAACGATAAGCGGCGTGCCGCCAGAGCGAGCGATCGTGTCGATCGAAAGCTGCAATTGTTTGGGGATCTCCCCGCCATTCTCCCGCAGGTAGCTGGATCGCGTCGGCTGCTCCCTTGCGAACCTTGTCTGCCGTTGAAATTCACACCTGAGATGCGTGTCTGTGCCGTAACCGAGAGCGCTTGCCCCATCCAGCGCAAAATTAACCGTGGTATTGTGCAGAAAATCGAGAATGCCAGTGGATCGCGAAGGAAACGCCATCATTCAACACTTAGAAAGAGCATTCCGCGCGAAATGGATAATACTCACAATGCCGACCACAACCCGTCCAGCGGGCGTAACTCTCCTGACCTTATTCTTTGTCTTTGGCGTACTGATGGCATCGCTTGCAGCTGGAATGCTGTTGTTCCCGGGCAGCATCCTTGAGCCGCTGTGGCGGTTAAATCCGCGTGCGCGGGACGCTTTCGTTGCGATTCGATTTTGGGCTGTGATCGTGATGGTGATTATTGCGACAGCCTGTGCAGTAGCGGCCTTAGGTTTGTGGCGTTGCCGGCGATGGGGTTACGTCACCGCTGCTGGAATCCTCTGCGTCAATCTCCTCGGCGATACTGCGAATACGTTCATCGCTCATGATTGGCGGACCATCATTAGTCTTCCCATTGGAGGAGCGATGATCACTTACCTGGTGAGGAACAGACGAGTGTTTGGACAGAATCGTGAGTAGCGTCTGAGGCGGGGCATTACTCCCCTGGAGTGAAACGATAGCCAACCCAAGGCTCAGTCGTGATGTAGTGTTTATCGCTGTCCGCCTCAAGCTTTTTGCGCAGTTGTCCAATAAAGACACGGAGATATTCGTTCTGATTCACGCTCTGCGGTCCCCACACAGAACGCAGCAGAACGGCGTGGGTTACTACCTTGTCGGGATGGCGGGCAAAATGCACCAAGAGGTCAAACTCCTTCGGCGTGAGCCGCACCTCCTGTCCGCGCACGACAGCCCTGTGTCCCGGAAGGTCAATTTTGAAATCGCCGACATTGATTTCCTGCTCCTCGGGTTTCGGCGGTGTAAAGCGCCGAAGATTTGCGCGCACGCGCGCCAGAAGTTCACTCATGTTAAACGGCTTTGTCACATAGTCATCGGCGCCGGCGTCGAGTGCCTCGACCTTCGAGCGCTCCTCGCCGCGCACCGAGAGAACGATGATCGGCACTTCTGACTTCGCTCGGAC
>Ga0066669_10000929_pt1 | contig 10488 bp, 8 predicted proteins | sample GraSoiAngelo_118_FD_133940 | JGI IMG/M metagenome (GOLD analysis project Ga0066669, IMG submission 133940) | Grasslands soil microbial communities from the Angelo Coastal Reserve, California, USA - 14_0919_02_20cm | ecosystem: Environmental > Terrestrial > Soil > Grasslands | place: USA...
GAGCGCGGCAGACGAGTCGAGCGGCTCTCCGCCCGCTCGGCCCGCACCCCGACCGATCGAGGTTTCCGCCCGGCGCTCCCACGCCGACAGGATCGCGTCCCGGCAGTAGGAGAGTGAGTTCACGCGGCCGGTCGCGCCGCGCTCCTCGCGCTTCGTAAAGGCGTCGTCGATCCCCGTTTCGATCGCCTCGAGCGGGACGCCGAGCGCATGCCACTCCTTCAAGAGCGCGAAGTCTTTCGGCGAGAGGAGGAACGGGGTTCCGCGGCGGGCGATGAACGCCGCCTCCGCCGCCGCGAAGTACGCCCTATCCCCCTCGGTTTCGCTCATGGATCAGGCGGAGGCCGGTCAGCGTCAGGAGCGGATCGACCTCCTCGATCCTCTCCGATCCTCCTCCGAAGAGCTCCGCGAGGCCGCCCGTTGCGATCACGCGCGGTCTCGCTCCGATCTCGCGCGAGATCCTTTCGATCACGCCGTCCACGAGCGAGAGATAGCCGAAATAGAGTCCCGACTGGATCGAGCCGGCGGTGGTCTTGCCCACGACCTTCTCGGGCCGGCGGATTTCGACGCGCCACAGCCGCGCGGCCCGTTCGAACAGCGCCTCCGCCGAGATCGAGATACCCGGCACGATGACGCCGCCGGCGTACTCCCCCTTCGCCGTGACCACGTCGAACGTGGTCGCCGTGCCGAAGTCGACGACCACGCAGGGCCCGCCCAGCCGCTCGTACGCCGCGACCGCGTTGACGATGCGGTCCGCGCCGACCTCCTGGGGAGCGTCGTAGAGGATCGGCATCCCGGTGCGGATCCCGGGCTCGACGAAGACCGGCTCGCGGCCCGTGATCTGGCGAAGCGCCTGGCGCAGCGGAAACCGAAGCGACGGAACGACGCTCGCGACGATCACGTCCCGCGGTGGATCGGTCTCCCGCCCCGCGGAGGACAGCAGACCGCGCACCGAGAGCACGATCTCGTCGGACGTGGCGTCGCGCCGGGACGTGAGCCGCCAGTGCGAAGCGAGCCGGGCGCCCTCGAAGAGCCCGAGGACGGTGTTCGTGTTTCCGACGTCCACCGCGAGGAGAGCCGGTGCGGCGCTCGCGTTCACCATTCGTCCAGCTCTCCGCTCGCGACGATGGCTTCGCCAGCCGGCGTCTTCAGCCTCAGAAATCCGGAGGCATCGAGGCCCAGGTACTGTCCCGTGAGCTCCTTTCCATCGCCGCGGACCTTCATGCGATCGCCGGGACGGTGTAGCGACGCCCTTTCCCACGCCTCGACCTCTCGCGACCAGTCGGGACGCGCGAGCTCGAAGTCGAGCCGGTCGATCAGAGCGTGCAGAAGGCCGGCCACCGGGACCGGGCGCCCCGTTTCCTCCTCGACCGTGGTCGCGCCGGTCGCGCCGACTTCCGCGGCGCGGCCGAGGACGTTGATCCCGATGCCGACCGCCAGATAAGCCTGGTCCCCCTGCGTCCTCGCCTCCGAGAGCACCCCGGCGAGCTTGCGCCTGCCCACATAGAGGTCGTTCGGCCACTTGAGCTCCGCGGCGATTCCGCAGGCTTCCTTGAGCGCCTCCCGCGTCCAGCGAGCCACCGCGATCGGCACCACCGACAGTGGCTCTTCCTGCTCCACCCGTCGCACGAACGTCAAGTAGATCCCGCGCCCCTTCGGCGCCACCCAGTGCCGGCCCGAGCGACCTCTCGCAGCCGGCTGCTCCTCCGCGACGAACAGCGTGCCGGGCAGCGATTGCTCCTCCTGGAAGTAGACGTCGATCACCTCGCGGGCGAGGTCGTTCGACGACGGAATCGAGGCGAGGGCGACGAGGTTCTCGAAGGATCGCCAGCGCGTCGGCTCGAGGATCCCGCCGGCGAACTCGATCATGCGCCCGGCCGGCTCTCCGGCGAAATGCTCATTCCGAAGCCGCGGTTCCGAGCGCGGCACGCCGCTCCTCGAGCTCCCGCAGTCTCCGCCGGGTCTTCTCGACGATCTCGGCGGGAGCCCTCTCCAAGAACGCGGGATTCTGGAGCTTCGCGGAGAGCTCGCCGATCTCCTGGTCCACCTGCGACAGCCGCCGTGCGACGCCCTCCCGGTCCGTGGGCGCGGTCCCCGCCGGAAGCGCCAGTCCGACCGCCACGCCGGAGACCACGTCGCGCCGGGCACCGTCCCCGGCCGGCCCGAATCGAATCTCCGAAAGGCGCGCGAGGTGGCGCAGGAGCGGTTCCAGGGACCGGATTTCGCCGGTCTCCGCGGGAGACGCCTCCACGGAGAGCGCGACCGGCTCGGTGGGAGCGACGCGCCTCTCGCCGCGGAAGTTGCGGACGCGGGTCACGAGCGCGCGCAGCCGCTCGACCGCGCGCTCGGCGACGGGATCCCGCGCTCCCGGGTCCCCCTCCGGATAAGGCGAAACGATGAGCGTCCCGGGGCGTCCGGTCAGCTTCTCCCAGATCTCTTCGGTCAGGAACGGCATGAAGGGATGCGCGAGCGCGACCGAATCGGCCAGGCAGCGCTCGAGCACGGCCCGGGCGATCTCCTGTGCGTCGTCGTCCCCCTCCCGGCCGGAGAGGACGGGCTTGACCATCTCGAGGTATCCGTCACAGAGCTCGTGCCAGAGAAAGCCGTAGAGCGCCTGCGCGGCCTCGTCGAACCGGAACTCTCCCAGGTGACGGTTCACGTCCGCCGCCGTCGCCGACAGGCGCGAGAGAATCCATCGGTCCGGCAGCGACAGCGCGCGGCCGAGGAGAGTCTCGGCGCGGGGCTTGCCTTCCAGCTGCGACAGCGTGAACCGGGCGGCGTTCCACAGCTTGGTGGCGAAGCTCCGCGAGCCGGCGAGCCGTTCCCGGTCGAGGGTCACCGTCGGGCCCGAGGTCGCAGAGCTCGCGTAGGTGAAGCGCAGCGCATCCGCTCCGAACTCTTCGATCGCCACGAGAGGGTCAACGACGTTGCCGCGGGTCTTCGACATCTTTTCCCCCGCCAGGCGGACGAGCCCGTGCAGGTTCACCGTGGCGAACGGGACCGACCCCGTGAAGTGGATCCCCGCCATGATCATCCGCGCGACCCAGAAGAAGAGGATGTCGTAGCCGGTGACGAGAACGTCGGTCGGATAGAACTCTTCGAGGTCTGGGGTCTTCTTCGGCCAGCCGAAGACCGAGAACGGCCAGAGCTGCGACGAGAACCAGGTATCGAGGACGTCCGGATCCTGCTCGAGGTCCGGTGAGCCGCAGGTCTCGCACGCCGCGGGATCCTCCTCGGTGACGTTCACGTGCCCGTTGGCGCAGGTGAACGCAGGGATCCGATGTCCCCACCACAGCTGGCGGGAGATGCACCAGTCGTGGATGTTGCGCATCCACTCGAAATAGGTCTTCGTCCACATCTCCGGAACGAACCGAACCTCTCCCGTCTCGACGGCGCGGATCGCGGGCTCGGCGAGCGGGCCGACCTTCACGAACCATTGCGTCGAGAGGTACGGCTCGATGACCGTGTCGCAGCGCTGGCAGTGCCCGAGCGAGAACCGGTGGGCATCGGTGCCCAGGAGACGATTCTCGGAGGTCAGGCGTTTCACGATCTCCTGGCGCGCTTCGAAGCGGTCGAGCCCTTCGTACTCTCCGGCTTCCGCGGTCATCTTTCCGTCCGAGCCGATGACCACGATCTCGGGCAGACGGTGGCGGCGCGCGGAAGCGAAGTCGTTGGCATCGTGGGCGGGGGTGACCTTGACGATACCGGTGCCGAACTCTTTGTCGACGAGGATCGGGTCCTCGATGATCGGCAGCTCCCGGCCGACGATCGGGAGGATCGCGACCTTGCCGCGGAACTTCGCCGTCCGCGGGTCGTCCGGATGGATCGCGAGCGCCGTGTCGCCGAGCATCGTCTCGGGCCGGGTCGTCGCGACGACCGCCCCCGAGGGCACGCCGGAAACGTCGTAGCGGATCCGGTACAGCAGACCGTCCGTTTCCTTGTGGACGACCTCGAGGTCGGAAACCGCGGTCCCACAGCGGGGGCACCAGTTCACGACGTAGCGGCCCCGGTAGATCAACTCTTCCCGGTAGAGCTGCACGAACGCGTGGCGGACCGCTCGCGACAGGTCGGGATCGAGCGTGAAGCGCTCGCGCGTCCAGTCGAGCGAGCATCCGAGCCGGCGGATCTGGGACTGGATCGTGTCCTTCGCCTCGCGCTTCCAGGCCCAGACGCGCTCGACGAACTTCTCGCGGCCGAGCTGGCGGCGGTCGATGCCTTCTTTGGCGAGCTCCTTCTCGATCACCATCTGCGTCGCGATTCCCGCGTGGTCGGTGCCGGGCACCCAGAGCACGCGGTAGCCGAGCATCCGCTTCCATCGCGCGAGCACGTCTTCGAGCGTGCGCCCGAACGCGTGGCCGATGTGGAGACGTCCGGTCACGTTGGGCGGCGGGATGACCATGACGAAGCGGGGCGAGCCCGGCGGCCCCACGGGCTGAAAGCGTCCCTCCTCTTCCCATGTCCGGTACCAGCGCTCTTCGAAGTGGGCCGGGTCGAACGTCTTTTCGAGCCTCTTCGAGGGCTCTTCGAGGCCGGTCTCGACCGGTCCGACGGCTCCCGGCCGGGAGGGAGAGCGTGCGTCCAAAGCGTCTCCGTTCAGGAAAAGGCGCAAAAGGCTCTCTGCTTATCAGAAAGTCGCCGGAATCGCCAAGGAGAGAGGTGTCGGCCTCGCGGGACCGGCGCCGGCGAGGGCGGCTTTACTCGACGCCGCTCTCGAGCTCGCGGATCCGCTCGCGGACCGCGAGCTCCGCAGCTTCCGGCACGACTTCCCAGGCGACCTCGCGCACGATGCGATCGGAAAACTTCTCGACGAGCTTTATCGCGACCTTCTCGGCGATCTTCTCGATCTCCGCGTCGGAAAGCTCGCGCGCAGTCGACCGCACGGAGGGTTGGGTCGAGTCCGCGTCCGGCGCCGCCCCTTCGCCCGCGGCGCCGGTCTTCGACGCCTCGACCGGGCGGAACTCGGACAGGTCGATCCGCTGCGTGCGACCCTCGTCGTCCTCCGTCTCCTCCGCAGGTTCCTTCGTGATCCACATGGAAGCCGGCTGGGGCGCCGGAGCGCTCCGTCGTTCGGCCGCGCGCGCCGGCGGCTCGACTTCCCGGAACGCTTCGAGCGCGGACTCCACGTCTTCCGGACCGTACAGGTGTTCGAGCGGCTCCTCGCGCCCCGCGCCGCGCAGGTTGCGGATCGAGCCGGTGAAGTCCTCCTCGACGAAACCCGCGCCGAAAGGATCGGGCGGTGGAGAAGACGGGAAGGGCGCGGCGCGCAGAGATCCCGTGTCGCGGGGAGCCTCGGCTGCCGGCGACGTCGGGCGGCCGGCGTCGGTGTTCTGCGCGAGGATCGATTCCACTTTGCGAAACAGCTGGTGGGAGTCGAACGGCTTCGACACGATCGCATCGCAGCCGAGCCGTTCCGCCCGCTCGCGATCGAACGGCTCGAACGTCCCGGCGAGCAGGACGACCGGGATCCGCGCGGTCGCCGGGTCCTTCTTGATCTCCTCGCAGACCTCGTAGCCGTTCTTCTCGGGCATCACGACGTCGGCGAGAATGAGATCGGGCGGGTCCTCCCGCGCTTTCTCGAGAGCGAGCCGGCCGTTCGAGACGCACGTCAGCAGATATTCGGTGTCGGAGAACATCAGCTCGACGACTTTCTGAATGGTCAGGCTGTCGTCGGCCACGAGGATCTTTTTTCCCATCGGTGTCGGAGAAGGTACGCTCCGCCCGCGGACCTGTCAATTTCGACGCAAAACGCTCAGGGCTCTCCGGTCTCGACCGCGACCGGCACGTCCTGGCCCCAGACTGCCGCGAGATAGCGGCCGGGCGGACGCCTTCCGAGCTCGCCGGCGAGGTATCGGGACGCCGCAACGACCTTGGGCAGCGTCACCCCGGTCTCGATGTTCAAGCCCTCGAGCATGTAGACCAGGTCCTCGGTCGCGAGGTTGCCGGAGGCGCCCGGAGCATATGGACAGCCGCCGAGGCCCCCGGCGGAGGAGTCGAAGGTCGCGATCCCGCACTCGAGCCCCGCGTAAACGTTGGCGAGCGCGGTTCCGCGGGTGTCGTGAAGGTGAAGCGCGAGGACGCCGCGCGTCACGCCCGAATCGTAGAGCGTCTCGATGACGTCGTAGACGCCGGTCGGCGTAGCGACTCCGATCGTGTCGCCGATCGAGATCTCGTCCACCGGCAGGTCGAGGAGCTTGTGGACCACTTCGCGCACGGCTTCGGGGGAGATCTCTCCTTCGTAGGGACAGCCGAACGCGGTCGAGACGTAGCCGCGAACGCGGATTCCGTCCTCGCGGGCGCGCGACGCGACCGGGCCGAAGCGCTCGATCGATTCGTCGATCCCGGCGTGGATGTTGCGCTGGTTGAAGGTCTCCGACGCCGCCGTGAACACCGCGATCTCGCGGACTCCGGCGAGAATGGCGCGCTCGAGCCCCTTCAGGTTGGGGACGAGAGCCGGATAGCGCACGCCGCTCGCGCGGTGGATGCGGGCAAAGACTTCGTCGGTGTCGGCGAGCTGGGGGATCGCCGATCGCGAGACGAACGAGCCGACCTCGATCGCCGGGAGGCCCGCCTCGGTCAGCAGGTCGACGAAGCGGACCCGGACGTCCACGGGGAGCTTTTCGGCCTCGTTCTGCAGGCCGTCGCGGGGACCGACCTCGTATACGGTCGCCCGCCTCGGAAGGTCGGGGCGCTCGATCGGATAGTCCTGCGTCTCGGCCATCGGGGAGGAATTATGTCCCGTCCGCGGCGATCTCCGCGAGCACCGTCCCGGCTTCGACGAGGTCGCCGTCGTGGTGGTCGAGCTTCGTGACGATCCCGTCCCGCGGCGCCCGGATCGCGTGCTCCATCTTCATGGCCTCGAGAATGAGCACGACGTCCCCCTTCGCGATCCTTTCGCCGCGACGGACGAGGGTCTTGCGGACCCGGCCCGGCATCGGCGCGAGGAGTCCCGCTCCGTGCTCTCCGGCCGACCCTCGGCGTGACGCCCCCGGCGCAATGGCGGGGCCGCGCCGCATTTCGTAAGTCGAGCCGTCGCACGCGACGAAGACGCGGTCTCCCTCGCGCACGGCCCGCACCGGATGGACCTCTCCCCCGATCTCCAGCGCGACCAGCGCGCCGCCCCGGCGGATCTCGCGGAACCGGACGGTTCGCCCGTCGAGCTCCGCCGAGCCCTTTTCGAGCCGGACGTCCCGCGCTTCGTCGCCGGCCGTGAGACGCGACATCAGGAACGCCAGCCGTTCGCGGTGCCCCAGGGGTCGGCCGGCCCGGCCACCACGGCGGTGCCGGCCGCCTTCTCCGCAAAGGACAGCGCCGCCGCGATCCAAGCCGCGTCGGACGGGGCCCCGCTCTCCCGCCGCGGCAGTCGCGCCACGAGGTCTGTCGCGTAGTCGCCGCTTCGGAACTCGGCGGAGCAGAGGGCGGCCTCGAGCAACGGCCTGTTGGTCTCGACCCCGAGAACGACCCACTCCGAGAGCGCCCGAAGCGCTCGCTCGATCGCCGCCGGACGATCGGCTGCATGGACCACGAGCTTGGCGAGCAATGGGTCGTATTCGACGCCCACGACGGATCCCCGTTCGAAGCCGGAGTCCACGCGCACCCCCGGGCCTGCCGGCTCGATCCACTCCTCGAGCGATCCGGAGCGCGGCAGGAAATCGACCGGATCCTCCGCATAGAGACGCATCTCGATCGCATGACCACGGGGAGCGAGCCCTTCCGAGCGCCACGTCACCGGCAGCGCCGCGCCACCCGCGACCTCGAGCTGCCACCGGACGAGATCGAGCCCGAGCGTCGCCTCCGTGATCGGGTGCTCCACCTGGAGCCGCGTGTTCATCTCGAGAAAATAGAACCGGCGCTCGGAGTCGAGCAGGAACTCGATCGTCCCGGCGCCAACGTATTCCACGGATCGCGCCGCCGCGACTGCCGCCTCTCCCATAGCCCTGCGCAGCGCCGCGTCGAGCGCCGGGCTCGGAGTCTCCTCGACGATCTTCTGGTGCCGCCTCTGGACGCTGCATTCGCGCTCGAAGAGATGGACCGTGTTGCCGTGCCGGTCCGCGAAGATCTGGAACTCGACGTGCCGGGCTCGTCCGAGGAGCTTCTCCAGGTAAACCCTGTCGTCTCCGAACGCGGCCGCGGCGATCCGACGCCCCTCCGCGAGAGCGCCCGGCAGCTCCGACGCGGCCTCGACCCGCGACATGCCCTTGCCGCCCCCGCCCGCGGCCGCCTTGACCAGGACCGGAAACCCGATCTCCTTCGCGGCGCTGGAGAGCGCCTCGTCGTCGCGGGCGTTTTCATCCGATCCGGGGACGACCGGCACCCCCGCCGCGCGCATGCGGGCGCGCGCCCGAAGCTTGTCCGCCATCTCTTCGATCGAGGAAGGCGGAGGGCCGACCCACGAGAGGCCTCTCTCTTCGACGGCGCGCGCGAGCTCCGGGCTCTCGGAGAGGAAACCGTACCCAGGATGAACGGCGTCCGCCCCGGATGCGCGCGCGGCCTCCAGGATCCTCGGGATCGACAGGTACGTTTCGGAGACGGGACCCGCTCCCAGAGAGACGGCGCGGTCGGCGCGCCCCGAATGGACCGCGGATGCGTCGTCTTCCGCATACACCGCGACCGTCTCGATCCCCATCTCGCGCGCCGTCCGGAATACCCGGACCGCGATCTCGCCGCGGTTGGCGACGAGCAGACGGCGGATCATCCCGGCGCGGCCGGGGCTACCTTCTGCCCCGCCTCCCGCTCTCCCAGTCGGCCCACAGCCCGTAGGTTCTCATCTGGTCCGCGATCCCGCTCTTCTCGAGCACCTGCGAGATCTCGGCGCGGGACTGCCGCCGGCCGAGGCGGGTCGGAGCGTTCGCGATCCCGCTGACGGCGACCGCCGCGATCGCCGCGTTCTTGCGGGCCTGCGCCATGTCGACCTTGTCGAGCGTGTCGGACGCCGCGTGGTAGTCCGCCAGGTACCTCGCGGTCTCCTGGTTGGCGATCAGGTTCGGAACGCCTTCGAGCAGAAAGTCGAAGTTGTCGGTCCCCAGGATCGCTTCGTCGTTCATCCCCGCCGCGCCCCAGCCCGAGACCGGCGCCAGCGCCTGGCCCAGGCTGCCGTGGATGTCGGGACGGCCGTCCGTGAAATATCCGAGGATCCGGCCGTCGCCGATGTCGTGGATCAGCACGGCGTCGTACCGATCCATCTCGGCCTCGTGCGCGGCCACGTAGCCCCGCGAGCCGAGGAGTCCGTTCTCCTCTCCCGTGAAGAGGACGAACCGGACCGTCCGCTTCGGCCGGGGACCGGAGGCGATCGCGCGCGCCACCTCGACGACGAGCGCGCAGTTGACGCCGTTGTCGAGCGCCCCGGTCCCGAGGTCCCACGAGTCCAGGTGCGCGCCCAGGAGCACGATCTCGTCGGGCTTCTCGGAGCCTCGGATCTCCGCGACCACGTTCTTTCCCTTCCACGGACCGCCGACCTGATTTTCGATCTCGAGCGAAACCGTCAGATCGAGACCTCTTTCGAGCAGGCGCGCGAGTCGAAGTCCGTCCTCGCGCGCGACCTGCGCGATCGGCAGCGGGATGATCGTGCCGTCGAACGTGATCGTGTGGCGATAGAGGAGGTCGCGCGGACGCGTCGAGGTGAAGAGCACTGCCGCCACGCCGCCCGCTTGCGCCGCCTTCAACATCTCGGGGCCCGCGAGGTACTCGGCGAAGAGATCGTCGAAAGACGTCATCGGTTTCGTCCGGACGAGCGCGATTGCGCCGCGGGCTCTGGTTCCCAGCCGGTCGAAGTCGGACCTGGTTCCGTTGCCGGCGTCCACCAGCTTGGCCATCAGGGTTCCCCGCGTCGAAGGAGCGTTGCCGAAGGAGACCACGCGCAACGGGAACCTCCGGGGTTGCAACACCGACGCCGCCGCCCGCACCCCCTCCCACTTCGCGGGCGCGTCGTAGGACTCGAGCTCGACGGAATCCACCTTGGCCCGGCGGAAGGCCTCTTTCCCCCACTCCAGGGCGGCCTCGTACGCCCGGCTGCCGGTCGCCCGCCCGCCGATCTCGTCGCAGAGGGTCCGCAGGTCGTCGTCCATCCGCGAGCGCGTGGACAGAACCTCCGCAGCAATGGCGGGCGGAGCCGCCGCCGGGGCCGCTGCCGCCTTCCGGCGCGCCGCCGGAGCCGGGGCTCCGGACAGGACGGAGGCGGCGGCGAGCGCAACGATGCCGAAGCGCCGGATCCCGGGTCTCATGATCACTCCTCTTTCGCCGGCGGATTCTAAGGGAACGGACCGCGTCGGCTATGCTCGACCGGGAGGAGAAGGCGTTGTCGATCGAAGGCGGCATTCCGGGCCATCAGCAACGGCTCGTTTGCCCCAACTGCGGAAAGGTCTTCTTCGCCTGGCGGCCCGACGAGGTTCCCGGTCAGAAGATCAAGTGCTACTTCTGCCGGCACGAGTTCGCCGACGAGGCCGCGCTGCGTCCGGCGCCCGCGCCGATGCCGGCCGCGGCACCGGCACCGGCAGA
>Ga0066669_10000934_pt1 | contig 10477 bp, 10 predicted proteins | sample GraSoiAngelo_118_FD_133940 | JGI IMG/M metagenome (GOLD analysis project Ga0066669, IMG submission 133940) | Grasslands soil microbial communities from the Angelo Coastal Reserve, California, USA - 14_0919_02_20cm | ecosystem: Environmental > Terrestrial > Soil > Grasslands | place: USA...
CAGCTGCCCCACATGAATGCCGTAGGAGCGATCAGCTCCGCCGGGCTCGAGCCGGTGCAGGAACACGATCTCGTCCCCTGCCTCCCGGACGGCCACGTTGAAGTTGCGCGCGTGCGCGAGCTCTTCGGTGAGCTGGGTGAGCTCGTGATAGTGCGTCGCGAAGATGGTCTTGCAGCCGACCACGTTGTGCAGGTGTTCCGTGACCGCCCACGCGATCGCCACGCCGTCGTAGGTCGACGTGCCGCGGCCGATCTCATCGAGCAACACGAGGCTCCGGGCGGTCGCGCCATGGAGGATCGCGCTCGTCTCGCTCATCTCCACCATGAAGGTGGATTGGCCGCGCACCAGGTTGTCGGACGCCCCGACCCGCGTGAACAACCGGTCCACCACGCCGATCACCGCCCGTCGGGCAGGCACGAAGGAGCCCACCTGCGCGAGCAGCACGCACAAGCCGACCTGGCGGAGCAGGGTGGATTTTCCCGCCATGTTCGGCCCAGTCAGGAGGATCACCCGACCCCCCTCGTCGAGCCGCACATCGTTCGGGATGAAGGCCTCACGCGCCATCATCCGCTCCACCACCGGGTGACGGCTCGCTTCCAGCTCGATCGTGAAACCGGCGGTCACCTCGGGCCGGACGTACGCGTCCCGGTGCGCGAGGTCGGCGAGCCCGCTCCACACGTCCAGCTCGGCGACGATCCCGGCGGTCGTCTGCACCCGGGCGACCGCGTCCGCGACGCGAGTCCGCAACGCGTCGACCAGCTCCGCTTCGCGCACGGCGATCCGTTCCTCGGCCCCGAGCACGTTCGCTTCGTATTGCTTGAGCTCCGGGGTCACGAACCGCTCGGCGCCGGAGAGCGTCTGACGCCGTTCGTAGTCGGGCGGCACGCGATCCTTGTGCGGGTTCGTGACCTCGATGTAGTAGCCGAAGACCTTGTTGAACCCGACCTTGAGGGAAGGGATCGCGGTGCGCTCCCGCTCGCGCGCCTGGAGCGAGGCGATGTACTGCTTCCCGCCGTCGCGCGCGTCTTTGAGCTCGTCCAGCTCGCGATCGTAGCCCGGGCGGATGGCGTCGCCGTCCGCCGCCTGCGCGGGTGGCCGCTCGACCAGCGCACGGGCGAGCTCCTCCCCCAAATCGGCCAGCAGATCGAAATGCTCGGCTGCCTGCTCGAGCGCCGCAGCCCGCCCCCGCGCCTCGAGCCCGTCCAGCGCCGAGCGGACGTCGGGCAGTCGCGCGATCGAGTCGCGCAGCGCCCCCAGCTCGCGGGGCGTCGCGCGACCAAGCGCCGCGCGGCCGGCGAGCCGCTCCAGGTCCCGTACGCCGTCCAGCGCTTCCCGAACCCGGTCGCGGCCTCGCGGGTCGCGCACCAGCACCTCCACCGCATCGAGCCGCGCGTTGATCGCCCCCGGGTCGACGAGCGGCGCCAGCAGCCACCGGCGCAGCAGGCGCGCGCCCATCGGCGTCATCGTCCGGTCGAGCACCTCGAGTACGGTCGTTCCCGTGACCCCCCCATCCGGGCGCAGCGACTCCACCAGCTCGAGGTTGCGGCGCGTCATGTCGTCGAGCAGCAGCACGGCGCCGCGCCGCACCACCCGAGGGCGCGCCAGATGCGGGAGCCCCCCCGGCTTGAGCTCCCGCGCGTACCGGAGCAGCGCTCCCGCGGCACCGACCGCGGCCCGGTCCCCCGGCTCAACGCCGAGCCCGTCGAGTGACGCGAGTCGGAACGTGCGCGCGAGATCCTCGCGGGCCAGCTCCGGATCGAATTCCCACGCTTCCCGCTCGGTGACCGTGCAGGCGCCGCGCCCGGGTGACAGGGTGAGCTCGCAGCCTGCGGGGAGCACGACCTCAGGCGCCTCGTAACGGGCGAGGGCACTCGCCAGGTCCTCGATCGACACCGTTTCGAGCGCCAGCTCGCCCGTGCTCAAGTCCAGCGCGGCCAGTCCCGGTGCGGGGCCGCGCGGGTCGAGCGCCACGAGGAAGTTGTTGCGCTTGCGCTCGAGCCAATCCTCGGCGAGCACCGTCCCGGGGGTGATCGTCTCCACCACTTCGCGACGCACCAGCCCCTTGGCGAGCTTGGGGTCCTCGACCTGTTCGCAGATCGCGACCCGGTGCCCCTTGGCAATCAGGCGCCGCAGGTACTCGGTCCCCGCTTTGACCGGTACGCCGGCGAGCGGCACCTCTGCCGCCCCACCGTTGTTGCGCGACGTGAGCGTGAGACCGAGCTCGCGGGCGGCGAGTCGGGCGTCGTCTTCGAACATCTCGTAGAAGTCGCCCATCCGGAAGAACAGAATGGTTTGCGGGTACCGCGCCTTGATCTCGCGGTACTGCTGCATGAGTGGCGTGTCGGCTTCGACCCGCGGGGTCACGGCTCCTCCACCACGAACGGCTGTCCGCCGATGCGAGTCTTGAGCCGGCGCTGCACCTGCTGCGCCTCGTCTCGCGTCGCGTATCGTCCCACCCGCACTTTGAAGAGCCCGCTCGTATCGCGCACGACGCGAGCGTCGAACCCCATCACCTTGAGGCGGGTCAACATGTCGTCGACCGTAGCCGCGCTCTTCACGGCGAGCACCTGGACGGCATACGCGCCGGCGTTGGACGCGGCCTTCGGTTGACTCTCGGCGACCGCGGACGTAGCGGTGGGCGTGACGTTGGTGCAACGTGCGGCGTAGAAGCTCACCTGGTTCTTGAACTCCACATCGGCCCCCCCCCCGGGACCGGCCAGCGCCTCCTGAATCAGAGGGCAGCCGTGCGCGTCGTCCTTGAGATCAAAGTAGGCCCGGGCCCCCCAGAAGTCGGCGCGTGGCTTGAGCGGCGAATCAGGGTAGTCGCGCCGCAGCCGCTCCGCCGCCTGCACCGTCGCCGCGGGGTCGCCCTGTGCGAAATAGAGCTGTGTGAGGAGCACCAGCGCCGAGTCTGCCCACACCGAGCGGCCATACTCCACCACCACCCGCTGCAGATTGGTGGCGGCGGCCACGGCGTCGTGGGCGATGCGCGCGGCGGTGAACAGCGCCCCGGGGTAGAGCGAATCCTGCGGTGACAGGCTGGCGAGCAGCCGGCGCATCATCGCGCGGCCGGAGTCCGGGCGGGTCTGGGCGATGCGAAGCGCGGCGGCGCGGACGGAGTCGGTTTGAGCGGAGAGGCGGATCCACGGATACCCGGATAGTACCAGCGCTGCCCCTAGACTAACCGCCCATCCGCCTATCCGTCTAACGACGATCACGCTGCCTCCCGCTGCAGCACGCCTAATGCGAGCACCAACTGCACCAGAATTCCCCGTTCGTCGGTGAGGGTGGTCGACTTGAGAGCGCGATCGGCATCGAGCGCGAGGCGCAGCGCTGCGCGGAGCGACGCGGCGCTCCAGTGCGTGGCCCAGCTCGCCCAGCGTGCCGCCGTCTGCTCCCAGCTCCCCAGGCCGAACGGTCGCGCGGCGCGCAGCTGGCCGAGCAGGGCGGCCGCGAGGCGGCCAGGCGGGGTACCCCGGTCAAGCTCGGCGCGGCCGAGGGCCGTGCCAAGCAGCGCCGTGCCGAGCGCCATGAGAATGCGCACGCCGGTCATCCCCGCTTGCTCGAGCACGGGCTCGATGAGCCGTGCCGCCGCGGCGGCCCGCCGCTCGAGCGCAGCGTCGATCAGGTCTTGAAGCGTCTGGCCCGGTCGGGCGCCGACGAGCGCGGCGACATCCTCCCGCGTCGCCCCCCCGCCGCTCGTTCGCCCTGCCACGACCGCTGCCAGCTTCTCGAGCTCCCCCGCGAGCGCCCCGAGGTCGTTGCCCACCGTCTGGACGAGGAGTTCCGCCGCGTCCGGCTCGAGCGTGAGCTGCAGCTGCTTCGCCCGGTGGGCCACCCACTTGTGCACCCGCGGAGCCGGCAGCGGCTCGATCGCCACGGTTGTGGCCGACCGCGCCAGCTCGGCATCCGGAGGTTCGCCCGCCCCCTGCACGAGGATCAGGAGCGTCGTCGGGTTGGGGGCCTGAAGGTAGCGCACCAGCGCCTGGCGGACCTTGGAGGTTTTCCGGACGTTTTCGACTCCGCGGAGCACCACGACCCGGACGGCGGCGAGCAGCGGCGGCGTGTTCACCAGGCTGTGAAACGCCTCGGCGTCTAGCTCGCCCGCGCTGCGTTGGTCGAAGTTGAAGTCCCGCGCCCCGGCATCGAGCACGCGGTCGACGAGCGCCTGAACGGCTTCGTCCTTGAGGACGTATTCGTCGCCGTGGAGATAGTACACCGCGTCGGGCGCCGCTTCGCCTTTCCCCGCCCCCCGCTCGTCCCGCCCCCCCTGCTTGAGGCTCCGGAGCAGCGCATCGAAGGTGAGAGCCCCCATATCGGCCGGAAGTTACCGCAGCCAGGGGCCCGGAGAAAGGTCGGGGCACGGCGTGCCGTGCCCTGAGTGCAGCGGATCGAAAAAACGCCTAACGGCCGGCGCTGGCGGGCTCGACGAGCGCCGTGCCGTACGGGCTCGGATTGCCCGTCACCACGCTCGCGCGCGGGTCTTGGAACGAGACGAAGGGCACGCCCGCATGTGCGACCGGCTTGGGGAATGAGACCGGGGGCAGGACCGGCGCCCGCGCCACTGGGGGCCGTCGCACCCCTTCGAGGGCCAGCAACGCCAGAGCGGCCGCGACGAATAGCGCTGCCGCTATCCCTGCGCTCGCCGGAACCTGGACCAGCGCGCGGCGCTCCTGCGCCAGACGCGCTTCGAGCCGGCGCCGGAACTCGGGCGACGGCTCGATCGTCTCCACCGTCTGGAGGGCGCGCACGCCCCGGCGCACTGCCGCGTCATAGCGGCGACAGGCCGGGCAACTCGCGAGATGACGTTCAAAACGCCGCAGCTCTCGCGGGGCGGTGATCAACCCGTCGCGAAAGTCGGTATACCGGTCGAGGAGCTCGGCGCACGTCATGGCGGCTATGTTGTACCGTGGCAAGCGCCGGCGAGTTCCGCCGACCTATTCGAGCAGGGGCTCGATTAGCTGCGCGAAGCTGTTGCGTGCCCGGTTGAGGCGGCTCTTTACCGTGCCCAGGTTGCAACCGGTGATATCGGCGATCTCGGCGTAGCTCTTCCCTTCGAGCTCACGCAGCACGAAGACGGCGCGGTGGTGGGTGGGGAGCTGCCCGACGCACTGATCCACCGCTTCCTTGAGGTAGCGCTTGCGGTACAGATCGTCCGGCCGGGCGGTCGCGTCCTCGAACTGGAGCGGCCGGTGGTCGGCCTCCCAGTGTTTTTTGATCGTCTGGAACAGGACGAGCGGGTTGCGACTGCGGTTGCGGAGCTCGTTCTTGGCCAGGTTCGAGGCGATCGTATAGATCCAGGTGGAGAACTTCTTCGTCTGGTCGAAACGGTGCAGATGGCGGAAGACCCGGATGAATACCTCCTGCACCAGGTCCTCGGCCCGCTCACGGTCCCCGATCGTGCGGTTGATGAAGTTGAGCAGTCGGGTCTGGTAGCGGTCGACGAGCGCACCGAACGCCTGGGCGTCGCCCGCCAGGTGCTCGAGCACGAGCCGGCCGTCGTCCAGCTCGTGGAGCGCCTCGCGCTCCCGCGCGCGCGGGGTGGTCGGGGCTGGGGTCTTCTGTTTGAGGGCAACTCGCATGGCACTGGCTCCGTTGTTTCATCTCGAAACGTCCCGGACCTGCGCGAGAATCGCTCGGTTGTGCTCAGGCTTTACGGCACGAACCGTACCCGTTCCAGCGTGCTCCCATCAAGTCTTACGACGGCAAGGCCTTCGCGCTCGACGTCGGCCCGGCGCCACGTGGTGAATATCGTCCACCTGAGGAGACATCGCAACGTGACGCCCGCGTCACAGGTCCAACCGAAACTGCGCCATATAAAGGATAGCCACCATCGTCTTGGCGTCACGGATCTCGCCATCGCGAATACCTGCAAGAACTTCGGAGAGGGATTTGGGGACCACCTCGATGAACTCGTCGCGCTCCGGCGCCGCCGTGCCCCTGCCCAAGCCGCTGGCCATGAACAGGTGGATGACCTCGTTCGTGAACCCCGGCGTCGTCAGGATTGCGCTGAGTCGCTCGAGCCGCTCGGCGGTGACGCCGGTTTCCTCGAGCAGCTCACGCCGCGCGCAGGCGTCGGGCGCTTCGCCCGAGTCGAGGGTGCCGGCCGGGATCTCCCACAGGGGGCCGCCTGCGGCGTAGCGGTACTGCTTGATCATCAGGATCGTTGGATCGGAGCCCTTGGGGTCGGTGAGACATGGCACCACGGCCGCGGCACCGGGATGGCGAATCACCTCGAGTTCCCCCGTGGAGCCGTCAGGAAAGCGTATGGTGTCCACGTCGAGTCTCACGACCCTGCCTGAGTAAACCCGGCGGGTTGCGAGTTGCATGGAGCGTCCTCAGCGGTTGAAGAGCCAGGTAACGGGGACTTTGAATCCTTCGGCGAAGAAGTACGCCGCGTTGCGGCGCGGGTTAGCGCGGATCGGTGAATTGGGCGCCGGGGATGTGAAGGGCACGAGCGCGAGCCGGGTCGCGATGATCTGGAGCCGGAGCATGTGAAACCCGTCTGAGACGAGCAGTACGCGACGGCTATCCCGACCCTTGAACCAGTGCGCCACGCCGTCGAGCGAGGTGGACGTGCTGGTGCCGGCGGGGAGGGCCAGCACGGCCGCTTCCGGGAGGCCCGCTTTGACCAGGTACCGGCGGCCCACCTCGGCCTCGCTGAGCGTATCGCCCGTGCCGACGCCCCCCGTCACCAACACCACCGGTGCGAGCCCGCGTTGGTACAGCGCGGCCGCATGGTCCAGCCGCGCGCGGAACACGGGCGAGGGCCGACCGTTGTACTGCGCGGCCCCGAGCACGACGATCGCGTCGGAGGTCGTCGCCTGGTCGCGGGACGCGGCCAGCGCGGCCGCCACGACGACCGCGGCCCAGCCCAGGGCCAATGCGATCGCCAGCACGAGCCCCCCCGCGAGCTTCCGGGGCAGGGTCCAGAAGGGCATGCGGGGAATATACGGGGGGCTTACCGACCTTCCGTCAGGATCTCCTCAAACAGCGCGAGGGCGCGCGGATCGTCGGACTGACCCAGCCAGAACAGGGCCTTCTTGCGCACTCCTGGACTGGGGTGGGTGCGGGCGACGCGGATCAGCGCCGGCACGCCTTGGTCACGCGGCTGTTGGGACAACGCGAACACGGCGCTTTCCTTTACCTCGAGCGCCACCGTGGTGTCGTCCAGCAATTCCGTGAGACCGCGCGTCGCCGCCTCCCCGGCCGCCTGGCCGAGCCAGAACACCGCCGAGCGCCGCGTGTCACGCGCAACGGTGGCCGTGCGGGCGAGGCGCAGCAGATCGGGCCAGACGGTCACGCTGTCCGCCAGAACAGCGGGGAAGACGGCGTCGTGTGCGACGTCGCCGGCGGCGCGCGCCGCGACGTCGAGGAAGTACCGAGCCGCAGTGGCGGCAGAGACGGTTCCGAGGTCCGTAACGCCCGCGCCGGCGGACCGCCAGGAGCCGCCCACGTACACCCGCAGGCGTGTGACCTGGCCGCCGCGCTTCTGGAGCGCGACGCGCGCCGGCCCCGGCTCGCACGGGCAGCCCGCGTCGTCGTCGGAGTAGGTACCGACCGACACCCGATGCCGGCCGCACCAGCCGTCTTCGCAATCGAACGAGATGTTGTTGCGGCCGTTGCCGCACACGCCGGGGCGGGTGGCGTAGGAGAGCCGGACTTCGCCGTCGGGCGCAGCCGCGACACGGTCGGGCAGGCCACCCTGCAGGGCGAGCGCCACGGCCAGCGAGGCGATCATTGGTTGATGATCTCTAGAAGGACCTGCGCGGCACGCGGGTCGTGCGACTGGCCGAGCCAGAAGATCGCCTTCTTGCGAAGCTCCTTGTCCTGCTCGGTCTTGGCGATCTTGATCAGCGCGTCCAACGCCGCCGCTTCGTGGCGCTGGGAGTACACGAAGATCAGCTGCTCTTTCATCTCGCGGTTCTGCATGCGGTCGTACAGTCCCGCCAGCTGCGCCAAGTCGACACCGGTTTGACCGGCCCAGAAGAGCGCCTTCTTCCGCTGCTCGATCGGCTCGCGCTCGTTCACGGCGATGTCCATCATCCAGCGCATGTTCTCCGCGTCTTTCATCTGCGCGAGCGAGACGATCACCTTCTCCTTCAAGTCGTCCTCGGTCAGCTTCGCGTAGAGGCCCCGCAAGAAGGCGGCGTTCTCGGCCGAGTGCCGCTGCCCCAGCCAGAAGATCGCTTTCTCCCGTACTTCAGAGGGGGCGTCCGAGCGCTCGGCGTACACACGGAGAATGTCGGCGGCCTTCGGGCTGTGCTGCTGCGACAGGGCGAAGATCGCCTTCTCCTGCAGCTCCTGATCGCCGGACGTCTTGAGGATCGAGTCGAGCATTCCCACCGCGCGCTCGGTCGGCACCTGGGAGAGCCAGAACACCGCCTGCTGGCGCACCTCCGAGTCCGGGTCGTGCTGGGCGGCGTCGAGCAGGATGTCCTCGGTCTCGGCGGTTCGCTTCTGTGACACGAGGAACACCGCCTTGCGGCGCAGCACGGTGGAGCACGCGTCGCGGCGCGCCAGCACCTTGCGCAGGATCGGCAGGGCATTGGCGGCGTCCATCTGCAGCAGACCGTTGAGCGCCGCGACGCGCATATCGTCGTCATCGTCGTCGCTCAAGCAGCCCTTGGTGCGCGTGCTGTCCGTCCCGGCCGGCGGCTCTGCGTGCGCGCTGACCCAGCGGTGCGCTTCCTCGTCGCCCTGCTTGGCGAGCGCCGTCTGGATGCGCGCGAGCAGCGCGTCTCCGTCCCGCAGCGTCGCCGCTTTGGGATAGCGCCGCTGCTGGGTGACGAGCAGGCTGCGCGCGCGGCCCAGGTCGTCGTTCTTGTAGAGCGCGAACGCGGCCCAATAGAGGGCGTCACCCGCGCGCGTCGAGTTGGGATAGCGGCGGGTAAGATCGCCGTAGAGATTCGCGGCGCTGGAGTAGTCTCCGCGGTTGAACGCTTGCCGCGCCGCCCGCCACAAAGAATCGGTCGGGTCCTGATCGTCCGATGCCCCGAACCCCGCGATTTCTTCGAACCCCTCCAGCGCCTCGAATCCCTCCAGTGCTGCGAAGCCCTGAAGCCCTTCGAGTCCTGCCAGTCCCTCGAGCCCCTCGAGCCCGGCGAGTCCTGCGAGGCCGTCGAGTCCCTGCAGGGCTTGCAGCGCGTCGAATTGCCCGACGAGCTCGAGCGGCGGCGTGGCGGGGGTCGCCGGCCGCTGGATTGCCATGACGGCCGCCAACACCAGCTGCATCGCGTGCATCACAGTGCTCCTTGCGTGCGCACGGGGCCAGGGCCGGCGGGGTTCGCCGTCCGCAGCCGCAGCAGCACGCTGCGTTGTTCGAGTCCCTGGTTGATCGCCTGCACATCGTCCCTGCCACCGCTCGCCGGGAGCTGAGCGATTTGCGCCAGCACCAGCTCCAGGTCCTCGAGCAGGCCCTTCAACCGCGCGTCCTGCGCTGCCGGCGAGTCGAGCATCAAGCGCGTCGTGCCCAGGAGGTCGCGGGCTTGCCGCGCGAACTGCGCGTCCGGCTGGCCCGACCGGGCTTCGGAGCGAAACCCCGTCAGCAGCGCCTCGGTGCGCGTCAAGTACTGCGCCGCTGCAACCTGGTACGCGAGCCCGCCCTGGTCGCCGCCTGCGCCCGCCACCACGACGGGCTGGCTCGCGCCCGGCGGGCGCGCCGTCCAGCGCCCGATCCCGACGCCCAGCGCGAGCACGGCGGCGATGCCGACGCCCCAGCGGAGCCAGGGGCTGGTGATGATCACGCGACGGCGGCGCCGTGTCTCGCGCACGGTCGCGATCCGCCGCCACAGCTCCTCGCGCGGCGTCTCCGGCGGGCGGTGATAGTCCTGCGCCGCCTGCCGCACAAACCGTTCGAACCGGTCTTCAGTCATGACACCCACTCTCCTGCGAAGTCCGCCAATGCCTCGCGCAACCTGGCGCGGGCGCGCGACAACTGCGCCTTCGAAGTTCCCGTCTCGATGCCGAGTGCCACACCGATCTCCTCGTGCGTATAGCCCTCGACGTCGTGCATCACAAACACGGTGCGGTACCCGTCCGGCAAGCCGTCGATCGCCCCGGCGAGCCGCCGCTTCAGGTCCGGCTCGGCCCGCCGCCCGGGGCGCGAAACGTCGCTCGCCTCCGTAAGGTCGGTCTCGCGCCGTCGGAACCGATTCACCTTCCGGAGCCCGTTGAGCACCACCGAGGTGGTGATCGCGTGCAGCCAGGTCGAGAGCCGCGCCTCGCCCCGGAAGGAGTCGAGCCGCTCGAACGCGCGCACGAACGTGTCCTGGGTGAATTCCCGAGCCAGCTCGTCGTCACCCGCGAGCCGATACGCCAGCCGGTATACGCGATCGACGTGCGCGTCGTATAGTGCCCGCTCCGCGGCGCCGTCCCCGGCGCGGACTCTGGCAATCAGTTCGCGTTCGTCCACCGGGCTCCGCAGCGGGGGTGACGGTTAACCCTGTGACACAGGGGGGCTTGAAAGGGTTGCGCG
>Ga0066669_10000940_pt1 | contig 10460 bp, 10 predicted proteins | sample GraSoiAngelo_118_FD_133940 | JGI IMG/M metagenome (GOLD analysis project Ga0066669, IMG submission 133940) | Grasslands soil microbial communities from the Angelo Coastal Reserve, California, USA - 14_0919_02_20cm | ecosystem: Environmental > Terrestrial > Soil > Grasslands | place: USA...
GAGGAGATGCCGTACACGCTTTCCGCCGGCAAGGCGTACGTCGAGGCGCTGATCGGCCGCGGGCTGGCCGCCGACTCCTTCGCGCCGCGGCTCAGCTTCTTCTTCTACACGTACACCAACTTCTTCGAAGAGGTGGCGAAGTACCGCGCCGGCCGCCGCATCTGGGCCCGGCTCCTCCGGGAGAAGTACGGCGCGAAGGAGCCGGAGAGCTGGCGCCTGCGGGCCGCTTGCGTCTGCGGCGGTCATTCGCTCACCCGCGCCGAGCCGCTGAACAACATCGCCAGGACCACGCTGGAGACGTTCGCGGTCGCCTGCTCCGGCCTGCAGAGCGTGTTCACCGCCGCCTACGACGAGGCGTTCGCGATCCCCACCGAGCTCTCGGCGCGCACGGCGCTTCGGGTCCAGCAGGTGGTCGCGTACGAGACCGAGGTGGCGAGCACCGTCGATCCCCTGGGCGGCAGCTACTTCGTCGAGGCGCTCACCGACCAGATGGAAGCGGCCATCGGCAAGGTGATGGCGGAGATCGACGAGCGGGGCGGATTCGTCGAAGGCCTGCGCAGCGGGTACGTGCAGCAGCGGATCGCCCAGCGGGCCTATCAGCACCAGCGCGCGGTGGAGAACGGCGAGGTAGCCGTGGTGGGAGTGAACAAGTTCCGCACGGTGGGCGAGGCGCACGAGGAGCCGGAGATGGAGATCACCAGCGCTTCTCCCGAGGCGGCGCGCGATGCGGCGCGGCGGGTCGGGCGCGTCCGCGGGGAGCGCGACGCCGGGAAGGCGCAGGCGGCCCTGCGCGACCTGGCAGCGGCGGCGGGCGGCAAGGACAACCTCCAGCCCCACATCCGCGAGGCGGTCCGCGCGTACTGCACCGTCGGCGAGATCGCCTCCGCGCTGAAGAAACAGTTCGGCGTCTACCAACCCCCGACGAGGTTCTGATCGATGGAACGCAGGATCCGCGTGCTCGTCGGCAAGCCGGGCCTCGACGGCCACGATCGCGGCGCGCGGGTGATCGCCGCCGCGCTCCGCGACGCCGGCATGGAGGTGGTCTACACCGGGCTGCGCGCGAGCGTGCCGGCCATCGCCGCGGCCGCGGTGCAGGAGGACGTCGACGTCATCGGCCTCTCCATCCTCTCCGGCGCCCACGAAGGCATCTGCCGGAGGCTGCTCGACGAGCTGAAGCAGCGGAGCGCGGACATTCCCGTGGTGGTGGGAGGGATCATCCCCGCCGCCGATCGCCTGCCGCTGCGCGCGATGGGCGTGTCCGCGGTCTTCGGACCGGAGTCGCCGCTCGGCGCCGTGGTCGAGACGGTGCGCGCGCTCGGCGCCGGACAGCCGCTGCCGGAGGCCGTGGAGCCCGACCCCGCGCCCGCTGGAATCCCCGCCACCGGCCTCGACCATGCCGCCATCTGCGTCGAGGACATGGCGGCGTCGATCGCGCTGATCGAGGAGCTCCTCGGCCAGCGAGTGGCCCACCAGGAGCACGTTCCGGCCCAGAAAGTAGACGCGGCGTTCTTCGACTTCCCCAACGGCGCCTCGCTGGAGCTGGTGGCTCCGCGGGGAAATGCGGGGCTGGAGAAGTTCCTGGAGAAGCGCGGCGACGCCTTGCACCATCTCGCGCTGCGCGTGAAGGACATCGACGCGGTGCTCCAGCGCCTGGACGCGCGCGGAGTGCCGCTGATCGACAAGGTGGGCCGCCCCGGCGCCCGCGGACACAGAGTCGCTTTCCTCCATCCCAAGGCCTTCGGCGGCACGCTCCTGGAGCTCGTCGAAGCGCATGAGGAGCCTGCCCGATGACCGACATCATCCCGCTCGGCGAAGTTCCCAAGAACGTCGGCGCGCTGCCGAAAAAGATGCTCGCCTGGTGCATCCGCCCCGATCGCGAGGGCGACCCGGACCGCGCCATGAAGCTGGAGGAGGTGGACGTCCCGGCCGTGGGACCCAACGAGGCGCTGGTGCTGGTGATGGGCGCAGGGGTGAACTTCAACGGCGTCTGGGCCGCGCGCGGCAAGCCGGTGAGCGTCTTCAAGATGCACGGCGAGCCGATGCACATCGCCGGCTCGGACGCGAGCGGCATCGTCTGGAAGGTCGGCGACCAGGTGAAGCGCTGGAAGGTGGGCGACGAGGTCGTCATCCACTGCAACCAATCCTGCGGCCAGTGCCCGGAGTGCAACGGGCTCGACCCGATGGCTTGCAGCGAGCAGAAGATCTGGGGATACGAGACCAGCTGGGGCAGCTTCGCGCAGTTCACCAAGGTGCAGGCGCAGCAGCTCTTGAAAAAGCCGAAGCACCTCGACTGGCTCAGCGCAGCCTCGTACGGGCTGACCTACTTCACTTCCTACCGGATGCTCGTGCACCAGGCCGAGGTGACCGCCGGCGACAACGTGCTGGTGTGGGGCGCGGCCGGGGGCCTGGGAGTGTTCGCGGTGCAGATCTGCAGGATGCTGGGCGCGAACCCCATCGCGGTGGTGGGCGGGAAGGAGAAGGTCGAGCTGGTGAAGTCGCTGGGCGCCTCGGCCTGGATCGACCGCGCCGAGTATCCGGAGCTGATGTACAAGCCGCCCGAGACGCCGGAGCGCTGCAAGGCGCGGATGGAAGCTTGCAAGCGGTTCGGCAAGCGCGTCCGTGAGCTGACCGGCGGCAACGACGTCGACGTCGTCTTCGAGCACGTGGGGCAGCAGACGTTCCCCACCAGCGTCTTCCTGGCGAAGAAGTTCGGCAAGATCGTCATCTGCGGCGCGACCACCGGGTTCAACCTCGAGTTCGACGTCCGCCATCTCTGGATGCGGCAGAAGCAGATCCTGGGCTCGCACTTCGCCAACGCCTACCAGTCGGAGCGCGCCAACCACCTGGTGCACGAGGGGAAGATCCGGCCGGTGCTCGACCAGGTCTTCCCCTTCGATCAGACCGCCCACGCGCACGCCCTGATGGCCGCCAACCAGCACAAGGGCAAGATGGGCATCGCCGTACAGGCGGCGTTCGCGCAGGCCACGGTGCCGACGGCGGACGCCGCCTGATCGCCGCATGACGCCGGCGGAGGTCAGGGCAAGGGTGCTCGAGTTTACCCGGCGTCCGTTCGCCGCCGTGGCAGCGCTGGAGGACCCGGACGGCAAGGGCGCGCGGCTGCTCGAGCCCGGCACGGCGAAGGAGCTGCGCCTGCGCTGGGATGAGATCGCCGAGGCGGAAGAGAAATCGAGCCCGCTGCGGCGGGCGCCCTACCTGGTGCTGGTGTTCCAGGACGGCCGGCAGGTGGCGCTGGCCGAGGTGGGCTTTGCCTTCGCCCCGAGCACACTCCACACCGGGACATTGCCCGATCTGCCGGCGACATTTTGTTTTGCAGACTTCCGACATTTGTCGCAGGGAATCGAAACGCTGTTGCCACAGGAGGGCCGGGAAAAGGAAGCGCTCGGCGCCATCCTCATGTGCATCGCTCTGCTCGACGGGGCGCGCGCCGCGGGGCTCGAGGTCGGGCGCGAGGAGCGGAGGCTGGAGGACCTGCTGCGCGCATTGGAAGAGCGGGGAGTGAAGGTTTAAGAATTGCAAACGATCTCCTGGCCGACTTGACATTGTGTTTGCACGTGGCTCTATTGTCCTCGCATTGCTTTATCGAAGTCTTATCGATCGGAGACACGATGGCACGCGTACGCGGACGCCCCGGCATGGGCGAATGGGTCAAGAACCTCGGCGAGCAGATCGGCAGCCAGCTGGGAGAGGTCATCGCGCAGAGCGTTCAGCGCACGCTGGAGACGTCCATTGACGTATCCGATCTCGCGCGCCGCCTGGGCGCGGGTCTGGGCGGCCGCCGCGGGCGCAGGCCCTCCGGCGCTCGCGCGGTCTGCAGTGAGCCCGGTTGCGGGAAGCCGGTGCTCGCCAAGGGACTGTGCCGCTCGCACTACTACCGCGCGCGCTACCGGGCGCAGAAGGCCGGGACCCTGGTGCCTCGCGGGCGCAAGCGCCGTGGCGGGCGTCGCGCGGCCGAATCCTCGGGCGCGGAAGCGACCACCTAGCGCCCCGGCGTCCCGCCTTTCCCTTCCTGCCCGCCCTGGGACTTGAGGTAGAGTCCCACGCTGGATGCAATTCGGTTGCGAGAGCTGCAAAGCGCAGCTGCAGATCGCCGACGAAAAAGTTCGTGGAAAGCGGCTGATCGTGCGCTGCCGGAGGTGCGGGGCGAAGATCGCCCTTGCCGATCCCGCCCTCTCGAACTCCTCGCCGCGCCTGGTGGTTGCGCCTGTGGCCGCTCCGGTATCCATGCGCATCGTGCCGCGGGCCGTCCCCGATGAAGAGCGCCCGACGACCGACGACGAGAGCACCCGAGCGATGGACAGCGACCTGCTCGAGCGCGCCTTGCGGGCCTCCAAGGCCGACGACGCGCAGCACAACGGCGCGGCCGCGACGCAGAAGCTGCACTTCCCCGGCCCGGCGGTTCCGCTGGACGGCCCCATCTGGTACGCGATGCTGCGCGGCAAACAGACCGGTCCGGTGACGCGCGAGGATCTGGAAGCGCGCGCGAACGACGGCGAGTTGGGTCCGCGCACGTATCTCTGGCGAGAGGGGATGGATGCGTGGCAGCACGCCAAGGACATCCCGGAGCTGTGGGACCTGTTCCCGCAGCTTCCCGAGGCGGCGCGTCCAGGAGTCACGCTGGCGGCGGCGCCGGGCCCGGAGCCCTCGCCCGCGGCAACGGCCCAGCCGGCCCCGGCACAGCCCGCGAGCGTCAAGGCCGAGGAGAAGGGTACGGCTCCCGCGGCGGACCCCGGACGCCCGGGCGAGGCGGCCGGCGAGCGCGCCGTGCAGAACGACGCCCCGGACCTTGCGCGCGCGACCAGCGAGATCGCGCCGGGCCAGGAGCCCGGTTCCGTGCCGGCCGCCGCGCAGAAGATGGCTGCGCCCGTCCTGCAGCGCAGCGCGCCCCTGTTCGAGACCACCCCGGCAACGGGACGAGGCCCGTTCGTGGTGTTCCTGGCCCTGATCGCTCTGGCCGCCGCGGCCATCGTGCTGTGGATCTCGCTCGCGTCCGGGTCTTCGAAGGAGGAGGGGAAGCCGGAGGCGCAGTCGCAGCGCCTGGACCCCGCTCCCGCGCGGGGTCCGCCGAATGTTGGTGATGCGGTGGCCGAGGACGCCAAGCCCGCCGGGCCCGTCCTCACCGCCGAGCAAGTGCACCGCAAGCTGGACGAGAACAAGCCCGCCCTCCAGGGGTGCGTGGACGACGCGCTCCGCCGCGACCCGCAACTCAAGGTCGGGAAGATCCACGTCTCCACCACCATCGCCCCCACGGGAGAGGTGACCGCGGCGCGGATCGACCAGCGGAGCGTGGACGAGAGCGCCCTGGGGGCCTGCCTGAAGAGCGCCACGAAGAGGATCGTCTTTCCGCAGTTCGCCGGCGCCGCGTTCGACGTGGACATTCCCATCGTCGTCACGGCGGGCGAGCCGCGTTGAGCGCCGACGCGCTGATCGCCCGGTTCGAGCAGGAGAAATCGCGCGCGCTGGGAAGGTCCCTGCGCAGGGACGCGGGTCTCTATTACACCCCACCCGGCGTCGCCGCGCAGGTGATGGAGGTGGCCCTGCGAAGCGTGGGCGGCGCGACCGGGCGCGTGCTCGACCCCTGCGCCGGCGCCGGCGCCTTCCTGGTCGCCGCGGCGCGGGCGGGCCTGCGGGATCTGCACGGGTTCGATCTCGATCCGCAGGCCCTGCGCGTCGCCCGGAAGGCGCTGAGCCTGTGCGGGGCCTCCGCACGGCTCCGCAAGGCCGATTCGCTGCGCCTCGACCCCCGCGAGCCCGCCGATCTGCTGGTCTCGAATCCGCCGTATGGGCACGTCGCCGACGCCCGCGAGCGCGCCTTCCTCCTCGACAAGTTCCCGGCCCTGCGCGGCGGCGAGATCGATCGGTACGCCGCGTTCCTGCTCCGCGCTCTGCAGCTGGTGCGGCCGGGAGGAGCCGCCGCGCTCCTGGTGCCTGATACCTGGATGTTCCTCTCGCGCTCCGGCGCGCTGCGCGAGGCGGTGCTGGCGCAGGCAGAGGTTGCGGCGATCGTCGATCTGGGAAAGCCGTTCGCCTCGGCGAAGGACACGCGCGTCCAGGCGGTGGTGCTGCTGCGGAAGCCCGCGCGCCTGCGCTCGACCTATGTGGGGCGCGGGTCGGTGGCGCTCTCGCCGGTGTCGCGCGCCGAGCTGGCGAATGCGGCGCGGCGGGGCTGGTTCGTATACCGCACAAGCGGCGAGCGGGCGTTGTGCGCCGCGATGGAGGCGGCGGCGGTCCCGCTGGGCGCTGCGTGCGCGGTCGGATACGGCATGCGCACGGGAGCGAACGCGCGGCACGTCGCCCGGCGCGCGCCGGCGGCGGCCGAGATCGGGCTGGTCGGTGGAGAGGACGTGGTGCCGTACGCCCTGCGCTGGAGGCCCAAGACCCTGCTGCACCCGGAGCCGCTCGGGCCCCTGGTGCGAAGGCAGCTCGGTGCGCCGCGGGTGGCGGTGCAGCGGATCCGCACCAACGCGCAGGCGCCCTGGGCGCGCTGGCTCGAGGCGGCGATCGTGCCCCGGGAGCTCGTCTGTCTCGACTCCCTCTCCACGCTCGCTTGCGCGGATGACGATCGGCTCTGGGCGCTGCTCGCATGGGTCCAGTCGGTGGCGCTGCAGCGGTACCACCGCCTGCGCACGACTGACGTCAACGTGAAGCCGAGCGCGCTGCGGGAGCTGCCGGTGGCGCGCACCCTGCTCGAATCGCCTCGGGAGCTGGCGGAGCTTGCGCGCTGTCGCGCGGCAGTGGGGATTCCGGAGGCGGACCTCCACCGACTGGATCGGCGGATCGACGCCTGCGTCTACCGCGCTCTCGACCTTCCCAGCCGGCTGGTCCATGCCGCGGAGCAGGGGTTCTGGGGGGAGAGGTTCGGTCAGGAAATCCAGGCGCTTGAGCGGGCGATGTCAGACCCTGTGGATACAGTTGCGGGCAAGGAGGCAACCGCATGACCCCGCTCCTCGCCGTCTTCGCCGCCGCCCTTGCCGCTGCCGTATCCCTGCTGATCGCGGCGCACGCCCGCGTCCGCGAGTTGGCGGAGGTGGCCGCCGCCCGCGAGGCCGAGGCGCGCGAGGAGCGGGCAGCGCGCACGCGCGAGAGCGCCGCCGCCGCCGTCCACAAGGCGCAGCTGGAGGCGGAGCGCGCCGCCGCCGCCGAAAAGCTCGCGCTGGTCCAGGAGGCGGAGCGCAAGCTGGGCGAGAGTTTCGAGGCGCTCTCGCAGCGGGCCTTGCGGGCCAACAACGACCAGTTCCTGCAGCTGGCGCGCGAGTCCCTCGGGCGCATGGCCGAGGCCGCCAACGGCGATCTCGAGAAGCGGCAGATCGCCATCGCCGAGATGGTGCGGCCCGTGCGCGACTCGCTGGAGAAGGTGGACGAGAAGATCCAGAAGCTCGAGAACGCGCGCACGTTCGCGTACGCCTCGCTGTCGGAGCAAGTCCGCTCCCTCCTGGAGACGCAGAAGGCGCTGCGCGCGGAGACGGGGAACCTGGTCAAGGCCCTGCGCGCGCCCTCCGTGCGCGGCCGCTGGGGCGAGATGCAGCTCCAGCGCGTGGTGGAGATGGCCGGCATGCTCGAGCACTGCGACTTCGTCCAGCAGGAGACGGTGGAAGGCGACGACGGCCGCTTGCGGCCCGACCTGATCGTGAAGCTGCCGGGGGGGAAGCGGCTGGTGGTGGACGCGAAGGCGCCCCTCGCCGCCTACCTGGACGCGCTCGAGTCGCAGACGGAGGAGGCGCGCTGCGGCCACATGGCCGCGCACGCGCGCCAGCTCCGCAACCACGTGGGGCAGCTCGCGCGGAAGGCGTACTGGGACCAGTTCGAGCACACGCCGGAGTTCGTGGTCCTGTTCGTCCCCAACGAGGCGGTGTTCTCGGCGGCGATGGAGCAGGATCCTTCGCTGATGGAGGGCGCGTTCTCCGAGCGGGTGCTGCTCGCGTCTCCCACCACGCTGATCGCGCTCTTGCGCGCGGCCGCCTTCGGCTGGCGGCAGGAGCGGCTGGCGCAAGACGCGCAGGAGATCGCCGCGCTCGGCCGCGATCTGCACAAGCGGCTGGGGCGGCTGGGCGATCACTTCGCGAAGCTGGGCCGCGGGCTCGCCAGCGCGGTCGGCGCCTACAACGAGACGGTCGGCTCGTTCGAGCGCATGGTCGTCCCGGGAGCGCGCAAGCTTCGCGACAAGGCGGCGCCGATGGACGAGGAGCTGGAGCCGCTGGCGGAGGTGGACGTCTCGCCGCGTCCGCTGCAGCCGCCCGATCCGGCGCTGCCGTTGCCGGAGGACGCAAATTAGGCCCGGCGGCGCTACGGCTCAGGGTCTCCGCTGGAGCGAGGTCATCCGGCAGATTCCGGGACCTTGACCACCTCCAGATCGCAAGATAGCTTCCGCGCCCCAGTGACCGTCCCCGCCGCCAAGCCGCCGCGATTCAAGCGCATCCTGCTGAAGCTGAGCGGCGAGGCGCTGATGGGCGACGGAAAGTACGGCATCTCGCCCAAGACGCTGCAGCAGATCGCCCAGGAAGTCCGCGATATCGTCGAGATGGGCGTCCAGGTCGGTATCGTGATCGGCGGCGGCAACATCTTCCGGGGAGTGTCCGCCAGCACCGAGGGGATGGACCGCGCCAGCGCCGACTACATGGGGATGCTGGCCACCGTCATCAATGCGCTGGCGCTGCAGGACTCGCTGGAGAAGCTGGGCGTCTACACCCGCGTGCAGAGCGCCATCGAGATGCAGCAGCTCGCCGAGCCGTACATCCGGCGGCGGGCGGTGCGACATCTGGAAAAGGGGCGGGTGGTCATCTTCGCGGCCGGCACCGGCAATCCCTACTTCACCACCGATACCGCCGCCAGCCTGCGCGCGATGGAGATCCACGCCGAGGTGATCCTCAAGGCCACCAAGGTCGATGGGATCTACAGCGCCGATCCGGTCAAGGACCCGAGCGCGACGCGCTACCAGGCGCTCAGCTACATCGAAGTCCTGCGCAAGAACCTCAAGGTGATGGATTCGACCGCCATCTCGCTCTGCATGGACAACGAGCTGCCCATCATCGTCTTCGACCTGGGGCAGCGGGGGAACATCCTGAGAGTGGTGCGGGGCGAGGACGTCGGTACGCTGGTCGGCACGCTCAAGCCGCAGCAGCAGGAGGCGTGACCATGGGCATGGCGGAAGATGTCCTCGACGACCTGCGGAAGCGAATCGCCAAGACGCTGGACGATCTGCGCCGCGAGCTGGCCAAGGTCCGCACCGGCCGGGCCAACCCCGCGCTGCTCGAGGGCGTCCGCGTCGACTACTACGGCCAGATGTCGCCGCTGAACAACGTCTCCAACGTCACCGTCGCCGACCCGCGCCTGATCGTCATCAAGCCCTGGGAGAAGTCGATGATCCCGGTGATCGAGAAGGCGATCAACGCCGCGGGGCTGGGCGTGAACGCCCAATCCGACGCCGAGGTGGTCCGCGTGCCGATCCCGCCGCTGACCGAGGAGCGCCGCAAGGAGTTCGTGAAGGTGGTCAAGCACAAGGGCGAGGAGCACAAGATCGCCATCCGCAACGAGCGCCGCGACGCGAAGGAGCTGATCGAGGAGGCGGTCAAGGAAGGCGAGCTGACCGAGGACAACGGCAAGAAGGCGCTCGAGAAGGTGCAGACGGAAGTGGACAACGGCGTCAAGAAGGTCGACGAGGTCATCGGCTCCAAGGAAAAGGACCTGATGCAGGTCTGACCGTGGCCAGGGAGCGCAAGAAGCCGTCGCGGGGCTTGCTGGACGCCGCGCGCGATCACCAGGAGGCGCTGGAGGCCGCGGGACTGCCGGCAGGGGTGGTGGAGCGGTACGAGACGGCGGTGCGAGGGCTCGAGTGGCAGGCGCGGCCGCTCTCCGCCACGGCCCGAGTGCTCGTCCGCGACATCCAGCGAGAGGTGGAGGAGTTCCAGGCGGCGATCCGGAAGGAGTTCTCCGGAGACGTTTCGTTCCAGTCGGTGTTCAAGGCCCACCAGCCGATGCCCGACGACCCCCGCGACGTGCTCGCTCTGGGCCGGCATGTCGGAAGGGAGGCGCCCGACCATGCCCAGGGCCTGCTCAAGTACGCGCTGAACGCGGCCACCCTGAAGCAGCTCAACCTGCTCTGCGACCAACTCGCCAGCGAGCTGGGTGCTGACGACCTGGCGGAGGAGGCCCGGGCGCTCGAAGAGGAGATCGTGCGCGTCGCCCGGACGGCCTTCGCCGGCACACCCCGCCTGGGGGAGTTCGTCCCGAAGTAGGGACTTGCTCCGAATCGGCCCGACAGGCATCAGCTTCAGCACATGTCCCTCGATCTCGGGAATCTCTCGGCCCCGGTCGCCAACGTGGACGACCTGGTGGGGTACATCAAAGGCGCCGAGCGCCCGCCGGATCGCTGGCTGATCGGCGTCGAGCACGAGAAGATCGGCGTTCGCGTGCCGGGCTACCAAGCGGTGCCGTACCATGGCCCA
>Ga0066669_10000941_pt1 | contig 10456 bp, 9 predicted proteins | sample GraSoiAngelo_118_FD_133940 | JGI IMG/M metagenome (GOLD analysis project Ga0066669, IMG submission 133940) | Grasslands soil microbial communities from the Angelo Coastal Reserve, California, USA - 14_0919_02_20cm | ecosystem: Environmental > Terrestrial > Soil > Grasslands | place: USA...
CCCTGGAGATCGGCCGGACGGAACGCGCGAAGCGTGGGCGTCTCCGGCTCACGCCGGCGAACCTGGACGCGCTCGGCGAGTCGGTCCGTCGCTGCGTGTTCGCACGCCGGGTGACGATCGGCGTCTTCGAGGAGTGGGTGCGGGTCGGAAGCGGCGGCAGGCGCCTCTGCGTCTGGGAGAAGCCCGTGCCCCGGAGCGGTCCCCACATGTGCGGCTTTCAGCACATCGGGCTCCGCGCCCTCGTGCAGGGGCAGGATATCCAGGTGACGACGATCGGCCGATACTCTGGCACGCTGGCCGCGCGGCGCGCGGATCGCTACTACGCGGCGGGCGCGCTCGGCGACTAGCGCGGGGTGCCCAGGCCCGGATGCCGCTGTTGCCTCGGGGGCCTGGAGCGCGGCAGTAAGAACGGGTGCGCTTCGGCCTCGTCACGCCCATCGTCACCCGTCACCCGGATCATCAGGCGCCGTGGGAGGAGGATGCCGGGCCGGCCGAGATCGCGCGCATCGCCGTCGCCGCCGATCGTCTGGGCTATGACCACGTGACCTGCAGCGAGCACGTCGCGATCCCGGAGCACGTCGCTCCGGTGCGCGGGACGCGCTACTACGACCCGCTCGCGACCTTCGGCTTCCTCGCCGGGCAGACCACCCGGCTCAAGTTCGTGACCCACGTACTCGTGCTCCCGTACCACCACCCGCTCGCGATCGCCAAGCGCTACGGGACGCTCGACGTTCTCTCGGGTGGACGGCTCGTCCTGGGGGTTGGAGTCGGGACGCTCGAGGAGGAGTTCGCGCTCCTCGGGGCCGCGTTCGCGGGCCGTGGTGCCCGCTACGAGGACGGGCTTCGCGCGCTGCGCGCGGCCTTCGGCCGCCGCGCGCCGGCCTATGCCGGGACCCACTACCGCTTCGACGGCTTCGTCGTCGATCCGTGTGGGGTGCAGGTACGAATACCGATCTGGCTCGGGGGGCGGAGCCCGCGCTCGCTCCGCCGCGCGCTCGAGCTGGGCGACGGCTGGGATCCGTTCCGTCTGACGTTCGAGGAGCTCGAAGCGTTGCTTCGCCGTGCCCACGAGTGGCGGGTGTGGCGAGAGCGGACGGCGCCCTTCGACGTCGTGCTCGCCCCCGACCGCCTGCTCGACCCGACGCGCGCCGCGGAGGGCAGGGCGCTGATCGACCTCGTCGCGTCCTACCGGGACCTCGGGGCGACCGTGATGAACCTCCGTTTCGCACACCGGAGCCTGCCGCACTACCTGGAGCAGCTCGAGGCATTCGCGCGCGACGTCACCCCGCGCTTCGCGTAGCGTCGGTCGCCTCACCCTTGACCGTGCGCCGTCGCGTGGTGCTACATCCGGACGTCTCGGGCGGGCCTCATGCGCCGAATCCTCGACAGGCTGGTCGTCGTCCTTCTCGCGGCTGCGACGGTCGCCCACCGTCGCGAGGAGCGGCCTCGACGCCGCGTCCCATCCTTCAGGGCACCAGGTAGTACGCACCGAGCAGGATGAACATCTCGTCCTCGGTGGTGACGCCGCCACGCACCGGGCAGGCGTCGCAGACGCCATCATTCGCGGCCGGCGCGCTATCGCACTGGCGATCGTCGTCGAAGCACAGCTGACCCTTGCGTGGCCCGGCCATGCAGGCGACCTCGCTGGTGCTGCACGGTCCGCCCGGCGCCAGGAAGAAGGGCGGCTCGGGGGACGTCGACTCACGCTTCACCGCGGCGGCATTGCTGGCGCCGTTGTCGTAGAGCGCACAGTACCGGTAGGTGCGGCTGGCGGGAGCCGTGCCGTCGAGCGCCACCGGCGGGTCGAAGCGGGTGACCATCGGATCGGTGTACTCGGTGGTGACGAGGACGAGCGTGCCGGCGGGATCCCAGATGCGGAAGAGCTTGCCGCGCTTGTGGAAGTGCGAGCTCAGCTCGAAGAGGTGCGCGTGCTGAGGCACGACGTGGGTGTTGCAGTACTCGCGCGTCTCGAAGGGCGGGACATTCGGCACGAAGATCTGGGAGTCGTTGTAGAGGTCCTGGACGAGATACTGCCGCTCGGCAGAGCCGGCGAAGAAGAGCTGGAACCACTGCTCGTTGGTCGTCGGCTCGGGGGTCAGGTTGAACGCGTGCGAGTTCCACACGATGGTGCCCCGCACGGGCAGTACGTTGTAGACCTGCGGCGGAAAGACCTGACGGGAACGGGGTGCCTGCGAACCACCGATCGTGGGGGCGGTCTGGTTTCCGCCGACGGAAAGCGTGAAGCCGAAGTCCGACGGCCCGTAGCCGTTGCACGCGACGCCCGATACGACGCGCCCCGCGCACGCGCTCCGCGCGCCGCACTCCGCCCCGGCGGGGGCGGGGACGCCGAGCCCGAGCGGGTTGCAGCTCGTGCCGGCGAGCGCGCCGCCGTGGCAGGTGTAGGGGCCGAAGCTCGCATCGGTCGGCGGGTAGACTCCGCGGTAGGCGCGGATGAGGCTGTGGTGCGAGTTGGGATCCTGGGTGAGCTCGCGGCGATCGTAGCTGAAGCACATCTTGGCCGGCCCGCCCCACTCCGCGGGGCAGGGAACGAGTGCGTCGGATCGCGCCTGCCGCACCTGGCTCTCGACGTCGTAGTAGGTCGAGAAGCAGACCTCGTCCTCGCCCTCGGGCGGGACGTTCCAGGGTGGGCCGTAGAGCTGGATGCCGTCACTGGGTGTCGGGGGGTCGGGAGGAACGATCTTCTGTGGGGTGGGCGGCCCGAGGCACGCATCGAGGAGAGCCGACGTCCCTTCGACCACGCCCCCGTCGCTCGCCCCTGCCCGGATCCAGAGGCGCACCGCCTCGAGCTCGTCCGGGGTGACGGGCGGCAGCCCGACCGGCATGGGCGCGCCGAGGACGTCGTCGACGCCCGAGGTCCCGGCCCGGAGCTTCAGCCAGAGGAGGCTCGCCTTCTCATCTCCCGGCTCCACCAGGCGCACCTCGGGATCGAGCGTCGAGCGCCCGTGGACGAGGCTGTGCCAGGCGACGCCCGGCATGAGGCTGAGCCCGCCTTGCGGCGTGAGGCCACCGTGGCAGGCGGCGCTCGTGCAGCCGTGCCCCTCGAAGACGACGGTCTGGATCGCCGCCCAGGTGCTGTCGGCGGACTGACCCGCGCAGCTCTCGCGGCAGCTGTTGGTACAGCTGTCGGTGTCGACGGTGTTCCCGTCGTCGCAGTCTTCACCCGGGTCGCGCACGCCGTCGCCGCAGCGCGGAAGCCGGCAGTCGTTGCAGCCGTCGCCGCTCACGAGATTGCCGTCGTCACAGTCCTCGCCAGGATCGACGATCCCATCGCCACAGCGTGGGGGTACCGTGAAGACCCGTTGGCAGAGCGCGTTGCAGATCGCCCCGTCCGGCGGGTCGCACCGCTCCCCCGCGCCGGCATCCACCACCCCGTCGCCGCAGCGCGAGGGCGTGGCGGAGAAGCGTTTCCGCATCCGCGTCGTCCGGGCCTTCAGCCGGCCGCGGAGGAGACTGCAATCGGCGCTGATCGTCGCCGTCAGCTGGACCTTCCGGAAGGTGCCACATTCGCTCCAGTGCGCCTGGAGCTTCCAGCCCTTGCGGAGCAGGTGGAGCGTCGCCGGGACGAGCGAGCAGCCGCTCCGGATGAGGATCCCCGACGTCGTCAGGACGACCGCGTCGACGTCTGACAGGAGGCCGCCCGTGATGAGCGGTGCCTCCCCTTCCTCCACGACGTAGCTGTAGAAGCAAGAGGACCGCGCGGCTGTCTTCCCGACCGCCGGCGCACCCCCGAGGACGAGGAAACCGAGGACAGCGAGCGGGACGAATGCTCTCCGCACGAGTCGACTTCTAGTAGTAGGCCCCGGTCAGGATGCACATGGCGTCCTCGGTGGTGACGCCGAAGACGAGGGCGACCGGGTTGCCGGCGAAATCGTGCCGTACCGTTCGCTCGACGCCGTTGTCGTACAGGCACTCGTAGTCGATGTAGGCGCCGGGCGCGAGCACATAGGGCGGGTCGAAGCCGCGGCCGCCCGGATGCGCCCAGTCGAAGTTCTCGTAGATCTTGGTGCCGTTCGACAGCCAGGCGGTGAAGCGGAGACCCCGGAAGTGCATGTGGCCGCTGAGGCCGAGGAAAGAGAGGGGCTTCCCGGTTTCGTTCACGTAATGGCCGTGCTGCACCCCCTGGGTGAAGGGCGGCACGTAGATCGAGAAGGTGCTGCTCAGGTCGATCAAGGTCTCGGCGATGTGCGCGGGCGTGCCCACGTAGGGATAGACGTTCGTCCAGACCTTGATCTGGATCGGCACGGAGAAGTCGTTCCGGTAGTGCGCGTTGAGACCGAGGTTGGTGCCCGCCCTCAGCAGGCGGGCGATGCCGGGCGGATAGGCGTCCACGAAGTACGGTGCCTGGGGGGCGCCGGTCACGTTGCCGCCCAGGTTCGAGCCGTTGAAGCAGCCGAAGTTGTTCACCTGCCACACGCCCGTCTGCGGCGCGCCCGAACCCAGGTAGGGGAAGATCGAGAAGTGGTGCGTCCCGGGGTTGAGGGCGATCTCGAACTTCGAGACGTAGAAGTCTCTCGGGTTGGGTGTGGGGATCCAGAGGCAGCCTTCCTGCTCCTGACCGGGCTGGAGCGTCGGACCGTCGAGGACGATCTGGTAGCCGCCGGGTGGGGGTGGCGGCGGGGTGGCCGGCGTGTACTCGAGCGCCGGCAGGCAGGGGGCACCCGGAACCGTGCCGGTCGGGTCCGCTCCCGATCGGATCCAGGCGTCGATCAGCGCGATCGCCGTGTCCGACAGCGCGGGGCCGATGCCCGGCATGCGCGTCCCTTCGCCGTCGACGAGGGTCCCGTGGAGCTTCTCGCTCAAGAAGCTCACGTCGGGGTCGCCCGGCACCACCCGGATCTTGCCGGCCGCGTGGGCCACCGGGTTGTCGGCCGGGACGCCCACCAGGCTCGCGTAGGCGGCGCCCACCTGGAGATTGAGATTGCCCTGCGTGAAGGGCCCGTGGCAGGTGGCGAGCGAGCAGCTCGGCGTGAAGATCCGGTTCTGGATCGTCTCGAAGGTCCGCTGCCCCTCACACGTCACCCCGGGGGAGAGAGGCTGACAGTCGGCGTTGCAGGTCGACGTGTTCGGCGGCTCGCAGCGCTCGCCCCCCTCTGCATCTGCATCGACGGTCCCGTCGCCGCAGCGGGAGAGGGTGGCGGCGAAGCTCTTCCGCATCCTGGCCGTCTTCGCTTTGAGACGGCCCCGGAGAAGGTTGCAGTCGGCGCTGATCGTCGCCGCGAGGCGGACCTTCCGGAAACCGCCGCAGGCCGGCCACTCGGCTCGCACCTTCCAGCCGTTCCGGAGCGGGCGCATCCGTGCCGGAGCGAGCCCACAGCCGCTGCCGATGCGGACACCCGAGGCGCTCACCACCACGACGTCGACGTCCGGGGTCTCGGCGCCTCCGATGAGGGGTGCCTTGCCGTTGCCCACGAGGTAGCGGCCGGAGCAGGCGGACCGGGTCGGCTTCTTGGCCGACGCCGGGAGGGTGGAGAGCGCGAGACCCGCGGCGACGGCGAGTACCAGGGTGAAGCCGGACCGGTCGTGCATGAGGCCTCCCGGTGAGCGTCCGGGCGGAGACTAGTCCTCGGCAGGCGACGCCGTCAATCTGCGTTCGCGGCCTCGATCCCGAAGCGCTATGAAGCCCGCGCGTGACACCGCTCGTCTCCGTCCTCCTTCCGGCCTTCGACGCCGAGCCGACCCTCGTCCCGGCTCTGCAGAGCGTCAGGCGGCAGACCGAAGCCCGCTGGGAGTGCGTCGTCGTCGACGACGGCTCGGAAGACGGGACGCCGCGGACGGCCGAGGCCGCGGCGGCCACGGACGATCGCTTCCTTATCGTCCGGACGCCCCATCGCGGCCTCGCCGCGGCGCTCGCGACCGGGCTCGCGCGCTGCCGCGGGCGCTTCATCGCGCGCATGGACGCCGACGACCTCATGCACCGGGAGCGCCTGGCGCGGCAGGTGGGCGCGCTCGAAGCGGACGCGTCGCTGGCGGCCGTCGGCTGTCACGTCCGGCTCTTTCCCCGCGCGCAGCTGGGACGCGGGTGGCGGTCCTACGAGCGGTGGCTGAATGCCATCGATTCCGTCGAGCGGGTGCGGGCGGAAGCGTTCGTCGAGTGTCCCGTGGCCCACCCGAGCCTGATGATCCGGCGCGAGCTGCTCGTCGAGTTCGGCTACCGGGACCGGGGCTGGCCCGAGGACTACGACCTGCTGCTCCGCCTCCTGGCGCGCGGACACCGGGTGGGTATCGTGGCGCGCCGGCTGCTCGCCTGGCGCAACCATCCCGCCCGCATCTCGCTCACCGACGCGCGCTACGCCCCCGCCAGCTTCACGGCCTGCAAGGCCGCGTTCCTGGCGGCGCACTTCCTCGCGGGCGTCGAGGAGTACGACCTCTGGGGCTACGGCGCGACGGGGCGGACGCTCCGCCGGGCGCTCCTCGCGGAGGGCAAGCGGCCGGCGCACGTGGTGGACCTTCACCCGGGCCGGCTCGGCCAGACGATCCACGGAGCAGCGGTGGTCGTGCCCGACGAGATCCCCCGTCTGCCGCGGCGGCCCCTCGTTGTGTCGGTGGCCGGCGCGGGGCCCCGCCGTCAGATCCGGGACGCGCTCACCGCCATGGGGCTCCGCGAGCTCGACGACTTCGTCTGCGCGGCGTGAGCGCGCCGGATCAGAGGCGCTTGACCCGGCTGGGACACTGGAGCAATACTTAAGCATATGCTTAACCAAGAGGCATCGCTCGACCTGATGTTCAAGGCACTCGCCGACCCGACCCGGCGGGAGATCATCGCCCGCCTGGCGGGCGGCGAGGCGAGCGTCAGCGAGCTTGCACGTCCCTTCGACATGTCGCTACCGGCCGTGCACCAGCACCTGCAGGTGATCGCCGAAGCCGGTCTCATGAACTGGTCGAAGGAGGGACGCGTGCGTCGCTGTCGGCTCGAGCCACGGGCGCTCGATCGAGCGGCGGGCTGGATCATGCAGCGACGCGCACTCTGGAACCGGCGCCTGGACGCCCTCGGGCGCCACCTGAAGGAGGGGAAGACATGACCGAGCCGAAGGCTCACGAGAACCTCACTCTCCGACGCATCTATGACGCACCTCCGGAGCGGGTGTTCCGCGCCTGGACGGATCCTGCGGAGCTCGCACGCTGGAACGTGCCGGCGGACGGCTGGACCATCGAGGTTCTCGAGGTCGACCTTCGGGTCGGTGGCCATTACCGCGCCACGTTTGGCCCTCCGGGCGAGGAGCCGTACCTCGAGACCGACGAGTACCGGGAAATCGTCCGCCCAAAGCGTCTGGTGTTCACCGAGACCATCAGCCGGGGCGGCACGGTGCTGACCCAGACGCTCTGCACCGTCGAGTTCATCGATCTGGGAGGCCGCACCGAGGTGGTCCTGACGGACGAGGGGATCGGCGCAGACGTGCACCGTGGCGGCTGGAGCAGGGCGCTCGATAACCTCGCCCGGGTAGTCGCGGGCTCGCGCGCTACTTCGACATGAGGGCCTTCGCGCGCTTCTGGATCTCTCCGGTCGAGACGTCCTCGATGCGCGTGGCGATCCACCAGACGTTGCCGACCGGGTCCCGCACGCCCCCCTGGCGGTCCCCGTAGAACTGGTTCACCGGCTCCGCCAGCGACGTCGCTCCGGCCTTGAGCGCGCGCTGGTAGGTGGCGTCGGCGTCGGTCGTGTACAGGTAGATGGCGCCCGGCATGGGCTTCCAGTCGTCGCGCGCCTCGCCCATCATCACGACGGAGTCGCCGATCTTCACCTCGGCGTGGGCGATGCGCCCGTCCGGTCCCATGATGCGCTCTTTCTCCTTCGCGTCGAAGGCGGCCTTCGCGAACTCTATGAGCTGCGCGACTCCCTGGACGGTCAGATACGGCGTGATGCTGTGATAGCCCTCGGGGACTGCCTTCACTGGCATGGTGCGTTCCTCCTCTCTTCTTTCAGGTAGCGGTGCTAGCGAACAGCTCCAGGTCGTGGCCATCGGGGTCACGAAAGTACAGGGACTTGCCCGGTATCCACTCGTGCACGATGGGACCCATGGTGGCCACGCCGCGCTCCCGAAGGACGGTGGCCGCGCGCTCCAGGTCACCTTCGTTGACAGCGAAGGCGAAGTGCAGTGTCGGGCATTCGCCAGCGTGCTCCTGGAGAACGATCATGCCCGCGCCGCCCCCGGCTCGCAGGAAGAGCCACTTCCGTCGATCCTCCCGGAGACCGACCTCGAGCCCGAGAACGTCCCGGTAGAAGGTCTCGGCTCGTGGAAGGTGCCGCACGGGGATCGCGACCTCGTAGAGACCTCGAATCGGTAGCATCGCTCGCCTCCTGTTCCCCCTGGTGACGAGATCATGAACCCGAACGGCAGGTGTAGGAAGTCGTTCGCTCCGGCGCCTGGTTGGGGGCGCGCTATTGCTCAGGCTTCCGGCCCCACGCCTGGAAGTCCAAGCAAAAGACAACCAACGTGTCGGGATCCTCAATGTGGTGTCTCAACGCCGCCATCGGACCGCCTCGTCACCTCTTTCCACACCGACCACGGTGCCCGTCGGGCCGACCCGCTCGGAGAGGAGGTCGAGACAACCCCGCGGGCCGCAACCAATTTCCGCGGCTCGCGCACCGACCGGCAGACCGATCTGATCAGGCAGCCACCGAGCTTCCTCTGTGAGCTCTTGGGCTCGCCGTTGCAGCCGTTCCTGCTCGGCCTGCCGGTAGCCAAGGAAGTAGTGATCAACCACTGCCAAGCCAGCCGATGGCTAGACCCGTGCCACGCGCGAGGTCAAGTGGCGAGGGGATGGGCGGCACGCTGTGGCCCGTTGCGCCGTCAGAAGGCAGACAGAAGATCGAGATGGTGCCGGTCGGCTCGAGGCGCCTGCTGGTCCTTACCAAGGAGAGCGGGCATACGAGCGGAGCACGTACCACGCGATGAGAGCCATGATGCTGACGACCATCCATAGCTGCGTTTGCGAAGAGAACTCCGACGGTCTCCGGACCACACCTCGGACGGTCGATGCCTCGGCATAGGTGGCCTCGTCGACGGCGGCTCCACGCCGGGTAGAGCACTTCCAGCTAGCCTCGAACTGGGACTCGAGCCGTTCGCCGCACTGCGGGCAGTCCCAGGTCCCGGGGCCGGCTGCGTCGTCCTGCTCGAACGCCCTCTCGACGATCTGCCGGGCGAGAGCCAGCTGTGCATCATCGAGGATTCAACCGGTCGCAGAATCTTTGCTCCGGCGACCCCCGACGCCCAAGGCGGCGACGATCAAGCCGCCGAGGACGAAGAGCGCGTTGGTCACGCGACTCCAGTCCGTCCAGAGCGCGCCCGAGGCGATGCCGAGCCCCAGGGCGAGAAGGAAGTTGCCCGACTGGCGGGAGCGCCTGGCCCAAACGCGGCCGGCGATGACGCTCGTGAGAATCGCGCCGCCGGTGGAGAGGACCCCGGCGCTCGGGAACAGGATGATGGGGCTCAGCAGGAGAAAGGCGCCGACGCTCAGAGGGACGAGCGAAGCAGGCCGGAGAAGGGCGGCAGCTGCGGATTCGTCGGAGGTCTTGGCCGACACCGGGGGCGACTCCGCCAATCGTGGCGGGGCATTTGCAAGTGGCGATGGTGCGGCGACCGGCGCGCCGACCCGCAGCACCCGGTAGAGACGAATGGGATGCTCGATGTTCTTCAGGTCCTTGAGACCGAGATCCTCGAGATTGAGATCGAGCTTGTTCCAGATCTGCTGGTAGACCGCTTCGGAAATGCAGATGCCTCCCGGGTCCGCGAGGGGCTCGAGGCGCGCGGCGATGTTCACGCCGTCGCCATAGACCCGGTAGTCCTCGACGATCACGTCCCCGAGGTGGATGCCGATCCGGGTCTGGATGCGTTCCTCGGCGCTCCTCCCCGCGTTCTCCGCTGCCTGCTCCTCCTGGATGCGGCAGGCGCAGCGCACGGCGTTCACCACGCTGTCGAACTCACCCAGGACCGAGTCGCCGGCCGTGTCGACCACCCGACCCTCGAACTGCTCGACGAGGAGCTTCACCTGCCGGTGAAACTCCTTGATCTGGTCGACGGTCGCGTCCTCGTCGGCCCCCATCATCCGACTGAAGCCGCTGACGTCCGCCATCATGATGGCCGAGAGCTTGCGACGGCGCCGGGACTGGCCCTGTCCCTGGGAGCTCGGCGGTGATGCGGGGTCGGAGGCCACGGCGCACGACTACGACAAAGGCCGGCTCCCGATCAACGGCGGCCGGTGGCCCCACTCCACTCGACGGTCGAAGGGTCTCCGCGAAGGACGAGGAACGTGATGTAGTGTGTCACGAGGAGCGCCGGCACCCAGAAGGCCGGGATCCAGTACGCCGGCCCCATGTACACCGGGGCGCCGTACGCGGTAGCCAGCCCGATAGCCATCGTCAGATCCAGCGTCCCTTCGATGTTGAACACCCACACCAGGACTCGCCCGGCCCGGTGATTGCGAACGACCGCCACCA
>Ga0066669_10000944_pt1 | contig 10446 bp, 9 predicted proteins | sample GraSoiAngelo_118_FD_133940 | JGI IMG/M metagenome (GOLD analysis project Ga0066669, IMG submission 133940) | Grasslands soil microbial communities from the Angelo Coastal Reserve, California, USA - 14_0919_02_20cm | ecosystem: Environmental > Terrestrial > Soil > Grasslands | place: USA...
GGCCAAGGCAATGGTCCGGGCCACGGCCAGAGCAAGCCCAAGGGCCAAGGCAATGGTCAGGGCCACGGGCACTCCAGCGGCCAGGGCCAAGGCGAGAGCCACGGCCAGGGCAATCCCGGAGGCCGAGGCGGCAACGCCCACGGACACGGGAAGTAGAAGCCGCCATCAGGGCGGAACAGCGACGAGAGAGCCCCTGCCCGGGGCTCTCTCACTAAGGGCCGCGATCGCGTCGTCGGCACGCTCCCCGGCAGCGGACGGTGGGACTGGGAGGACTCGAGCCTGCGCGGGGGGTGCCACCCGTCCCCGGAGGTGATTGGGCCAGGCTGGCGACCGAGGTGGCTCAAGGGCGCTTGGTTGAGCCAATGGGCGCGGCTGGGATCCCGTGCAGCTTTCATGGCGCCTCCGCGGCGGACGTGCAGACACGGGCGATGTCGCGCCTGAAGGTCGCCGCTCCGGAGGAGCGCTGTCGCAGTTCCTATCAAAGGCGACATCAGCCAAGCAGTGCTTACGGCCTCTACTAGTCACTCAAGTCGCAATACGCCATAGGGCCAGTGGTTGGTCGTTCGGGCAAAGTGAGGCCTCCGTGTCACTGCGGCATGTCCGCACGAGCGAACGTCGCGCGCATCGTCGCTGCGATCGTTCCTTCTCGCGACTGAAGCTTGCCGAGTTCGGCGAATGCGGCGTCTCGAAAATCGACTCGATCCGACTCCGGTATGGCGTTGAGCAGCAAGCGCGTTCCGTGCGACCACGACCAGCGCCACCACTCTTCGGCGTCTTGAAAGGTCAGCTCTTGGGTCTTTTCAGCGACGACGAGGTTGCTGAGACCGTTGGCCAGGAGGAGATCGGGTAGCTCGCGCGGCCGACTAGGAGGAACGTCGTATTCCGCCCGAGGCTCCGCGAACTGTTCGAGCAGCACGCGGTGCCATGACCAATGTGCGTTGTAGTCGAAGTACCAATCGGGGGAATCCAAAATGCAAACTCTCCCACCCGGGCGCAGGACGCGGACAAACCCGCGGATCGCCTGGGGCTTGTTTGTGAAGGAGGAGAAGGCGAAAGCGCAGAAAACGAGGTCGAAGCTCGAGTCCGCAAAGCTCAGCGACTCAGCGTCCATGAGCTGAAGATCAATCCCTGGGAGTCCGCGCCGCTCGACTTCGGCCGCCGCCCGCGCAAGCATCGCCGGTGTCAGATCCACACCGACGAGCCGTGTCTCGCTCCGAACGTGTCCGACCGCTTCGAGTAAGACCACCCCGGTGCCGGTGGCGACATCAAGGATGTCCTCGTCCCCAGCAATGTCTGCAAACTCAACGAGCTTCCTGGCGAAGCCGCTGAAAAACGGCGGGCCTACGGAGTTGTACGTCGCCGCAGCCTCGGAGAAGAGTGCAACTGAGCGCGCCTTCCTTGTGTTCACCGGACTAATCTAAGTCGCTCGGAAGCTCTAGACAGCAGCGTCCAGGGCTGTCGCCCTCTGACTCAAAGGCGACATGCGCTCTAGCCAGGATGCAGTGCGCTCGCATGGGGCCAGCGTGCGGGAATGGCCCCCAGGCCCGGGGCTGTCGGGCCGTTATCCGTGCGGGTGCGGAAAGGGCCGCTCGCTCCGTGCGAGCTGCGCCTCCGCCGCCGTTGGGCCGCGCCTGGATTCCGCCGTCGGGACGTCGGCTGTATGTCCGGATCCGGGAGCCCGTCGCGACTGGGCTCGGAGCGCCGTGCCCGGGGCCGCCCTGGGGGCTCGTCAACCGATACCAAATGAACGGAGCCGGGCAGCTCTCTTATCCACCGGGCGGCCCACGAGATCAAAACGAGGCGCAGATCGAGGCCGCAGTCAAGGCGGCCATAAATGGCTCGAAGCCGCAGTGGATGAAGGCGTACGAAGCACGCTGTCGCTGACGCCGAGGATGCGGCGAGCAGCGTCGTCGCTTGCGCGAGCGTTCCGCGATGACGCCCGAGCAGTCGGCGCTCAGCGCGCCCGGAGCCTTGCCCTATCGCGGCCGCGTGTTGCGCGTCAGCAGGGCGCGGTCTCGCCCAGTAGGACGCGGCGTATGAACGCCTCGCGGTCCTTGACCTCGCAAGGGAGGCGGGGTTCACCCTCCGCCCAAGCCTCGGTGATGGTGGGCGTCGCGAGAAGGTGTTCAGCCCTCTCCTCTGGAGGCAGGTCACGCCACCACGCCCTCCGGGGTTTCGACATCTTCCAAAGGTAACGTGATCGGAGCGAATTAGCTACAGCCTGCGCGATGGCACCACGTGACGGACGCCGCGTAGAGATCGAACACGAGCGCCGTCCGCTGGGCCAGCGTCCTTGTCGCCTGATGTGACTGCTGGCTTAGCTGCAGGCCCCGTACTCGCCGATCCACTCGCCAATGGCTCTGCGCAGCTTGGCCGTAGGTGGAGGAAACGGCGTAGACAGGCCATGGGCGCGGCTGGGATCGAACCAGCGACCTCCCGCGTGTGAAGCGGGCGCTCTCCCGCTGAGCTACGCGCCCCGGGGCCGCTTGAGCGTAGCGCGGCTACGATGCGGTTGCCCGCGGCACTGAGAGTGTTCGAACCGCGTCAGATCCGGAAGGAAGCAGCGCTAAGAATTCCTCTCAGGTGCCGCGGCTCTTCCGTTTCGTCGCCGATGCCGGCTTAGCCGGCGTCGGTTCGCCCCGGTTCCCCGGTAGACGTTCGATCCGTTTGAAGTCGTCATGGCCGGCGAAGCCGGCCGGACTTCGAACGGCAGCCCGCGTCAGATCCGGAAGGAAGCAGCGCTAAGAATTCCTCTCAGGTGCCGCGGCTCTTCCGTTTCCTCTCAGGTGCCGCGGCTCTTCCGTTTCCTCTCAGGTGCCGCGGCTTTCTTCGGCCAAGGCCGGGGCTCTCACTCCTGTCGCGGCAGGCACGCGCATCAAAATGGCCGCCGCAACCGCGCCCGCGAAGACGATCCCGCAGCCGACGAGGAGGACGGCGTTCAGCCCACTCACGAAGGCCGTCACCGCGGGATGTATGAGGCCAGGATGCGCGCTCACCGCCCGCGTTCCCGCCGAGCTCACGGCAGCGGCGAGCCCTTGGCTATGCACGTGCGCCGTCGAGGCGAGCGACGTGGATACGCGGCCCTCGAGCACGGCTCCCAGCGCGGCGACGCCGATCGAGACGCCGCTGAGGCGGAAGGCGTTGTTGATACCGGACGCCATGCCCGACCGGGCGGGGTCGACCGTGCGCAGCGCAGCAGCGGCAAGGGTCGGATTCGCAAGCCCGATGCCGATCCCGCCAATCACGAAGCCGGGAAGAAGAGCGGTCCAGCGGGAGCCGGTCGTAAGGCCGTGCATCAGCAGCAACGCGATCGACACGAGCAGCAGACCGAGAGAGGCAAGTACCCACGGCTGCGCGCGCTGGGCGATCCCTCGAGTCAGCAGGGGCACGAGAAACACGAAGGCGGTAAGCGGTAGGAACCGCAGGCCGGCTCCGAGCGGCGAGGTGCCGAGGATGTCCTGCAGATAGATCGAGAGGTAAGGAAAGAGCGCGAACATGCCGGCGCCGATGGCGAAGGTCGCGAGCGAGACGCCGAGGAACGCGGGCCGGCGGAAGAGCGAAATGTCCAGCATCGGCCGTTCCTGACGTGCCTCGACCAACACGAAGACGGCGAGCAGCACGACGCCGGCGACGAGCGTCGAGAGGATCAAGCCGCTGCCCCAGCCTTCGGCGTTGCCGCGGAGGAGTCCGAAGACGATCAGGAACAGCGCCGCCGTAAACGAGACCAGGCCGGCGAGATCCGTTCGGAGGGCGCCGAGGTCCCGCGACTCGATCATCCGCGTCCTCGCGATCAGGAGCGCAAACGCCCCGACCGGGACGTTGACGAAGAAGACCCAGCGCCAGCCGAACGCGTCGGTCAGGACGCCGCCGACGAGCGGCCCCGAGGCAACAGCCGCGCCGACGGTGGCGCCCCAGACTGCGATTGCGCCGAAGCGCTCGGGGCCACGGTACTCGTGACCGATCAGCGCGAGCGCCGTTGCGAACAGCGCCGCACCGCCGATCCCCTGCAGGCCCCTTGCCACGTCGAGCACAGTGATGTTCCAGGCCAAGCCGCAGAGCAGCGAGGCGCTGCTGAAGACGACGACGCCGAACGTGAACAGCAGGCGCCGACCGAACCTGTCGGCGAGCGCTCCGGCGGTCAGAATCAACGCCGCGAGCGCGAGCGCGTAGGCGTCGACGACCCACTGCAGGCCGGTCAGGTCGGCTTTCAACCGGTGCTGAATGCTCGGCAGCGCGACGTTCACGATCGTGATGTCGAGCAGCAACATGAACGTCGTCACGCAGACGGCGATCAGGGTCCAGCGACGAACTTCGGGCGACCCGGTCTCCATCGGCGGCATGATAGGAAGACCGACGCACCTCACGGAGAGAAGTCGGCTGACCGTCCGCTGCCGCGGGCGATAGCATCGGGCGAGTGGCCGCGCTCTACCGGAAGTACCGCCCGCAGGGGTTCGACGACGTCGTCGGGCAGGAGCCGGTCGTCCGGACGCTCAAGAACGCGATCGACGCCGGGCAGATCCGGCAGGCCTACCTTTTCGCCGGGCCGCGCGGCACCGGCAAAACCTCGCTGGCGCGCATTCTCGCCAAGGCGCTGAATTGCGAGCGGGGGCCGACGTCACAGCCCGATACCGAGTGCCACATCTGCCGGGCGATCGCGTCGGGCACGTCGCTCGACGTCGTCGAGATGGACGCCGCCTCGCAGCGCGGAATCGACGACATTCGCGACATCCGCGACCACGCCGTCCTGCAGCCCGTCGAGGGCCGTTACAAGGTCTACATCCTCGACGAGGCGCACCAGCTCACGGATGCGGCCTTCAATGCGTTGCTGAAGCTGATCGAGGAACCCCCGCCCCACCTCGTCTTCGTCTTCTGCACGACCGACCTCGGCAAGATGCTGCCGACCGTTCGCTCTCGCTGCCAGACGTTCGTGTTCGCGCGGCCGCGGCTGCCTGAGCTGGTGCGCGTCCTGCGCTGGGTCGCCGACGGCGAGGAGATCGAGGTGCCGGACGCGGCGCTGGCGCTCGTTGCGCGCGCCGCGCGAGGGGCCTACCGCGACGCGGTCTCGACGCTCGACCAGCTCGCGGCCGCGACCGGAAAGAAGATCACCGTCCAGGACGTGCTCCAACTGCTCGGCGCGATCGAGGAGGAGGCTCTCTTCCGCCTCTGCGACCTGATCGTCGACCGCGATACGGCTGGCGCGTTGACGTTCATCGAAGAGCTCTCCGAGCAAGGCCAGGACCTGGGGCGCCTCGTCACCGACCTGCTCGAGCACCTGCGGCACCTCTTGCTCGTCCAGCACATGGGTCATGTGCCCGACTCGCTGCCGGTGACCGAAGAGGTGCGCGAGCGGCTGCATGAGCAGGCGAACCAGCTCGGCGAGGCGACGGTGCTCCGGCTTTGCGACCTGCTTGCCGTCGCCGTCGAGGACCTGCGGCAGGGGGCTGATCCACGCCTGCCGCTCGAGATCGCGCTCGTTAAGGTGACTCGCCCGGCGGCTGACCTCTCCCGCGAAGCGACGGCCTATCGGCTCGAGCAGCTCGAGGAGCGCGGCGGTTCTGGACATGGCGTGGGACCTGGTCCCGAGGCACGCCCGAAAGAGACGCCTGCTGAACCGCCTGCGCCACCGCGAGAACCGCCGTCGGTCGACCTCGAGCAGCTGCAAGAGGCCTGGCAGCGGGCGGTGTTGCCGGCCGTCGAGGAGAAATCGATACCGACCGCGTCCGTCCTGCGCGAGGCCCATCCGGCCGAGCTCGCCGGTGACACCCTGACGCTCGAGTTTCCTCGCAACGCGTCCTTTCACCGCCAACTGGCCGAGGAGCCGAAAAACGCGACCCTGCTCGCGGACGCGCTCTACGAGGTGACCGGGCGGCGGCTCGCCCTCGCCTTCGAGCTCGGCGCGAACGGCGGTGACGGCGAGCCCTCCGAGGAGGAGCCCGCCGGCGAGGACGATCTGGTTTCGCTGATCAAGGAGACATTCGACGCCCGCGAGGTAGAGGAGTAGCCGTGGCGATGGACTTCGAGAAGCTGATGCAACAGGCCCAGCAGATGCAGGCGCAGATGGCGAAGGCCCAGGAGGAGCTCGCCGGCGAGACGGTCGAAGCCTCGGCCGGCGGCGGCATGGTCACGGTCAAGGCGACCGGCGCGCTAGAGATCACGGAGATCAAGATCGCACCGGAGGCGATCGACGCCGACGATCCGGAACTGCTCGCCGACACGGTGCTCGCGGCCGTCAACGAGGCCCTGCGCTCGGCCCAGCAGCTCGTCGAGACGAAGCTCGGCGGCGCCATGGGCGGCATGCAGGGACTCGGGCTGCCTGGCCTCTAAGGCGTTGGCTACTGCCGATCTCCTCCGCCGAAGCCCCCTCTTTGCGGGGTTCGACGACGACGCGCTGGAACGACTCGCCGCTTCGTTCTCGCAGGTCGAGTTCCCTGCGAACCAGGTACTGATCGAGCCGCGGACGCCGGGCGCCGGCTTGTTCGTGATCTGCGACGGCAGCGTCGTCGTGGAGGCGCACGGGAAGCAGCGCGAGCTCGGCGCCGGCGACGTGGTCGGCGAGATCTCGCTCCTCGAAAAGGACGGGTTGCGGCGAGCGCGGGTCGTCGCCAAGACGCCCGTGACCTGCCTCGCGCTCGGGCGCGCCGAGTTCGAGCGCATGCTGTCAGCCGAGCCCGGATTCGCCGAGGAAATGTGGCGACTCGCGCGCGAACAGCTGGCCGAGCTCGAGGACTCGGGCTGACCGAAGCCGGGCGACCACCACCTGCATAGGCAGAATTGGCCGGTGGTTTCACCGGCGATCGAGAATCTCGTCGCACAGCTGACACGCCTGCCGGGCGTCGGCACGCGCACGGCGCACAGGCTCGCGTTCCACCTGCTCAGGGCGCCGAAGGACGAGGCGCTCGCGCTCGCCTCCGCGGTTCAGGAGGTGAAGGAGCGCGTCCGCTTCTGCAAGGAGTGCGGAAACCTGACCGAGGAAGAGCTCTGCTCGATCTGCGAGGACGCGCGTCGCGACCGCACGATCGTCTGCGTCGTCGAGCAGCCCGTCGACCTGATCTCCGTCGAGCGGACGCACGAGTATCGCGGGCTCTACCACGTCCTCGGCGGCGCGCTCTCGCCGCTCGACGGCGTCGAGCCCGAGCACCTGCGCATCGACGAGCTGCTCGGGCGGGTCGAGCGGAACGGCATCGAGGAGGTCGTCCTCGCCACGAACCCGAACATGACCGGCGAGGCGACCGCCGCCTTCCTAGCCGACCGCCTGCGCGGGCGCGTGCGCGTGACGCGGCTCGCGAGCGGGCTCCCCGTCGGCGGGGACCTCGAGTACGCCGACGAGGTAACTCTCGGGCGAGCCCTGTCCGGCCGTCGCGAGATGTAGCTAGGCGGGGATCTCTCCGCTGATGACGACGTCGCCGACGGCTTCGTCGATCGCGCGGAGCACTTCCTCGTCCAGCTCGATCCCGGACGCGGCCGCGTTGTCCGCGACCTGCTCCGGGCGTGAGGCGCCAATGATGGCCGAGGCGACGTTCGGCTCGCGGAGGACCCACGCGAGCGCGAGCTGCGCCATCGTGATCCCGAGCCCGTCCGCGATCGGCCGCAGCCGCTGGACGGCCGCGAGCACGCCGTCCTCACGGAACTCGTCCATCGCCCAACCCATCTCGTTGCCCATTCGCGTGTCCGGCGGCGGCGGCTGACCCGGCGTGTACTTCCCGGTCAGGACACCCTGTCCCAGCGGCGACCAGACGACCTGCGAGATCCCGTTTGCCGCGCAGAGTGGGATCACCTCGCGCTCCGGAACGCGCCACAGGATCGAGTACTGGGGTTGGCTCGAGACGAACTTCTCGTACGGTGGGCTGAGATCGAGCGCCGCCTGTATCTGCGGCGCCGTCCACTCGCTGAAGCCGAGGTAGCGCGCCTTGCCCTGGCGGACGACCTCCGTCAGCGCCTCCATCGTCTCCTCAAGCGGGGTCTCTGGGTCGTAGCGGTGGCATTGGTAGAGGTCGACGTAGTCGGTGCGGAGACGGCGGAGCGAGTCGTCGATCTGCTTGAACACCTGCCCGCGCGAGAGGCCCTTGTTCTCGCCGGTGTCGTCCATCGGGAAGAAGAGCTTCGTCGCGAGCACATACGAGTCGCGCGGCCGCTTCGCGAGCGCGTCGCCGAGGAACTCCTCCGCGGCTCCGCGCCCGTAGACGTTCGCGGTGTCGATGAAGTTCATCCCGAGCTCGAACGCCTTTTCCAGGCACGCGCGGGCCGGATCGTTCTCGACACCGACGCCGTACGTAAGCCAGGAGCCGAGCGAGATCTCCGAGATCTCGAGGTCGCTGGAGCCGAGTCGGCGGTAGCGCACGCGCAATTCGTATCGGAACGAGGTCGGCTCACGTCGCACGGACGGCCCCAAACCAGACGCGGCCTCGGGCGCCAGGTCCCTGAGGACTGTCCCCACGAACCGCCACAAACGGCCATGGCAACTGCTACGAAAGTGTGACTTTTCGTCCACAGACACGACCCGAAAGCCAGGCAACTGCCAGAAAAAGGTCACCGCGAGTCGCCGCCTACACTTCAGCGCGTGTCCACGACCGAGTACGAAACTGTCCCCGCCGTCGCCGGCGAGGCGACGGCGCGCGCGGGGACGGTCGTGATGAAGTTCGGCGGCACGTCCGTCGCCGACCCGCAGAAGCTGAAGGACGTCGCGGCGCGGATCGTCGCCGCGCACGCGGAGGGAACGCGCGTCGTCGCCGTGCTCTCGGCGATGGGCGACACGACCGACGAACTCGTTCGCCTCGCCTACGAGATCTCGCCGCGCCCGGAGCCGCGCGAGCTCGACATGCTGATCTCGGTGGGCGAACGAATCTCCTGCGCGCTGGCCGCGATGGCGATCCACGATCTCGGCGACGAGGCGATCTCGCTCACCGGCAGCCAGGCGGGGATCGTCACCGACACCGTCCACGGCAAGGCGAAGATCGTCGACGTCCGTGCCCGCCGGATCCACGAGGCGCTCGACCAGGACAAGGTCGTCCTGGTGGCCGGTTTCCAGGGCGTCTCGACGAGCTTGGACATCACGACGCTCGGCCGTGGCGGCTCCGACACCACCGCCGTCGCCCTCGCCGCCGCGCTCGCCGCGAGCCACTGCGAGATCTACACGGACGTCGCGGGCGTGTTCACCGCCGACCCGAGAATCGTCCCGAGCGCGCGCAAGCTCCACGCCGTCAGCTACGACGAGATGCTCGAGTTGGCCGCCTCGGGCGCGAAGGTGCTTCAGCTACGCTCGGTCGAGGTCGCGCGGAACTACGGCGTCAAGCTGCACGTTCGCTCGACGTTCAGCGACGACGACGGCACCTGGGTCACCGAGGAAGACGAGCGGATGCTTGAGAAGGCGATCATCTCCGGCGTTGCCCACACCTTTGACGAGGCCGTCTACCGCGTCGGCTCAGTCGATCGCGCCGACCTCTTTGCCGCACTCGCGGCAAGCGGCGTCAACGTCGACACGATCATCCAGACCGGCGACGAGATCGTCTTCTCGGCCCCGCTCGGCGACCGCGCGGACGCGGAAGCGGCGCTCGAAGGCGCCTCTGCGAGCTGCGACTGCATCGAGGGGCTCGCGAAGGTGAGCCTGATCGGCGCGGGCATGAAGAGCCACCCCGGAATCGCGGCCCGCACGTTCGCGACGCTCCGCGAGATCGGTACCGAGGCCCGCTTCATCGTCACCTCGCCGATCAAGATCTCGTTCTTCGTCGAGGGCGCAGACGCAGAACGGACGGTGCTCGCCCTCCACGAGGCGTTCGATCTCGCCTCCACCGGAAGCGAGCGAGAACATGTCTGAGGGCTGAGCGAGTGGTCTGGCTGGTGACGTTGCCCGCTTCCTGGGTCGCGAGCACCAAGCCAGAGGCCGCGAACGTTCGCAGGCAAGGCTGGCAGCCTTGACAAAGGCGAGCGGGGACACTGGCGCAGCGTGATCGCGGGCCAGGGAGCCGGCGAACGTGGCCGGTCAGACCACCGCCTCGCGACGATCGCCGACGAGGTCGGTACGCCGTTCTACGCGTACGACCTCGACCGGTTCCGTGAGCGGATCCGGACGTTCGAAGACGCGCTGGCGGATGTCCCTCACCTGACCTGCTACGCGGTCAAGGCCAACGACGCCCTGGCACTGCTCGAGGTGGTCGCGGCCGAGGGGCTCGGCGCGGACGTCGTCTCAGGCGGCGAGCTCGCCAAGTGCCTGCAGGTCGGCATCGCCCCGAAAACGATCGTCTTCTCCGGCGTGGGCAAGCGCGAAGGCGAGATCCGCGCGGCGGTGGAGGCCGGTATTCGCTCGCTCAACGTCGAATCGCTCGATGAGCTCGAGGAGATCGCCGACGCCGCGCGTCGGCTTGGGCGCGTTGCACCGGTCTCGGTCCGACTGAACCCCGACGTCGCCGGCGGCGGCCACGAGTACCTCGCCACCGGAGGCGGTGCAAGCAA
>Ga0066669_10000949_pt1 | contig 10425 bp, 10 predicted proteins | sample GraSoiAngelo_118_FD_133940 | JGI IMG/M metagenome (GOLD analysis project Ga0066669, IMG submission 133940) | Grasslands soil microbial communities from the Angelo Coastal Reserve, California, USA - 14_0919_02_20cm | ecosystem: Environmental > Terrestrial > Soil > Grasslands | place: USA...
AACCCGCCGCTTCCTCGCCCGCCGTTTGCGCGGGCGCGGCGCCCAGGTAGCTCAGTTGGTAGAGCACTGCACTGAAAATGCAGGTGTCGGTGGTTCAATTCCGCCCCTGGGCACCACTTCTTCTCCAGATCATCCGTGCTAATCCCAAAAGCCCCAATGATTCGTGTCATCGTTATCGCGAATCGCGCGACTGCAGTTAGGCACGGTTAGATTTTCCTTTTCGGTGGTTGTCCTCGATCGCACGGGTGGCTTGGGCGTGACGACTTGATTTTGCCTGCTGCGCTGGTTTGGCCTCGGTGCGCTCGGGCTTTGCGTGCTGCGACGGTTTGACCTCGGCGCGCTCGAGTTTTGCGTGCTGCGCCGGTTGCGCAGCGACGCGCTCGAGCTTCGCGTTCTGCGCTGGCTTTGCGGCGACGCGCTCGGCAGACACGCGCTCCTCTTTGTTGCTTCGCTGATGGACCTCGACCAGCTGTTTCGGCTCGACGCTCTTGGCAGCGGCTTCCAGTGCGCGCACCGGCGTAGGCGTAGCCCGGGAGAGCGATTGGGCGGCGCTGGCCACGTCCTCGATCATGACATTGCCCACCTCGAACATGCTCTCGAGATCGGACGGGCCCGCGGCCGTTACCGTCTCGCGCAGAGGATTCTCGGGCCGTACCATCTTAATGCTTGTCGGCTGACAATGATTCCATTCCGCCCGGTCGCGCGGGCCATAGGGACACACCACGCCATTCTTGGCGGCGATCTCGTGCCACAACTGCGCCTCGGAAGAGCCGGGCGCGCCGATGCCGCGCATGTCGACAGCAAGCCCATAGGTGTGCAGTGAATTGAATTTGTCGTGGAAGCCGCCCACGCCGAATGCAGGCGGCCGATAGGCGGAGAAAATCGCAGCAGACGTCAACCCGGCGCTGCGCGCCTCGCGAATCGCGTGCTCCAGTCGAAGCGCAAATTCGGGATGCACGCGGCCGATCGCGATTTCTGGACCTTGCAGCGTCATGGTGGAACCAGGGCTTGCGGTCTCGACCAAATAGGCGCGGGCTTGTACAATCTCGTCTGGTGTTCTCGTGCTCCCTGTGCAGGCCGGCTCGTCGGCAGAAGGGCCATTCCCGTCCTGCTCGCTCCCGCATGCCGGAACCGGAGACGGCTCGGAAAGGGAAGGAGACGGCGCGGAGAGGGAAGGAGACGGCGCGGAGAGGGAAGGAGACGGCGCGGAGAGGGAAGCAGTATCGGAAACGCGCGAGCCCTCGGCAGGCACGACATCCGAGGCCGACGGAGGCGTGATGAAGGTTACGGCCGAAGGAGCATCGGAAACGCGCGAACCCTCGGCTGGGGCCACATCCGATGCTGAAGGCAGCGTGACGAAAGTTGCGGCCAGCGCGGCCGCGCAAGTGCAAAGTCCGGCGAGAAGTCGTCGCATGTTTTCCCCGTGCTGATTGTTGAGGAGAATGTCCGCGCGCTGACGGACGAGCCGCAGGTCTATGTCCATTGCGGCAACAATGTGATTGTGTGCGTGCCCCGACGCTTGGCTCAACGAAATTTTTCGTGTGAGTCAAGATGCGATGAGCAAGGACGACACGCCGTTCCGGTTCCGGATCCGGGAACTACATGCATCGCGTGTGTGACTCAGAACCGCATGGATCGCGCGTGTGACGCAGAACTGGAGGGAATCGCGTGTGCGGCGGCCCTCGCCGATCAATTAGCTTTCTTTCCAGCAATCCAAGTCGCGAGAACCGTTATATCGGTCGGGTCGAAGGCGACCAGATCGGCGCGATATCCGGGTGCGAGCTTGCCGAGCGTTTGCCCAAGACCCAAGAAGGTCGCGGGATGCGCCGATGCAAATCGCAGCGCGTCCGGCAAAGCAACTCCGAGCAGGCGAACGCAATTCTTAACCGCCGTCGCCATGTCGAGAACCGTGCCGGCCAGCGTTCCATCTTCGGTGACGCAGCAGCCGTCGCGTGCAGCGATGTTCTTTCCGTAGAAGGTGAAATGGGAATGACTGCCGCCGACGGGCGGCATGGCATCGCTCACGAGCATGGGGTGGCCGAGCCCGCGCAGCGCAAGGCGGAGCATGGCGGGATCGACGTGCACACCGTCGACGATGAGCCCATACCAGGTCTCGGGCGATTCCAGTGCCAGCGCGATCGGGCCGGGCTCACGACTGGCCAAAGGACGCATGGCGTTGAAGAGGTGCGTGAAGCCGATGAGTCCCTCGGCCATGGCGGCACGCGTCTGCGCGTAAGTTGCCATTGAATGACCAAGCGACACGCGTATTCCGGCGGCGACGAGCTTTGCGATGAGCCCCGGCGGCACTACTTCGGGTGCCAAGGTCACCATCAGCACGCCGCGACGCGGAGCGGTCAGCATCGCCAGCTCGTCGGGCGAGGGCGGCCTGAGCTGGCGCTTATCGTGCACGCCCGGCTTTTCGCCGGACAGGTAAGGGCCCTCGAGGTGAAGGCCGACAACACCTGGCTCGCTGCCGACCGCCGCGTTGACCGCTTCCAGCGCGCGCCGCATTTTCGACGCGCTATCGCTGATCAGCGTCGGCAGAAAGCTCGTGGTTCCGCGCCGCCGATGCGCCGCCGCGATCGTGCGGATGCTCTGCACGCTCGGCTGATCGTTGAAGAGTACGTCGCCGCCGCCATTCACTTGCAAGTCGACGAATCCGGGTGCCAGCCACGCACCCGTGGGCAACATGTGAACGGGGATCGTCCGCGGCAAGTCCGCCGTGGGGACGACATCGGTGATGCGCGCACCGTCGATGATGACCGCTGTGCGTTCGCGCAGAGCGGTGCCGTCGAACACACGCTCCGCCGCCACTGCGTGCAACTCCGAGCCGTTCATCTGGTCCGCGTCACCTTTTGCAAATGGCGCGGCAAATCCACGTCGGTGCCGCGGGCTCGCGCGACGCTGATTGCCAAGGCGTAGAAGCTCTGGATCAGGCAGACCGCGTCGGTGTCGGGGTGATCCGGTGTGAGCGCGGGCAACGCCTCACCCTCGCCAGTCATGAATACGTTCGCATTCTTGCGGCGAAGGTCCGCGGCGAGCGCGCGCAGCCCGTCCGACGCTTGGTCTGTCGGCACGAATAGCAGTGCGGGATAGGACGATTCCACGAGCGCGATGGGACCATGCAGGAATTCGGCGCCGCTGAATGCTTCGGCATGGAGGTTCGAGGTCTCCTTCAACTTCAAGGCGGCCTCTCGCGCGATCGCAAGCGTGGGCCCGCGTCCCAGGCTCACGAGGCTCGTCGCCTCGCATAGCGCCTGCAAAGCCGCGCTCCAATCGAGCCCCGTGGCAGCCGCGAGCCGGTCGGGCAGACGCGCGATGGCCGCGCGCAAGTCGCCGAGGTCACCCCACGCGGCGGCGAGATGAAGCCAGGCAGAGAGGCTCGCCACGAAGCTCTTGGTCGCCGCGACGCTGAGCTCCGGGCCTGCGGCCATCGGCAGCACGATATCGGACACTCGCGCCAGCGGGCTCTCGGTGTCATTGAGGATCGTTGCCGTGAGGGCGCCGGCGGCCTTGGCCATCGCGACCGACTCGACGAGATCGTCGCTCCTTCCGGATTGTGAAACCGTGATGAAGAGTTGGCCGCCAAGCTTCATCCGCTGCCGGTAGATGGTCGCCACATTCGGCGCGAAGGCGCCGACCGGAATGCCGAGATGGCGCTCCAGCAGATGTTTGCCGAACGTCGCCGCGTGGGCAGAGCTTCCGCGCGCGCATGTCAGGACGAAGCTCGGCGGGTTGCGCCTGATGCAGCGCAGGAATTCATCGAGCGGAGGTTGCAGCTCCGTTGGCTGGCGCCGCACCGCGTCGGGCCCCTTTTGCCATTCCGCCTCCATATTGGCGCGGATGTCGCTCACCGGGATTGCCTCGGACTGGGGACTTCCATGCCGAACAAGAGGACCTCTCGCGCAACATTCATTTGCGAATTGCTCCCTTGCTCTCCTAAAACGCCAGAACCAAGTAAGATCAACAACCGTTCTCTTGCGTTTCAGCGATTCGCTAAAGCCCATGGATACCGAACGCGCAAGCCCCCGATATTCCGACATCGACGTTTGGGCGCCCTTGGACATCGCCGAGGCGATGATCGAGGGCCAGTTCACGGCGGTGGCTGCGGTCCGCTCCGCCCGCTTCGCGCTTCTGGAAGCAGCGCTGGCGGCCGCGGAACGACTGCGAGAGGGCGGACGGCTCGTTTATGTCGGCGCCGGGACCTCCGGCCGGCTTGCGGTCCAGGACGGCGCGGAGCTCGTTCCAACCTTCAGTTGGCCGCAGGAGCGGCTGCTCCTGCTCATTGCCGGGGGCAGGAACGCGCTGCTTCGCTCGATCGAAGGGGCCGAGGACGCGGTCGATCAAGCTGCCAGACTTGTTCAACAACACGAGATTGGGGCGGCGGATGTCGTCGTCGCTGTCGCCGCGAGCGGTACCACACCGTTCACCGTATCCTGCCTCAGCGAAGCAAAGCGACGGGGGGCTTTGACAATCGGCGTGGCGAACAATCGCGGTACTCCGATCCTGAAGGAGGCGGATCATGCAATCTGGCTGGACACCGGTGCGGAGCCGATTGCAGGATCGACCAGGATGAAGGCGGGAACGGCGCAGCGTATCACCCTCAACGTCTTCTCCTCGCTGGTCATGATATTGCTGGGCCGAGTCTATGACGGCCTTATGGTGGACCTCCAGGCCGTCAGTCAAAAGCTCGTCCGGCGCAGCGAAAACATTCTGACGCGGCTCACCGGCCGCAGCGGCGAGCAGGCGCGCGAGGCATTACGCCGTGCAGACGGCAACGTGAAGCTCGCGGTCCTGCTGCTGCATGGGTGTGAGGTGGAGGAGGCAACCGAGGTTCTCAGTCGTGCGGGTGGCCAATTGCGTGCCGCGCTCGCCGCCATCGGCAAACCGACCCCCGAACCCGCTGATCTAGGCGATCTGCCGACTTGACGTCAGCCCGCCTGACGAACGCCGGGCCGCTGGTCGGCCGCAGGCGCAAGGAATTTCGAATCCTCTTTGTACCAGGAATGTTCGCACGCACAGAACGGGCAGAACTTGCGCGCGAAAGACCCGGATGCGTGGGTGAATTCTCTAGGATCGACGTCCATGCCCATGAACATGTAATGGCCGGTGAGCCGGCAGCGCGTAATGACCTGAGCCATGGGACGCCTCCGTCGTAGAAACTAGAGTGCCGGGACAACATTCCGGTGCCGGCAAAGGTTCCCGCAGCGGGCGAGGCTTTGCCGCGTCTAATGTCCGCTAGCGCTCATTGGCGGCGATCTCGGCAATGAGCTTTTTGAGGATGGCATCGGCGAAGGTGTCGTAATTCTGCGCGACGATGACGAAGGCTCCGGGGCCGCCGATTACATTTTCATAATAGTAGCGATCGAGGTCGGGCTCGAGCGCGAGGATGGGCAAGCCGTTGATGCCGATGCCGGCTGCAAGCGCGGCATCGCGGGCGAGCGTCACCGAGCGGCCGCGGTTGTTCGCGCCGTCGCCGGAAATATCGATGACGCGCCGGCTCGCCTGAAATGGACTCGTTGCAAACAGCGTCGCCGCGTAATCGATGGCGCCGCTGATGGAGGTGCCGCCGCCGAAGAGTTCGCGCGGCGCACGTTCGATGGCCGCTGCAAACGTGGCCGCGCTTTCTTCGTCACCCACGAGGCCCCATCCCACGACTTGAACCTGCAGCGCAGGTCCCGTCCATTGCACCATGGTCACGGCGATCGCCCGGTTTGGTCCGGAGCGGATGGCTTGCAGCACGCGCGCGTGGCGGAATGCAGCGACATAGCCGCGCTTTTGCAGCTCGAAGCGGATCTGATCGACGCTGCCCGATGCGTCGACCGCGAGCACGAGCGCAAGATCGGCTGCGGTTTGCGCGGCCGCCGAAGGGGCGGCGGCAGACAAGAACAGCAGCGCCAAGCCGGCGAGGCGCCGGATTGCGGCCCGCTGTGAACGGAGTTTCCTCGTCACTCTCAGTTCAACCTGAGACATTGCGATTGCGCCGCCGCGGAATCGTCTCGCTCGAAACGCGAGCGAAAGTCGCGAGGATGTGCACCCCCGCCCGAAGCGTGCCGAATAGGCTTCCCGCTACTTTGGAATTGCCGCCGCGCCGCCGCCGATAATCGACGGGAATCTCCAGAATGCGCAGTCCCGCGCGCGCAGCCCGCATTTGCATTTCGATGTTCCAGCCGTAAGTCGGCTCGCGCATTCCGAGTTGGAGCAGCGCATGACGCCGGATGGCGCGAAAGGCGCACATATCGGTATAGCGCACCCCGTAAAGGAGCCGCATGCCCCAACCGGCGAGGCGTCCCGCCGCCAGTTGACGCCAGGCGATGCTTCCCGCCTCGCGCTTGCCGCGCGCACGCGATCCGATCACGAAGTCGTAGCCGCCGGAGCGGATCGGCTCGACCAGCCGGGCGATATTTTGCGGATCGTCGGCACCGTCGCCGTCCATGAATACGACAATGTCGGCGTCCTCGGCCGCCACCGTTGCCGCAAGGCATGCCCGGCCATAGCCGGGCCCGGCATCGATCACGTCCGCACCGGCGGCGCTGGCCCGCTGCGCGGTGGCGTCGCGGCTGCCGCCGTCTGCCACGATGACGCGGGAGACGATCGCGCGCGGGAGGCTGCGCACCACATCCGCGATCGACTGCTCCTCATCGAGCGTCGGGATGACGACGACAATGGCGCTCGCTTTTCCCGCAGCGCCCTGGTCGCTTGCAAGCGCCGGCGCGGCCATTCAAAGGCTCCAGCGCAAGCCGCAGTTTGCGCAGCTCCCAGGCGGCTTGTCCGATAAAAGCGCGTCGCGAAACGACCGATAGGCCGCGCCGTTCCAAATCTCTCGCAAGCTTTGCTGGGTAGCATCGCCCAGCGTGTAGTTTTCATAGCCGCGCTGCGAGAACGGCGCGATGCAGCAGGGTAGCGCCCGCCCGTTGGCGGTGAAATACATCACCGTCCAGGGCCGCCGGCAGAGCGTCCAAGGAGAGCCGCGGTCATCGCGCTTGAGGCTCATGCCCGGCTCGGACGCGCCGCCCGAGGCTGCAAACGTGATGCCAGAAGAACGCGCGAGCTCGGTGGCCGCTTTGACGCAGGCTTCCTCCTCGCGCGTAATTTGCTCGTAGAGCGCCTGGTCCGGCCGGGCGAGGCCGATGGCGTCGGTTGCGAAAAACACCAGCCGCTGCAAGTAGACTTCGCGCACGCCGATCTCGGCGGCGACTTTTACGAACGCCGGCAGCTCGGCGATCGTTTCCTTAAGCCCGGTGAGCCAAAGGGAGACACGCGGCCGCTCCGCCGCTTCGCGCTCCTGCAGATTGCGGAAGGCGCGCACATTGCGCAGGATGCGGCTAAAATAATCCTTGCCGCGCACTGCCAGAAAGGACTTGGCATTCGCTGCATCGAGCGAGACGCGCAGCTCATCCAGGCCTGCCTCGATCAGCGCCCGGCCGTTCCTCTCGTTGAGAAGCGTGCCGTTGGTATTGAACAGCACGTAAGTACCGCGCTGCTTGAGATAGCGCACCATGCGCGCGAGATTCCTCACCAGCATCGGTTCGCCTACACCATGCAGGACCGCGCGCTGCAGGTCTGGAATCTGATCGACGATCGAGATGAACAGCTCCCAGCTCATGTCGGCGGGAGGCTCGAGCTCGGCGTAAGTACGCGGGCAGGTGGTGCACAAGAGATTGCAGCGGTTGGTGGTCTCGAGATAGACGCAGACCGGCGGTCGTGCCGCGTAATCGCTGCGCCGCTCCCCGACGCTCTCGAAATAGCGCCCCGGATCGACCTTGGCGTCAGGCGGCGACGGCATCGGCATGGGACTCCTCCGCCTTGCGCCGGTGACGCAGCGCAAACTCCGCGATGAGAATGAGAATACAGGGCAGATAGATCGGGGCACCTTCCAACAGCGTCGGAGGCCAGTGCGCGAAATAAAGCAACGCGCAGGCGCAGGTGAGGTAGATCACCCCAATGACGGGGTAGAAGCAGAGGAATGGCACCAGCCAGGCGAAGTACCAGGTGTAGTGCGGTGGAAGGAGGAGAGTGAAGGCAACGGCGAGCAACATGGCGCCCGCGAGGTCCGCACGCGCGCTTCGAGAGCGCATGAGGACGAAGAGGGCGAGGACCGCCAACACCGCTGCCGCCATGACCACGTAGAACGCGAAAGCTTGTTGGGGCAGCGGCATGATCGCCCCAAGGAGCTGCCAGAGAAAAATTCCACTGCCCCGGTCTAACCCCTCTTCGCTGATGTAGCCGCCCAGGAAGCCGAGGACCTTCGGGCCGATAGCGATATAAGGCAGGTATAGCGCGACGATCGTAACGGCAAAGGCGATGGGCAAGCGCCAGTCCCAGCGCTTGTAAAGGGCGGGACCGGTGACGACAGGAAAGAATTTTGCCACAACGCCGGCGCCGAACGCGACGCCGGCAAGGAGCGGAGAGCCGCGTTCGCTGGCGAGAAAGGCCAGCAGCAGAAACGCGATGGCGACGATATCGACATGGCCGCTGCGTGCGAATTCCCATAGCGGCAACGGGTGCCACGCGTAGAGCAGGATGCGTGACCGCGGCAGACCGCGCAGCGCCAGCAATTGCAGCATCGCCCAGACCGCCAGCCCCTCGAAGGCTACCATGGCGGCCTTCATTGCGATCGGCGCCTCCGATATTCGCGTGACGAGATAGAAGACGATCTGCGAGGTCGGGGGATAGATCGTCGGCGCATAATCGGCACGATTGATGAACGGATAGATCGCGGCGTCGCGCAGCGCCGACAGCGTCGCGTCGCTGGGCACATAAAGATATGGATTGATCCCGGCCGCCTGCACGCGGCCGTCCCAGATGTAGCGGAAGAGGTCATTCGAAACCGGCGTTCCCGGCAAGAGCAGACAGCGCATGGCGACACCAACGAGGAGAATGCTGGCCAGCGCGCGGCCGCTCACAGCGCGCTCCGCCCGGCCGCGAACGACCAGCCACGTTGCGAGCGCATAAGGGATGCATTGGAGCAGCATGACCGCCCCGACTTTGGGATCATCGAAACCGCTGACGACCAGAGCCCCGGCCGCCGAAAGCGCCAGCAGGCACGCGGCTAGCGTCAGAAGCGGCCAATCGAGCCCCGTGATCCGCCTCACCCCGCAGCCCTCCGAGCCGTATGAAGGACGAGACGCTCCTTGAGATCCGGGATCGCGAGCAGCGATTGCATAAACGCGCGCGTGTAATGGGCGCGAGCAGGCGAAAGACGCGGCGCGAAGGGTTGGCCCTCGAACAGTTCGCAGAGCAGCATTTTGAGCGTTGCGAGATCATCCACGTCGTACCACGTCGGCAGCATATGTACGGGCAGACGCAACTCGGCGGCGCGCTCCAGCGTTTGTTGGACCACGCGCTCCGTGCTCCAGGCAATGTTCTCAAGCAGGCGGGGATGCCTCGCCTTCACGCCGAGCAGATAATAGCCGCCGTCAAGGGCGGGCCCGAGCACGACGCGCTCGCCTGGCCGTCCAAGCAGCTCGGTGGTCTGGATCAGAAGCGACCTCGGCAGCGTGGGACTGTCGCAATTGACAACCACCGCCGCACCATGGCCGCGCGCGAGGAGTTGCGCGATCGCCTGATCGAGGCAGTCGCCGAGCGAGGGATAAGAAGCCTCGATCAGAGCGATTTCGCGCGGCACATGCTCCTCAAAGAAACTCCGCGCGTCAGGGGGACCATACGCGATATAGCCGGCGATCGAGGCCTCGGTAGAAGCGGCAAGAATATTGTCGGCGATATCGCGCAAAAATGCCGTATTGCATTGAGCGGCTTGGTCGAATGTCAGCGGAGGAACCAAGCGGGTCTTGGTGCGCCCTGGGACCGAAGCTTTGGCCATCACGGCGATGCCGCAGGCTGAAACCGAGGGATTGTCGCTGCCAAGGACGGCGCTGCGCATGACCACTCCCATGCCTCGCGATACGCCGAGCGGTGCTCGGTTGCTGGGTGGATAAAAGAAGCGATTTGGCGCCGCGTGGCCAGCCTACCAAGCTGAGGCGAACGCGGTGGCGGCGGTCCGCTCACACATTCGTGAACGCGAGTTCACGCCGTCATTTCTACTGGTTACGGCGCGCGAGGGGAAGTCGTGGGGGCAGAGGACTGACGCAGCTATCAAATCCTCGTCGCACAATACAATAAAAGCCGCGCGGGCGCGGACGGCTCCGTCGCGCGCGCCGCGTCTGACGCATCAAGACCAAACCCTAGGGCTCGGCTCACGCCCGGCCGCGCTTCCTTCGACGCCTTGATCTGGCGGAGCGGATTTCGGCGCGTTTCTTCCTGCAAGCCATGCACTTGCAGCCGATTGCCTTGATGAAAGTATCGAAATAATCCCGGCCATAGTGGTACGTGATCTCGTCATCCGGCTTGATGTTCTTGATTGCGCGGATCTTGATCACGTGCTTGACGAAATAGACTTCCGCATTCGGCCGGCACGAATGATTG
>Ga0066669_10000961_pt1 | contig 10400 bp, 6 predicted proteins | sample GraSoiAngelo_118_FD_133940 | JGI IMG/M metagenome (GOLD analysis project Ga0066669, IMG submission 133940) | Grasslands soil microbial communities from the Angelo Coastal Reserve, California, USA - 14_0919_02_20cm | ecosystem: Environmental > Terrestrial > Soil > Grasslands | place: USA...
AATACGAGGTAGGCCGCCCCGAGGTACTTGACGAAGGTGAAGGCCTCGGCCGATGAGGCGACGATCGCGGCGAGTCCCACGGTGGCGGCGAGGACCTGGATCAGATTGCCGGTCTCGACGCCGGGCGTCGAGACCAGGCCGCCGCGGCGGCCGTGGACGACGCCGAGCAGGACGATGTAGGTCACCGCCGGACCCGGCAGCAGCACGAGGCCCGCGCAGGCGATCGCGAAGACGTAGAGCGTCTCGGGGCGGGGCACGCCGGCAACTTAGCGGCGGACCTGCATCGAAATGGCAGCAGACAGCAGTCCGCAGACAGCAGATCCCACTTCCCGCAGTCTGCTGTCTGCCGTCTACCGGCTAATCCATCGCGAGCGGACCGTTGACGTCCGCGTTCAGGAACTGCGAGACGAACTCGTTGTCGGACTGGAAGAGCTCCTCGGAGGGGCCGGACTCGACGATTCGCCCCTTCCACAGCACGGCGAGGAAGTCGGCGATCCGCCGCGCGGTCCCGAGGTCGTGGCTGATCACCAGGTAGCACCCGGCGTTCTCCTCGTGGATCTCGCGGATCAGCTCGCAAAGCAGCGCCGTCCGCACCGGGTCGAGGCCGGAGTCGGGCTCGTCGAAGAACACGATCGCCGGGTCGAGGACGAGCGCGCGAGCGAACCCCGCCCGCTTGCGCATCCCACCGGATAGTTCGTTCGGCATCTTCTCGGTCGCGCCGCCCAGGCCGACCTCGTTGAGGCGCCGGTTGACGATCTCGCCGATCTCCTCCTCCGATTTGTCGGTGTGCTGGCGAAGTGGGAATGCCGTGTTGTCGAACACGTTCATCGAGCCGAACAGCGCCCCGTCCTGGAACAGCAGGCCGAACTTCTTGCGCATCTCGAAGAGCTCGTCATCGGTCATGTTCGGCACCGACTCGCCGTGGACGAGGATGTCGCCCGCATCCGGGTAGAGCAGCCCGACGATGTGCTTGATGAGGACGCTCTTGCCGGTCCCGGACGGCCCAAGCACCATCGAGATCTGGTTGTCGGGGAGCCCGAGGTTCAGGCCGTTGAGGATCCGCGTGCGGCCGAACTGCTTTACGAGGTCGATGATCTCGATCGCGTCCTCGCCGCCATGGTCGCGCTTCTCGCCGGTGTGCCACCGATAGGGATTCGACTCGTCGCGGCCGACGCCCGGGATGATGTAGTCCTTGTTGAGCCGCCCGAGCTCGGGTGCCGGCTCGGTGTAATCGTCGCCGCCGTCGGTGCTCTGCCGGCGCTCCTCGACGTAATCGTCATCGCCGTCGGTGCTCTGCCGGCGCTCCTCCTCGGTTCGATCCGTCTCGGCCATCCGTCTCTCCTTCGCGTCGCTCCGTCAGCCGCCGATCGGCGCCCGCGGGTTCGCTCCCCAGAACACGAGCGTACCGAGCATGCCGATGATGTGGACGAGGCCGACGTTCAAGACCATCGATTTCCCCGCCGCTGTTCCTACCCCGACGGGGCCACCTGAAGCCGTGTAGCCGTAGTAGCAGCCGACGAGCACGATGACCGTCGCCATCACCATCCCCTTGATGAGGCTGAATAAGAGATCGGGCGGGTTCTGGAACTCCCAGAAGATCAGGAAGTAGCCCCCGGAGGAGACGTCGGCGATCTGCTTCACGACCGCGAGCCAGCTCGCGAAGTACCCGACCGCGATGGCGAACAGGTACATGAACGGGAAGGTGAGCCAGGCGGCGAGAACGCGGGTCGCGCAGAGGAAGATCAGCGGATTCACGCCCATCACCTCGAGGGCATCGATCTCGTCGGAGATGCGCATCGCGCCGATCTCGGCCACGATCCCGGTCCCCACCTTGGCGGCCAGCATGTACCCGAAGGCGTACGGGATCACCTCGCGCAGGTCGCACCACGCGCTGAAGACGCCCGCGTAGGCCGGGGAGCCGAGCGAGCGGTTGAGGTACGCGCCCTCGATCCCGCACTCGAGCCCGAGGATGAACGCAAGGCCCCAGATGACGATCGCGGAGCCGGTGATCAGGAGTCCCGCCTGCCGCAGCGCTTCCCCGAAGAAGGTGAGCACACGGCCCGAATAGACGAGCCCGAGGATCCGTCCGCAGAAGCGGGCGATCTCGCCCATCGAGGCGAGCCAGTCGCGCGGGACTGCCAAGAAGCCCGGCATCAGCCGACCGCCTCAGACAGCGGACAGCGGACAGCGGACAGCGGCTTCGGCCGCACACCCCTGCCGTCAGCGGTCTGCGGTCTGCGGCCTCTCATCGGATCTGGTTGAGCTCCGGATGGGTCGCGAGGAGCGTCTGGGTGAAGGCGTAGTTGAACGCGAAGACGCCCATGAAGGCGATCACCACCGCCTCGTTCACCGCTCGGCCCACGCCCTCGGCGCCGCCCGAGGCGTTCATCCCCTTGTAGCAGCAGACGATCGCAATGATCGCCCCGAACAGGGTGCATTTGACGAGCGAGCCCCACAGGTCGGTGATCGAGGCATTGGCGAAGAGGGTGGCGAAAAAGCCTCCCAGCGGCTGGTGGTAGGCGATCTCGGCGAAGATCCCGCCGCTGATCCCGAAGAGGAGCGCGTAGACGTCCATGAGGCCGGTGATCAGCATCAAGCTGAGAAAGCGCGGGACGACGAGGTTCTTGATCGGGTCCACGCCCAGGACCTGAAGGGCGTCCAGCTCCTCGCGGATCTTCCGGGCCCCGAGGTCCGCTGTGATCGCGGTCCCGGCGACGCCCGCGACGACGACCGCGGTGACGAACGGGGCGAACTCGCGCACCGAGGCCAGGATGAAGAAGCCCCCCAAGCGGTCCAGCGCCCCGAACAGGGTGAGGAAGTTCGCCGCTTGCAGCCCCGGGGCACCGAAGCCGAAGGCAATCGTCGAGATCATCATCGGAAACCAGCAGAGCTGCAGCGCGAAGAGGAACTGGCCGATGAACTCGGTCCCGTAGGGATAGGGCGGCCGAATGGCAGCGACGATCGTCTTGCCGGTGAGGATGACCATGTTGCCGACCTGCTCGAACAGGCCCTTGGCGGGAAGGAACGCCCGATCGGCAACCGCTCTCACCATTGGTCATCCACTCCTCCCGGCGCGCACCGGATGCGCCGGACATCGGTACGGACGTCCTCAAATGTATTCGATGGCGACATTCGCCGCGCCGGTTGACCACTGACCGGATCTGGCGTGAGCGCTGGCCGTCGAGCCAGGTGTATCCTCGCCTCGGCGTGGAAGGGCGATGGTACGCTCCCCGCGCCTTGGGGGAGAAAGGCAAAGGACGCTGTCTTGCTGCCGCCAAGGCAGGCGGCGGGGGCCTCGCGCTCGCTGCCGCGCTCGCGCTCGTCGGCTGCGGCGGCGGTCAACGGCAGGATGTGACCGAGCCGGCCGGGAAGTTCCCGGTCAAGGTCACGCAGGCGAGCTTCCCCACGCACCAGCGGGTCTCGGCCGCAACCGACCTCGTGCTCGGCGTGCAGAACGCGGGCAAGAGGTCGCTGCCGGACCTCGCGATCACCATCTACACCGGCGAGACGAAAGCTCAAGAGCCGTTCGACATCCATCTCAACCAATCCAGCCTGGCGAACCCGAGCCGGCCGGTTTGGATCCTCGAGAACGGCTACCCGAAGCTGCTCGGGAACGGCGTCACGATCGCGAACGCCAACCATGCGCCGACCGGCGGCGCAACCGCCGCCCAGACCGACACCTTCCAGTTCGGGCGGGTGAAGCCGGGCCAGTCGAAGCAGATGCTCTGGCGGGTGACGCCGGCGATGACCGGCACCTACACCGTCCACTACGAGGTCGCGGCGGGGCTCCAGGGCAAGGCCAAGGCCGTGACTCCCGGTGGCGCGCCCGTGAAGGGCGAGTTCGTGGTGACGATCACGTCGAAGCCGCCGCAGACGTGCATAACCGGCAGCGGCCAGGTCGTTCAAGGTCGCTGCCAGCTCAGCGGCGGCGTCAAGAAGTAGCGGCGATCCGATTCGCGCCCGCACCGCTCACGCTATACCCACCCGGAGTAGAGTCCACCGCGCGGTGGAGGCCACGACGCGACCCGGGGCGGGATCGGCGACCGGCGACGGCGTCGCGGCGGCCGAAGGCGCGATCGAGGTCCGCCGCCCGGCCGACGGCTCCCTGATCGCCACGGTCCCGATCGACTCGCCCGAGCGGGTCCGCGAGGTCGTGGAGCACGTGCGGGAGGCGCAGCGGGAATGGGAGGCGCTCGGCTTCGCGGGGCGCCGGCGCTGGCTCGGCAAGCTCCGTGACTGGCTCTTCGACAACGAGGAGCGCATCAGCGAGCTGATGCAGGCGGAGACCGGCAAGGTCCGCGCCGACGCCGAGCTCGAACTGCCGTTGATCTGCGACGTCATCAACTTCTACGGCGAGAACGGCGAACGCTTGCTGGCCGACGAGACGCCGTCGCCGCACATGCCGGCGATCAAGGTGAAGCGGCTGCGGGTCGTCTACCGGCCCCATGAGGTCGTCGGCAACATCAGCCCCTGGAACTTCCCGCTCATCCTCTCGTTCGACGATTCGATCGCGGCCCTCATGGCGGGCTGTGCGGTGGTGATCAAGCCCTCGGAGTTCACCCCGCTGACGCCGATGGAGGTCGTCCGCGCGTGGAAGGAGGACATCGGCGGCCCGGCCGTGCTCGACGTCGTCAACGGCATCGCGGAGACGGGCGGGGCGCTGGTCGACGCGTGCGACTTCATCCAGTTCACCGGCTCGGAGCGCACCGGCAAGGCGGTGATGAAGCGCGCCGCCGAGACGCTGACGCCGGTGAGCCTCGAGCTCGGCGGCAAGGATCCGATGATCGTCCTGCGCGACGCCAACGTCGAGCGAGCGGTGAACGGCGCCGCGTACGGGGGCCTCCTGAACACGGGGCAGATCTGCCTGTCGATCGAGCGCGTCTACGTCGAGGAGCCGATCTACGACGAATTCGTCTCCCGGCTCGCGCAGCGGGTCTCGACCCTCCGCCAGGGCACGGATACGACGTCCTACGAGCACGATGTCGGCGCCATGACGTCGCCGAACCAGCCCGCGATCGTGGAGGTCCACGTCGAGGACGCGCGCGCGAAGGGCGCCCGCATCCTCACCGGCGGGCGGCGGCGGGATGGACCCGGCGAGTGGTACGAGCCGACCGTGATCGCCGACGCCGACCACTCGATGAAGGTGATGAGAGAGGAGACGTTCGGGCCGGTGATCCCGGTGATGAAGGTCCGCGACGCCGACGAGGCGCTGCTCCTCGCTAACGACTCGACCTATGGGCTCGCGAGCTCCATCTTCACCCGCGACTTCCATCGCGGCGAGGAGCTTGCGCGGCGGATCGACGCCGGGGCGGTGAACGTCGACGACGTTCTCACGCATTACCTGACGCTCGAGCTCCCGATGGGCGGCTGGAAGTCCTCGGGGATCGGCTACCGACATTCGGCTGCCGGAATCCGGAAGTTCTGCCGGGTGGAGTCGATCGTCTCGCCCCGATTCCCGCAGGGAAAGGCCGATCCGCTGTGGTTCCCGCACACGCCGCGAAAGCGCGGCGCGATCCGGCGCGCGTTCCGGCTCATGAACGCACGCGGCTGGCGCCGGCGGCTCGGGCTTTAAGGGTTAGTCGCCGAAGCGAGCCCGCGGCCTCTCGTGGGCTCTATCGACCATCGATAACGACGCCGATAGAGCCCAGAAAGGCGGGGGGCTACTCGACCGAGGCAGCGGCCGGCTCGGCGTCCTCGGCCTCGACCGTGCCCTCCGGCGGCTCGTCCTCGGGCGGCAGCTTGCCGCCGCGCTCGGTGCCCGCGATCAGCTCGTCGCCGATCTTCTCCTTCGGGATGAAGCCCGACTTCATCCCGAAGTAGACCGCCTGCGGATGGTGGGCGACAATCGCCACGGTTGACTGCTCCGGCTCGACCGCATAGCCGCCCGAGAGCGTCAGCCCGACCTCCTCCAGGCGCAGAAGCCGCCACACCTTCTCGTGCTCTGACTGATCGGGGCAGGCGGGATAGCCCCACGAGTAGCGGCGGCCCTGGTCGGGTTCGATCCCGAGCCCCGAGCGGACCTGCGCGTGCAGCCACTCCGCGAGCCCCTCCGCCGCCTGCACGCCGAGCCCGTGGACGAAGAGCTGCTCGGCGAACTCGCCCTTCGCCTCGAGCTCCTTGACGCGCACCGTGACCTTCGGCCCCACCGTCACGCCCTGGAGTGCCACCACGTCGCGCTCGCCGCTTTCGATGGGCCGGAGGAAGTCGGTGAGGCAGATCCGGTCGTGGCGCGGCTGGCGTGGGAAGACGAGGCGCTCGAGCTCCCGCCCGGGCTCCGAGGGGTCGTAGATCACGAGCTCGTTGCCATCCGCGTTGCACGGGAAGTAGCCGAGCCTCGCCTGCGGCTCGAGGTAGTCCTGCTCGCGCCACATCCGCTCGAGCCGCGGCCGGAACCCCTCGACCTCGCCGTCGCCCTCGACGATCCGCCGCCACTCCTCGCCCTTGCGGCCGCGCCCGCCCCAGTGCAGCTTGAACAGCACGTGGCGGTCGAGGTAGGGGAAGACCTCGTCGAGGTCGACGGGGAGGTCTCGCACCCCCCAGAACGGCGGCTCCGGGATCGGGATGTCCGTGCGCGCCGCCGAGCGAACGGAATCGTCGGTGGTCGGCGGGGCCTCGTCCGGTTCGACGGGCTTCTCGCGCAACGCCCGCGCCTCGGCTCGAATCTTCTCGACTACCGAGCGACGAGCATCCTCGTCGATCAGCGAGTCCATCGTGTCGAGGCCCTGGAAGGCGTCCTTGCAGTAGAAGACGCCGGGCTCGTAGACCTCGTCGGAGTCGGAGCCGTGCGGGTAGAGCACTCGCCGGCCGAAGTCGCGGTTGATCGCCGCGCCGCCGATCAGGACTGGGAACGAAAGGCTGCGGTCGTGAAGCTCGCGGATGCAGGCTGGCATCTGCTTCGAAGTCGAGACCAGCAGCGCCGAAAGGCCGATCGCGTCGGCCTCGTGCTCGACGGCGGCGGCGATGATCGTGTCGATCGGGACCTGCTTGCCGAGGTCGACGACGGTGTAGCCGTTGTTGGTGAGGATCGTGTTGACGAGCGACTTGCCGATGTCGTGCACGTCGCCGAACACGGTCGCGATCACGACCTTGCCCTTCGTGTGGCCCTCGATCCTCTCGAGGTAGTTCTCGAGCCGGGCGACGGCCCGCTTCATCACCTCGGCCGACTGCAGCACGAACGGCAGGATCAGCTCGCCGGCGCCGAACTTGTCGCCGACCTCCTTCATCGCCGGCAGCAGCGCCTCGTTGAGCGTCGGGACGGCGCCGATCTTCTCCACCGACCGGTCGATCCACTCCTCGACCCCGTCGCGCTTGCGGCGCAGGATGTGCCAGTGGAGGGCCTGCTCGGGCTCCATGTCGGCGGTGGGGTCCACGGCCTCGTCGGCTGCCTCCTCGCCCTTCGCCTCGAAGTGCGAGATGAAGCGCTCGAGCGCGTCGTCGCGCCGATTGAAGACCAGATCGTCGGCGAGCTCGCGCTCGACCTCGGGGATCTCGGGGTACGGGGTTATGTGATTCGGGTTCACCATCGCCAGGTCGAGACCGGCGCTGACCGCGTGGTGCAGGAAGACCGAGTTGAGGACCGCCCTCGCCCGCGGCGAGACCCCGAACGACACGTTGGACACGCCGAGCGAGGTCTTGCACGGCGCGAGCTCAGCCTTGATCCGGCGGATGCCCTCGATCGTCTCTACGCCTGAGGCTCTCCACTCCTCGTCGCCCGTCGTGAGGGTGAAGGTGAGCGCGTCGAAGATCAGGACCTCGGGGTCGAGGCCGTGCTCGTCGCACGCCAGCTCGCGGATCCGCCTCGCGACCTCGAGCTTGCGCTCGGCGGTCTTCGCCATCCCCTGCTCGTCGATCGTGAGCGCGATGAGCGCCGCGCCGTGCGCCTTCGCGATCGGGATCACGCGGTCGGGCTTCCCTCGGCCCGCCTCGAGGTTCACCGAGTTGACGATCGCGCGACCAGGGATCTGCTCGAGCGCCGCCTCGATCACGTCGGGCTCGGTCGAGTCGACCTGGACCGGCGCCGGCTGGGTGAGCGAGATCCGCTTCACCACCTCGCGCATCTGGTCGGCCTCGTCCTGGCGCTCGGTGAGCGCGACGCAGACGTCGAGGACGTGCGCGCCGCCCGAGACCTGGTCCTCGGCCACCTGCACCAGCCCGTCGTAGTCCTCGGCGAGCAAGAGCTCCTTCGCCTTCCGGGAGCCCTGCGAGTTCACCCGCTCGCCGACCAGCGTGGGCCGCGGCTCCTGCGCCAGGTCGGCCGCAGTCATCATGCTCGACACGCGCGGCGTCCCCGGCGCCGGCCGCTCGCCCGGCACGCGTCCACGCACGTGCTCGGCGATCGCGCGGATGTGGTCGGGAGTCGTCCCGCAGCAGCCGCCGACGATCCCCACCCCGTGGCGGTCGACGAACTCGCCGAGCACGGTCGCGATCTGCTCCGGGGTCTCGGGGAAGATCGTCTCCCCGTTCAGGCCCTGCAGCGGCAGCCCGGCGTTCGGGATGCAGTGGACCGGGAGCGGCGAGTGCTCGCCGAGGTAGCGGATCGCATCGCGCATGTCCTCGGGCCCGGTCGAGCAGTTGAGGCCGATCACCTGGACGTCGAGCGCGGCGAGCGTCGTCAGCACCGCTGCGACGTCGGTCCCGAGGAGCATCTTCCCGCCCTGCGGCAGGAGCGAGACCGAGGTCTGGATCGGCAACGCTCGATCGGCGAGCTTGAATGCCTCCCGCGCGCCGAACACCGCCGCCTTCACCTCGAGGATGTCCTGCGCCGTCTCGATGATGATGAGGTCGGCGCCGCCGTCGACCAGGCCCCGCGCCTGCTCGGTGAAGACGTCGACGAGCTTCCCGAAGGAGATGTTGCCGAGCGTCGGGTCGTCGCTCGCGGGCAGGTAGCCCGTCGGACCGATCGACCCGGCGACGAAGCGGGTCTCGCCGGCCGCCATGCGCGCGATCTCAGCGGCCCTGCGGTTGACCTCGAGCGTCTGGTCGCCAAGGCCCCACTCGTCGAGCTTCAGCCGGCTGCCCTGGAAGCTGTCGGTCTCGACGACCTCGGCGCCGGCTTCGAGCATCGACGCGTGGACGCCCTCGATCACGTCGGGGCGATGGAGGACGAGCGCCTCGTGGCACTTGCCCCGGAGCCCGCCGTAGTCCTCGGAGCTCAGGTCGAACTGCTCGAGCGTCGCGCCCATCCCGCCGTCGAAGACGACCACGCGCTCGCGGGCCGCGGCTAGATAGTCGCGCTCAGCCCTGGCCATCCCGGAGGTGATGGTAGGTCGTGAGCGGGAGCCGGCGCGAAGCTAGGCAGCGCGCGGCGCCCGCCCGGGCATGTCCCGGCGGTGAATGGGGGCGCTTGCGGCTGCGAGCTTCACTGGCAGTGAGGGTAGCGGGTGCGGCACTCGCGGCGAATTGGCGAGTTATTGCCGGATAGCGGGAAGAAGTCGCCAATACCGGCCGGGTGGCCGCCCCCGCCCCCGCCACCTGCTGACAAACGCCGGCGTCGCCCGCATTCAGCTAGAGACGCTGTCGCCCGCCTGCCGTGCCTTGTGCGTCAGCCGTACCGGAGCCGCAGACAGCGCCCGCACGCGCATGTCCGACCACGAGAGGCCCTCGCGCACGAGCGCCGGCAGGCCGAGTGCGACCGCAGTCGCGATCTCGACCGCCTGCAGGATCACGCCGTAGGCGAGCGCGTCCGAGGCGCCGATCCCGAAGCCGGTCGTCAGCACGCTGATCACAGCGAGCTGGAAGACCCCGATGTTGGACGGGGTCGCCGGCACGACAGCGGTGACGTTGACGGCGAACAGCACCGCCGCCGCCGCGCCGATACCAGCCTGGCCCTGGAGACCGAGGGCGAAGCTCACGGCATAGCAGGACAGGAGCTGGAGGGCCCATGCCCCGAGCTGGGCGGCGGCGGCCGCCGCGCCTCGGCGCGGCTCGCGGAAGACGCGGAGGCCCTGGCGCACACGGAGAAGCGCCCTGCGGATCGCCTCCGCCGCGCGCGCGAAGCGGCCCCGACCCGCCTGGCGGACCACGGCGGGCGCCAAGGCGACCGCAACCAGCGCGAGCAGCGGGAGCAGGCTTACGGCGAAGAGCTTCGTCGACGATGAGTGGAAGAGGTTGGTGGTGCTGACGATGATCACGCCGAGCAGCACGAGCGCGACGATGTTGAGCGCCGTCTGCGAGACCAGGGTCCCGAGCAGGACGGGGAACGTCTCCCGCATCCGCCCTGCGCGCCGTGCGAGGACCATCGCGCGCGCCGGCTCGCCCACGCGAGCCGGAAGGGTCGCCGACATCAGGACGCCGATCATCGTCGCCGAGGTGACATCGCGGCGGCGCAGCAGGCGCCCCGGCAGCGCCGCCCTCGCGATCGCCAGCCACGACACCGCTCGGAGGCACATCGCGGCCATCAA
>Ga0066669_10000968_pt1 | contig 10387 bp, 8 predicted proteins | sample GraSoiAngelo_118_FD_133940 | JGI IMG/M metagenome (GOLD analysis project Ga0066669, IMG submission 133940) | Grasslands soil microbial communities from the Angelo Coastal Reserve, California, USA - 14_0919_02_20cm | ecosystem: Environmental > Terrestrial > Soil > Grasslands | place: USA...
CGGCGAGTTGGTGAGAGTGGCAAATGCGCGCGGGTTGAAAAAAGCGCACTCGCCAGAACAATAGCAGCGGCGAGCGACCAGAGGCCGGCCGAGCCAACCCACAGCGGCCATCCGGACGCGCGGCCGCCGCGCCCCGCCTCGTCGTTAAGCGCGAGGCGCTGTCCAAAAGGCTCGAACTCGAGGCGTCCCACCGGTGGAATTTCGAAGCAAGCCGTCGATCGAATTTTCTTCTCAACAGCGGACAGAGGGCGGCCGAACTGCGCCGGCCATCCGTTGTTGATTCGATGTCAGGCTCCAATCACTTCATCGCGTCGTAGACCGCGAATGTGTAGGCGCCTTCCGGTTTCTTGGTGATGACGGGATCCGATCCGCCCGACATCAAAGTCGCAACCGTGCGGTCGTAATCCTTGACGTCCAGCTTGCCGTCGGCAGCGCCCAGGAGCTTGCCTATTTCGGTCATCATCCGCTTCTGGTCTTTTTCGGTTTTTGCGCCGGTCGAGTCGCCTGCCAGAATGATCTTCACGGCCTCGTCCGGATTCTTTTTGGCGTAGTCCCAGCCCTTCATCGAGGCCTTAACGAATTTCGCCATCTTTGTCACAAACGCCGGATCCTTCAGGTTCTTTTCCAGCACCCAGAGACCGTCCTCCAGGGTCGCAACACCTTCGTCCTCATATTTGAAGACGACGAGTTGGCTCGGCTTGTAGCCACCATCGATCACCTGCCAGTACTCGTTGTAAGCCATGGTCGAGACGCAGTCGGCCTGCTTCTGCAGGATCGGATCGACGTTGAACCCCTGCTTGATGATCTTGATGCCGCTGGCCGAGCCGTCGGTCTTGTAGCCGAGCTTCGACATCCAGGACAGGAACGGATACTCGTTGCCACCGTACCAGATCCCGATGGTCTTGCCCTTGAAGTCGGCTGGTTTCTTGATGCCGGTATCGGCGCGGCAGGTCAGCTCCAGACCGGATTTCTTGAAGGTCTGCGAGATGTTGACCAGTGGCACGCCTTTTTCGCGCGACGCCAATGCCGATGGCATCCAGTCGACCACCACGTCAGCGCCGCCGCCGGCGATCACTTGGGGAGGTGCGACATCAGGCCCGCCCGGCTTGATGGTGACGTCGAGCCCGGCGTCCTTGTAAAATCCCTTCTCCTTGGCGACAAAGTATCCGGCAAACTGGGCCTGCGAGACCCATTTCAGTTGGATGGTGACTGTGTCCGCCGCTTGCGCCGTCGCCAACGACAAACCCATCGTCATGCCTGCGGCGAATACCCCTATCTTGTTCATTGGATACTCCAAATCTTGGAACCCGCCGAGTCAGGTTCGATAGGATGGATGCCAGAAAGTGGTCGCGCGCTCGGCAAGCGCGACAATTCCGTAGAACGCCATTCCTGCGATGGCGGCGAGTGCGATTTCCGCCCACACCATGTCGATCGCCATTCGCCCGGCTTCCGTCGAGATACGAAAGCCAATGCCTTGCGTCGGTGTTCCGAAAAATTCGGCGACGATCGCGCCGATTAGCGCCAGCGTGGCGTTGATCTTCAGCGCGTTGAAAATAAACGGCAGCGCCGCCGGCAGATAAAGCTTTGTCAATGTTTGGCGGTAGTCGGCGCCGTAGGATCGCATCAGATCGCGCTCCATATGGCCGGAGGCGGACAGGCCGGCCAGCGTATTCACCAGCATCGGGAAGAAGGTCACCAGCGCCACCACGGCGGCCTTTGACGGCCAGTCGAAGCCGAACCACATCACCATGATCGGAGCGACGCCGACGAGGGGCAATGCCGAGAAGAAATTGCCGAGCGGAAGCAGGCCGCGGCCCAGAAACGCAAAGCGATGGGCGAGGATCGCAACCAACAGCCCCGCGCCGCAGCCGATAACGTAGCCGATCAGCACGCCGCGAACGAAGGTCTGGACCAAGTCCTGCCCGAGGGTCGGCAGCGAGGCTGCGAACCTTGCCGCTGCAGCACTCGGCGCCGGCAAGATCACCGGCGAGACGCCGAAGCCGCGCACCAGTACTTCCCAAAGATAGAACACGATCGCCCCGAACAATAGCGGGACGGCGAGGTTGAGCACGCGGCGCGATGTGCCACCGCCCGGACGCCGGGAGGCAAGCTCGATCACACAGAGCGCGGCACCGAGCCAGACCGCAAGCACCATGGCCCAAAAGCCCGCCGCCGCCGAGCCGCCGATGCCGGCGTCGTGCAACAGCGCAAGCGTTGTCACAGCCCCAGATAGAGCGCCGATACCGGGCACGATGGCCCGCGATCCGCCGGTCCACGCGGCGGCCGCGAACAGCAACACAGCCGCAACGGTCAGCGCAAACAATATCGGTCGCTCCGTCAAGGGGGCGACAACCCGGCCGGATGGCGGCAACACCAGACCCAGCAGCATACCCGCCGCGGCAAGAATGAATCCTAATCTGAGCCTGCGCGGATTCATGGCCGTGCCCCCATCCGCAATCCGACGAGCCGCTCGGCGAGGTCCACCAGTCCGATCAGGCCCGAGGCGAGGATCGCCGACGCAAGCAGCGCCGACCAGATTTGGATGGTCTGGCCGTAGTAAGAGCCCGCCAGCAGCCGCGCGCCGATTCCGGCTTCGGCGCCGGTCGGCAGCTCGGCCACGATGGCGCCAATCAGCGAGATCGTGATTGCGACCTTCAAGCTCGCGAACAGATAAGGCACCGCCGACGGCCAGCGCAGCTTTGCCAGCACCTGCCGCGGCGTCGCCGACCAGGTCCGCATCAGGTCGAGCTGCATTGGGTCGGGCGCAGTAAAACCCTTCACCATTCCGATCGTGATCGGGAAGAAACACAGGTAGGCGGAGATGATCGACTTCGGCAGCAGACCCTGCAATCCCATAACTCCGAGCACCACAACGAAGATCGGCGCTAACGCGAGGATCGGTACCATCTGCGAGCAGATGATCCAGGGCAAAAGGCTCTTCTCCAGCACTCGGCTGTGCACGATCATCAATGCGAGAACGATCCCGAGCACGGCGCCCAAGGCAAAACCGAGCAATGTTGCCGACAACGTCACCATGGAATGATAGACGAGGCTGCGCGGCGCGGTCGGAACGTAGCCGAAAACCGAATCGGTGAAGGCCGCGATCACCTGATGCGGCGCCGGCAACAGCGGCCGCTCTGCGCTCATGGTGCCGGCGATCAGTTCCGAAACCGTGTAGGGCGTCTCCTCCCGCTCGAAGCCGCCGCGCACCAGCGCAAGGTTCATCAACACGGCTGCGACATACCAGATCGTGATCAACGCCAGCACGATGGTAACGATGGGCGCGTAACGCACCACCAGCGGATGTTGCCGCCACGTGCCGGCACCTGACGCCGGAAAAGCGAGCGCGCTATTCGTCATAGGAATGACCCGCCCGAAGGCCGACGCGGATGCGTTGCGCGATCTTGAGGAATTCCGGCGTCTCGCGAATCTCCAAAGCCCGGTCACGCGGAAAGTTGCAATCGATGACGTCAATTATCCGGCCCGGGCGCGGCGACATCACCACGATTTTGGTCGACAGGAACACAGCTTCCGGAATCGAGTGGGTCACGAACAGCACGGTCTTTCCGGTCTTGCCCCACAATTGCAGCAGTTGCTCGTTGAGATGGTCGCGGACGATTTCGTCGAGCGCGCCGAACGGCTCGTCCATCAGCAGCAGCGCCGGATCGAACGACAGCGCGCGGGCAATCGAGACCCGCTGCTGCATGCCGCCGGACAATTGCCAGGGATACTTGCGTTCGAAGCCGGTCAGATTGACCAGCGCCAGATAACGCGCCGCGCGCTGCGCCTGCTCGCTATCGGGAAAACCCATGATCTCCAGCGGCAGTTTCAAATTCTTCTCGATGGTGCGCCACGGGAACAGCGCCGGCGCCTGGAATACGTAGCCATAGCGGCGCTCCAGCCGGGCTTGCTCCGCGCTGACGCCATTGACGAGCAGCGTGCCAACGCTCGGCTGCTGCAGGTCTGCGATCACCCGCAGCATCGTGGTCTTGCCGCAGCCGGAGGGACCGATGAAGGAAACAAATTCCCCCTCGGCAATTTGCAAGCTGACATTCGACAGCGCATCGACCTTGCCGTCCGAGGTCTCGAATGTCAGTGAAACATCGCGAACGTCGACCGCCAAACGTTGCGGCAGCGAATCTGATTTGGCGGTCTTGTTCATGCGCGCCGGTTCGCTTCGTGCGACGAACGGCTCTCGCCGGTCCGGTCGCAGCGTAACGCCCGGATCGCTTGGCTTCAACAACTTCGGCATATGCAACACCACCATCAAATACTGACAAAGCCAGATGCAAATGGCGCGCTCAATGTTTGCGCATGCGGAGATATTAATGGGCAAGAACGATCATCGGGGCCAAACATGCCGCTATCGGATTTTCAGATAACGGAAAACACCTCGATTTTTTTTGACTTGCGCGGAGGCCCGTCTCATACTTTTAAAGGTGGCGTCTTGCTCAACGGCATAGTACCGCATTTTATTCCCCTAGACGCGAGTGCCATGAAGCCTGCTCCGTTCAAATACGTCGCCGCCACCTCGCTCGCGCAAGCACTTGCGCTCAAGGCCGAGTATGGCGATGACGCGAAGTTTCTTGCTGGCGGGCAAAGCCTGATGCCGGCGATGAATTTCCGCCTGGCGCAGCCGGCAATCTTGATCGATATCAACGGCATTGAGGATCTCGCCGGGATCCATCCGTCCGGGGCGACGACAAGGGTCGGGCCTCTGACCCGATACCGGGCGCTGCAGCGCGACGAGGCGTTTGCCGGGATGTTTCCGTTGATCGACGAGGCGCTCCCGCACATCGCGCACCCACAAATCCGAAACCGCGGCACCATTGGCGGTAACCTTTCGCACGCCGATCCGGCCTCGGAACTTCCGGCCATCGCCGTGGCGCTGCGCGCCCGATTTCGCGTTCAGACGGCCAAACAGGAGCGATGGGTCGAGGCGTCGGATTTTTTCGTCGGCGCACTCACGACCGATCTCAAGCCGGACGAAATGCTGGTTGAGATCGAATTGCCGCGGGTAAAGCCGCGCACCGGCGCCTGCTTCATGGAGATTGCGCGCCGGCGCGGCGATTTTGCCATTGCCGGCGTCGCCGTGATGACGACGCTGGGCGAGCGCGGTGAATGCACTGGAGTCCGGCTGGCGTTTTGTGGAGTCGGCGAAACCCCTATCGATGCAAGTTCGGCGGCCGATGCGCTAATCGGACATCAACCGGCTCAAACCACCATCATCGACGTCGCCAAAGCAGCGCAGGCCATGATCGATCCCGGCGGCAGCGTTCACGCCACAGCCGATTATCAGCGCCATATCGCAGGGGTTCTGACCGAGCGTGCCCTGCGAACGGCCCAGCGGCGGGCGCGCGATGGACATTGATTTTCACGACATCACACTATCGGTAAACGGCACGAAATATCAGCGCCGCATCGAATCGCGCCTGCTGCTGAGCGACTTTATTCGCCACGACCTGGCGCTGGCCGGCACCCATGTCGGCTGCGAGCACGGCGTGTGCGGCGCCTGCACCATCCTGCTCGACGGCCAGCCGGTACGCTCCTGCCTGATGCTCGCCGTTCAGGCCAACCATCACGAACTCTCAACCGTCGAGGGCCTTGCCGACAAGGCCGGCGAATATCATCCGCTGCAGCAGGCGATGCACGAACATCACGGCCTGCAATGCGGCTATTGCACGCCCGGCATTCTGATGACGATAACCGCCTTTCTCGATGAAAACAGCTCGCCTAGCGAGGACGAGGTGCGCGAGGCGCTGTCGGGCAATTTGTGCCGCTGCACCGGTTACCAAAATATCGTCGATGCCGTGCTGGCGGCCGCAGATCGGATGCGGGGCTGACACATGTCCACTCGTACCTTCGGCGAGCCCATAAAACGCAACGAAGACCATAGGCTTCTCACCGGCCAGGCCCTGTTCATCGATGACCTCGAATTGCCGGGGATGCTTCACGCCGCGTTTCTGCGCAGCCAGGTCGCGCATGCGCGAATCTTGAAGATCGATGTTTTCAAGGCATTGCAGCGTCCCGGCGTCGTCGCAGCCTATGTTGCCGGCGACCTCGGCGACTACTGGCAGCCCGGCCCGATCCTGGTGCCGCCGCCTCCGATCGAAGGCATCATCTTCCACGAGCGAACCCAGGTGCCGCTGGCCAAGGACAAGGCCCGCCATGTCGGCGAGCCGCTGGTCATCGTGATCGCGGAGAGCCGTTATATCGCCGAGGATGCGCTCGACGATATCGACGTCGAACTCGAGCAGCTTGCCGCCGTGGTCGATATGGAAAAGGGTCTCGGCGCGGGATCGGCGTTGGTTCACGACGACGTCGGCTCCAATGTCTCGGCCTACGTCCGCCAGACCAAGGGCAATTATGCAGCGGCGGCGGCCAAGGCCGATCGCATCATCAAGCGGCGGTTCCGGTATGAACACGGCATTTCCTCGCCGATCGAAACCCGCGGCGTGGTCGCGCAATGGGATCGGCGCGCCAACCAGATGACGATCTGGGATACGACGCAGGCGCCGGTGTTCGTCCGCAACGGCCTTGCCGGCATGCTCGGGCTGAACGAACGACAGGTTCGCGTCATCGCGCCTTTCGTCGGCGGCGGCTTTGGGCCCAAGATCATGATGTTTTATCCCGAAGAGGTACTGCTTCCCTGGGTTTCGATGAAGCTGAACCGCCCGATCAAATGGATCGAGGATCGGCATGAACATTTTTTTGCCACCACCCACGAGCGCGGTCAGATTCACGATGCAGAAATGGCGCTCAGCAGCGACGGCCGCATCCTCGGCATCAAGGACGTGTTCCTGCACGATGGCGGCGCCTTCGATCCCTATGGGCTGACGGTGCCGATCAACAGCCAATGTACCCTGCTCGGTCCCTATGTCGTGCCCGCCTATGACAGCACGTTTACGCAGGTCTTCACCAATCTGCCGACGGTGACACCTTATCGCGGTGCCGGACGCCAACACGGCGTATTCGTGATGGAGCGGCTGCTCGACTTCGCTGCACATGAGCTGAACATTGATCCGACCGAAATCCGGCGGCGAAATCTGATTCCGCCCGATGCGTTCCCTTACAACAATGAAATCATCTATCAGGATTTTGAGGTGCTGGAATACGACAGCGGCAATTACGAGCCGGTGCTCGACATCGCGCTGGACGCGATCGGCTATGAGGCATTCAGGCATGAACAGGCGCTGGCGCGCCAGCAAGGCCGACATCTCGGCGTCGGCGTGGCCTGCTATGTCGAGGGCACCGGGATTGGTCCTTACGAGGGCGCTAAAGTTCAGGTGCAGTCCAACGGCAAGGTCAGCGTCGCCACCGGTATCGGCACGCAAGGGCAAGGACACTTTACCGTCTTTGCCCAGATCGCCGCCGATCAGCTCGGTGTTGCGGTCACGGATGTCGACGTCGTCACCGGTGACACCGATCAATTCTATTGGGGCGCCGGCACCTTTGCCAGCCGTGGCGCCGTGGTGGCAGGCAATGCCGTCAACGAAGCCGCCAAGGTGGTGCGGAACAAGGCGTTAAAGCTCGCAAGCGACCTGTTTGAATGTTCCGAAGCAGACCTGGTGATCGAGGATGGCAAGGTTTCGATCGTTGGAATCCCCCAAAAATTCGTAAAGCTCGGCGATCTCGCCAACCAGGCCAACCCGATGCGCGGGGCGGTCGAGCCGGGCACCGAGCCGGGTCTCGAATCGACGCGATATTTCGGGCCCAAGATGGGGGCGACGGCCAACGGCGTCCACGCCATCATCATCGAGATGGATCCCAAGACCTTCGAGTTGAAGATCCTGAAGTATGTCGTGGTGCATGACTGCGGCACCGTGATCAATCCGATGATTCTGGCCGGACAAATTCACGGCGGCGTCGCGCAAGGCATCGGCAACGCGTTCTACGAAAAACTGGTGTTCGACGATCAGGGGCAGCTCTTGAACGCATCGCTCGCGGACTATCTCTTGCCGACCGCGCTGGATGTTCCTCGGATGGAGCTTGCGCACACGGTGACAAAATCGCCGCTCAATCCGATGGGCATCAAGGGGGCCGGCGAAGCCGGCGCCATCCCCGGCGGACCATTGTTCGCGCAGGCGATCGAGGATGCACTTGACTTGAAGCGCCGCAGCGTCGAATTGCTGGAAACTCCGCTCAGCCCCAGCCGGCTGTTCGAGCTGACGAAGAATGCACGGACTTGATCCCGTCATGGCGAGTGGAGCGAAGCAATCCAGGCGTGAATGCGAAAACTCTGGATTGGCCCGTCGATTCGCTCCTCGCAGTGACAGCAATCTAGCGCAGCCGCCAGGGTGTCGCGCATGATCCTGGTCACGGGCGCCGGCGGAAAAACCGGCAAGGCTGTCCTCAAGGCGCTGGTCGCGAGCGGGGCGCGGGCCCGTGCGTTGGTGCGAAGTTCCGCACAAGAAGCCGATGTCAAGGCCATAGGGATCAGCGAGGTCACCACGGGCGCGATAGAGGATGCGGGTACGCTTGCCCATGCGGTGCAGGGAGCGGATGTGATCTATCACATCTGCCCAAACGTCAGCCCGCACGAAGTCGCTTTCGCCAAAGTGGTTGTTGCCGCTGCCATTGACCTCGGCGTGCCACGGTTCGTTTACCATTCCGTGCTGCATCCACAGATCGAGGCGATGCCACATCACTGGAACAAGCTGCGGGTTGAGGAGATGCTGTTCAGCTCAGGATTGGACTTCACCATACTGCAGCCCAGCGCCTATATGCAGAACAGCCTGGCCGAATGGGATCGGATGAAACGCGACGGTGTCTTTCGCGTGCCCTACCCCGTCGAGACCCGGCTCAGCCTTGTCGATCTCGATGATGTCGCGGAAGCCGCAGCGCTGGTGCTCACGAGCGGCGATCATTCGGGCGCTACCTATGAACTGGTCGGGACTCCCCCGCTTAGCCAAATTGAAATCGCAAATACGTTCGGCCAGGTGCTCAACAAAATTGTTCGCGCCGAAGCTGAAACCGTCGAAGCCTGGGAACAGCGCGCCCACAGGACCGGGATGGATGACCATTCGCGCGAGACACTGACAAAAATGTTTCGCGCCTATGCGCGCGATGGTTTTAGGGGCAATCCCAATGTGCTGGGCTGGCTGCTCGGGCGTTCGCCGACCTCACTCGCCGCCTTTGCCGCACGCACCGCCACCGCTCAGGCGTGAGGCGGCCAGCCGATCGGGTGGATTTGCTGAACGATCTTCATCGTTGACAAAATCAGCGGCTCTTCGAAACGCGGGCCGACGATCTGGATCCCCACCGGCAATCCGTCGCTGGTCTGGCCGGCCGGCACGCTGCCGCCGGGCAGGCTCATCAGCGTGATCAGGAACGAGCCAGCGATCCAGTCGGTGTAATTTTCCAATTTCTTGCCGTTGATCAGATTCGGAAAATTCATCTCCACCGGAAACTGCTTTACCGGCGATTGCGGCGTAATCAACAGGTCGTATTTTTCGAAGAATCGTGCAAAGCACTGGAATAGCTGCGCGCGCTTCTGCTCGGAGGCGGCGAAATCCGTTGGCGTCACCTTGAGGCCGGCCTTGACGTTGCCTTTGAGGTTGACGCCGAATTGCTCGAGCCGGTCGAGATTGGCGAATTGCTGCCCGACCATCCAAAGCCCGCGCCATGCCTGATAGGGCGATTTTCCGTCGGAGATGTCGAAGGCGATCTGCTCGACCGTAGCGCCAGCGTCGCGCAGCGACATCGCGGCTTTGCGGCAGATATCGTCGATTTCCGGCTCGACGCCGATTCCGGCGATGTCGGACACGTAAGCGATGCGCAGGCCCCTCGCGTCCCTGGCGCCAGCGACGATTGCCCGCGCGCTGGCCCAGGGCCGCGAGACCGAAATCGGCGATATTCGGCTGAAGCCGACGATAGCGTCGAGCATAAGCGCGGCATCTTCCGCGGTGCGCGCCAACGTGCCATGCACTTGCCCCGGATCCCATGCCAGCGGCATCGGCCAGTTCGGCGTCAGTCCCGGCGTCGGCCTGATGCCGACAATGCCGCAGAACGACGCCGGCATCCGGATCGAGCAGCCGAAATCGGTGCCGTGCGCCAACGGCGCCATCCCGGTCGCCACAGCGACCGCCGATCCGCCGGAAGAACCGGCAGGGCTCAACGCCGGGTTCCAGGGATTGCGGGTGACGCCGAACACATCATTAAAAGTGTTGGCGCCAGCGCCGAATTCGGGCGTGTTGGTCTTGCCGAGCACGATGGCACCGGCCGCCTTCAGCCGCCGCACCACTTCAGCGTCTTCGGTCGGCACGTTGTCCTTGAACAGCGGTGAGCCAAAGGTGGTGCGGATGCCCGCCGTCGGGGTGATGTCCTTGATGACAACGGGCAGACCGTGCAGCGCGCCGAGCTTGTCGCCGCGCATCACGGCCGCTTC
>Ga0066669_10000972_pt1 | contig 10379 bp, 8 predicted proteins | sample GraSoiAngelo_118_FD_133940 | JGI IMG/M metagenome (GOLD analysis project Ga0066669, IMG submission 133940) | Grasslands soil microbial communities from the Angelo Coastal Reserve, California, USA - 14_0919_02_20cm | ecosystem: Environmental > Terrestrial > Soil > Grasslands | place: USA...
GCATCGTCAACACCAGCCAGCCTACGCTCGCAAATCCGCGTTCGGGCAGCTTCACCGATTCGTTGAGCGGCACCATCGATTTGTCGAGTCAATGGTCGTTGAACCTCGGCGGAAACCTGACCCTGCAAGGACGGACCCCGGCCTCGCAGCGAGGCCAATTCCGGGAGAGCGGCAGCATCGTGACCCTCTTCACCGGCGGAGCCGATTGGAACGTCACCGACAATCTCGCGCTCGGGGCCGAGTTGCAGCTTTCTCCGCGGAGCACGCAATTCGCCGGCACATCGGTGGCGCTGCGCCAGGCGAATGGAACCGAGACCAGCGCAGACGCACTGGTGCGATCGCAGACGTCGCAAGCAGGGGCAACGTTCACGCGGTCCGCGTCCGCGACAGCGGGAGCGTCCTACCGTTGGTAGCCTCGGCGCACACTGTCCGGCCCTCCGACGACGTGCCGCGCGGATTCGCCTCGACCGATGCGGGAACACGCACGACCCTCGTCGCAGCCATCGTCTTCATCTACGGTGTCGCGCTGCAGCTTGCGCGTCTGTTCCTGCGGCCCCTGGAGCTGTTCCACGATGCCACGCACGTGTCTTTTACCGACGCGCTGGCGTTCATGGGCTCCACCCTTCTTTTCCAGGGCGGGTTTGCACTCTTCGCCTTCGGGGTAACGGGCTTCTGGCAGACCCGCCCGGTGCGCAAGCTCGCCGCGTGGAGTGTCCAGGCGCTGGCCGTCCTCATCGCCGTACTGGAAACGGCTGGCCACGCCTACTTTCTCAACACCGGCAGCACGCTCGATTATCCGCTGGTCGCATTTTCGGCCGGGCGCATGAGAGAAGTCGCCGTGCTGGCCGTTCACTCGCTGTCGCCATTGCTTCTGGGAAGCATGATCTCGGCCGCGGCGGCCGTCGCGGTCCTGCCGTGGATCGCAGACCGGCCGTGGGCACGGGGCGCCGCCGCCTCTCCCCCTCCGACGCAGCCGCGACGGCGGCGCGCACTTTTTGCAACATCGATGATCGCCAGTCTTCCCCTGGCCGCCGCAGGCCTGCTGACCCACACCTCGCAAGCCATCGACCGGGCCACCATCCGCGACCCCGTGCTCAACGTCATCGCAACTTTTCATCCGAGTCGCAGGGCCCCGCATTCCGCGCAGAGCACCCTGGACGATGAGCCGGTCACGATCGGACCGATATCCGCGCCCGGCGCGCTGCGCAACGTCGTCATCGTCATCCTCGAGTCGGCGCGCGCGGAATCGCTGACGCCGTGGAATGCGTCGCTGCAGGACGCGCCCTTCCTCGCCGAGCTTGCGAAGAGCAGCGTGCGCTTCGACCGCTTCTACACCGTGCAGACCCACACCGGTCGCGCCCTGCGGGCGATCCTATGCGGTTTCGAACCCCAGCACCGGATCCGCCCGCCGAAGTTCACTCACGGAATCGCGACCCACTGCCTGCCCAATCTCCTGCGCGATCACGGATTCAGCACGGTGTATTTCCAGACCGCGGACGAGCGCGTCGAGCACCGCACGTTCGTGATCTTCTCGATGGGGTATCACGACTTCATCGGCCCCTCGAGCTTCGGCCACGAAGGGTTCGAGCAGGCCAACTATCTCGGCTACGAGGACGATTCGATGCTGGCGCCGACCCGCCGATGGCTCGAAGCGCAAGAGCGCTCGAAGCCGTTTCTTGCCACGTACCTCACCGTAAACGCGCACTATCGGTGCGCACTGCTGACCAGGCATGGACCACAGCGGTATTCGGACGATCCGGAGCTGAATTGTTATCTCAACGCCCTTCGGGCTGACGACTTCTTTCTGCGGGCGCTCTTCGATGAGTACAAGGCAGCGGGACTGTACCGGAACACTCTATTTGTCGTCGTCGCCGACCACGGCGAGGCTTTCGGCGAGCACAGCAGGCGCACCCACAACGACGTGCCTTACGAGGAGGCGCTGCGAGTCCCGCTGTTGCTGCATGATCCCACGGGCACCCTGGTACGGCCCGGAGTGCGCGCCGATCCGTCCACGCAGCTCGACATCGCGCCCACGGTGCTCGGGCTCCTCGGTTTCGCCGTGAAGTCGGGGCACTTCCAGGGCAGTTCCCTCATGGTCCCTCATCCGCAGGTGCCGATCCGCGCGGCTTGCTACGATCCAGACACGTGCCTCAGCTGGGTGCGGGGCGACGAGAAATTCATCCATCACTTCGGACGGCGTCCGGACGAGCTGTTCGACCTTGGCCGCGACCCGAAGGAGACGACGAATCTCGCCGGTATTTTTCCCCAGCGTGCAGCCGAGCTGAAGCGCGACCTGCTCGATTGGGATCGCCGGATCAAAGACGGATATGCGGCAGCCGAAGCATGGACTCCGCCTCCGCGCCCCGATTCAGGCGAAGCGGGATCGGACTCCACCGGGAGAGTGCTCTCCTCGAGCAGATAGCGCGTTGATGAACCCGAGCAAACTCTCCAGCGCGAGGTTGGAACCAGGTCGGGAGACAACGAGTTGCTATCCAGCAGTGCGGAAGCTCACACTTCCGCTCGTCTGCGCGTTGGCGCTTGCGGGACCGTTCTGTTTCGCCGCCCTGAGCGACAGCGATGCGGGCTGGCACGTGGCAGTCGGCCGCCTCATCCTTCATGGGGCGTTCCCGCGCACCAACGCCCTCTCCTGGAAATGGGGAGACCACCCCTGGTATCCGACCTCGTGGGTCTTCGACGTGCTCTGCGCCGGCGCAGGCACGGCGGCCGGCCTGCAGGTCCTGGTCTTCGCCTTTCTCGCGCTCACGTGCTTCGCTCTCTCATTCGCCTGCGAGACGGCGCCGTGGATCGTCCCCGGCGTCGCGCTGCTGCTCGTTCCGCGGCTGGTTCCCCGCCCCCACGTCGCGAGCTGGGCGCTGCTCGCCGGCGTCCTCGCTCTCGGTCCCCGAAGCACGCGCGCTCGCGCTGTCTGCGTCGCGCTCGTGGCGCTCGGCGGCAATCTGCATTCAGGCGCCGCTTTCGCGGCCTTCGTGCTCGGGCTCGAATGCCTCGAGGCGTGGACCCGGTCGCGCCGAGGCGTCGAGCTGTGGCTCGCCGCGGCGGCGGCGGCGGCGCTGCTGGCGAACCCGGGCATGCTCTTCAACGCCAGGTACCTGCTCGAGCATTTGCTCCACGTCAGCGATGTAATCCAGCTTCGGGAATTCGAGCCGCCATCCTTTGCCGCACGCCCGGCCTTTTACGCGCTGCTCCCCCTCGCGCTCCTCTTCGCAGTGCAGCGCAGGCGCGAACGGCCGGCCCTGCTGGTGGCGAACGTCGTGTTCGCCGCGCTCGGTTTGCGCGCCCTCCGCATGGTCGCGGAAGCACATATCGTCTGGGCGCCGACGCTCGCCTGGGCGCTCGCGCGGATCCCGCGCCGGCTGCTCGTGCCTGCCGCGCTCGCCGCTGCAATCCTCGCGGGCTTCTCGCTGCGCCTCGATCGGACTGCCCTCTCCCTGCGCATCTCGCCTTCCTGGAACGCGTCGCTGCTGCCGGTGCGCGCGGCGAAGTTTCTCGACGATCACGGCATCTCCAGATCGGGCTTCAACGCTTTTCGCGATGGCGGCTATCTGGAGATGGCGCGGTCGGGTGTACCCGCCTTCGTCGATTCCCGCGTGCAGGCGATCCCCGACGAGGCCTGGCGCGCGCTCCAAGAAGCGGAACAGTCGCGCCGCGGGTTCCAGGCCTATCTGGGAAGCATGGGATGTGAATGGGCAATCGCCACTCGCGTTCCCGAGCGGCTTGGAGGCTATCGACTGCTGGACGGCCCGCAGTGGGCCTTGGTGTACTGGGACGAGGCGAGCGAGGTCTTCGTCCGCCGCGACGTTGCGCGGTTCGCTGCAATGCGCGAGGCGCTGGAGTACCGCCGCTTTAGGCCCTACGGGGCGATCGTCGGCGCCGTGGAGAAGCTCGACCGCAGCGCGCTGCTCGAGCTCCTTGGGGAAATCGATCGCTTCGAGCGCACCTCGCCCGGCGATCCGTTCGCGTTGCTGGACCGCTGCGCGGCGCTCACCCGGCTCCAGGCGCACGACCGCGTTCAGGCGTGCGATGCCGCGCAAGCGAGTGCGCCGGCGCCTATCGCCGGGCTGGTGGCGAAGGCGCGTCAGCTTCGGGCGGCCCCTTGAGGTGGGCGCGGAGCAGGGCTGTCCGTCGCGCACTTCGCGGCGCGTTCGAGGAGTAGCGCGCGCTCGCGCGCGTTTTTCGTCAGCGAGGCAGCGCGCTCGAACTCCGTGCGCGCCTCCTCCAGTCGGCCGAGCTTGGCGAGCAGGTCGCCGCGCACGCTCGGCAGCAGGTGGTAGCCCTGCAGCGAGCGCTCCGAAAGGAGCTCGTCGACGAGCTCCAGGCCCGCTGCCGGACCGGAGGCCATGGAGACTGCAACGGCACGGTTCAGCTCGATGATCGGTGATGGAGTCACTTGGAGGAGCGCCTCGTACAGCGAGGCGATCCGCGACCAGTCTGTCTCCGCCGCGGTGCGGGCTCGCGCGTGGCAGGCGGCAACGGCGGCCTGCAGCGCATAAGGACCGCGCGCGCCACCGAGCTTCTCGGCGCGATCCAGGGCCGTGAGACCGCGTTGGATCAGGAGCTGATCCCAGAGCGCCCGGTTCTGATCGAGCAGCAGAACCGGCTCTCCCGACGGACCGACCCTCGCGCGCAGTCGCGACGCCTGTATCTCCATCAGAGCCACCAGGCCGTGCACTTCCGGTTCCTCGGGAAGGAGGCCGGCGAGGATGCGGCCCAGGCGAAGCGCGTCCTGGCAGAGCTCCGGTCGGGTCCAGTCGTCGCCCGCGGTCGCCGAATAGCCCTCGTTGAACACGAGGTAGATGACCTCGAGCACGGAGGAGAGGCGGGCGGCGAGGTCGGCGCCCCGGGGAACCTCGAAGGGTACGCGCGCCTCGGCCAGCGTCCTCTTTGCCCTCACGATCCGTTGGGCCACCGTCGTTTCCGGCACGAGGAAAGCGCGCGAGATCTCTTCCGTGGTGAGGCCTCCGAGCAGCCGGAGCGTGAGCGCGACCCTCGCCTCCGGGGAAAGGATCGGGTGGCAGGCGATGAAGACGAGCCGGAGAAGATCATCGCCGACCCCGTCGTCGATCGCGGCATCGAGATCCGGCGTCTCCACTTCTCCCTCGACTTCCCGGCCGACCTCCTCCTGCTTGCGCTCGAGCAGCTTCCTGCGGCGGAGAAGGTCGATCGCGCGGTTCTTCGCCGCCGTCATCAGCCAGGCGCCCGGGTTCTCCGGGACGCCCGACTCCGGCCATCGCTCGAGCGCGGCGACCAGCGCCTCCTGGGCGAGCTCCTCCGCGAGGCCGACGTCGCGGACCATGCGCGCGAGACCGGCGATCAGCCTGGCCGACTCGATCCGCCAGACCGCGTCGATCGCGCGATGCGGATCGGTGGCCGTCACGGCCACCGATCACACCATGTCCACCCGCCGGCGCAAGGCCGAATCGCGCGGTCAACGGCGCTTCGACTCGATGGTCCTGCGCAGCTCCTCCTCCTTCTTCCTGAGCTCGCCGGTCGGATCGACCGGCGCGAAGTCGGCTGTCTCGAAGACCTGCCGGATCTCCACTTCCGTGCCCTCGTCGAAGGGGGCCCGCTTGAGCCACTCGATCGCCTCCTGCTTCGACTTGACCTGCCAGAGCCAGAACCCCGCCACGAGCTCTTTCGTCTCCGCGAAGGGCCCGTCGATGACGGTCCGCTTGCTTCCCTGGAACCGGACCCGCGCACCCTTCGAGCTCGGTTGCAGCCCTTCGCCGGCGAGCATCACCCCGGCCTTCACCAGCTCTTCGTTGAACTTGCCCATCTCGGCGAGGATCTTCTGGTCCGGGAGAACGCCAGCTTCCGAGTCCTTGTTCGCCTTCACGATCACCATGAACCGCATCGTCGGCCTCCGTGGGGTTTTTGAAGCTTCTATTCCGGCGACGAACGGCGTGGGGGTGGTTCGACATCTGGATCCCACTTTTTTGCGCCGTCTGACGCGGTGCGTCTGGCCCGGGAACCAGCGAACGCAGGTTGACACCACGGCCGCCGGGCGACATAGCTCCGCGCCGGCTCTCTTTCTGGAGGAAGGCATGAAGACCGCATCGTTCGCGTTTGCGATCGCCCTCGGCTTGAGCACCGCCACGCTGGCCGGCGTGAAGACCGAAACCATCAAGGTGAACGGCTGGAAGTGCGAGAAGTGCCCCGCGAAGACGGAAGCGAAGCTGAAGACCGTCCAGGGCGTCGAGTCCGCTTCCGCCGACCGCGAGAAGAACCAGGTGGTCGTCAAGTACGACGACTCAAAGACAAAGCGCGCGGATCTCGACAAGGCCATCGCGGATTCGGGATTTACCGCCTCCAAGTAGGACGTTCGAGTCGGAGCGATCATCCGGATCCGGGTCCGTCCAGTGCGCTCTCGCGCGCCGGGCGGGAGGAGTCCCCATGCTGACGAGAGCTCCGATCACCACGATCCTTCCCGTGATCGACATGGACCGCGCGCGCGGGTTCTACGAGAGGAAGCTCGGCCTCAGCCCGCGCGGATTCGCCGCCGACGGCAACTTCGTCTTTCAGTGCGCCGGCGATTCGACCATCGCGCTCATCCCCAAGCCGCACGGCACGAAGGCCGAGCATACGGCGCTCAGCTTCGAGGTCTTCGATGTCGTGACCGAGATCGCCGAGATGGAGAAGCGCGGCGTCGTGTTCGAGGACTACGATCTTCCCGGGCTGAAGACCGTCGGGCACGTCTGCGTGATGGGTTCCGACCGGACGGCGTGGTTCAAGGACACCGAGGGGAACATCCTCTGCATCCATCAGCGGAACCGGTAGGACCCGACCTCTCTGAAGACCAATCGGCCGCTCACCGTCGTTTCGCTGCTCCTCAGCCTGTCGATGGCGGCGATGGAGATGACCGTCGTCTCCACCGCCATGCCGACGGTGGTCGGCGATCTGGGCGGGATCCATTTCTATTCCTGGGTCTTCACCGCGTACCTGCTCACCTCCACGGTCACCGTCCCGCTCTACGGCAAGCTTGCAGACCTGTACGGGCGCAAGCCGGTGCTGCTCTTCGGGATCGGCGTCTTTCTCGTCGGATCGATGGCCAGCGGCCTCGCGCGCGGAATCGGGACACTGATCGCCTTCCGGGCGGTGCAGGGGCTCGGAGCGGGGGCCATGCAGCCGACGACGCTGACGATCGTCGGCGACATCTACAACCTCGAGGAGCGCTCGCGCATGCAGGGCGTGTTCGGCGCGGTCTGGGGTGTCGCCGGCCTGGTTGGGCCGCTGCTCGGCGGGATCATCGTCAAGTACCTCTCCTGGCGGTGGGTGTTCTTCATCAACGTCCCCGCGGGAATCGCCGCGGCCGCGGTGCTGATGATCGCGCTGCACGAAGACGTCTCGCATCGGCAGCACTCCCTGGACTGGGCGGGAGCAGGGCTACTCACGGTGGGTCTCAGCGCGCTGCTGTTCGGAGCGCAGGGTGGGTCCGCCAGCGCGATCGGCCTTCCCGTTGCCGCCGTCCTGCTGGCGCTGTTCGTCATCGTCGAGCGCCGTGCTGTCGAGCCGGTGCTCCCGCTCGGACTCTTTCGCCAGCCGGTGATCGGTGTGGCGACGCTGGCCGGCGCGCTGGTGGGAGCGGGGATGATCTCGATGGTGACGTATGTCCCGCTCTATGTGCAGGGCGTTCTCGGGGGATCGCCGACCGAGGCCGGCAGCGCGATCACCCCGATGGTGATCGGGTGGCCCATCGCCAGCGCGATCAGCGGTCGGGCGCTGCCCCGCGTCGGGTACCGCCCGCTGATCCGCTCAGGACTCGCCATCTCGGCCGCTGCCGCCGTGGCGGTGGCGCTGCTGCTCCGCCCCGGAGCGAGCCTGCACGTGCCGCAGACGATGAGCGCGCTGTTCGGAGTGGGTCTGGGATTCGCCAACACGGCACTGCTCATCGCCGTCCAGACCAGCGTCGAGTGGCGCCAGCGCGGCGTGGCCACCGCGAGCACGATGTTCGCGCGTACCATCGGCGGAACGCTTGCCGTCGGAGCGCTGGGCGCGATCCTTTCCGCGGCGCTCGTCAGCGACCCATCGCTCCCTCCAGGCGCAGCGGATCGCCTGCTCGGGCCCGAGCACGGAGCCGGCCTCGCACCCACCGTCGTGCGCGCGCTCGCCAATTCGTTGCAGGGCGGCCTGGAGACCGTCTTCTGGGCAATCGCCGGCATCTCGATCGTGGCGGCGATCACCAGCCTGTTTTTCCCACGGCTTGCGATCGGCGCGCAGTCGCGAGACCACGCGGACATCGGCCAGCCCGCTGAAATGAGCACGCTGCCGCCCGACGCGTGAAGCTCGCCGGAAGTCGCGCAAGGTAGCCTTACCGAAGGAGCGGCACATCTACGACCGACGGCGCGGTCGACCCGGTGAGCGCGTCGCGAAATGCGGCCGCGACGCCAACGTCGTCCTGCACGAGCATGTCGCTGCCCAAAGCACCGTCGTTGTTCCAACGTTCCTGCCACCACGCGAACCCGCGCACGTCGGGCCACCGGCCGGAGAGCAGATCCGCGAATGCGGCCCGCACCCACGGCGCGGCGGCGCAGCGGGGATTGTTGTTGGTGATTCCGAATTCGAAGATGAACAGCGGCTTCGTCGGGGTCGCAGCGTGCAGCTGTGGCAGCATGTCCTCGACCAGCGACCGGAAGGCCGGGCAGCGGTCGTCGTTGGATCGTTCCGAGCCGTAAGCCGAGATGCCCACCCAATCCACGACGTCGTCGCCCGGATAATAGGACGCCGGCACGTTGCGCGGGTCCTGCGGGAAGTTTTCACCGTTGTAATGGAGCGCCCAGGTGATGTTCGTCGCCCCGCGCTTCCGCATCAGCGCAACGATGTGCCGGTACGCCTCCTTGAACTTCGCCGGACCCACGTCGAGGCCGCCGTTGTACGGCGCGCTCCAGGGATTCCAGTCGCCGTTCACCTCGGTGCCGTACTCGACGACGAGCGCCGAGCCGAATTTCCGGGCGGCGTCGGCCCACGCTGCGAGGTCGCCGTCGAACTCGCCGGCGATGATGCGATCGAGCGTGAAACTCGGATCGGTCACCAGCGGCTGACGCTGGCTACGCATCATCAGGCGGATGAAGGGGATGGCTCCCCGCTTCCGTACCCAAGCCGAGGTCTTAACCGGGAATGCGCGCGACTTGAACCAGTCGTCCGAGAAATAGACGTACGCGACGCTGCGGCCGACGGTGTGCTCGTACGCGTCCAGCGTCGCTGCCGAGATGTCGCTGTCCGGCTCCGTCGTCCCTGCGGGGAGGACCCCATGGTAGAGGTGCCCCGGTTCCGGGGTCTGCAGGACGCGCGTGTCTGGCGGCGGCGCATCTGCGGTCGCGGATCTCGCCGCACGCGCAGAGCCATCGCAGGCTCCGAGCGACGCAAAAGCGAGGAACAGGCCAACCCTCTTCCCTGCCGGGAGATCCCTCACCGACACCCCCCTCTCTTGAAGCTGTGTCGCCGGGGCGCCGATCGGAAGAGGTCCGACGCCTTGCGACACCGGCTGAAGTAGGATTGCGGCCCATGGGGCGAGACCGCGCGAAGGCCATCCTCGACCGGCTCGGCGCCGGCGCCACCGCGAACGGTGGCGGCCAGCTGCTGGAATCGGTCAATCCGGCCACCGGTCAGGCGCAGGGCAGCATCCGCGCCATCACGCGTGCGGAGTACGACGGGCGGGTCACGGCTGCGCTTCGCAGGTTCGAGGAGTGGCGGATGCGGCCGGCGCCGAAACGCGGCGACATCGTGCGGCGCCTCGGTGAGCTGTTGCGGGAGCATCGCGAGGGGCTGGGCGAGCTCGTTTCACTCGAATCAGGAAAGATCCGCGCCGAAGGCGTCGGCGAAGTGCAGGAGATGATCGACATCTGCGATTTCGCGGTGGGCCTGTCGCGCCAGCTTCACGGCCTCACCATCGCCTCGGAGCGGCCGCAGCACCGGCTGATGGAGCAATGGCATCCGCTCGGCGCGGTGGGAATCGTCACCGCCTTCAACTTCCCCGTTGCGGTCTGGTCGTGGAACGCGGCGCTGGCGGCGGTCTGCGGCGACGTCTGTCTCTGGAAACCTTCCCCGCTCACGCCCCTGTGCAGCGCCGCGGTGCAGGCGCTGTGCGATCGGGCGGCGAAGGAGCACGGCGCCGAAGGCGTATTCAATCTCGTGGCGGGCGGGGCGGAAGTGGGTACCTGGCTCTGCGACGACCCGCGGGTCCCGCTGATCTCGTTCACCGGCTCGATCGCGACGGGGAAGGCGGTCGCGTCTCGCGTCGCCGCCCGGCTGGGGCGCGCGCTCCTCGAGCTGGGAGGAAACAACGGCGTCATCGTCCTCGACGACGCAGATCCCGATCTCGCCGTCCGCGCCATCACCTTCGGCGCCATCGGCACCGCTGGCCA
>Ga0066669_10000978_pt1 | contig 10359 bp, 8 predicted proteins | sample GraSoiAngelo_118_FD_133940 | JGI IMG/M metagenome (GOLD analysis project Ga0066669, IMG submission 133940) | Grasslands soil microbial communities from the Angelo Coastal Reserve, California, USA - 14_0919_02_20cm | ecosystem: Environmental > Terrestrial > Soil > Grasslands | place: USA...
CGAGACGCGCCAGGAGCTGCGTCGAATTCCGGTGAGCGATCCGGATTACGCGAAGGCGCAGAAGCTGCTCGCCTCTCTCGAAACGCCCAAGGGCGCGGGCGAGTCGGCTCCCTCGGCGAACGCGCCGGCGGCCGCGCCAGGTGAGACCACGACAAACCCGGCGGCAGTTCGCGCCGAAGGCGAAAAGGCGTTGAGCGAGAAGCGTTACATCGACGCCATGAAGGCGTTCAGCTCGATCGCGTCGTCGTTTCCGGCGGACCCGACCTTCGCCCAGGAGATCGCGACCGCGTCCGAGAAGGTCACGGAGCTGACTCCCGCCGTCAAGCTGTTCAACGACGGCGAGTACGAGACCGCGATTCCGATCCTCTGGCGCATCTACCAGGCCGGGCGGGACAACCAGGACGCGCGGTCGTATCTCGTGCGGTCCTACTTCAACCAGGGAATCTCCCAGCTCCAGAACGGTCTCTATGACAAGGCGAAGGAATCGTTCAATGCGGTGCTCGGGCTCGACGCGTCGGACGCCGACGCCGCCCGGCACGCGCAGTTCGCCGAACACTACCGCGGCGGCGATCTCGACCTGCTGGGACGGATCTACGTGCGGTACATCTCCCCGCGGCCGTGACCGCTGCACCGCCGACCGACGAGTCCGGGCAACAGCCGCTCGGCGACTTCCCGCTCCGGGCGGAGCCTCCTCTCGAGCTGACTCCTTTCCGCACGGACCCGACGGCGCCGGTCGTCTCGGGGTTCGCCTCGCTGCCGGACCGGGCGCTGGGCACCGCCGCCGATGCGGCGACGGCGATCCTGCTCGTCTCAGTCGCCCTGCTCGGAGCGTTCGCCGCCCGCGGCCGCACGCCTGAGTTCGAGGGTCACGGATGGGCCTCCGCTTTCTTCCTGTACGTTTCGTTCTTCGTGGTCGTGGTCCCGCTCGTCCTCTTCGGCCGCACCGTCGGGATGGCTCTCGCCGGGCTTTCGGTCCGCGGGGAAGGGTCGAGCCGCCAGCTCACCCCATCGGAAGCGGCGCGGCGGTGGGCCGGCACGCTCGCGACCCTGGCCGGTTTCGGAATTCCCCTTTTCTGGACCGCGCGGGATCCCGAGGCGCCGACGCTGGCCGACCGTCTCTCGGGGCGGACCCTGGTTCGAGACGGTTGACGGATCGCTCGCTGCGCGTCGCGGTCGCGCAAATCGACACGACCGTCGGGGACTTCTCCGGCAACTCCGAGAAAATCGTCGCGTTCGGACGGCGCGCCGAGAAAGAGGGATCGGACCTCGTCCTCTTCCCGGAGCTGGCGGTGTCGGGATATCCCCCCAAGGACCTTCTCGACCGGCGCTCTTTCCTCGCCGAGTCCGACCGCACGGTCGCGCGCATCGCGCGGGCTTCGGGTTCCGCGGTCTGGCTCTTCGGCGCCCCCGTCGAAAATCGAGCGAAGAGCGGCCGCCCCGTTTTCAACGCGGCGGTGGCGGCGCGCGCCGGCCGGCGAGTCGGCGAATACCACAAGAGGTTGCTGCCCACCTACGACGTTTTCGACGAAGGTCGGCACTTCGAGCCCGGCCGCGGCCGGCCGCTCGTGCTGCGCGTCAAAGGGATGCGGGTCGGCATCACGATCTGCGAGGACATCTGGAACGACAAGACGTTCTGGAAGCGGCCGCTCTACACCGTCGATCCGGTCGCCGAGCTCGCGCCGCTCGACCTGGATCTGCACGCGAACATCTCGGCTTCGCCGTACACGCTCGGCAAGGAGCGGTTACGGCGACGGATGATGGGCCAGATCGCGCGGCGCACCCGCGTGCCGCTCGTCAGCTGCAATCTGGTCGGCGGAAACGACGGCCTGGTGTTCGACGGCCTCTCGAAGGCGTTCGACGGAAGCGGGCGGGTCGTCGGGCGGAGTCGCTCGTTCGAGGAAGACTTTTGGACGATCGACCTTCCGGGCGGCCGGGGTCCGATGCCTCCCGAGGAGAGTGAAGTCGCGGGCCTCCGCAAGGCCCTGGTCCTCTCGCTCGCCGACTATGCCGCAAAGTGCGGCTTCTTCGAGGCGGTCCTGGGCCTCTCCGGGGGGATCGACTCGGCCATCACGGCAGCGCTCGCTGCCGAGGCGCTCGGCTCGCAGAAAGTCCTCGGCGTGGCGATGCCCGGGCCCTACTCCTCGAAAGGGAGCCTGCGCGACGCGCGGGAGCTCGCGAAGCGGCTCGGAATCCGATTCGCGGAGATCCCGATCGGGCCGGTCTTCGAGGCGTACCGGCGGGCGCTCTCGCCCGCCTTCGGCAAAGGGGACTGCGTCCCCGCCGAGGAAAACCTCCAGGCGCGCATCCGGGGAGCTCTGCTGATGGCGCTGTCGAACCGCTTCGGATACCTCGTCCTCTCCACGGGCAACAAGTCGGAGATCGCCGTCGGATACTGCACGCTTTACGGCGACATGGCCGGAGGTTACGCGCTCATCTCCGACATTCCGAAGACGCTCGTGTACGAGCTCGCCGCGGAGATCAATCGGGAGCGGGAGAAGATCCCGGCGGTGATCCTCGCCAAGGAGCCGTCCGCGGAGCTCCGTCCGAACCAGAGGGACACCGACTCGTTGCCCCCCTACTCCGAGCTCGATCCGCTGATCGAGGCGCTGGTCGATCTCTCTCTGCCCACGGACGCGGCGGCGCGACGGGCGAAAGTCTCTCCGGAGGTCGCCCGGGACGTGGCGCGCCGCGTGGACCGGAACGAGTACAAGCGCCGGCAGATGCCGCCCGGCCCCAAGGTCACGGCGAAAGCGTTCGGGGAGGGGCGGCGCTATCCGATCGCGCAGCGCTTCGGGGTCTGACCGTTGATCCCGGTCGACTCGGGAGGAAAAGCGTCGCTGGTCGTGCCGGCCTTCGACGAGCGCGGACGGATCGAGCGCGCGATGGCCGAGATCTCGTCGTGGCGGCGCGCCCGGCCCGGCGGCTGGGAATGGGAGGTGATCGTCGTCGACGACGGCTCCTCCGACGGCACGGGCGAGCTCGCGCGGCGCGCGGCGGCTGCGGTCGGTCTTCCGGTCGAGATCCTGCGCCACCCGGAAAATCGGGGAAAGGGCGCGGCGATCCGGACCGGCGTGCTCGCGTCGATCGGCGATCCCGTCCTGGTCTCCGACACGGATCTCTCGACGCCTCTTGCCGAGTGGGTGAAGCTCGCGGAGCGCCTCCCGACGCATCCCGTCGCCATCGGGTCCCGGGCGCTCCAGGAGGACCTCGTCCGGCGGCGGCAACCTTTCTACCGCCAGACCATGGGCAAGGTGTTCAACGCATTCGTCCGGCTGCTCGCCGTGCCCGACATCCACGACACGCAGTGCGGATTCAAGCTCTTTCGGGGAAGCGTCGCCCGCGAGCTCTTCGCGGACGCCCGCATCGACCGGTTCGCCTACGACGTCGAGATTCTCTTCCTCGCGCGGCGGCGCGGGATCGAGATCGCAGAAGTGCCCGTGCTCTGGTTCAACTCCCCTGAGTCGAAAGTATCGGTGGTCCGGGACTCGCTCTCGATGCTGCGGGACCTCGTGCGGATCCGCTGGCTGCATCGGGGGAAGACCCGGCAGGTTCCGGCCACAGCGGAATGAGCCGCGCGCCGGTTCCCGCGACGACGAGCGGAGCGAGCCCGGCCACCGTCCGGAAGAACGCAGTGCCGACCAGCCAGGCGGGACCGCGGACGGAGAGCGCCGGCAGGAGAAGGTACGCCGCGAAACCGCACGCCGCGAGGACGAGCAGCCGGTTTCCCGCCGTCGAGTCGCGGCCGGCCAGGAGGAGCGCCGCCAGAGCCGCCACGCCGAGCCATGCGGCGACCGGCGTTTCCGCGACCGCGACCGCGATGCTCTCCTTCACGCGGGGCGCGAGAGCGCCGGGTTGGACGAGCAGAGAAAAGTCGAAGTCCCGGAGCGGGAGGCTCCCGCGGAGGAGCCGGTGCGCGCCGACGACGAGAGCCGCCGGGAGAGCGAGCATGGCGGCGGCGCGCGCGGCGAAGCCCCTCTGCGCCAGTGAAAAGATCGCGGCGAGCACGAGCGCCACGGCCACGAAGTAGAGACCTTCGTTCTTGGTCGCCGTGCAGATCACGGATGCGAAGGCGACCCGCCGGGACGCTCCGCGATCGGTTCGATCGAGTCGGTCGCAGATCGAAGTGCCCAGGAGCAGCAGGCCGAACGAGAGCGGCACTTCCGCCATGCCGGTGGTGAACGCCCGATAGAGCGGTTCGAAGAAAGAGAGGAGTCCCGCGGCGCCGAACGCCAGCTCGCGCGACGCGCCGCGTCTCCGGAGCCAGCCGAAGAGCGCGAGGAGCGTGGCCGCCTGCAGGAAGGGAAAGAGAAGCGCCATCGCGTGGTCGTCCCAGCGACCCAGGAGGAAGGCGATCCCCGCGTACAGGAACGGCAGGCCGACCGGGTATTCCGGATGCGAGAAGCCCAGAGAAAGCCAGCGGAAGAGGCGCTCGGGGACGGCTCGCTCGAAGAAGAACGTCTTGCCCTTGAAACCCCAGACCGCGACGAAGTCGTTCGCCCACATCGGCTCGGTCAGGGCTCTGGCGGCGTAGAGAGCGATCCCCGCGATCAGGATCGCGAAAAGGACCTTCGAAGCGGCCGAGAGACGGCGGACGGGAGCGGGATGCGCGCGCTCGCGGATGCGCAGGACTCGCGCGAGAGAGACCACGACCGTCGCCAGGACGAGGAACGGCAGCCACCCCGGCGCGGCCCGCATCGAAAACGCGAGCGCCACGGAGCCGGCCAGGATTGCGAGACCCGCGCCGAAACCCCAGGCGAGCCGGTCGGCGCGCCAGGCCGTGCCGCGCGGCACGAGAGCCACCGCGGCGCCGAACCCGACCGCCCCGACCGCGAGCAGGATCGCCGCGAGCGCGGCGAGAGGCAGGACGAAAGCGCTCACGGCCGCGCGTACAGCGCGCCGCCCGGGATCGCGGCGATCTCGCGCCAGCCGACGGGGTGTCGGGCCCCGTAGACCGCGGCGATCCACCGCGGAGGCACCTGCCGCGGCGACAGGAGGACCGGAACCGGCGCGAACACGTAGGAGGCCAGGTAGAGCGCGGTCGTCGTCGGCTGCTCCACGGAGATCGCGACGCCCGGGGTTCCCGCGGGAACGAGGCGGCGGGCCGACTCCAAGAAAACGAAGTAGGCGCGATCGAAAGCCGCGCCCGACCCGGCGAGCCGGCGCAGGGCGAGCTCGCGGGACGCGGTCGCCTGCAGGACCCTGACCCGGCGGAGGACCTCTGCCGGCCGATTCTGCAGGAGAAAGAGTAAGAACAGGACCGCGGAGGCGGTCAGCGCCGAGAGCCGGCGGCCGCTCACACCGGGAGCGGGAAAGCCGCGCAGAGCTCCGCGACCGTCGAGCGGACCTCCCGCTGCACGTCGGCGTCGCCGCGCGACTCGAGGACGCGCGCGATCGAGTCTCCGATCGTCTGCATCTCGGCCGTCCCCATGCCCCGCGTCGTGACCGCCGGGGTGCCGATTCGGATTCCGGACGCGACGAGCGGGGGCCGCGTGTCGAACGGGATCGTGTTCTTGTTGACGGTCAATCCGGCGGCTTCGAGCATCTTCTCGGCTTCCTTGCCGGAGAGGCCCGCCGCGCCGACGTCCATGAGCATCAGGTGGTTGTCGGTGCCGCCCGAGACGAGGCGGAGACCCCGTCCGGTCAACCTCGCCGCGAGCGCCTTCGCGTTCTCGACCGTCCGGCGCTGGTAGTCCGCGAACTCCGGCGTCGCCGCTTCCGCGAACGCGACCGCCTTCGCCGCGATCACGTGCTCGAGCGGCCCTCCCTGGACTCCGGGGAAGACCTTGCGGTCGAGGTCCTTTGCGCGATCCGCCCGACAGAGGATGAAGCCGCCGCGCGGACCGCGCATTGTCTTGTGCGTCGTCGACGTCACGAACGGTGCGTGCGGCACCGGCGACGGATGGATTCCCGCGACCACGAGCCCCGCGATGTGCGCGATGTCGACCATCAGGACCGCGCCGACTTCCTCCGCCACTTCGGCGAAACGCCGGAAGTCGATCTCCCGCGGATAGGCGGAAGCCCCCGCGATGATCAGGCCCGGCCGGTGCTCGCGAGCGACGGCCGCGAGCTGGTCGTAGTCGATCCGCTCGTCCTCGGGCCGCACGCCGTACGCGACGACTCTGTACTCGAAGCCGGAATAGGAGAGCGGGTGGCCGTGCGTCAGATGCCCCCCGTGAGACAGGTTCATGCCGAGGATCGTGTTTCCCGGCTTCAAGACCGTCATGTAGACGGCCATGTTGGCCTGCGAGCCGGAGTGCGGCTGGACGTTCGCGTGCTCCGCGCCGAAGAGCTTCTTGACGCGTTCGATCGCGACCGCCTCGATCCTGTCGATGAACTCGCAGCCGCCGTAATAGCGCCGGCCGGGGTATCCCTCGGCGTACTTGTTCGTCAGGACGGAGCCTTGCGCTTCCCGCACCGCCCGGGAAACGAAGTTCTCCGACGCAATGAGCTCGAGACCCTCGTTCTGCCGCCGCTCTTCGTCGCGGATCCAGCCGGCGACGTCCGGATCCACGACATCGAGGTCGCGGTCGAGAAATGCCGCCGCGGGAGCCGCGAGAGTCGTGGGGTTCATCGCGATGCCTGCCTTTCGGTGGACTTCATTCCGTCACGAGCTCCCGATATTCCGCGATGCAGTAGCTGTCGGTCATTCCGGCGATGTGGTCCGCGATCGATCGGTAGAACCCGGGCTGCGGCCGGTAGCTGCGCTCGACTTCGGGCTTGACCTCGTCGAGAGGGACCTCGCGCAGGAACCGGACTCCGAGGTCCTGGTGCAGCACTTCCAGGACAGAGTCCGGGAGGAGGCGCGGGTTCTCGCTGTACGCGTGATAAAGGCCGGCGATGACGCGGCGCGCGCGGCCGTCGTGCCGCGAGACCGGAAACGAATGGATGATGTGGCGATACACGAATTCCCGCAGCTCCGCGTAGAGTCTCTTGCCGTCTTCCGAGAAGCCGACGAGGTCGCCGGGCAGCCGCTCCCTCCGGCCGAAGAACTCTGCGGGGGTCGAGATCCTCCCGGCGTCGATCCACCGATCGATCCGGGACCGCGACGCTTCGACGAGGTCGGTCGTGAGCGTGGCGATCATCCCCCGGATGAGGGAAGCGCGGCGGACCGCCGGGTCGGAGCCGCCGCCGCGGACGGCGCGCGCAACCCGGGACACCGCGAGCGCCTCGATCGCCTCCTCTCCGGCGAGCTCGATCCCGTCCTCGAGGTCGTGCGTCTGCTGCGCGATCTCGTCGCACCAGTTGACCACCTGCGCCTCGAGCGTGCCGCCCGACTCGAACCGCAGCCCCTCCACGAAGTCGAGCGGGAACGGGAAATCGCGGCGCCAGCCGGTGTGCTTCAGGAGGCCCTCACGGACGTCGTCGGTCAGGTTCAGTCCGGGCTCCTCGTAACGCCGCTCGAGGCGGTCGACCACCCGCACCGACTGGTAGTTGTGCTTGAAGCGGCCGGCTTCGGGATGGCCCTTCTGGAGAAGGTCGTCGAGGACGTTCTCACCCGAATGTCCGAAAGGCGTGTGGCCGAGGTCGTGGCCGAGCGCGATCGCCTCGGTCAGGTCTTCGTTCAGGCCCAGCTCCCTCGCGACGCTCCGGGCGATCTGCGAGACCTCGATCGTATGCGTCAGGCGGGTCCGGAAGTGGTCTCCCTCGAATGGGATGAAAACCTGCGTCTTGTGCTTCAGCCGCCGGAACGCACGCGAATGGATGATGCGGTCGCGGTCCCGGACGTACTGGGTCCGGAAGTCTTCCTCCTCGGCCGGAAGCGGACCGCGGGACCGGGTGGCGCGCGCGCTGCGAGAGGCGTAGACCGCGAGCCGCTCTTCCTCCATCCGCTCGAAGCGTTCCCGGGTGAATGCCGATGTCGCGACCGTCATGCGTCCTCGAGACGCCGGGAGAGGAGCAGAGAGCGAGCCTCCCCGACGAGGTAGAGGGAGCCCGCGACGATTATAGGGGCGGGGTCCGGGTCGGCAACGAGTTCCGAGAGCGCTGCCTCCACGCTCGGCGACGCGGCGGAGGGCGGGCCCGCGCCGGCGGTCCGGCGGAGGAGCTCTTCCGCGGTCGCGGCACGGGGCGACGGCGCGCGCACGACGCGCACGCTCGACACGGCCGGAAAGAGGTGCGCCGCCATCCCTTCCACGTCCTTGTCCGCCATCGCGGCGAAGACGAGTCGCGTGCGCCCGGCCAGTCCGACGTCCCGGAGGAACCCGGCGAGCGCGAGGGCGGCCGGCGGGTTGTGACAGCCGTCCAGCACGACGTCGACTCCCCGGCAGGAGAACTTCTCCAGACGGCCGGGCCAGCGCGTGGCGGCGATCCCCCGGCGGATGGCCGCGGAATCGAGTCCCGGGAAATCCCCCGACAGGAGCTCCGCCGCCCTCGCCGCGAGCGCGGCGTTGTGCGCCTGGTGGCGTCCCGGGAGCGGCGTCTCGAGGGTATAGCGCGCGACTGGTGTCGCGGCCGAGAAGCGCGTTCCGGTCAGAAGCGTCTCTACCCGCGAGACCCCGATCTCGTCGGCCGCGTCGTGCGCGACCGCGCCACAGTCGCGCGCCGCCTCGAGGAGCGCCTCCCGGGCCTCCGGATCGCGCGCGGTCAGCAGGGCGGGACGTCCCCGGCGGAAGATCCCGGCCTTCTCCCGGGCGATCGAAGAGAGCGTCGGGCCGAGCTCCTCGGTGTGGTCCAGGCCGATCGACGTGACAACCGACAAGGCCGGCGACGCGACGTTGGTCGCATCGAACCGTCCTCCCAGTCCGACCTCGAGGAACGCGAGGTCGAGCCGGCGCCCGGCGAATGCGACGAAGGCGGCGGCCGTGAGCGCTTCGAAATAGGTCACCGGGATCTCCGGGGAGTCGTCCGCGGCGCGCAGCACCGGCTCGAGCGCGGAGTCGAGCTCCTCGTCGGACAGGTCGGATTCGCCGATCCGGATGCGCTCGCCGACTGAAACGAGGTGCGGCGACGTATACAGGCCGGCGCGCACGCCGCCAGCCGAGGCGATGGCGGAGAGGGTCGCCGCGACCGAGCCTTTTCCGTTGGTGCCGGCGAGGAGCACGACGGGGACGGCGCGCTCCGGACGGCCGAGGCGGTCGCAGAGGGCGCCGATCGCGGCGAGGCCGAGCTTCATACCGCGGATGGAGAGGGATTCGAGACGAGCGAGAGACGGGAAGGGGTCGGACGTCTTCGGAGCTACGCCGCGCGCCACAGGAGCTCGAGGCACCGCACGAGCGTCTCCTTCATCTCGGTGCGGTCCACGACGAAGTCGAGCATTCCGTGCTCCAGGAGGAACTCGGAGCGCTGGAACCCTTCCGGCAGGGTCTGTCGGATCGTCTGCTCGATCACCCTCGGGCCGGCAAAACCGATGAGCGCGTTGGGCTCCGCGACGTTCACGTCCCCCAGCATGGCGTAGGAAGCAGTAACGCCTCCGGTCGTGGGATCCGTCATAACCGAAATGTACGGAATCCGGGCTTCGGCGAGCCGGCTCAAAGCCGCCGAGATCTTCGCCATCTGCATCAACGAGAGAATCCCCTCCTGCATCCGCGCGCCGCCCGAGGTGGAGACGATGATGAGCGGCTTGCTTTCCACGAGCGCGCGCTCCGCCGCCCGCGTCACCTTCTCTCCGACGACCGAACCCATCGATCCGCCGAGGAAGAAGAACTCCATCGCCCCGATCAGCACGGGGATTCCTCCCATCGTGCCGGTGCCGATCCGGATTGCTTCGGAGGGTCCGACGTTCTCCTCCGCGTTCTTGAGCCGGTCCCGATAACGCTTGGAGTCGCGGAATCTCAGCGGATCGACCGATCGGAGGCCGACCTCGAGCTCCACGTACTTCTCGTCGTCGAAGAGCATCCGGAGGCGTTCGGGAGCGGAAAGGCGGAAGTGATACCCGCACTTCGTGCAGATCTTGAAGTTGCGCGCGAGCTCCTTGTTGTACAGGATCTCGCGGCAGCTCTCACACTTGACCCAGAGCCCCTCCGGGACCTTGCTGCGCTTTTCGCGCGGCTCCTTGGGAGCGCGGTCTTTTCGGAACCACATGGCCGGACCCGCTATCGTATTTCAACGGGAAGGGGCGAAGGGCACGATCCGGCGCCGGCCCCGATCGTCCGTCACGATCCGGCTTTCGACCCCGAACGCCTCCCGCAGCCGATCCGGGGTCAACGTCTCCTCCGGCGAGCCCTCCGCGAGGACCTGCCCCTGGTGGAGTACGGTAATGCGGTCCGAGATCTTCATCACGACCTTCATCTTGTGCTCGACCAGGATCACCGTGCGCCCGACCGCGAGCTCCCGGATGAGCCGCATGGTCTCGTCGGCCTCCTCCGGTCTCATGCCGGCGGTGCGCTCGTCAAGCAGCAGCAGCGAGGGCTCGGAGGCCAG
>Ga0066669_10000986_pt1 | contig 10332 bp, 8 predicted proteins | sample GraSoiAngelo_118_FD_133940 | JGI IMG/M metagenome (GOLD analysis project Ga0066669, IMG submission 133940) | Grasslands soil microbial communities from the Angelo Coastal Reserve, California, USA - 14_0919_02_20cm | ecosystem: Environmental > Terrestrial > Soil > Grasslands | place: USA...
CCGCTTCCGCCGCTACATCCGCGAACCCTATGGCATGGTCCTGGTCACAGGTCCCACGGGCTCCGGAAAAACCACCACACTCTATGCCGCCATCAACGAGATCAAGAGCGACGAAGACAAAATTGTCACCATCGAAGATCCCGTCGAGTACCAGCTCCGCGGTATCACCCAGATTCCCGTGAATGAAAAGAAGGGGCTCACCTTTGCGCGCGGCTTGCGTTCCATCCTGCGCCACGATCCCGACAAAATCATGGTCGGCGAAATCCGCGACCAGGAAACCGCGCAAATTGCCATCCAGTCGGCGCTCACCGGCCACCTCGTTTTCACCACTGTCCATGCCAACAACGTTACCGATGTCATCGGCCGGTTCATCAACATGGGCGTCGAGCCTTACAACTTTGTTTCCGCCCTCAACTGCATCATGGCCCAGCGGCTGGTTCGCGTGATCTGCAAGAGCTGCAAGAAGCCCAAAAGGTATTCTCATCAAGAATTGCAGGAAGCGGGTCTCGATCCCGCTGTATGGGGCGACGTCACGTTTGCCGAAGGCGCTGGATGCCTGGAGTGCTCGGGGACTGGTTATCACGGCCGCACCGCGATTTGCGAATTGCTCGATCTGACAGACCGCATCCGGGAAATGATCGTGGATCGCCGCCCAACTTCAGAAATTAAACGCGTAGCCTGCGAGGAAGGCATGACCGCATTGCGCGAAAGCGGGTTGGCCAAGATTCGCGCAGGCATCACCACTCTGAAAGAGATTAACAAGGTGACTTTCGTTGAGTAGCGCCGCCACATTCCGGCAGGGAATTTACCAGTTTCAGTGGGCCCGCAACCTGGCGCGCTGGCTCGATGCCTTGCCCAATGTCTCGTTAGCCCTCGAAGTCTCTCCGAATCGCGTGGCCGCGGCCCGTTGGAGCCGCACGGGTTCGCTGGACGGATACGCTGTCGAATCGTTGCCCCCTGGAGCCCTGGTTCCCTCAGCCGTCGAAATCAACATCGCCAACAGCCCCGCCGTTAAGGCCGCAGTCGCAGCTGCCTGCGGCCGGTTGCGCGCACGCGACGAAGACGTTGCCATGATTCTTCCCGATACCGTCATTCGCGTCTTTGTGCAGCATTTTGAGGAATTCCCACGCTCAGCCGAAGAAGCTGTCCCGATGCTGCGCTGGAAGCTCAAGAAGAGCGTGCCTTTTGAGGCCGACGAGACGCTCATTTCTTACATGCGGCAGGCTGCACGAGAAGCTGGCGTTGATGTTGTCACTGCGCTTGCCCGTTTGCGCATCGTCCGCGAGTATGAATCGCTCGTTGAGGGCATCGGGCTGCTTCCAGGCGTGGTGTTGAGCTCTTCGCTTGCCGCGCTCTCCCTTCTGGACGATGAGAAGCCGACGCTCCTCGCGCGCGTCTCGGGTTCTTCTCTGACAACGGCAATCGTGCGCCGCGATGTCCTGTGCGGCTACCGTTGCACTGAGCTTCCGGCACACGGCCCGAATCTCACGCCGCAGATGCTTCTCGAAGAAATCTTCCCCGTGGCGGCGTATTATCAAGACACCTGGAACGAGACGATCAAATCCGTTCGACTTGCCGGGCTCGGCTCCCGCCTTCCCGAATTCATCAAGCCCCTCGAGGAGGAATTCCGCTGCGATGTGCGTTCGTTGCTGAGCTCTGCGATTTCAGAGGGGCTCGTCAAAGAGGACGCGCGTGCGCTGGCAGACCGCGATTTGGAAGGACTAATCGGCTGGATGCTTCAGCGAGGTTAAATTCGATTTTCCCGGAGTTAGGCAGAAGAGGACATGAAAGTTCGGCTCAACATTGCGACCAAGGGGCTGGAAACTCACCGCCGCTTCCTGGTCGGTGCGAGTCTCACGGCTTTTTTTGCCGCCGTGGCTTTTATCGGGCTGGGATGGCATGTGTATTCTGCCCGCAAGGCCGATGTTGAACTGCGCGCCCGCACCAATAACTCGCGCCATGAAATGGCCGAGCTGGAAGCGCAGCGCAAGGAGCTTCTGCGTTATTTCGGCCAAAAGGATGTCGCGACTCTGCACGATCGCGCCGCCTTCATAAATGGCATCCTTGACGCCAGGAGCTTCAACTGGACGCTGATGTTCATGGATCTGGAGCGGACACTGCCGGGCGGCGTGCGTGTAATCAGCATCGCGCCGACGCAAGCAGGCGGGCACGTCGAATTGAAATTGACCGTGGGCGCCACCGACGACGAAGCCGAGTTGAAATTTGAGCGGGCCCTCGAGCAATCGAAGGAATTTACAGAAGTTCAGATCCAGAGCGTGCGTTCGGCTGACCCCACTGCCAGCAAGAGTGGCGATCAAAAGGTTGTCCAGTTGACCACGGTTTATTCGAGGAGCTGATGCGGCGCGATTTCACAGCGCGGAAACGAGTCATTCTCGGGGGCCTGACTCTCCTTGTCCTCGCGGATGTCGCCTTGGCGGCCTACAGTTGGCAGCTTTCTTTAGCCCCGCGCGGGCCCCAGCATCGCGTGCAGGAAATAACGCAGCAAGACCTTTTGCGGGCGGATATTCGGCGCGCTCAGGCGATCCGCGATAACATTCCCGCTATCCAGAAAGATTGCGAAGGTTTCGAGCAATCGCTTTTTCCGGCAAGCTCAGGCTATTCCTCGGTCAGAGCTGAGCTCGGCTCCATTGCCAGGAAGAGTGGAAGCCGCCTTGAGGGTATTTCTTTCAAACCGACGGACATTGCCAACCGCGGGATGACGGAGATTGCTATCGATGCAACCGTCGATGGCGATTATAAAAACGTGATCGGGTTTCTCAACGGCTTGCAGCGCTCCACCAGCCTTTACGCAGTGGACTCTCTGGCGCTTGCCCCCGAGAACACGAATCAGAACGCGATTCAAACCCCCACGCATGTAATTAAGGTCGCGCTGCACCTCAAAACCTACTTCCGGACGGGAGCATGAAGCAAAAGAAACAGCTCGTCGTGCTCGTCTTCCTCTTGCTGATCGCGGGTTTTATCTGGTTCGTCTATTTTAACCATGACAAGCCGATTGTGACCGCCGATGCCATTCCCACGCCCCAGAACTATCAGCCGATCGGAGTGGATAATCCTCAACTCCACAATGATGCCGTCGGAAGGGCACGCAAGACCGAATACAAGGGTAGTGGGCGCAATCCTTTCAGTCGAGAACTTCCTCCTCCGCCACAACGCAAGGAAAGCAAGAAGGACCCTCCTGTAGTTCCGAGTGTACCGCTGGCACCAGTCGTAATTACGCCAACCGTCTCTCCGCTGCCGGTGAAGTTTTTTGGATACGGCACCGTTCCCAACAGCTTGTCACGCCGAGCTTTCTTCACCGATGGCGAAGACGTTTACATCGTGGGAGAAGGCGAAGTCTTGCTGAACCGGTTTCGCATTCTAAGAATTGGCAACGCCAATCTCGAATACGAAGAGGTTTCGACGGGACTTCGCGGCACCGCCATTCTCGAAGAACAGGCGGCGCCGCCAACCCCATGAACGCTGCGCGCCAACAAACGGCAGGGAGGCGCGGCGAGCGCGGCTATGCTCTCCTCCTGATCGTTTTCCTCGCCACCCTCTTGCTCCTCTCCACGATGGTCGTTACACCGAACATTCTCACCGAAGGCCGCCGTGAAAAAGAGAAAGAGATGATTTGGCGCGGAAAGCAATACACTCGCGGCATAAAACTTTACTACCGCAAGATGGGGCACTTTCCGACTTCCTTCGACGATCTCACCAAACCAAAAATTGGTTCGCTTCGCTTCATGCGCCAAGCCTACAAAGATCCCATGAACAAGGAAGACGGTTCGTGGCGCCTAATCTACGTTGGCGCAGCCGGCCAGTTGATTGGAAGCCTGAAACCTCGCCCAAATCTCCAGCTTCCGCAAGCTGGCGGGACGGGCACGGCCGCAAATGCTTTGAGCGGATCCGGAACGCAGACGCCAGCGAGTACAACTGGTCAGGGCGGTGGAACTAGCCTGCCGCTCGCAAACGGCCAGCCCGGTCCGAGTGGGACGCAGCCTGCCGGCTCGACTTCCGGCACAAATCCCCCCGCGACAACCGGAAATCCCGTAAGCGCCGACCAGGGCGATGCTCCGATTCCCACGGGCGACACGCCGACAATCATGGGCGGCAACATTATTGGAGTAGGTGGCAAGATCAACAAATCCTCCATCATCGTCTACGACAAATCGAAAAACTACCGGCTCTTCGAATTCATTTGGGATCCATCGAAAGACACCTTCGCAGTGGGGCAGCCGGGCCTGCAAACGGGAACGGGATTGGGCCAGCCTCTCGGCCAACCCGGTCAGAACCCAACGAATACACCACAGAATCCGCCGCAAAATCCTCAGCCGCCTCCCCAGAATCCGCAGCAACAATAGTTCTTATTGAGATTGAGATGTGCGCGGAGGCGTAGTCGCTGCGACTGGCCCGGTCGTAGCGGGCGTCTTTGCGGGAGCTTGCGATTTGCTTTTTTCGTAGCCGCGCTTGACGCGCTTCACGTAGGAAATCGTTTCCGCAAAGGGCGGGACGCGGCCGTAAAGCTGGACCTTTTCGGGTCCCGCGTTGTAGGCGGCGAGCGCCAGCGCCACATCATTGTTGTACTTCTGCAGCAAGTCCCGCAGGTAGCGCGTGCCCGCATCGATGTTTTCCGCCGGGTCGTCGATATTTTTTACGCCGAGTTGCGCCGCCGTTTCCGGCAGGAGCTGCATCAGTCCTCGGGCATTCTTGCGCGACACGGCTTTGGGATCAAAGTTGGACTCCACGGCGATGACGTTGGTGATCAGGTCGGAATCCACGTTGTAGCGTTTGGCCGCGGCTTCCACCAAATCGCGGTAGAGCGGCTGTGCGGCAGCCGGCGTGGCAGCGGCGGGTAAAGGTGTAAAAACGTCTTCCGGTTCGATCGCCGCAACATCCGCGGCGGCGACCTCCAGCTTGCCTCCGGTAATTTGCAGCCGGTACTTGTCGCCCACGAGTTGATAGCCGGTGACGTGCAGGCGAAGGCCGCTGCGAAGCACAATATATTCTGCGCGCAGCGACGGAGCAGCGAGCACGCCGAGTATGAGCAAGAGTGTCGCGCGTCCCATAACACCATTCGGGACACGAAAGGCGTGCTTCAGAGGCAAGGTGCAGCCTCCCGCAACGCAAATTGTTCGATGGCCAAAGCTACTCCGTTTTCGTCGTTCGTGCCGGTTTCGTGCCAGCCGTACGTTTTTAAGGCCGGCACGCTATTTCCCATCACGACGGGAATGCCTGCGAATGAGAGCATCTCCAGGTCGTTGTGATTGTCTCCAATGGCCATCACTTCTTCGCGAGCGAATCCGCGCAGAGCGGCCCATTCTGCGAGCGACGATCCCTTCGAGCACACCGGATTGATCACATCGATCATGGCGAAGTCTTTGCTCTCGTAGCTGGTCACGGCAAGCGCGAAATTTTCCGCGAAAGGCGCGCCGCGCAGCGCAGACTCGGCCTCCCGCATCGGCGCGACTTTGCCGGAGAGCATCACTTGGATGGGGTCTTCCGTCAGGCAGGTTTCCAGCGGTTTCGCGATGCCGATAAATTCCTTGTTTCGCGAATAGTAGGCGTAACGCATGGAATCGTCCGGGTCCAAGACTTCCAGCATAAGCTGGTTTTGAAGCGGCCGGTCGAAAATTACGGTCGCACCCTCCCGCCACGGCTTGGTCAGCTCCAAAACTTGGCGCGCAATGCTTTGCGGCAATAGATGCCGCAGATGCGTGCGGCCTTCTTTCGAGCGAATCAGCGCGCCATTGTTCACGATCATGGTGAAGGGAGAATCCATCTGGCGCGCCACCGGCATAGCGAAGTCATAGCGCCGACCGGTGACCAGGGCCACCTCGATGCCGCGGCGCGTCGCTTCGGCGATAGCTTGGCGGTTGGCCTCCGGAAGCTGCCAGCGGCTATCCAGGAGCGTGCCGTCGATATCGAGCGCGATGAGTCTCACAGCCATAGCCTCATTCTACCTTGGATGCGGGCGACTCTCGGCCACACTGAACCAAGTGCAAGGGTACCGCACCCCCGGGTGTTTTTGCGTAAAGAGTGCGGAATCGTTTGAAAACAAACGAGTTGAGTTCTTGGTGAGTGCAAAATGGTGCGCAAGAGTGTGAAAAGAAAGAACTTGAATGAAAAAGCGACTTCTCGTCGCCGAGGCCGCAAGGTTTTCCAAAATGGGAAGCATACCCCCACAACCCCGGCAGTTTTCGTAAGAATGGCAAACACAGGGGTTACGGCATACGGAACTTGGAAGAGCAGACGAGAGCGACGATCACGGGGAAGGATAGAATGGAAGTAAGGTTTGGCTAAGTGATTTGCAGCGAATGGTCGAAAATGAGGGTTGAACGGCCGCAGGTGGGATTAAGCTGCAGCCGGACGCGGGCGATGGAACAAAAACGAAGAAGCCGGACGCGAACCTGGTCCGGCCTCTTGCGCTTCAAGCTTTGAACTCTGTGGGACCTGGCAGCTTTCCGATTAGAATACGATTCGCAGAGCCAACTGAGCGCGCCGCGCCGTCGTACCATCCGGGCTGCTGGCTGTCGAACTACCAGTTCCGTACGAAATGATAGGGCTGAGTGTGCCGGCAGCGGAGTTCAAGGTGTACTCGTCCGTCCGGCGGCTGGTGTCGTACGGCGTGTTGAATACATTGAACGCCTCGAATTGGAGGTAACCCGTAACGCGCTCCGTAAAGGGAAGCTTTTTCACGAGGCGAGCATCCACACGGTAGACCCGATCGAGATCTAGGTTGTCAACCGGCTGGAAAGGTACGCGGCTGAATCCACCGCCAAGCCCGTTTAGCGAGCCGGCGACGAGAGCTCCTGTAAACGCGTTGCCGCTGACGATGGTCGTAGAGTTGACCGGCCTTGCCGACTGCAGGGTCGTGACCTGGCTGAGCTCCCAGTTGTTCACCAGGTAGCGGGCCCACGTACTGCTACTTTTTGTGAGCGTTGGAGTCCAGATAGAACTGACTACGAACCGGTGACGGAGGTCGCTCGCAGCAGAGCCCTTTTCAGACCGGAAGTCGCCGTTTGCGAAGCTCGTCGGCGTGGAACCAAAAAAAATGTTGTTGTCCGCGGTGCTTTGATTCAGGTCGATGGCATGGGACCAGGTGTAGGAGGCCGACGCCTGGAATCCTTTGGAGAAGCGCTTGTTGACTTGCACGGCCAACCCATCGTAGTAGCTCATGCCGGGGTTATCGATTTGAGAGATCCGACGGTATCTCGGATCCGGCCGCGGTGTGCGATACGTTGGCGTGGTGTAGGTGCCAGCCGGATTGCCCGAAGCATCCTGAATAGTATAGGTGACCGGAGGTCCCAGAGGTCCAACATTGCGATCCCAAACTCCGTAGAGGCGCACGCCACGGCTCCACAGATAGGAAACGTTGAGGCTCAGAGTAGAGGTGAGCTCGCGTTCAACGCCTAAATTGGCCTGATAGGTGTACGGATTTCGCAGATTGGGGCTTGCGAAAACAATATCCACTGTTCCGGGAGGCGGCGCAAAAGAGGTAGAGGGCAGATTATTCGGGTAGACCGGCCCAGCAGCGAGTTGGGCGGCGTTGGACCTGTTGTAGGTGATCAACTGCTGATACACGTTGTTGTTCAAAAACAAAGTGTTGATCAATCCGGTCTGATACCGCGCAAAAAAGATGCCATATCCGGCCCGCAGAAGGGTCTTACGATCATTCGTAAGAACATAGGAAAGCCCGGCGCGAGGGGCAATGTTGTCTTTGGTAGAGTGAATCACGCCTGTTTGGGGGTAGTCTGGATTTACGATGGTCGGCTGGGGAATTGCGGAATAGTCGTAGCGCAGGCCAAGACTCAGCAATAGCCGGGAGTTGAAGCGGTATTGGTCTTGCCCGTAGAACCCATACGTCACCAGGTTGGTGTCGACCGTAGGGTTACCGAAACGCTGGGAATAGGTGGTCCAGTTCTTGGCGCCCGTAGTGTTCCCACTGAAGTCCAGGGCAAACGCGTTTAGCGAGGAGTAGGAATAGGCTCCAAATTGCCTGATGAGCTGCCTCTGAAAATCCTCAGTATGTGCGATGTCAATACCGAACTTCATGGTATGCGCGCCTCTGGTCCAACTCAGGTTGTCGGCGAACGAAAAGCGCGTTTCACTCGGATTCAAGCGGGGATAGTTCTCGGCGACGCCAAGGTTACTAGTCCCGTTGACCATCAAGCTGGCCCTTCCAAGTCCGGGGAACAAGAAGTCGTCGCTGGCGGGATCAAACAAGCGGTCCTTGAACCAGCCAAACCGCGCTTCGTTGAGAAGGTTGGCTGAAATGATGCTAGTCCACTGAGCGCGCCCATAGGCATTGCGAACCGTGGAGTCGGCATTGTTCCCAATCGCATTCCCAGTGTTGAACACGATTCCCGTCGCTTGTATGCCGTGAGGGGATATCCAGCGCAGTCCGCTAAGGCTAAAACTAAGGCTATTCCTGTCAGACAGATGGTAGTCGATTTTGCCAAAACCGAGGTCCTGCGTAACGGTGCGCGAAACCGTCCCGGAATTGCGCGTGGTAAGCATATCTATCGCCACTTGGCATTGCGCCGCAGTTGCCTGGGGCGCACTTGTCCCCGGGCAAGGATTCGGAGCGCCACCATTGAGAGCGCCAGTGATTGTGAATAGATTTGGCGTGGTTACCGAGGCAATGGCAGGAAAATCCCGGCGTGTCGCTTCGTAGTTGAAGAAATAGAACAGCTTGTTCTTGACAATTCTACCGCCGAGGCTGACCCCAGCCTGATGTCGTATATCCTGGGGATTAAGCGGCACAATTTGACCTGCCACTAGAAAGTTTGCGTAACGGTCGTGAGCATTCAAAGTACGATTACGAAAGAACCAGTAGGCGGTGCCGTGCAGATCGTTTGTGCCGCTCTTGGTGACGGTGTTGATTACACCGCCCATGGCATTGCCGTATTCAGCCGAGAAGTTATTGGAAACCACCTGGAACTCTTGTACGGCTTCCTGCGAAATCTGGCTTTGAATACGAGTGCGCCCAGCGTTCTCGTTGTAGTACTGGTTGGTTGTATCGTTTCCATCCGTAAGAAAGGCATTGTGGCCCGCAATACCGCGAAAGCTGAGCAAGCCAAAGTTACCGTCCGGCACAACGGCCGGTGTCAACAATGCGAATGAGTCCACGCGGCGGCCGTTGATCGGGAGATCGAGAATCTGCTGGGAGTTGACCACTTGCGAAACGTCGGTCTTGGCGTCTTCCACGAGGGGCGCTGCCGAGACTTCCACGGTGGCAGAGACGGAGGAAACCTGGAGGGTAACGGCGAAGTCGACCACCTGGCCTACCTGGACCTGGAAATCCTTGACTTCCCAATCGGCGAATCCCTGGCCGGTAACTCTGATGCTGTAGCCTGTTGCAGGGACCAGTGCGGGGGCGGCAAACACACCGGCGTCGGTGGTCTGCATCGTGCGCCGGACACCTTTGGAATCATTGGAAACAAGTACGGTCGCGTTGGGCACTGCCGCGCCTGAGGCGTCCCGAACCGTGCCTGCAACTGCGCCCAGCCCAGCGACCGCCTGCGCAAACGCGCCAAGGGGGTATACGAGCGAGAACAAAGCGGACAGCGCCAACATCGCCACGAATGTCCCAGGCAAACAGATTCTGCTCTTCGCGAAAGCCTTCTCATTTCCCCGAAAGGCGACCCGCGGTACAAGCAGTGTTCTGGACAAGGACGCAAGGCACAACCTTACGATGGAGGTTCCCATCCCGTTCGTTTTCATTGAGGTTCTCCGTTTCCTTCATAACCGATAATTCGCACACTTAGGAGTCGAGCCGGAACCCTCCGGGGTGACGTGGGGGGCTTCCTCATTTAGAAAACAGATTGCAGTGGCGGCAAACGCCCACTCTCGACAGCAACCCAACATCCAAATTTGTGGCTATTTTCTACCACAGGAATTACCGATATTGAAGCAAAACCCTGTGGAAAACTTTGGCGGGCTCGAAGCAATAAATTCAATGCACGCCAGCACCAAGAATGATGTCCAAACACCGAACTAAATCGTTGCGTGAGACTAGAGAATGCAGATTGAAGTTGCATAAACGCTCTGATAATGGCTGGTTACAAGTGCGCCTTGCCCGCCGGACACGCGTGCGCTAGAGTCTCGGTGCCACGAACGGGGAAGAGGATGCCGAAACGCAGTAAGGCGAGACCGAAAAATGAGGGAGCGTCGCGGGAACGCGTCCGAGTGCTGATTACGGGCGGGCGGCTTCAAAAGCGCATTCAGGAGCTGGCGCAGGAAATCCGAAAGGATTTTCCCAACGAGCCGCTGCATCTGGTGAGCGTATTGAAGGGCGGAGTTTTTTTCCTGACGGATCTGGCGAGAAATATC
>Ga0066669_10000987_pt1 | contig 10330 bp, 8 predicted proteins | sample GraSoiAngelo_118_FD_133940 | JGI IMG/M metagenome (GOLD analysis project Ga0066669, IMG submission 133940) | Grasslands soil microbial communities from the Angelo Coastal Reserve, California, USA - 14_0919_02_20cm | ecosystem: Environmental > Terrestrial > Soil > Grasslands | place: USA...
CAGCGCGGTCAGGGCCGCGCCGCGCACCTGCTTGTCGCCGTCATCCGAGAGTCCCTGGAGGGTGCCGATCGCCGCGGGCGTGGCGGCGAGCCGGAGCGCCTCCACGGCGGCGAGCCGCAGGCTGGAGGGCTTGCGCCCGAAGAGCCTGCCGGCCGGCTGCGCGAATTTGATCAGCGCCTGCACCGCGTCGGGGCTGCCGATGCGCCCCAGCGCGAGGATCAGCTCCCGCTCGACCTCTTCGTCTTCTTCTTCTTCCAGCGCGACGACCAGCGGCATCGCCAGCGCGCTCGCCTTGCGCCCTCCCACCCCCAACGCCGCCTGCATCCGCACCTCGCGCGACTCGTCCTTGAGGGCGCGGCGCAGCGGCTCCGCGGCCCCCCGGGAGCCCACCTTGGCGAGCGCCAGTGCCACCGACTTGCGCACGCGCTCGTCTTCGTGCTCGAGCTGCTTCGCGAGCTGCGGCACGGCGTCCTCGAGCCCCAGCTCGCCCACCAGCTCGGCCACGTTGCGCACCACGTACCACTGGTGGTGGTCGAGCAGGTGGATGACCTGCTCCAGGCCTTCCGTCATGTTGGTGAGCGCGGCGAACACACCGGAGCGCTCTTCCAGCGACGGCGACGCCACCAGCTGATCGAGCAGCACCTCCACGCCGTCGGCCCCGGCGCGCTGCAGCACCGCGATGGCATCCGCCTGGAAGCCGGACATCAGCACGAGATGCGAGACGCCCTCGAGCAGACTCCGGGTGAACATCCGCTTCAGCGCGATGCCGTACTGACGCCGGCTGCCTTCCGGCACCGCCTGCTCGCAGCGCAGCACGCCCCCCATGAGCTTCAACGCCTGCTCGAGCTTGTTGGCGCGCAGGGCTGTGTCGATGTGCCGCGCGAGCCGCGCCAGCACCTCTCCGGCGTTCACCACCTGCGGGGTGCGTTGCAGCTCGGCCACCAGAGCGTCGGCGCTCTGGTTTGAGATCAGCAGAGGCGTCATGTCGGGCCCAGGTTCCCGCTCGGCCTTCTGCGCCGCCGCAGCATCCGCCGGCGCGGGCGCCTCGTGGGAAACGTCGGGCATCTCGACGAGCGAGGCGCTGGGGAGGTCGTTCATCGACTCGCCGCGCAGGATGCCGTCCACGCCCAAGTCGAGCACCGGGGGTGCTTCGGGGAGCGGGGCGCCGGAATCGAATAGCCGCGCCATCGCGACCGTGATCCGCTCGGCGCCGCTGGCGCGCAGCCGGGTCGGGAGGTCGGCCTCGCCCGGTTCGCCCGCCAGGACCTTGAGCAACTCGAACAGCTGATCGGGGGGAGGGTTCGCGGGGATCGTGAGCTCGCCCACGCTGTGGCGCTCGAGCTGCCGCCGCAGCGGGTCGAACGCGGCGCCATCCACGGCGGTGCCGTTGACGGTGACGGTGCCGCCGTCCCTTTTCACCGTGACCGCGTTCTGCTTCAAGAGCACGAGCAGGGCGCGGAACTGCGCCTTCTGCCCCGTCTTGTCCTTGGGATCGCGGAACAGCTCGACAGTGCGGGCGAAGTGCGTCGCAAAAGCGTGGGGACCCAGCATCGGCGTGGCGGCAATCTAGCCGCCCCGGCCCACGCCCGGCAACGCGCCGGCCGCTTTCACAACCGCACCCGTGGGCGTTATATACGCCTCATGTCGACGGCGACGGCCGCGAATAAAATCGTCCGCGTTCTGCGTGCGGCGCACCTGCGCGACGCCGGCCGGGCCGAGCTGCTGCGGCTCGCCTGCGAGCGGCTGCGCGCGCTGGGCGCCCCCTACACCTCCGTCTACGCCTACATGCTGCACGACGACGAGCTGGTGCTCGAGGCGCACGCGGGGCGCGACACCGAGCACACCCGCATCGCCGTCGGCACGGGGGTGTGCGGCACCGCCGTGGCGACCGGCACCGACCAGAACGTCGCGGACGTGCGCGCCATCGGGAACTATCTCGCCTGCAACCTCGAGACCAAGGCGGAGCTGGTGGTGCTGATCCGCCGCGGCGAGACGATCCTCGGCCAGCTGGACATCGATTCCGACGTCCCCGCGGGATTCGGGGAGCAGGAACATGCGGCGGTGAAGGAAATCGCCGACGCGCTCGCCGTGTTGCTGTAGCGCCCGTCGCTTCCGGTGTTCCAGGTCAACGGCGTCTCTCTGTTCGAGCGGCGGGTCGGGACCGGGCCCCTCATTGTTGTGCTCCACGGCGGGCCCGGCGCACACCACGACTACCTGCTGCCGCAGTACGACCTGCTCGCGCGCGGGCGCGCGCTGCTCTATTACGACCAGCGCGGCGGCGGACGGTCGCCGGTCCCGCGCGACACGCCGGTCGGCTGGCGCGAACACGTCCAGGACCTCGACGCGATCCGCGGCGCGCTCGGCCTCGACCGTCTGACGCTGTGCGGCTACTCCTGGGGTGGCCTCCTCGCTCTCCTTTATTACCTCGAGCACCCCGAGCGCGTCGCCCGGCTCGCGCTGGTGTCGCCCGCCAGCCCCACGGAGTCGTACCGGCGCGCGTTCGAGGCGGAGTTCGCGCGCCGCATGGCGGCCCCCGAGGTGCAGGCCGAGCGCGAGGCGCTGCGCGCCAGCGGCCTGCGCGAGCGCGACCCGGAGGTGTACCGCAAGCGGGCGTTCGAGCTGTCAGTCGCGGGATATTTCCGCGACTTCCGCGACGCCACGCGCCTGACGCCGTTCCGCGTCACCGCCCGCACCCAGGATCTCGTGTGGCAGAGCCTTGGGGAATACGATATCCGGCCAAGGCTACGAGAGACCGTTTCCCGCTCCCCGCTCCCCGCTCCCCGGATCGTTCACGGGTCGTTCGATCCGATCCCCATCGCGGGCTCGCGCGAGGTCGCCGCGATTCTCGGCACGGAGCTGGTCGAGCTTCCCGTCGGGCACTGCCCGCACGTCGAGGCGACCGAGGAGTTCGTGGCGGCGCTGGACGGGTTTCTGCCGCGCGCCTAACGTTCCGCGTTCATGGATAAGCCAGCTGTCCGCGCCGTCCTCGAGCAAATCGCCGCCTCGCTCGCCCTGAAGGGCGACAACCCGTTCCGCATCCGCGCGTTCGAGAACGCCGCCAGCGCCATCGCGACCTATCCGGGCGATCTCGCCGAGGCGCTGCAGAGCGGCGCGCTCGCGGAGCTCGACGGCGTGGGCAAGGCGACGCTGGAGATCGTTCGCGAGCTGCTGCGCCGCGGGCGCTCGACCGTGCTCGACGAGCTGCGCAACGAAGTTCCGTCGGGCCTGGTGGAGATGCTCAAGATCCCCGGGCTCGGCGTCCAGAAGGTGCGGCAGATCCACGAGCAGCTGCACATCACGACACTCGCCGAGCTGGAGGTGGCCGCGCGGGACGGCCGGCTCGCCGAGATGCCGCGCTTCGGCACCAAGACGTCGGCGAACGTTCTCAAAGGCATCGCGTTCCTCAAGCGGTCCACCGAATTCCGGCTGTTCCACCACGCCCGCGCCGAGGCGGTCGGGGTGCAGCAGGCGCTGGCCGCGCTCCCCGGCGTGCGGCGTGTCGAGATCGCGGGCGGCCTGCGGCGGCGGCGTGAGATCATCCGCGATCTCGATTTCGTCGTCGAGTATGTCGGTGACGAATCGCGCGACGAGTTGGTGGGCCGGCTCGGCGAGGCTTCACGTGTCGACGTCGTGCTCGCGACGCCCGGGGACTTCGGCCTCACCTGGGTGCGCGCGACCGGCGCCGCGGCGCACTGGGAGGAGCTGCTCGCGCGCAAACTCGATGCGACCGCCCCCTTCGCCGACGAGGAAAGCGTCTATGAATCCATCGGACTCTCGTGGATCCCGCCCGAGCTGCGCGAGGGCGACGGAGAATGTGAGGCGGCCGCGCAGGGCACGCTGCCGCGCCTCATTGAGGCCCGGGACGTGAAGGGGTTCGCGCACTGCCACTCGAACTATTCCGACGGCACGGTGACGATCGCCGAGTGGGCCGAGGCCGCCAAAACCGCGGGTTATGAGTGGATCGGCCTCAGCGACCACAGCCAGTCGGCGCCGTTCGCCATGGGCCTGCGACCGGACGCCATCGGGCGCCAGCACGCGGAGATCGACCGGGTGAACGCGGACGTCCCCGGCATCCGCGTGCTCAAAGGCGTCGAGTCGGACATCCTCGCCGACGGCCGGCTCGACTACGACCCGGCGACGCTCGACCGCTTCGACTTCGTCATCGGCTCGATTCACTCCCGCTTCGGTCTCGATCAGGCGGAGATGACCCAGCGCGTCCTCACCGCGATGGACGACCCGCACCTCGCCATCCTCGGCCATCCCACGGGGCGGCTGCTGTTGTCGCGCGAGTCCTACCCGCTCGACTTCGAAGCGGTATTTCGCAGGGCAGCCGAGCGCGGCATCGCGATCGAGGTGAACGCCGACCCGCACCGGCTCGATCTCGACTGGCGGCTGGTGCGCCGGGCGCGCGCCCTGGGCGTGCGCTTCTCCATCGGCCCCGACGCGCACTCGGTGGCCGGGATGGCGAACATGGAGATCGGGCTGGGGATCGCGCGCAAGGGTTGGCTGGAAGCGGGCAACGTGTGGAACACGCTCAGCGCGGATGACTTTCTTGCCGCCGCGCGGCGCGGGCGCCCATGAAGAAGAAGGAAAGCCCGGAGGCGCTGAAGGCGCGGGCGCACAAGATCGTCGGGCGGCTGGAGCGCGCCTATCCCAACGCGACGTGCGCGCTCGACCACCACAGCGCGCTGGAGCTGCTGGTCGCGACGATCCTCTCGGCACAGTGCACCGACGTGCGCGTCAACAAGGTGACGCCGGTGCTGTTCGCCAAGTACCGCACCGCCGGCGATTACGCATCGGCCGATCCCAGGGTCTTCGAGCGCGAGATCCAGAGCACCGGATTCTTCCGGAACAAGACGAAATCGATCCTCGGGATGGCGCAGGCGCTGGTCGAGCGTCACGGCGGCAACGTCCCCGACACGATGGAGGAATTGGTCGAGCTGCCGGGCGTGGGCCGCAAGACCGCCAACGTGATCCTCGGCACGTGGTTCGGGAAGAACGAGGGCGTCGTTGTCGACACACACGTGCACCGCATCACCCGCCTGCTCAAGCTCACGCGCCAGGACGATGCCGTGAAGATCGAGCGCGACCTCATGGCGCTTGTGCCGCGCCCCAAGTGGAGCGTGTTTTCTCACATGGTGATCCTGCACGGGCGCACGGTGTGCATCGCGCGGCGCCCCCGCTGCGAGCTGTGCGTGCTCAGCGATCTGTGCCCCAGCTCGCGCGTATGAACCAGCTCGCCGCGGAGCCCTCCGCCTACCTGCGCTCCGCCGCGCACCAGCCGGTGCACTGGCGCCCCTGGGGCGACGCGGCGTTCGCCGCGGCGCGCGCCGACGACAAGCCGATTCTCCTCGACATCGGCGCCGTGTGGTGCCACTGGTGCCACGTGATGGACGGCGAGTCGTACGAGGACCCGGCGATCGCCGAGATTCTGAACCACCAGTTCGTGTGCGTGAAGGTCGATCGCGACGAGCGCCCCGACGTGGACGCCCGTTACCAGCGCGCCGTCCAGGCGCTCAGCGGCCAGGGGGGCTGGCCGCTCACCGCGTTCCTGACGCCCGACGGAGAGGTCTTCTTCGGCGGCACGTATTTCCCGCCCGACGACAACCGCTTCGGGCGGCCGGGATTCGCGTCGGTGCTCAAGCAGATCGCCGACGTGTACCGCGGCGACCGCGACAAGGTCGCCAAGAACGCCGCGGCGATCCGCGAGCACGTGAGCGCCTCGCTCAACGAGGCGCGCGCCGGGGAGGTGTCGCCGCGGCTCGTCGAACAGGCCGCCGATCAGATGGCGCGGCTCTTCGACATCCGTTACGGCGGCTTCGGCACCGCCCCCAAGTTCCCCCACCCCGGCGCGTGCGAGTTCCTGCTGGCCCGCTGGTGGGACACGCGCCTCGACTGGCAACGCGAGGTGGTCGAGAAGACGCTCGCGGGAATGGCACGCGGCGGGATCCGCGATCACGTGGGCGGCGGCTTTCACCGCTACGCCGTGGACGAGCGCTGGATCGTCCCACACTTCGAGAAGATGGCGTACGACAACTCGGAGCTGCTGCGCGCGTATCTGGCGGCCTACCAGGCGTGGGGCGGCGATGGGGATCGCGAGGTCGCGACGGGGGTCGTGGACTGGGTGCTCGAGGTCCTCGCCGACACGAAGCACGCCGCGTTCTTCACGTCGCAGGACGCCGACGTCGCCTTCGGCGACGACGGCGACTACTGGACGTGGACGCCGGATGAGGCGCGCGCGGCGCTGGACCCCGCCGAGTTCGCGGTGGTGCGCAGCGTCTTCGACCTCGAGGACGCCGGCGAGATGGACCACAACCCGCACAAGAACGTCCTGTGGCGGCGCCGCGAGCCCGATGGCGACGGCGACCGCGCGCGCCTCAGCGCGGCCCTCCCCAAGTTGAAGGCCGCGCGGGATCGCCGCCCCAAACCGGCCGTGGACGCCACGGCCTACGTCGGCTGGAACGCGATGATGGCCGCCGCGTTCCTCCGCGCCGGCGCGGTGCTCGACCGCCCCGAGTGCAACACCCTCGCCCTCGCCGTCCTCGAGCGGATCTGGAATGAGGCGTGGCGCGAGGGGCGCGGCATGAGCCACACCCTGGGCCGCGACGAGCCGCACGGCATGCTCGACGACAACGTGCAGAGCGCGGCGGCGTTCCTCGACGCCTACGAGGCCACGGGCGACGCGCGCTGGCTGGACCGGACCGCGGCGGTGATGGCGTGGTGCGCGGCCGCGCACTGGGACGACGCGGCCGCTGGCTACTTCGACCTCGCCCGGGACCGCGCCGGCGCCGCCTACCTCGGCACCCGGGCGAAGCCGGTGCAGGATGCTCCCACCCCCTCGCCCAACGGCGTGGCGGCGCTCGTGCTCGCGCGGCTCTGGGCGCTCACTGATAAGAAGGAATGGCGGGCGCAGCTCGACCGGCAGCTCGCCGCGTTCGCCGGCACCGCCGCCGAGCTGGCGCTGCACGGGGCGACGCTGCTGCGCGCCGTGGACTGGGCGGTGCATCCCGTCACCCGCATCGAGGTGCACGGACCCGCCGGCCCGGGACCGGCGTGCGAGATGCACCTGCTCGCACTGCAGGCGTACCGGCCACGGAAAGTGGTGGTGCGGCGCATCGCGGACCGGCCGGCGGCGACCGTATGCGTCGGGACGACGTGCTCGCTCCCGGTCGCGACCCGCGACGCCCTCGCGGAGCTGCTGCGGTGAAGCACCGCGTCCTCGGCCGCACGCAGGTCTCCGTCGGCGAGATCGGGTTCGGCGCCTGGGCGATCGGCGGCAACCACGTGGGCAACTCCTACGGCCCCACCGATGACGTCGAATCGCGGCGCGCGGTGCGGCGGGCGTTCGAGCTGGGGTGCACGTTCTTCGACACCGCCGACGTCTACGGCCACGGCAAGAGCGAAACGCTGCTCGGCGCCGAGCTGCACGACGTCCGCGACCGGGTGGTCCTGGCGACGAAGGTCGGGGGGAACTTCTACAACCGCGACGTCCACCCGCTGCTGATGGAGCGCATCGCCCAGATGGCGGACCAGCCGTTCGACCAGATTCCACCGGACGCGACGCTCCCCGTCACGCACGACTCGAACTTCTCGCCCGGCTACGTGCGCTTCGCCGTGGAGCAGAGCCTGAAGCGGCTCGGCACCGATTACATTGACCTGTTGCAGCTCCACAACCCGGCCCTGTCGCTGATCTCCTCGATGGACACCTACGCGGTGCTCGAGGAATTAAAGAAGGAAGGCAAGATCCGCTGGTACGGCGTGAGCGTGCACCCGCCCGAGGAGGGGCTGGCCGCCGTGAGCGCCACCATGCCCGACACGGTGCAGATCGCCTACAACGTGGCGCGGCGCGAGGCCGAAGACGAGTTTTTCCCGGCGGCGCGCGCGGCGGGGATCGGCGTGATCGCGCGCGAGCCGCTCGCCAACGGATTCCTGGCCGGCAAGTACGCGTGGGACAGCGCCTGGGAGAAAGGCGACATCCGCGCGCGCATGCCGCGGCCCTACGTCAAGCAGATGGCAGCGCTGGGGCAGCGCGTGCGCGAGCTCGCGGGGAAGGCGGGGACGAGTCCGGCGCAGCTGGCGCTGCGCTTCGTGCTGGACCAATCGGCCGTCTCGGTCGTGATCGTGGGAATGAAAACCGTTCAGCAGGTGGATGAGAACCTCGGCTGGGAGGCGTGATGCCCAACAAGACGGCGGCGTTCCACACCGCGCGCGGGACCATCGAAGTGGAGCTGGTCGCCGACGAGGCACCGAATTCGGTGGCCAACTTCGAGCAGGTCGCCAACGCGGCGATCTACGCCGGCACCACGTTCCACCGCGTGATCGCGAACTTCATGGTTCAAGGCGGCGATCCCATTTCCAAGACCGGCCAGGGCCGCGTCGGCACCGGTGGGCCCGGCTACACGATCAAATGCGAGACGCACCGCAACACCCACAAGCACGTCGCGGGAACGCTGTCGATGGCGCACGCCGGCAAGGACACGGGGGGAAGCCAGTTCTTCATCTGTCACACTCCCCAGCCGCACCTCGATGGCGTCCACACCGTGTTCGGACAAGTCACCAAAGGGATGGACGTCGTTTCCGCGATCAAGCAGAATGACAAGGTGAACTCGGTCCGGGTGAAGAAATAGGATAGACGTCAGACGTCCATGCATTTGGACTTCGCCGTCGTCGCCGACTATGCCCTCGTCGACCAGGCCGGGAAGATCTCCGTCCTGGGCATGTTTCAGCACATCTGGGTGCAGCAGTTCCCCGCCACGCACCCGCGCCTGCACCTGGTGCTCCGCCTCCGTGGTAAGCGCACGGAGATCGGCGAGCACCAGGTGCAGATCCGCCTGCTCGACGAGCAGGACACCGAGATCCTCGGCGGCAACGGCCAGGTGACGTTCGCCGAGCCGCCCGCCGGAATCACCGACATCGAGGCGGCGGCGGTGCTCGTCTTCGACGTCCCCTTCCCACATCCCGGACCGTACCGCTTCGAGATCACCGTCGATAGCGAGCGGCAGGCCACGGTGCCGCTCACCGTGTCGCTGCTCCCGCAGCAACGGTGATCGCCCCGTCCCGGCGCCCGCTCGCCTGGCTCGTCGTCGCCGCCGCCATCGCGCTCGGCTGGGGGCTCGGCGGCCACCGGCTGCTCGACCCCGACGAAGGGCGCAACGCGGAAGTCGCCCGCGAGATGGCGCAGAGCAACGATTACCTGCTGCCCCATCTCGACGGCCTCCCCTACCTCGACAAGCCGGTCGTTTACTTCGCGGCGGCCGCGGCGGCGATGGAAGTGTTGGGACCCGGCGAAACCGCCGCGCGGCTCCCCGCCTTTCTCGCCACGCTGGCGACGCTGGGGCTCCTGGTGTGGTTCGCGCGGAAGCACTGGGGCGCCGATGCCGGGTGGATCGCGGCGCTCGCCCTCGCGACAATGCCGATGCCGCTCGCCTACGCGCGCGCCGCGATCTTCGACAGCACCCTGTCGCTGTGCACTACCGCCGCCATCCTCTGCTTCTCCGAGGAGCGACCGGTGCTCGCCTGGGCGGCGATGGGCGCCGGCGCGCTCACCAAGGGACCCGTCGCCCTGCTCATTCCGCTGGCGGCGGTCGTGCCCTGGGCCCTGCTCACCGGCGGATCGCTGCGCCGTATCTTCGATTGGCGCGGGATTGCCGCCTTCGCCGTGGTCGCGCTGCCGTGGTTCCTCGCCGTCACGACCCGGGTGCCGGTGTTTCCGCAGTATGTCTTCGTGCGCGAGACGTGGCAGCGGGTGATGACGCCGAGTTTTCATCGCGGCGGTCCGTGGTGGTACTTCCTCCCGATCCTTCCCGTCGCGGCGTTCCCGTGGATCGTCCCCGCCCTCGCCGGCCTGCGCCACTGGCGCTGGGGTTGGCTGGCGCGTCGCGAGAATCCGGGCGCCCGCGAAGCGCTGTTCCTGGCGTGCTGGGTGCTCGGACCGCTCGCGTTTTTCTCGTTCAATCACTCCAAGCTGCCGCAGTACGTGCTGCCGCTGATGCCGGCCGTGGCGCTGGCGGCCGCGCGCGCCTTTGCGCGCGAGGGCGTGGGCTTCGCCTGGCGCGGCTTCGTCGCCAGCGCCGCGGTGCTCGGACTGGCGCTGGTGTCGCTCACCCGCTGGATGCCCGCGCCGATTTCCCTCACGCCCGCCGAGCGCGCGGCGATCCCGCCGGCGGCGTTGCTGCTCGGCATCGCCCTGCTGGTGGCCGCCGCCCTCGTGGCGTTCGCGGCACGCCGTGGGAAGACGGCGCTGGTCGCGGCGGCGTACGGGCTGGGCGTCGCCGTCATTCCGTTCGCGGGGGCGCGGCTGCTCGACGCCGTCGGCGAGGACCGGTCGGCG
>Ga0066669_10000990_pt1 | contig 10316 bp, 18 predicted proteins | sample GraSoiAngelo_118_FD_133940 | JGI IMG/M metagenome (GOLD analysis project Ga0066669, IMG submission 133940) | Grasslands soil microbial communities from the Angelo Coastal Reserve, California, USA - 14_0919_02_20cm | ecosystem: Environmental > Terrestrial > Soil > Grasslands | place: USA...
GGGCAATTTCGTGGCGCCAACGCTCTTTTCGACAAAGCGCCAAATGCCGCGTTGGAAGATGCGCAACCAAATTTGCTCGACGGCAGCGTGATCAGCGTGAAAGAGGAATGGTCGTTTGTTGTCGCGAATCTGGGCGAGAAGCACGGCGTCAAGATCGGTATGCCGTTGCGAGTGATGCGGGGCGAACAAAAGATCGCGACTGTGCGGGTGGTCGATGTGCGCCAGCAAATTTGCGGCGCAATCATTGAAGAAATGGGTTCTGAAAAAGAGAAGATAAAAGTGGGCGACCGCCTCCAGGTGGATGCCCGCTCGAGTGTGAGTTTAAAATAATGGAGGTTAGATCGACATATAAGTATGCGCGGATTTCGCCGTTCAAGGTGCGCGAAGTCACGCGTGAGATTCAGGGCCTGCCGGTTTCGGCTGCGCTCGACGTTTTGGCTTTCACCCCAAAGAAAGCGGCGTTCCTGATCAATAAGACGCTCAAGAGCGCGATTGCGAACGCGGAGAACAACGCCAACCTCAAGGCGGACGGTCTGGTCGTGAAAGAAGCGGTGGTTGGCGAGGGGCCCACCATTAAACGATTCATGGCGCGGGCCCGTGGCAGTGCCAGTCGTATTTTAAAACGGACGAGTCACATCCGCATTGTTTTGAGCGACGAGATTGCGATCGAGACGCGCGAGACGCGCAAAGCGAAGCGAGATCAGGAAAAGAAGGCGGCCGGCAAGGAAGAAGTCGCGAAAGGATCGACCGCCGGGAAAAAACCAAAGGCGAGAAAGAAACCGGCAAAGAAAACGAAGAAGTAATTTTTATGGGACAAAAAGTTAACCCAATTGGATTTAGACTGGGTGTGAACCGCGACTGGCGGTCGCGCTGGTATGCCTCGCCGCAGGAGCTGCCGGACTTCCTGCACAGCGATCTCAAGATCCGCGCTTATGTGAAGAAAAAGCTGCAGTTTGCCGCCGTCGCCAAGATCGTGATCGAGCGCGCTTGGAACTCGATTCGTGTGACTATTCACACGGCGCGGCCCGGGATCGTGATTGGCCGCAAAGGCGCCGAGATCGAAAAGATGACGGAAGAAATTTCCAAGATGGCGCAGGGCAAACAAATCAAGATCGACATCCAGGAGATCAAGACGCCGGAATTGGATGCGCAACTGGTGGCGGAAAACGTCTCGCTTCAAATCGAGCGTCGTATCGCGTACCGGCGCGCCATGAAAAAAGCGGTCCAGACCGCTATGGATTTCGGCGCGCAGGGAATCCGGTTGCGTTGCTCCGGACGGTTAAACGGCGCGGAAATTTCGCGCTCGGAATGGTATCGCGAAGGCAAAGTGCCGCTGCACACATTGCGGACCGGCATCGACTACGGTTTCGCCGAGGCAAACACGGTTTACGGCAAGATCGGCGTCAAATGCTGGATCTGTAAGAAAGAGGAAGCGCCAGCCGAAGCGCCAACGCCATCAGCGCCACCACCACTACCACCACCGCCACCCGAGCCGCAGCCTTCTGAAGCTTAAGGAGAAGACTTATGCCGTTGATGCCGAAACGCGTGAAGTATCGCAAGTCCCAGCGGGGAAGCCGCAAGGGGACTGCCTCGCGCAACCTTCGAATCGATTTTGGCGAGTTTGGTTTGCAAACGCTCGAGCGCGCCTGGCTCACGAACACACAAATCGAAGCCGCGCGCGTCGCGTTGACTCGTAACATGAAACGCAAAGGCAAACTTTGGATCCGTATTTTCCCGGACAAATCAGTGACGGCGCGCCCGCCTGAAACGCGTATGGGCAAAGGAAAAGGCCAACCCGAGTATTGGGTCGCTACGGTACGGCCGGGCAACATTCTGTTTGAGCTCGACGGTGTGCCGGAGTCGGTCGCGCGCGAATCACTGCGCCTCGCCGCCGACAAGTTGCCGGTGCGAACGAAATTCATCAGCCGCCATCACGTCGCCACAGCATGAAAATAAAGGAAATCATCGAGATGAGCACGGACGAGTTGCTGACCAAGCGGCGCGACTTGCGCCAGGAAAGTTTGCATCTGCGGTTGCAACAGCAGAGTGGCCAGCTCGAGCAACCGAGCCGGTTGCGTTTACTCCGGCGCGACGTGGCGCGGATCGAGACCGTGCTGACGCGACGGGCGAGCGAACCTGCCGCGGCCGCAGCCGAACCGACACCGAAGAAAAAGAAATAATTATGGCGGAGCAACCCCAACAATCACATCAGGCACCAGCGCAGCACCCGCCGCCGCTGCCGGCGCGGTTCACTCGGGCGCACCGCAAGACGCGTGTGGGCGAAGTAATTTCCGATCGAATGAACAAGACGATTGTCGTGCAGACGGTCACGCGCGTGCCGCACCCGCGCTTCGGCAAGATCGTCAAGCAAATGAAAAAGTTTTACGCGCACGACGAGGAGAACAAAGCCAAGACCGGCGATACGGTGCGTATCATGGAGACGCGACCGCTGAGCAAGTTGAAGCGGTGGCGCTTGGTGGAGGTTCTGCAGAAGTAGAGAGAAGAGGAAGATTTAATGGTGCAGCTTCGATCCAGGCTTGATGTGGCGGACAACACCGGCGCGCGCATGGCGACGATGATCGGTGTTATCGGCAAATCCACGCTCTACGCCGGGATCGGCGACATCATCACCGCCAACGTGAAGGAAGCGAGCGCTACCGGCACGGTGAAGAAGGGTGAAGTCGTTCGAGCGGTATTGGTGCGGACGCGCCAGCCAATTCGGCGCGATGACGGATCGCTTCTCCGCTTCGACAACAACGCGATCGTGATCATCGACAAAGATTTGAATCCGCGGGGAACGCGCATTTTCGGGCCGGTCGCCCGCGAGTTGCGCGAGAAAAATTTCATGAAAATCGTTTCGCTCGCTCCGGAAGTCTTATGAATCGGATCAAGTTTCACGTTAAAAAAGGCGATCAGGTCGAGGTCATCTCGGGTAACTCCCGAGGGTCCTCCGGCCGGATCTTGCAGGTGATTCCGCGCAAACAACAAGTGCTGATCGAAGGTGTTCGGATCATCAAAAAGCATCTGCGCAAATCGCAGGACAATCCGAGCGGCAAGATCGCCGAGCGCGAAGGACCGATCCACATTTCGAACGTGCGGCTGCTCGAGCGCGGTGAAAAACCGGCCGCCGAAAAAAAGAAGAAAGAACCAGCGAAAGCGAACGCCTGAAATGGAGAACGAATTCTATCGAGATTACAAAGACCGCGTGATGCCGGCGATGCGGCAGCGGCACGGTTATAAAAACGTGCACCAAATCCCGCGAGTGGAGAAAGTCGTGATTAATACCTCGGTGGGATCGCAAAGCGACGTGAAGACGGCGCTGGAGGAAGCGAAGGCCGAACTGGCGTTGATTACCGGCCAGCGCCCGATTGAGACGCGGGCGAAGAAAAGCATTTCCAATTTCAAGCTGCGCAAGGACCAGCCCATCGGCGCCAAGGTGACGCTGCGCGGCGAGCGAATGTATGAATTTCTTGAGCGCTTGATCAAAGCCGCCCTACCCCGCATCCGCGATTTTCGCGGAGTATCGCCGCGCTGTTTCGATCGGCATGGCAACTACACGCTCGGCGTCGCCGATCAGACGATTTTCCCGGAGGTCGAGCTCGATAAAATCAAGCGCAACATCGGTTTTGATGTTACTATCGTGACAACCGCGCGGACCGACGAGGAAGCCAAATCGCTCTTGAGCGAAATGGGCATGCCGTTTAGCGACCGGGCCCGCAAGCCCGCCGCGCAGACCGCCTGATTAATATGAGTGCTGTGACTGATCCGATTGCCGATCTTTTGGCTCGTGTGCGCAATGGCGCGCGCGCGCAAAAGATCGACATCTTGGTGCCGTACTCGAAGATCAAGGCGGAGATCGTGCGGATCTTGAAGGACGAAGGGTACATTTCCGATTACGCGATCGATACAGGTGCCGCGCATCCGCGGATCAAGATTACAAACAAACTGGCCGATAAATCGAGCGCGATCACCGGACTGCGGCGGGTGAGCCGACCGGGCCTGCGCCGATACGTCGGGGCCGATGAAATCCCGCGTGTGCTTGGCGGCATGGGTGTGGCGATCCTTTCCACTTCGCGCGGTGTGTTATCAGGACGCGAAGCGAAGAAGCAAAAAGTCGGAGGCGAACTGCTCGCCTACGTCTGGTAAAATTTTATGTCACGAGTCGGAAACAAAGCGGTTGAGATTCCCGACAAGGTCAAGGTCAACATCGATAATGATGGCGCTCTGGCCGTCGAAGGGCCGAAGGGCAAACTCAATTGGAAACTGCCGCGCGCAATTTCAGCGAAGATCGACAATAACCGGGTAACTCTGGCGCGCTCGGCCGAGAGTCGGAGCGTGAAAGCGTTGCACGGTCTCTCGCGCAGCCTGGTTCACAACATGATTCAGGGGGTGAGTGAAGGATTCAGCAAGAGCCTTGAGATCGAAGGAGTGGGTTTCAAAGCGGTTGTGCAAGGCTCGAACCTCAATCTCAGCCTCGGTTTTTCGCACCCGATTCTCTTCCCGATCCCGAACGACATCAAAATCACGGTGGCCGATCAAACCAAGATCACGATTCAAGGCGCGGATAAAAAACTCGTCGGACAGGTGGCCGCCAACATTCGACGCTACTACCCGCCGGAGCCCTACAAAGGCAAAGGCATTCGTTATGCGGGTGAGCAAATTCGGCGCAAGGAGGGCAAGACCGTCCAGTAGTTTTATGGCGACGTTTAATCGAAAGTCGGCACGCGTGCGCTTGCATCGGCGGATCCGGAAAAAAATTTCGGGCACAGCCGCGCGCCCGCGATTGTCGATCTTCTTCTCCGGCAAGCATGTTTACGCGCAGGTCATCGACGACGACGCGTCGAAGACGCTGGTCGCTGCTTCGACGAAAGAGAAAGACATGCTTGGCAAAAACAAAGCCGCCGCTAACCGCGCGACCGCCGAAGTGGTTGGCAAAGCGATTGCCGAACGCGCGCTCGGCAAGAAAATCGACAAGGTTGTATTCGATCGCGGCGGATTTCAATATCAGGGCAAAGTGAAAGCGCTGGCCGACGCCGCTCGCGAAGTCGGATTGAAATTTTAGACCATGGCACAATTTACTCCAGGCAGACGCCCCGATTCACGGAACCCCGACAGAACGCCCGCGGCGAAAGGCGACACGACCGAGAAGGTCGTCTTTATCAACCGCTGCGCGAAAGTCGTGAAGGGCGGCCGGCGATTCAGCTTCAGCGCGTTGATCGTTGCCGGCGACCACGACGGCAAGGTCGGTTACGGTTTTGGCAAGGCGAACGAAGTCTCGGAAGCGATCCGCAAAGCGTCTGAGGCCGCGCGCAAATCGATGGTCAAAGTTTCTTTGCACGAAAATACCATTCCGCACGAAACGATCGGCGAGTACGGCGGTGGCCGCGTTCTGCTGCGGCCAGCTTCGCCCGGCACCGGCGTCATCGCAGGTGGTGGTGTGCGCGCGGTCGTGGAAGCGGCGGGGATTCGCGACGTGCTCGCGAAATCGCTTGGCTCGAGCAATCACGCCAACGTGGTCAAAGCGACGATGGCCGCCCTGCAAGCGCTGCGGCGGCGCGACGAAATTTTGCAGGTTCGAGGGATCAAAGCCGGTGACGGAAAGATCCAGCAGCAATGATGCGTCTCCACAATTTGCAGCCACGTCCCGGCGCGCGGCATCGAACCAAGCGCCTCGGTTGCGGCGAAAGCTCCGGCCACGGGAAAACCAGCGGCAAAGGTCACAAGGGACAAAAAGCGCGCTCCGGCGGAAGCATCCGGCTCGGATTCGAAGGCGGGCAGATGCCGCTGATTCGCCGTTTGCCGAAGCGCGGTTTCAACAACGCCGCTTTTCATAAACGCTATGCGATCGTGAACTTGAATGATCTCGGTCAGTTCAAATCCGGTACGACCGTGAACGAGCAGTTGCTGCGTGAAATGAAACTCGTGCGCGGAAATTTCGATGGCATAAAAATTCTCGGCGACGGCGAATTGAAACATGAACTGAAAATTGAAGCCGATAAAGTGAGCGCCGGTGCTCGCGAAAAGATCGAGAAGGCCGGCGGCGCGGTCACACTGCGGGAAGCGCGAAGACCGGTCGAAGCGTCGACAGGCAAGGATGTCGATCTTGTATCTACGGAGGCAGGCGCTGATGCTTCGCAGCCGAAACAGGTACCGGCCGCGAAGAAGAGATCGACCACCAAAACGCCGGCCAAGCCAAAGAAAACGTCACGGAAGAGCTAGCGCTCGAGGTGAGTTGTTCCAGATTTAGCGAATGGTTTCGGCGTTTCTAAACACGGTCAAAATACCGGAGTTGCGGCGGCGGATCTTGTTCACGCTGGCGGTGATCGTGATCGTGCGCCTGGGCGCGGCCATCACCACGCCGGGCGTGAATCAAGCCGTTATCCAGGAATGGTTCCGGACTGCGCTCACGGAAAAAACCGGGGGACAGATTGCCGCGCTGTTCAATCTGTTCAGCGGCGGCGCGCTGGAGAATTGCGCCGTCTTTTCGCTTGGGATCATGCCCTACATCAGCGCCTCGATCATGATGCAGCTGCTCACGGCGGTGATTCCGCGGTTGAGCCGGCTCGCGCGCGAAGACGGCGGGCGCCAGAAAATCATGCAGTTGACCCGCTACGCCACACTTGGGTTGTGCATTTTTCAGGGCTACATGCTGGCGGTCTCATTTCAACATCCCGAATCGTACCACATCACCTTGCCCGGAATCACCGACACGATCCGAAACCTTGGCATTCCATTGGTGGACGATCTGGGTTGGACCTTCCGAATCATCACGGTGATTTCGCTCACGACCGGCACACTTTTCCTGATGTGGTTAGGCGACCAGATTACCGAGCGCGGCATCGGCAACGGTATTTCACTGATCATCACGATCGGCATCGTGGCGCGCTTGCCGGCGGCGCTGGCTCAAGCCTGGAAAACATTCGTGCCAAGCGGCGGACAAGCTACTCAGGTCAATCCGATGGTGCTGGTGTTGCTCGTATTGTTTCTCGTTTTTGTGATTGCGGCAGTGATCGCGATCACGCAAGGCGTACGCAAGGTCACGGTGCAGTATGCCAAGCGCGTCGTCGGCCGGAAAATGTACGGCGGTCAGACCCAGTACATGCCGTTGAAAGTGAATTACGCCGGGGTGATGCCGATTATTTTCGCCTGGGCGCTGCTTTTGTTCCCCACCACGATTGTCAGCTATGCCTTTAAGAACAGCCCGACCGCGGCACGGATCGCAGCGGCGCTTTCCAACGGCTGGCCCCATTACGCTGTGCTCGCGGCCATGATTTTCTTCTTTAGCTATTTCTGGGTCGCGACGCAGTTTCAACCAACGCAGATCGCCGATGATCTTAAAAAATACGGCGGCTACATTCCCGGAGTGCGGCCGGGGAAACCAACGTCGGATTTTCTCGATTTTACCATGACCCGACTCACGTTCGCGGGCGCTGTTTTCCTCACATTGATCGCGGTCCTCCCGAGTTTGCTCAGTCAGTCGCTGAACGTTCCGACGATCACGGCGCAATTTTTTGGCGGCACGAGTTTGTTGATTGTGGTCGGTGTGATGCTCGACACGATGCGCCAGGTGGAGACGCACTTGATCCAGCGCCATTACGACGGGTTCTTGCGCAAAGGGCGAATCCGTGGGCGCGCATTTGATCGTGCGTCTTACGCCCGCGGCGAAGCAGCCGGGGGCGGGACGTTGATGTGGCTTTATGTCTGCATCGCCGTCATTATCATTGGCGGTGTTGCGGCTTTTCTCGCCTCAAAGTGAAGCGGCGACTCGTTCTTCTGGGCGCGCCGGGTTCGGGCAAAGGCACACAAGCCGAAATGATCACGCGGCAGTTTGGCATCCCGGTCACCTCACCGGGCGCGATCTTGCGCCGGGAAAAGGATCTGGGCACGCCACTGGGCTTGGAGACAGCGGAGACATTGCAGCGCGGCGATTTGGTGTCGGATAGGATCATTGTCGAATTGATCGAGGACTGGCTACGGCTGCATGGCGGTCACGGATTCGTTTTCGACGGCTTTCCGCGCACTTTGCCCCAGGCGCAAAGTTTATTGTCGATCTTGACGCGGTTGCGCACGGAACTGGAGCTTGCCATTTGGCTCGAGGTGTCGGAAAAGACGGTGCGTGACCGCATCTCGGGCCGTCTCCAATGTCGCAGTTGCGGCTTCACGACGAGCGTGACAAGCGCGAAATTCGCCGTCCGACCGGTCTGTCCTTATTGCGATGGCCCGCTGGTCCGGCGCAACGATGACGACGAAGCGGTGTTACAAAAGCGGCTGGCCGAATTTAACAGCAAGACGCAGCCGCTGGCCGATTTTTACTCGAAGATGTCGATCTTGCACCGCATCGATGGGAACCGCGAGCGTGACGTGGTTTTCGCGGACATTTCGGGCCTGATCGAAGACAAAGTTGCGGCATGATTCCGATCAAAAGCGCGCGCGAAGTAGAAAAGATGCGGCAGGCTTGTCACACGGCGAGCGAGATTCTCGATCGCGTGGGCGAGCTTGTGCGGCCGGGTATTTCCACCAAGGAAGTGGACGATGCGGCCGCCGCATTCATGCAGGAGGCAGACGTGAGAAGCGCGTTCCTCGGCTATCGGCTCGGACATCGCGTTTTTCCGGGCAACATCTGCATTTCGCTGAACGACGAAGTCATTCACGGCATCGGAAGTCAGCGCCGGATTCAATACGGTGACATCGTCAAGCTCGACATTGGGATCATCCAGGAGGGCTGGGTGGGTGACAATGCGAGCACCGTGCCGGTAGGGATTGTTGATGATCGCACGGAACGATTGCTGCGCACGACTGAGGCGGCGCTGGCCCGGGCCATCGCCGTCGCCCAGGCCGGGCGCCGCTTGGGCGACATCAGCGCGGAAATTGAAGAGGAAGCGCGCCGAAACCACTTCAATGTGGTACGCGAATTTGTCGGGCACGGAGTTGGCCGCAAGCTGCACGAGGAACCGCAGATCCCAAATTATGGCCGACGCGGCAGCGGCCCGAAGTTAAAAGCAGGGATGACTTTGGCGATCGAACCGATGATCAATTCCGGGACCGAATCGGTCATTCTGCTCGATAACGGTTGGACGGCATGCACAGCCGACGGCCAGCCTTCGGCGCATTTCGAGCACACCGTCTTGATTACCGATGAGGAGCCGGAAATCCTGACATGGCACGCAAAGACGCAATTGAAGTAGAAGGCACGATTGTCGAGCTGCTGCCCAACACCATGTTTCGCGTCGCCTTGCCGAATGGCCACAAAGTCCTTGCCCATATCTCGGGAAAAATGCGGTTTCACTTCATTCGCATCTTGCCAGGCGACAAAGTTATGCTAGAGGTTTCCCCCTACGATTTGTCGAAAGGGCGGAATCACTTACCGCCAAAAATGATTGCGAGCGCGGACATGTCTCCGCGTTTTTCGTCAAGATCGACAATGACCTTTATGAAAGTACGACCATCAGTGAAAAGGCTTTGCGCGAGCTGCCGAATCGTGAAGCGCAAAAATGTGGTGCGCGTCATCTGCAAGAACCCGCGGCACAAGCAGCGGCAAGGCTGACCGGTTTAACTTTGTAACGTTGTAACTCTTTAACCAATTGACATGCCCAGATTACTTGGAGTTGAAATTCCGGCGGACAAGCGGATCGAAGCGTCACTCACCTACATTTTTGGGATCGGCTTTTCGACATCGCGCCGTATTCTCGAGCAGACCAATATCGACCCGAACACGCGCGCGAAAGACCTGACGCCGCAGCAGTTGAACGAGATCATTCACGCAATCACCAACAACAAGATTCCGATCGAGGGCGATTTGCGACGGGAAGTCCAGGGGAACTTAAAACGGCTGCAGGCGATCAATTCTTACCGCGGCATTCGGCATCGCCGTGGTTTGCCGGTGCGCGGCCAGCGCACCTCGACCAATGCCCGCACGCGCAAGGGTCCGCGCAAAACCGTCGGCGTGATTCGCAATCCGGAGGCGAAAGCGGGTAAAGTTTAATCATCGAATTTCAAATGGCCGAAGCTAAGAAAACGAAACCGGACAAGGCGAAGAAGAGCGACGGCGGAGCCGCCGCACAGGACGCGCCCACCGTCGAACCGGTCAAAGCAGCAGCGCCGCCCGCAGACGCTTCGCAAAAGCCGGTTGCAAAAAAACCGGCCAAACCGCGCAAGGAAGAAGCAGCTCCGGTTGCACCGCCCCCGGCGGAGGATCTTTCCCTGACCGGCGAGCAGATTGAGCCGGTCAAAATCGTTAAGGCAAAAGGAAGCAAGAATTGGCAATCGGGCATCGTCTATGTACTGGCTACCATTCACGACTCTATTGTGACCATCAC
>Ga0066669_10000994_pt1 | contig 10297 bp, 7 predicted proteins | sample GraSoiAngelo_118_FD_133940 | JGI IMG/M metagenome (GOLD analysis project Ga0066669, IMG submission 133940) | Grasslands soil microbial communities from the Angelo Coastal Reserve, California, USA - 14_0919_02_20cm | ecosystem: Environmental > Terrestrial > Soil > Grasslands | place: USA...
AAGCCCCGTCATGATCAGGCTGCCGACAATAGCATTAAGCAACCCGCCAACGGCTCCGGGTGGAGGCGTCATTTCGGTAAAAACCCGAAGCGACACTCCGCCGAATCCCTGCCAAAACAGGACCCCGAGGATCAACGCCAGCCATGAGAGTCCGACGAATGTAGCGCCATAAGAAGCGGCTCCTGCGAGCACATTGCGCCGCTTCCGCCGCGCGTAAAGTGACGCGTCCATCAGCCGACCCTCCGTTCGATACGAAGCAGCAAGTACCGGGCGATCGCGAGAACGATGAATGTAATGACGAACAGAATGAGACCAAGTGCGATCAGGGAGGACGTGTATAGATCGCCCACGGCTTCGGTGAATTCATTCGCAATCGTCGCCGATATGGTCGTACCCGGGGCCAGCAGCGAAGTCGTAATCTTGTGTGCGTTACCGATCACAAAAGTGACCGCCATCGTTTCGCCAAGCGCGCGCCCGAGGGCCAACATCACGCCGCCGATGACACCGATGCGCGTGTACGGCAGCACGACGTAACGCCAGACTTCCCACTGGGTCCACCCGAGCCCATAAGCCGCCTCCTTAAGCACCGGCGGAACCGCATCGAAGACGTCGCGCGAGATTGAGGTGATGAACGGCAACACCATGATTGCCAGAATGAGGCTCGCCGTCAGAATGCCGATGCCGAAAGGAGGACCGGCAAACAGCGTCGACAGCACCGGTATATTCTCAAAGGCTGCAATGATCGGCGGCTGCACGTGCGTTTGTAGAAAGGGGGCAAATACGAACAACCCCCAGATTCCGTAGATAATGCTTGGAATACCGGCCAATAGTTCGATGGCAATACCGATAGGTCGGCGCAGCCACATCGGACAAAGCTCGGTCAAGAACATCGCAATCATGAGCCCAAACGGCACCGCGATCAGCATGGCAATGAAAGAGGTAATGATGGTTCCATAGATCGGCGCTAGCGCGCCGAATTTCTCGGTCACCGGATTCCAGCTTTGTGCGGTAAGGAAGCCGAAGCCGAATTCCTGGAGCGCCGGCATCGCGCCGATAAACAGCGAAACGATCACGCCGCCGAGGACCACCAGAACGAATAGCGCCGAAGCCTTTGTAATCTGATGGAAGACGATATCGCCGATCCGGAGTTTGTTGAGGACCCTGGCCCGCTCCGTCACGACGTCTTGCGCGCTCACGTCGGTCTCCTGCCAAGCCACGTCTGCCACGATCCCACCTCCCGGCGCATTCACTAGAAACCAGACGTTCGAAAATTCGCCTTCAGAAGGCGAGCGCGGGGAGCGAACCGCTTCCCGCGCTCGTGCACATCAGTTTGATGCGGTAAACAGCGCCTTGCCAGTGCCGTCCTTGATTTCCGACGCCCACATCTTCTGGATCGAAGTCACGACCTTGTCCGGCATCGGAACGTAGTCGAGCTCCTCGGCCATCTTATCGCCCTTATTGTAGGCCCAGGCGAAGAACGTCAGCGCTTCGTTAGCTGCCGCCGGATCCTGCGGCTGCGTGTGGATCAGGATGAAGGTGGCGCCAGCGATCGGCCAAGACGTGGCTCCCGGCTGGTCGGTCAGGATGACGTAATAGTGGTCAGCCTTTTCCCAATCGGCGTTGGCAGCAGCCGCTTGGAAAGCTTCAGCGCTCGGAGCGACGGATTTACCGTCCTTATTGATCATGTTGACTGCGGTCATCTTGTTCTGCTTGGCGTAGGCATATTCCACGTAGCCAATCGCACCCTTGGTGTTCGCCACGTTGTTGGCGACGCCTTCGTTGCCCTTGGCGCCGATGCCGGCCGGCCATTCGACCGACGTATTCGCGCCGACCTTCGATTTCCAGTCTGCGTTCACCTTTGAAAGGTAATCGGTCCAGATGAAGGTCGTGCCGGATCCGTCGGAGCGGTGTACCACGACGATCGCTTGCTTCGGCAGCTTCGCCGATGGATTGAGTTTGGCAATCGCCGGATCATCCCACGACTTGATGTCGCCCAGGAAAATCTTGGCCAGGGTGTCGCCGTCAAGCTTGAGATCGCCCGACTTCACGCCATCGAGGTTGACGACCGGCACGTCTCCGCCAACGACGGTCGGAAACTGAACAAGTCCTGATTTGGTCAACTCTTCCGGTTTCAACGGCATGTCGGACGCGCCGAACGTGACGGTCTTGGACTGGATTTGCTTGATCCCGCCGCCAGAACCGATCGACTGATAGTTCATGCCGTTGCCGGTCTCTTTCTTATAGGAGTCGGCCCATTTGGCGTAGATCGGGTATGGGAACGTTGCGCCCGCGCCGGAAATATCCAAGGCGCGAACGGGTACTGTCGATGCGGCCACAAGGCCGGCAGCAACAAGGGTCTTGAGGAAATTCACTGGTTTTCTCCATTGTGAGAGCGGGGCGCTCGATCGCTTGGGATCGCGCTCCGGCCGCCTCTATAGAGGCCCGGCGTGCACGTATTATTGCGGTTACATGACAGTCATGTGACACCGGCCGGACGGGTTAATTAAGTGGGCGTTAACGATTCTGAACCCGAAATGCCTGCCCATTCAGGCATTTCGGACCATCTGGCGAAACTAGGGCAGGCCGGTTCTTCGAGAGGATTCAGTGCATATGCCGGAAAGAGATGACCCGGGTTCCGTCGTTTGGACAATCCGACGCGGCATCGGCCAAATCACCTGAACTTGCGACGCCCATGCTCGCAACAGCAATCAGTGTCGTAATTTTCTTCATGTCTCGCGCCCCCAGCCCGCGTCGAAGGCGGAATAAGACAGCGACATGCGAACAGTGTGTGTCAGTACAGTGTGTGTCAGTAGTGTCAACGTTTCATCATGACAAAGACATGAAAGAGCGAACGCTCGGCATTTTATTATGGAAATGAACTACGCGCTGCCTTAGTCATTACGTCGATGCATCTCGAAATAACGAGTAGCCGCGGACGACCGGCCAAACCATGGATTGGACGACAAACCTCATCATACAGATCGTTGCAGGATTCGTCGGGGCTCACTGCAACGGTCTTGCATGAGCATCGGTTCGGCTGGTTAGCACAGAGCCTGGTTGGATTGATCGCGGGTGCCCCGAGCGGGTATTTTCTTCAGGCGATCGTGCTTACGATTGTCAACGGCGGTGGCGTGAATGAGCCAACAGTCGCCGAAGCCGCCGTTATCGAGGTCTTGACAGGTGCGGTCATGGGCGCGATCGCGACCGCTGCCGTCGGATTTCTGGTCAAAGAAGCCTCGACGAAAACTTGAGCGCGAGGCGCGAGCCAGCTCGATATTTTCCAACGAGTCTTGGAATGTTTGCCGTCTCTCCAGCGCGTGCTAGTGAGTGAAACAGATTTGCCCCTCGTCCCTTGGCCAGAAATCATGCGTCGTATCGCAATTGCATCTGCGCTGTGTTTGCATTTGTTTCATTCGGTGCGGCGTTCGCGCAGTCGCCTTCCCGAGCACCTAAGTCTCCCGGGGAGATCGCCGCCGTCAGTCGGCTGCTCGCAGAGAAACAAGAGAACTGCCGCCTGGAGGCGAAGCGGCAGAAATTGACCTTTCTAAAGCGCCGGAGCTTCATTCGCGCGTGCAAGAAAAAGAAGCCCTAGCTACGCAAATCGCTGCGGCTATATAGCCCCCTGCGCTGATAACTGCGTCGCGTCACCTTGCGGCATCCGTAGATCTACTGCTCAAATTCAGCGCGCCACCCCTCCTCGCACATCCACCGCTCGATTCCCTGCAAATTTTAGTCGACGGCACCGCAGTCCCGCCGGTTGGCGCAAACGTCAGCTCCAAGCGCAAACATCGGGAAATCTTAAGAATTGAAAACTACGATGCTGCAAATTTCCGTGATCGGTTAAGCAAAGGTTCTTTCCATGGCCTCGGCCCTTCGGTCTCTCAAAATTCAGGCAGGCATCGCCGTTGCGGTGGCGTTTTGTGCGGGAGTGGCAGCCGCGGGGGCGCTCTCCTACGATGCCATGAGCAGGACGCTTGACCAAGCGCACCGTAATGCGCTGGGCGCCGCGGCAAAGGACGGACTTTCAACGCTTGCTGCCGTGCGCAACCGGATGAAAGTGTACTCCGACGTGATGTCCCGGCATCCGGAGATGGTCGCTGCCGTTGACAAGCGCGATCCCGGACAGCTCGAAGCGGTGACGGTGCGGGAATTCAAGGCCATGCACGCGCTTGATCCATCGCTGGCCTCGCTTGAGGTGACCGATTCCAAGGGCATTATTCTGCAACGCGGCCACAACCCGGCGAAACGCGGCGACGACAAGTCTGCCCAGCCGCAAGTGCGCTCGGCGCTTGCGGGCAAGGCCGCGGGCGGCTTGACCGTGTCGCCGACCAGCGGCGAAGCCGCCGAGGACAGCGTCATGCCCATTCGGCAGGGTGACAGCGTGATCGGCACGATCAAACTCGGATCGTATTTCAATGAAGCGACCGCGAGCGAGCTCAAGCAGCGAACCGGGCTCGATATCGTATTCGTGACAAAGGGAAAGATTGCGGCCTCCACCTTCGGCAAGGATGTCCCGGTAGCGCTTCCACCCCAAGCCATTCAGTCGTCGATTGCAGGCGCACCCGTGGTCGCCGATCTGACGTTGGCCGACATGCCCTACTCGGCTCAGATGGTCACCCTCGCAAGCGACGTCGGCGACGGGATGACGATCGCCTTCGTTTCAAGTCGCAAGGATGTGGAGGCGGCAAAGCAAGCGTTCGCCTGGGCGCTCACGCTGAAGTCCCTTGTTGCTCTCGTGAGCATCTAGCCCGTTGCATTCTTTCTCGCTCATCTGGCGACGCTGCAGCTACTCAAACTTGCCAGCGCCATGCGGGAACTGGCCGCGGGCCGCTTCGACGTCATCTTGCCCGGAATAGCCCGCAACGATGAAATAGGTGACATCGCGAGGGCCGTCGAGAATTTCAAAACGGTCGCCGTTGAAAAGGCGGCTGCCGAACAGCAGGAAAGGCGCGAAGCTGACCTGCGTAGGCAAGCGGAGCAACGGCAAAATACGAAGAAACTCGCCGACGAATTCGAGACTGCCATCGGATCGATTGTCGGTGCGGTCTCAACGAATGCTGGTCTGCTTGAGTCGGCAGCGGGAATGCTGACAAAGACAGCCGAGAAAACCCAGCAGCTTTCGACAATGGTTGCTTCCTCTTCCGAAGAAGCCTCGGCCAACGTTCGCTCAGTGGCAGGCTCGACAGAAAAGCTGATATCGTCGGTCGGCATGGTCGCCGAACAGGTGCGTCGATCAAGCAAGATCGCGAACGAGGCAGTCGCGCAGGTCCAAAAGGCCGACGCGCGTATCACGGACCTGACGGCTGCCGCCACGCGCATCGGCGACGTCGTGCAGTTGATTTCATCGGTCGCGGAGCAAACCAATCTGCTGGCTCTCAATGCAACGATCGAGGCTGCGCGCGCGGGCGAGGCTGGTAGAGGCTTTGCGGTTGTCGCCCAGGAAGTAAAGGCGCTCGCATCCCAAACAGCCAAGGCGACTGAGGAGATCGGGGCGCAGGTTGCAGGTATGCAGACATCGACCTCCGAGACGGTGAACGCGATCAGAGAGATCAACGCCACGATTGGCAGCGTATCCGAAATCGCATCGAGCATTGCTTCTGCGGTCGAGACGCAGGCTGTGATGACGCGCGAGATAGCGAGCAATGTCGGGCAGGCAGCCACCGGGACTGCCGAGGTTGCCGCGAACATCGCCAATGTCAGCCAAGGATCCGTCGAAACGGGCTCGGCGTCGACGCAGGTCTTGCAATCGGCACGATCGCTGTCCAACGAGAGCGCTCATTTGAAAGCGGCTGTCGAGAAGTTTCTCGTCACCGTGCGTGCTGCGTAACGCCAAGCGTCGAGCGAGCGCGGCATAAGGGCAAGATCATCCCTTAATGCATAGTCCCGCCTGGCAAGAGCTTGGCCGGAACGGGAAACGTTGAGTATCGGACGCTCCGCTGCACTGGGTGCATCCACCAAATGCAGGTGAGCACTGAACTGCTACAATCCGACGTGCGGGGACGGACAGAAGGTGAGTTGCGGCCGCGCATCAATTGTGTTCTTGGTCATATTGAGGTCTGGCCGCACCTCGGCGCAGCGCTTGCCGGAAGTGAAGTCCATGGTCGTCATATTTCGCCCCGGTGAAAAAGGATCAATATCATTCGCGCGGAGTTGCTGCGTGCCGCAAACCCGCGATATCGTGGATGTGCGTGACAGGCCGGATGCATCGGCATGCCCGAAGGGACAACCAACATAGCAGGAATTGAAATACCATCCACCGATCCAATTTTTCTGGCGGTGGTCGGCGTTCACATCCTGCTAGGGCTCGTCTGCACGATCACCGCCCCAATCGCCATGCTGAGTCAGAAGCGTGCCGGTCGCCATCCGCGTTTCGGCACATGTCCCCATTCCCGCGATGTGCAGTCTGGCCCAATTGCGCCAGCGAACCTATTGGCTGTTGCCTCTCACCGTCGGTATTCCTTTAATCGTTCGCGCTCTCTTGTGGCATCCGCTGGTGCCGCGTTGAAGCACACTCGACCGAGGCCCAGCTTTCCCCACGGTAAGCTGGGCTTTTTCCTTGGGAACGGGCATGGGTTGCGAGGCATAGACTCCTTGCTTCCGGCTAACCTGATGGTGCGGCCGGAAGAAAACCTCCACGGTTGGCGGCCCCAGTTCTCTCCGCAAACTGGGGTCGTTTTTGGTCCGCATCGCTTTCACGGCAAGTCGAAGGCGTACCGCTTCACCTTGACGATGCCCGCATGCGTCCGGGTCTCCGCGATCGGCTTGGTCGACTCTGCGGGAGGTCGGTGTTGGCTCCCCACCGCTGGTCTTTCAAGATTTCAATTTTAAGTTCAAGATAGCTGGCATTGACGGGCGCTTCCGTCCGCCGCCTCGTGAGAAACCGACGGCGCAGTTTTCGACCGCGGCTGCGCAGTTCGCGCGACGGACCATCACCTACCGCATCGCCCATGAACGCCATGATCTCGGCCCGAACCTGCATGACGGCACGGGCACGGTCCGTTCCGGACACATGGGTTACCCCTCTCTCAAGAAGGGCGGCACTCAACTAAAGAACACCGCCAGCAAGAACAGCGGATAGGCCAGCAGCAGCACGACGCCGGTCATGCGGCCGAGCTGCCCTTTGGGCGCCGCCAGCAGGATCACCAGAGTGAGCGCTGCCAGCATCGCCAACCAAGGCAGGTGCAGGCTCTGCGCATCGACGATCGTCAGCGGCCGGGCGAGCGCGCCTGCACCAAGCGTCATCGTGACGTTATACGCAAATGACCCGACGACGCCCGCTACAACGGCTTCGGAGGCGCCGCGACGCGCCGCCGACCAGGCCAGCACGACCAGCTCGAAAGCGGTGGCGAACCCAACCAGGGTCAGCCCAAGCGCGGTCTGCGCCGATTCGACGTGGGTGATACGCTGGACCGCCTCGACGAGCAGGCTCGCACCGGCCGCCATGGCGGCAACTCCGGCGAGCACAAGCAGCAGTTCACGGCCGACGCGGCGCTGTGCACCCGCGGTCGCCGCGGCGTGCTCGGCCTCTTCCAGCTCGTGGACCTCGCCGAGCGCCGGCGGTCGGCGCTCGATCATCCAGATAGCGGCGACATAAATGATGTAGAGTCCAACGAGCACGGCGCCTTGCAGCCGCGTCACGACGCCGTCCCACGCCATCCACGCAGCGATCGCGCCGAGTGGCAGGCCCAGAGTGGCGTAGCGCATGACGCTCGCGCGGAACGGCAGCGGTGCGATCACCGCGCCGACGCCGAGAGCGACCAGGCAAATGGCAACGTTGGCGCCGATGACGTCGCCGAGCGCGATACCCGGCGAACCGCGAAGCGACGCCACCACGACCGTCGCGAGTTCCTCGGGCTCGGCGCCGGCCAACAGCAGCGCCAAGGCAAAGGAGCTCACGCCCAAGCGCACCGAGGCCGCGCCGAGATGTTCGGCAAAAGCCTCGGCTCCCCAGACGATGAGGCCGATGCCTGCGAGAAAGGCAACAATCCAGACGACGATCAAATTGCTTGTCACCCCTGTCGACCGGGCCAGATGAGCGCGCCGGACTGTCGCCGGCGATTACACCATCACGGCCGCCGACAGACCAGATCGATCTCGATCAGCGCATCGTAAGCGAGCCCGGTGACCCCGACGCAGGTACGGGCGGGCAAGCGGTCGGCCGCGAAATATCGTCGGTAGGTATCGTTCATCGCGGCGTAGTCGTCCTTGAACCGCGTGAGGTAAATTCGAGCCATCACGACGTGCTCGAGCCCAAGACCCAGCCCTGCGAGCACGATCTTCAAGTTTTCCATCACGGCCTTGGTCTGCGCGACAATGCCCGACGGCAGGACACCGGGAGCTTCGGGACGATCCGGCATCTGGCCGGTCACGAAGACGAAACCGCCGGTTTCAACGGCATGGGAAAATGGCGCGACGGGCTTTGGCCCGCCTGCGATCATGTGGAATTTCACGCCTGTCGATCCCTTTGATTTTTCCGCGCTCAAGACACGTCCGGAAACAGCTTCTTGCTCAGGATCGCGTGCACGCCCCAATTGCCGTCCACGACCTGCGTGACGCCGAAATCAACGGCGGCCGACATCAGCGCGATCGCCTCGTCTTCGGAGAGGCCTTTGACGTTCATCAGGAAGCGCCGCATCTTGCGGAACGCATCCCGCATCGCGAGGTCGAGCGAGGATTTCGCATAGACCTCGCTTTGCCCCTGCGATCCGAATTCGGCAAGATAGTTCGGGTGGCTGAATCCGGTCAGCACCCAGTCGGTTTCGGTCTCGATCAAGGGATAGCTGAGATCGGCGAAGGCACGCCCGGCGAGATCTCCCTTCTTGTGCAGAATAATTTGGAACGTGCCGGTCATCGAACATTCGATCGCGGTCCCGCTCAATTCGCCGTCGCCTTGGGCGGCATGGGGATCACCGACCGACAACAGCGCGCCCGGCACCGAGACCGGCAAGTAGATGGTCGAGCCCTTGCCCAGCCGCCAGTTGTCGAGATTGCCGCCGAAGTAGGATGGCGGCACCGAATCGACGAAATCAGCCTCGCGCGGCGCCACCGCGATCACGCCGAAATGCGGACGCAGCGGAATGCGGATGCCGTCCAGGACCGCATGCCGACGCTTTACCGTTCCCGGCGCAACGGGGACGCCCGGATAGTCGTAGGTGTTGTGCACCACGCCGAAAGGATCGGTCTGCGGCTCCCAGCGATAGGAATAAAGCGCGCGCGCGTGCGGCGTCTCGTCGGAACTGAGAATCTCGTAAATCGTGACCGCTTCGCGCGGCTTCGGTCCGGCGAGGAACTCGTTGTAGTGGTAACCCCACCATGCCGCGACGCTGCTGCCGAACACCCGTCCTTCAAATTCTCGGTTGCGGCTCGGCCTCGGCACAATATCGAGGATGCGAACCTCCAGCACGTCGCCGGGTCGCGCTTCCCTGACCGCGACCGGGCCGGTGCAGATATGAACGCCGAACCCCTCGCCCGCGCCGCGGCCGAAAACGCTGGCGTCCATCGGGCCCGCACCGCGCCGATCGATATTCTTGTGATGTTTTGTCCAGCCGAAGACACTCTCCGCGCCCGGGTCTGCAGCGATCATCCGCTCAGGATCGTCGGAGGCATGCTGGGTGAGCGTTTCGATGGTGATGGTGTCGCCTGACCTGATCTCGGTCTGGGGGGCCAGCGCGCGGCTGAAATATCCCCAGTGCACTTTCGCAGCGTCAACGGCAATATGATGGTGGCCTTGCTCGGCCGCCGTCCTTGCATCACCTGTCTCGCCGCTGGCGATGACGGCACTGCTCTTCACGACGGCTGGCGGTTGATGTGTGCGCAGCTGCGCGAGCGCATCTTGCGGCCAACCGCGCTGGCCGACCACCGACGGCGCGGCCATCCGGCCCGCCTCCTGCTGACGAAACTCGCGCGGCGGCAAACCGAAGCGATGGCGGAAGGTGCGGCTGAAATGCGCGGAATCGCCGAAGCCATAGCGATAGGCGATCTCGGAGATCGACCGATGGACCTCGGTCGGATTCGATAAATCGGCCCATGCCCGCTGCAACCGCCGTTCGCGCACATAATGGGTGAAGTTGTCTCCGACGCCTTCGAACAGTTTCTGCAAGTAGCGCTCGGAGATTCCCTCGGCCTGAGCCACGCGCGCCGGTGAAAGCTCGCCATCGTCCAGCGTACGCACGATGGTCTGGCAGATCCGGTGCAGGATCGCCGCCTGCGTCGCGGTATTATTGCTGTTGCTGTCCGGCGTCCGCGCCGCGACGCGTCGCGCCAGGGTCGAGAGCAGCTCCACGAGGTTCGGCGACGC
>Ga0066669_10000996_pt1 | contig 10292 bp, 9 predicted proteins | sample GraSoiAngelo_118_FD_133940 | JGI IMG/M metagenome (GOLD analysis project Ga0066669, IMG submission 133940) | Grasslands soil microbial communities from the Angelo Coastal Reserve, California, USA - 14_0919_02_20cm | ecosystem: Environmental > Terrestrial > Soil > Grasslands | place: USA...
AGGCATGCTGCGCATCACCAACAGCTCGCAATTATTTGAGGGACTCGGAGAACAGATCGACATTTGGAGCAGTCACGGTGACAAGGTGACAACGCTGCCCGCTGATTTTCGCACCGCAGCCCGCACGGAAAATTCAGATTTCGCCGCGATCGAAAATCCCGAGCGCAAACTCTACGGACTGCAATTCCATCCGGAAGTCGCGCACACGCCACGCGGCAAAGAGATTCTGCAGAATTTTGTATATCACATCTGTCACTGCGCGATGGACTGGACGATGGGTTCCTTTATCGAAGAGGCTTGCGCGCGCATCCGGAAACAGGTCGGCGATCAAAAGGTCGTGCTCGGTTTGAGCGGTGGCGTTGATTCTTCAGTCACTGCCGCGCTCTTGCACAAAGCAATCGGCGACCAACTTACCTGTATTTTCGTGAACAATGGACTGTTGCGCTCGCGCGAAGAAGAAATCGTGCAGCGTGTTTTCGGCGAAAATTTTCACGTGCGTTTGAAATACGTGGATGCGAGCAAACGCTTTCTCGCGCTGCTCAAAGGGGTGACCGATCCCGAAACCAAACGGAAGCGTATCGGCAATGAATTCATCAAGGTCTTTCAGCACGCGACCGAGGAATTGCTCGAGGAAGATCGCAGGAACGGCGCGCGCAAACACGGCGGTTATAGGTTTCTCGCACAAGGCACGCTTTATCCGGACGTGATCGAGAGTGTCTCAATCGAGGGCAATCCGGCGCAGGTAATCAAGAGCCATCACAACGTTGGCGGGTTACCAGAAAAAATGCACTTCGAGCTGGTCGAACCGGTGCGCCAATTATTCAAAGACGAAGTGCGCCAAGCGGGATTTCAGCTCGGTTTGCCGAAGGAGATTGTCTACCGTCAACCCTTCCCGGGGCCGGGTCTCGCCGTTCGCATCCTGGGTGAAGTTACGCCCGAGCGATTGTCCATCTTGCGTGAAGCCGACACGATCGTCGTGAGCGAGATGGAATCCTCTGGCTGGTATTACCGTGTCTGGCAATCGTTCGCCGTTCTGCTACCGGTCCGCTCAGTCGGCGTGATGGGCGATCAGCGGACCTACGAAAACACGATCGTGCTCCGCATCGTCGAAAGCCAGGACGGCATGACCGCCGATTGGGTGCGCCTCCCCTACGAGTTACTGGCGCGCATCTCCGCTCGAATCAGTAACGAAGTCAAAGGCGTCAACCGCATCTGTTATGACATTTCGAGCAAACCGCCGAGCACGATCGAGTGGGAATGAAATAACGGCAGAGTGCGGAACAGAGGCTTGCAGCCTGTGCGACCGCTGGGCGTCTCGTCTGCGTTCCGACCCGGTGCAACGCATCTGCTACTCGCCGATCTCGTCGATCGCGTTGATGAATTCGGTGAAGTCTTTGCCATTGCGCGCGGCGTGATTGAGCGCATCGAGCCGCCCGTTCATTGCTGCTTCGGGTAGCGCGACGCGACGCGATTGCCATCCGTTTGTGAAAACGATTTCGTCCCACTGGATCGAGGAAATTTCGTCGTTGAAACGCGCTACGGCGCGGCCGCGGAAAAAGGCGCGCGTGGTTTCGGGCGGATTGAAGATCGAGGTTTTGATATCACCTTCGGCCACGACGCGGCGGGCGGAACCCTGGCGTACAAGCTCATAATACAAGCCGCGCTCAAGATCGACATTGTGATATTCGAGATCGATTGACTGCAGCCACGGGTCGTTCCACGAAAGTTTTTCTTCTTCCTGCAACGCGTTCAGCAAGAACTTCTTCGCCGCCCAATCGACGCGATCGCGCGTCGACATCACATCGCGCTCAAGATCGTCGAGAACATTTTCCCATTCGCGCAGAACCCATTGCCCATCCTCGGACACGCCGTTGTCGATCTTCCTCGCGGCCCGCAAATAAATCCGTTGGACATCGATCGCAGAGATTTTCCTGCCATCTTTCAGTTCGATGATCCAATCGTAAGTTTGATCGCGGCTGATTGATTTGTTTGCATCAATCGGCTGCGCGATCTCAAGTTGCGGCGCCTGTCCGCGCTCGATCAGATCGAGAATAAGCGACGTGGTGCCAATTTTCATGGCCGTGGCCCATTCGCTCATGTTCGAGTCGCCGAGTATAACGTGAAACCGCCGATAGCGGCTCGCGTCCACATGGGGTTCATCGCGCGTATTGATCAGAGGGCGGCGATTCATTGTATCAATGCTAACCAGCACGCTAAAAAAATCCGCGCGTTGTGAGATTTGAAAGATACCAGGCTCGCCCCGTGCGCTCTCCCCTTCAATGCCCATCTTGCCAGCGCCCGCGAAAATCTGGCGAGTAATGAGAAACGGCAGTATTCCGGCGACAATCGCGTCCCATGCGATCTCGCGACTCATCAGGTAATTGTCGTGACAACCGTAACTGTGTCCGACAAAGTCGGTGTTGTTTTTGTAAAGACGAACTTCCTGACCGGGCGGCAACTTTTGATTTCGGCGTCGCGCGCACTCGGCGAGAATGCGTTCGCCGGCCTTTTCCTGCGCGACAATTTGCCGGAGAGTCGTGCATTCTGGCGTGGAATATTCCGGATGCGCATGGTCGTTGTAAAAACGGGCACCGTTCGAAAGAACGAGGTCGCTTTTTATTTCCTCGAAGCTAAGCGGGCGGTTTTTGTCGATCTCGTAGTAAGCCGATTCGTCGGTGTCCTGAAGTAATTCGCGGGCACGAAAGCCGCGTACGTCGAGGTGTGGATCTTCCAACTCATAGTCCCATTTCATGAGCGCGCCGTGCTCGGTGTAACGCCGCACCAACTCGATCGATTCGGCAACAACATCGACCATGTCCGCGCCGCTCACGGTGATGCCGTACTCGGTCTCAAGACCAAAGACGCGTTTCATCGGCAAAAAGGCGGGGCCCGCGTCAAATCACCCCGGAAAAGTGTCTTGCCGTTTCGTTGCCCGTCCGTATCGGGGCAATTTTGACGACATTTTCTGGATCGTAATCGATTAGCTTGAGCCAGTCTTCGGTGATGTCAGTGGTCGGGAAAATGTCGTTCTCCACATACTCGGCATTGAACGCGAGTTGCAAGTCGGTTTCCCGAATTCCTTCCTCCTGTTGAGTGGCAATGGCTCGTTTAATCGCCATCGCTTTCGCGCGCTCCACGATCGAGGCAATGATCGCGCCGCTGATGAGATCGCTGCGGTAAAGAATTTCTTTGCGCCCGCTGCGCAGTGTTACTTCGAGGAACCTGTTTTCATCACGACGCATAAATTGCCAGTCGACAAACCGTTCGATTAAACGCTCAATCGACGTGCCGATTCCATCAGCTTCCTTCGCCAACACGCCATCGTACGGCAGATCATCTGTAAGATAGATGCGGTAAATTTCGCGCGCTCCCTGCCTCTCCGGGCGATCCACTTTGATTTTTCGATCGATCCGGCCAGGACGCAAAATGGCTGGGTCAATCAGGTCGGCGCGATTGGAGGCGAGGATAATCACGACGTCGTTGAGCGAATCAATCCCGTCCATTTCCGAGCAAAACATCGGGACCAGCGTCGAAAGAATATTGGAATGACGCGAGGCGCGCCGCGTGCCGAGAATCGACTCGGCCTCGTCGATGAAAAGGAACGGCATGAAACCCTCGTAGCGTTTTTCGCGAGCGGTGGCAAAAATTTCGCGCACCATCCTTTCCGATTCGCCGACCCACATATTCAAAATCTCCGGGCCTTTGACGTGCATGAAATATTCCTGCATTTCCACGCCTGTTTTTTCCCGAAGCTGCCTCGTCAAATTGTAGGCCGTTGCCTTGCCGATGAGCGTCTTGCCGCAACCGGGCGGGCCGTAAAGGAGAAAACCTTTCGGCGTGACGTGCTGAAATTTCTTGAAAAGATCGACGTGCAATAATGGAAGCTCGATTGCGTCCTTGATGGCCTGGAGGGCGGCTTCCTGACCGCCCACTTTCTCCCACGGCAATTCCGGGACATCGTCGAGGTAATGTTCGTGCGATTTCGTGCTCGAGAGCATTTCAAGCGCCATCCGGTAGTTTGAGTCAACTCGGACCTCGTCGCCCGATTTCAAGGTCGAGTGGGCAAGATCCGCAGAGCGCTGCAGCACCATCGATTGCAATCCATGTTCGGAGCCCACGCGCAACCGATCTTTGCCAAGGATTTCCGTGATTTTTGTCACCGGGCCCGCCCTTTCGAATCCGAGATCGCCAACAATGACGAACGCTTCGTTGACCAGGACCCGGGTTCCCTTTTTCAATTTTGCAAGCGAAATGCGCGGATCGACATTGCAATAATAATCGGCGCCTCCCACCACGATGTGCGCCGTATCGTGGGACGTGGCGTCGAGAAACGTGCCAATCCGGTTCGCGGGGGAAGTCACTTTCTTGACGACTTCCTCGAGCTTCTCAATCATACGGCGCGCTTCGAGAATCATTTCTTCTCGATTGGAAATCTCGGGGCGCAGATAGACCAGTTCCTGCCGAATTGGATCGCCCGGAGGCAACGACGCAATCACACGATCGAATAAATCGAGAAGATTACCCGGACCCGAGTCCCCTTCCCCGCCCTGTAACCCTTCGCTGCGCTCGTCGCTCATTTATGGTTTGGGTCAATCCGCCGAACCGAGTTTCACTATAGCTTTGTCAGGCACATTCCGCAATCTTCGACGCCACTCGCATACAAAACGTTCAACCATCATGTCGATCTTGCGGTTGCAGAAAAAATCGAAGGATGACTCTTCGCATCCAGATATAACAGTGCGTGCCGCTCGCGAATCCTTTCGGAGTCTTCACGCGCAGATGCTCGATGCAACGTCACGTTGCTTGCGGCAGGAGACAGCCACCTTTACACTTTGATTTCCTGAGGAGCCTTAGCTCAATTGGTTAGAGCGCCGCCCTGTCACGGCGGAGGTTGCGGGTTCGAGCCCCGTAGGCTCCGGATCTTGCGTTTTGTTCTGACTCTGAAAATCGACAGGATTGCGCCCACGGTCTTCTCAGTCGTGTCTTATTCGCAAGGAATGCGCCGCTAATCCGCTGCCGAAATGCGCTTTGTCGAAGAAAGGCACATCCCCGCCGGGTCGCACGTTTTGAATGTTAAATGAGAAACGCCACTGCAATTTGGAACGGGCAGCACGCTGCCGATCAAACGTTAGCGGCGATGGAAGAGATGGAGCACTATTGCGCAGCGCATCCCCGGAGCCCGGCGGCGACACGTCGTCCTCAGCTGTCGATTCGGGGCCGCACCGTTGTCGCATTACTGGGTCCAGCTATTGAAGAGGGCATCGCTGGCTTCGGCGACACTGTGCAGGCGGCGTTGCGCGCCTTTGACGCGCAATATTCGCGCTCTCTTAGACCGCCTGCCGATCTGGATTAGTATCGCGCTGCGCCTGCGGGCAACGCAGGAGCCGCGTCAGCTTTTGACGCCGGCGCCCAGATAAGTTACGAGCCGCCTCTCGACACCACCAATGCATCGAGCGACCACTTTTTTCCAGCACCGACGATGAGCAAAAAGAGCAGTCCAAGCCACATGGAAAAATCCGTGCGCGCTTCATGCATCATGCTCCAGAAACCATAGTGCGGCAATTTCGGGAGCGAGAAGCCCCAGAAAGCGTGACCGAGGAGCACCGGAATTTTCGTCGATACAATCGCGACGCTGATGTCCACGAGCAACACAATGGCCGCAAGCCGGGTGAGCAATCCAAGTATCACGAGCGTGCCGCAAACTACTTCGCATCCGCCCACAAACGGGCCCATTATTTCCGGAGTAGGAATACCGATTTTGGCAAAGCGCCCTGCCGCAAGTTCCGCCGGATAAAGAAATTTCTGAATGCCTTCGGACACGAAAACGCCGCCGATCAAAATTCGCACGAGAACCGTCGCCGCGGGTGCATTCGTAAGAAAAAGGCGGCGCACGGTAACCTAAATCTTCGGCGTAAATTGGGCGAGATCGTAGATGCCGAATCGCTTCTCGATTCCGGTCACCTTATCCACCATCTTCTCAAATCCGTCTTCACCAAAGAGCTCGTCTTCCTTCTTCTCGAAATCCTCGCCCAGAGAATCGAATTCATGCGGCGAAACGATCTTGCGAAAAGCAGGAAAGAGAACAGTGTCCTCGCGGGCTTCGTGCGGATTGTACATGCGAATGTATTGCTGCATCGAGTCGATGAGCTGTAATCGCTCGGACTCATTTCTAAGGGATTGGAAATTCGCGAATCGCATCGTCCCATCCGTAACGCGGCGTCCGGCTTGATGTTGCGTGCGAAGTACTTTTACCAAATCGACAAGCTGATTGGCTTTTTCGAAGCGCGGGAATAGAAAATCTTCCTCGAGCTTCTCATGATAATTTTCGACAAAGCTGCGAATAATTCCCGCGGCATCGGCCAGAGCTTCGGGCGGAAAATCCTGCTTCGCATCGAGGCGGCGCAACGCTTCGCCGTAAATCAAAAGCACGCGCTTTAGCACGCCGTGCTCGCGCATCAAATCTTCGGGCGGACCAACCTCGGCTTCTTTTCCGTCACCTTTCTTTTCCAGCTCCGCGCCACGAAGCAGTTCGCTGCCCGCTAACGCAACTCCGCTAAAGATAATGCCGCTCTTGAGAAAAACTCTGCGGTTGAAGGGTCGCTCGCCCCCATGTCGATCTTGCATATTTCGGTCAAGCTCTATTGTGAATCATAATCGCATTGCGTTTCCGAGTTGAGTGTATTAGGGGACAAATCCAAATTAGTGAGTCGCTCGGAGAGAAATGCTACAGCGACATCCAGGCAGCCAATGCAGCCACCTTTTGATCCGCGCGCCATGGCCCGCTCACGGAACGCCCGAGATCAACAAGCGTTCGCTGTATTTGAGTACGCGGTTGGTGAAGGAGATTCGACGCGGTTTGGTACATATCACGCTCGATGAAAATCGCGCACTGAATTCCCCGCGATTGTAGAGCGGCTTCGAGCGTTGTCCGAAATAAGCATCCCTCCAACGCATGTGCGCGAATGTGTGGATTGGCAATCGAGTCGGGATCAATCACGCTTCCAACCACGAGCGCGGCACGACGAATCGCGTACCCATTATCCGTGCACCGCTTGAGAAGATCGACAATCGATTTTTCTGTAGCGCGGCGAACACCTTGCACACGATGTTTTAATTTGGTTGCATTCATCTCCAGCATACCCGTCGCTGCGTGATACGGCTGCCGCATTTCTGGATCGCGCGGATCGGAAAGATCGATCACTTGACTCTCACACAAATGCGGCGAGCGGACGGAACCGTCGATGAGAATCGAAACAGCCGAGCCCGATCTTACGCGAAACCCGAGTGCTGCTCGGTCTACTGTCACTTTGGGCAATTATCGCCGCATAATGTGGATGGCGAGAATACGGCTTTGATGACGTTCGCAATCACAACTTCAGAAAGGCGAATCTAACAAGCAACAGACCGGTAATTAAACCAAGAATCGCACCTGAGGGCACAACGTACGGAGCATCCATCGATTTGAACCCGCCCTTGGCCAGAAAAATCACCAGACCGAACGCAAAGCCATAGAGCAACCCATATCCGGGACCGTGCCACCATGCGCTGCGGCTTGTTAACGACATACCGGTTAGAAGACTCACGAGAATTCTCTTCAAGATCGCCGCAAGAAAAATTTCGGTCTTAAAGGGTTCGCCTGGCGCAAGGAAGATTCCAACGCCGTCGAGTGCACCGATTATTCCACCGATTACCATAACGACAATGACGTTCACCTTAGCTTTGCCTTACTTGCTTCACGATTGTCATCGCCGCATGATATGGATGGCCAGGATGCGACTTTGATGACGGGCGAGCAAGTAGTCGATAAAATCGCCAATGATTGAGTTCGGCTTGTTGCCAAATTTGGTGACCACACGGCAGATGAGTACACCGGTGCGTCCGTGCCATTCCAAATTGATCACACCATGCGCTTCGCGCGCGCTATGAATTTTTGCCCAGCCATGTGGGCGCCCCGGCCTCTGGTGCTCTGTCGGCACAAGCTTGAATTTCCGTTCGAGTTGCGGATCGCTCATGATTTTGTTGCGTAAAGATCCGCGTCCGCTGGTGATGACTTGAATCACCGTCTGCATTTCACACTTAGGTTCAGCAGGAAATCAGTTCTTTTACAATGCTTGTTTCGAGACGATTCTTTATAGGCATAGCAGCGTGCAGGCACCTCCTCGAGGAGCGACTACCTCCTAGTTCTCAATCAGTGAACGATACATAACATAAACGTCGACATATCCTTTTTCCGGATGGCGAAACGCGCCAGGCAGAGTGCCGGTGATCTTGAAACCAAGCTCGTGCCAAAGGTGGATCGCGGCGGTGTTCGTCGAGACAACGAAATTGAATTGCATCGCGCGAAACCCAAGTCGCCGCGCCTCGCCCAGACAATGCTCGCCCATATTTCGGCCTACTTGAAGTCCTCGCGCGGATGGCGCAACCATGAAGGCAGCGTTCGCAACGTGCGAACCGGCTCCGGCTTGATTCGGCTTTAGAATGTAAGTGCCGACAACGCGCCCATCGTTTTCTGCAACGTAAGGACGCGTACCAGCTCTAAACCAATAAGCCAGCGCGTCATTGCGCGACATCTCTGGCTCAAACGCGTAAGTGTCGCCAGCAGCAACAACGGCATAAAAAATATCCCAAATCGCGTCGTGATCCGCTTCCGTTGCTGCGCGTATTTCCAGCACAATCCTTTTATTATGAAATGGCCGTCAGTCGCTCCTTTGGTGCGCGCACGACAAAAGCACACTTACAGCCTTCATCTGGCGGCCTCAAAGTGACTGGAACCGCCAGCTTGGGGGCCGCTACTCTAGAAAATAAACGTCTGGCTTATCGCTTACTCCGGCCTTCTGCATCGCCTGACGTAAATCATCCGACGCGGCGAACGCTCTCGCCTTCTCGGCGTCTTCCGCCGAAAACAGCAAAATCACCTCGTTGGGATTCTCGGTGTTGCGCAAGAGATGTAGCTCTTTCAGCCCTGCGCTCTGCCGCGCCGAAGAGTGCGCGTCATAAACCGGCTTCCATTTAGCGAAGTCAGCGACTTTGTGACGAATCAGCATGTGTATCATAATTGAACTCCTCCTGTTGCTTTTTTATCATTTAACGTGGCGGCGCGCAAAGCTTTCCGGTGTTATAATCAACCAGTGTGTTGTAGGTCGGCGTGATCTGTTTCCATGCCCGGCTATTGGCTGTGACGTTGCTGCCTATCGGATGCGAGCACAGCCAGGAATCAGCCGCCAGCTTTGTCTCGGCGAGCAGTTTAAGATATAATTGCCGATTCTATCGCCGAGAGATGAGGGCCCGATGCTAGTAAGGATGGGCAGTTCCTTCACATCGCCGGCCGAGATTATTTTCCGACTCGTGAATCTCTCCGATTTTGAAAGTGCATTTCTCGAGGACACGTGTTGAGGCATTGGTTTTCGCGAGTGTGTGTGCGCGAATCGTGCGGGCGAGCCCGCTGTGGTTCGCATAAGCAAGCAGCGCTATCACTGCTTCGGTCGCGCAACCTTTGCCTTGGTAACTCGGCGCAACGCTATACGTGATCTCCACGACGCCCTCTGGATCCGGTGGACCGGTGAAAGCGCACAATCCGATCACGACGTTTTCTTCTTTCTTATCCCGAGACCGTGGCGCTCGGCCAGGGAAAAAGATAGGCGCGTGCGGAACCTTTCTTTTAAGCTTCAGCACGCACGCGCGTTACCTCTTCTAAACTGACTACTTCTTAATTAGATCGAGCCCGCTGGTCGAACCGGGCACGCCGATCGTCCTGAAGTCGTAGTGAACGGTTGTTGTCGGGCTGGGAGCGGGTTTGCCCACGAGACTCTGCGAGTCGAACTTGATCGAAATGATGTAAGTGCCCGCAGTCGGCGCGTTGAACGTCACGCTCACCGTGCCGCCGCTTTGCGTGATCGTCGGGTGCACACTAGTACAGTTGGAGTTAAAGACGTTGCTCCCACTCTGAATAGAGAACAAGGTGTTGAAGTTGCCGGACGTGATCGTTTGATTGATCGTGAAGGTGTTGCTGCCGGCTGACGCCGTGACCGTCACCCAGTAGAAAAACGCACCGGGGTTGACCTCTTTGATCGTCGCGTTGGCGGGTGGCTCCAGCGAATACCGCAGCCTACTGAGGCTCGCGGCCGTACCGGCCACGAACTGGCTACAGGTGACATTCGTCCTAGTGATCTGACTCCCTCCTATCGGAGTCGGAGTCGGACTCGGACTCGGAGTAGGTGTAGGAGTAGGTGTAGGTGTAGCCGTTGGAGTTGGTGTTGGTGTCGGCGTTGGCCTTGGTGTTGGTGTCGGGGTCG
>Ga0066669_10001000_pt1 | contig 10281 bp, 11 predicted proteins | sample GraSoiAngelo_118_FD_133940 | JGI IMG/M metagenome (GOLD analysis project Ga0066669, IMG submission 133940) | Grasslands soil microbial communities from the Angelo Coastal Reserve, California, USA - 14_0919_02_20cm | ecosystem: Environmental > Terrestrial > Soil > Grasslands | place: USA...
ACTTATGTCGCCTAAAAATTTTTTAAAGGATTCTGTCGAATCCTTAGAAATAAAAACATTATGTTTTTATTTCTCGACTATTATATATATTATTATTTTAAAAAATATTATAAACCAACCTTATATAACATCGAATTATGTAAATGAGGTAAAATTATACTTCTTAATTTAGATATAAATTCCTTTTTTATATAAATAGAATATTTATTTTTAGTATGAATTTCTTGAATACTACAATTTATATTAAAATTTATCTTTAACATGTTCACTAACAATTCTACTTCTTTTAAAGTAAAAGCATTGGAAGCAATACGTACTCCGTATTGAGTTCAACAACCATCATCTGAAATTCATATAGCTAAAGCTAAAGGAGTCAAATAATTAATTAATTTTTTATTAATTGTTTTTTTCCCTTTTTTATAAAACATTTTATGTATTCAATCAAAACTTCTAAAAGTATAGGTATTAAATTCATATCCGTAATATACTTTTTCTTCATTACCTATTATTAATTTTCTAATATATAATCTAGGTTTTAAATTGGAACAATAACCCCTAATATAAAAGAAATTATATAATCAAAATAAATATTCTTTATGTATAATACTTTGTTTAAAAATAAATCTTGTTCCTTCAATATATCTTTCACTTATCCCTTTACCTAATAATGTTCCTATTATTAAAGATAGTATTTCTTGATCATGAGGACCTATCCTATTTTTTGCTTTAACTACAGTATGAAAACTATTAATTTGCATTTTATAAACAGGTGAATAAGATGAAACTTTGATATTGAAATCAAATTTTGTTTTATTTATATAATTAATCTTGTTTATTCCTACCTTTATTCATAGTATATTTTATTTCCTTTATTTTTTCTAAACCAAAATTTGTCAGATGGTTTTTATTTTTCATTAAATCAACAATTTGAACAAATTTTTCATATTCTAATTTTTTGTAACTTTGCAAAGGATAATTATTAAAAAAAGGAACAAGTATATTAATTATATCTCCTAATTTTCTAATTATAAAATCTACTCTAGAGTCAGTAAAATTTACTAAAGTATTACCACAAGAATAATATTTATTTATTATAAAAAATAATTCTTTATCTCTGATATGTTGTGTAATTTTAAAATTTAATTGAACAGCATATCCAATTTTAGTTTTAGACTTAAATATATTAACATAAAAACAGCCTTCACCATCAATAAATCCAACTAGTCAATTTGGATCTTTAATTTCTACTGAATTTATTTGAGGCTTAGGAAATAATTTAATATCAGGGAAATTTTCTAATAATGTTTTAGATAAACCTCTATTAATAGAAGCTCTAATTTCTACTATTTTTTTTAAACCATATAAAGTTAAATGTTCTTTATTATTAATTAATTCAACAGCTAATTTAAAAAATTTAAAGTCTAATTGTTTTTGAGTTAACAAAGAATATTTATTAAAATGAGGTATAATAGAGGAATAAATATCTTTTATAGATTTTACACTATAAATAACATGACCATCTCTTTTACTTATAATAATGTTCCCTACACCAAAATATGATTTTATTCTATTCAATAATTCTATATCCTTCCCATCTAATTCTATTACAAATATGGGCATAACACGTCATCCTAATTTTCGTTCATTAGATTTAAAAATTGAAATAATAAAGGAAGATTCAGCATCAGCGAATCCTGATATTCAATAAGGATTTAAACAAGGTTTTTTATTTCCTTTTATATTACTTGAAACAAAATTTAAAGTATTAAAATAATTTTTATTATAAAAGTGTTTTATATTGAAATACAAATTATAATTTTCAATATTTAGAAGTGAACAAAAATATTTATGCTTTAATAAAAGTGAACCCACAATTATTGAAATAACGTCATTCTCGTGAGGACCTATTCTATTTTTTGCTTTTACCAAAGTATGAAAATTTTTATTTTTTAACGTTATATTTATAAATAATGTTTTATATAAATACATATATTTATATATAAATAATATATAAAATTTAAGGCCATAAATACTAAATATTACATTTTTATAAAATAAATAATATAATTTATATAAAAGACCTGTTATTTTTACAGTCATGGCTGGGTCAATTACTTCCTTTTTCTTAAGAATTAAGTTTATTAAATACAAATACATAAATCAAATTATTTTTTATTAATATTTTATTATTGATTAATAAAGGATATATTTATATATTAAACTGTTTTTAATTTTTTACTAGAAAATTTATATAGTAAAGATTTATGATAATAAGGTGATACAATATTTTTAAACAATTCTATAGACTTTATTTGAATATATATTACAGGTTTATTGTCATGGTTTTGAACAGTGCAAAATATATTAAATTTATAATGTAATAAACCGGCTAGCTTATACACTTCTAAAAAACTAAAAGATTTAGTATGTAAATAAAAACCTCCTCCTGAAGCAAAAGCTCCATCATCCATAGCTCAATAAGCTAAGACAATAGGATTTAAATAATCAATTATAGAATTAGGTATTACCTTAACTATTTTATTATTATTTATTTTATAAAACATATTATAAATATTTAATAAACAAGGATAACTTCTCGTATGCAATTGAATAAAATAGTATGTTTTCCCTCTTCTAATTGATTTAGATAATGTAAGAGATTTTTGACATAAACAAGATAAATTATTATAAACATATCAAACATATTCAAATCGCTTCAAAGATTGAGTAAAAACAAAATAAGGATATTTTGATGTTTTAGATTTCCCTATCCATCCATCACCTAAAATATGACCAATTATTTGACTACGTATATCATAACTTAAAGTAGTTAATAATCTAGATTTTAAATCTAATCGTAAACCTACAGTTGAACTTCTCAAGTTTTCATCATTAAATAATATTAAAGTTTTATTATCATTAATTACTTTTTTTATAGAAATAGGTTTAGTTCTAGTTAAAAATAAAAACCCAGATAATTTTGTACTAATATCCGACTTAATTCATTACTCAACTTTACAATTAAGTAGGGACTGTTACTTCAATACATAAAAAATGTATTGCTTTACGTTCAGTCTCTTAGGGTCCTAGTACAATTTATATAAAGATTAATTGTTAAGTTTCCTATAGATAATCCATAATAATTTTATATGGATTTCTCATTATATAGTAAAGTTTTATATGAACTCAGCTTAATAAGGATTAATCCATAAGATAAAGTAATTTAAAACTAGGAAAAGCAATAGCAACTAGTACTAATGCTGGTCCAACTGTTCATATTAATTCTATTAAAGTCATTTACAACTCATGCAATTTCTTACAAGAATAGACTATATCTTACCGATATTTCGGCTTTCACATGTAGTCTCTGAGGATCCTACTAAGATACAAATAACTATCTTTTGGTTCCCTGCTGATTATCCATTGTTACATCTTTTAGTATTTTCACTAGAAATATTATAATACCTAAAGCTTTAGGAGTTTCCAGCATATAGTGAAATTTTATTCATAGTCTTTCTAAGTTTATTAGGATGAAACTTTATATCTTTCTTTAAATATTTCACCTGATTTCATATATCTTATTACAGTACTACCACTTATATCCAAAAATTTATCAGCTCTTCTAGCTGAAACAAAACTACCTATTAATTTAAATCCTTCTGAAGAACATTTTTCATATATATTAACAGGATTACCACGAATAGCACTCATTTTTAATTTAGTTTCTTCAGAATGTATTCTACCTAAAGCTTTTTGTCTAATTAACTCTATAGTATCTTTACTTTGAGTCTTTCCAAACAAAGGATTATTATCTTTTGCTTTTTTTAAACTCATGATTTTTTAGTTTATTCTGTATAAGTACGACCAAATAAAGCAGACTTTTCTTTTATATAAATTCCCTTCAAAGATTTACTAATTTGTATTTTAGTCTCTTCTGAATGCTTAAAACCCCAATAACTACCTGCTATTTTTAATATATTATATTGTGGATTTAATTTATTAAAGTAATATTGTTCTCTTATAATTAAATCAGATTTATCACAATATTCTAATATCGTAACAGAAAAATTAGAATATCCGTATTTAATTAATGCTCTACTTATTATAAAACTGTTTTTACTTTTTATATAACTAAAATTAAAATAGTTTCTAAATCTTTTCGATATATCTATAGACTGTCCAATATATATATCATTTATTAATTTGTTAGTTAACAAATTAATACCTGATTTACCTTTATTTTCTTTTAAGATCTCTTTTCTCATCTCATATCTCCATATACTTTAACTTCATTTATATTGTTATTATCTAAAGGATTATTAGATAAAGTAGTATAAGAACGCAAAGGAATATATATTTTATTTTTTAAAATAGTATTATCAAACTTAGAACACTTATGAATAGGCACATATTTACCATGATTTAAATATTTGTATACTAATTTATTATGCTTATTATTAAAATTTCACATAACAGATAATAGTATTCAAGTTACACCAAATAATATAACAACTAAATAAAACATAATTCTGTTATGTAAATCGATTATACCTTCAATAGATGGACTTGCTCCATCTTGAAAATATAATCCCCAAGCTAAAGGTGCATCAGCTCACTTAATATGTTTATTCTTATAGTTTTTATATTTAATATTATTGACTTCTTTAAATTTATTTATAATGGAAACTATATAATAAATACTATTAACCATATTAATATTTACATTATACTATAAATCCAATATTTAAATAAAATATTTTTTTTATCAAATTACTCAGTATAAATTTTAATTATAATGTAATCTTAATTCATTTTGGACCCGCAATAAAAATAAATAATGAATCACAAATTTATGTTAAAAAAAATGGTAAAGTTAAACTACTAATTATATTAATTAATAAATAAGGTTTAAGTACATAAAATAATGTAATATTAGTTAAAATAGCTATAATAAGGCTTAAGTTATTACTTGGAAACATAGGAAAAAAATCATTATTTATAGAATTAGTATCAAAGAAAACACTTTGCTGATTATCTGAATAAGTTTTATTATTATTATCAATATAATTATCTTGATTATTACCTTTTATTATATTGGCAAAATAAGAAGGCAAGAATGTTTCATCATAAAAATAAATAAATTTAATAATCCTTAAATAATAAGCAGCACCTATTATACTTGTAAATATAGCAATTATAGAAATAAAATAATAATCAGATTGAAGAGCAGCCAATAATACTTGTTGTTTAGCAAAGAATCCTATCATAGGTGGTATACCAGCTAAAGATAATAAAGTAATACTTAAGCAAAAAGCTAAAAATGGATCTCTAGAATACATACCTTTAAAATTAGTTAAAAAAGGAACAGGAGTATATAATCATTCTGTATCTTCGTTATCAAAATTATATTTATTATTATCTTCAAGTAAAAGTAAATGATTATTGACAGTATAAACTTTAATATCACTATAAGGATAGGGATTCCCAATACCAGTACCAGTATTTTCTTCAATTAATTTTTTCTTAATAAATTGACCATAATCATAAATAGTCGGTTGAATATATTTGTCTTTTCACGAAAAAGGATTTACATATAAAAATCGAATAGGTATATATTCTTTTTCCAAATAATATTTAGTATAGATATAACCTCATGCTATTAAAATTAAAAATAAATTAAGATTAGTAAAAGTATATTGAATTAAATAAAATAAAAAAGCGTCTATCCCAGATACGGAATTTATTGACAAAGCTAGTAATAAAAATCCAACATGAGCTATAGTACTATAAGCAAATAATCTCTTAATTCTTGATTGACTTAAACCTACTAATGTACCTATAATTAAAGATAGTAAAGCAGAAATAGAAATAATATTAGTTCATAATCCTAAACTAGAATATGAATTATATCAGAAAGAAAAAGGTATATTTAAATACATATTAATAAAAGACATAAAATTATTTAAAATAGAGGTATCATAATTATAACTAAAAATATTAATATTATAATTATTATAATTATTAGATGGTAAATATATGGAATTCAATATGTTTTCCTTACCTGTGTAAAACTGATCTAAAAAATTTAAAGTATTAATATTTAAGGCAGATTGAATATTATGAATCAATAATAACATAAATAACATAGTAGAGATCTTAACTATTACAATTAATCAAGTAGTACTATATGTAGGGACATCAGAATAAACATCAGGAGCTCAATTATGAAAAGGAGCAGCAGATACTTTAAATAATAGCCCAGCAAATAAAACTAATAAACAAGGATCAAGTACATAATTAATATTAGTGTCCGAATAAATATAAAAAATGTTTTCAAGATTTAAAGTACCAGTATAAGCATATAATAAGCTACATCCTAATAATATAAATCCAGAAGATAAGCCACCTAGTAAAAAATATTTCAAACCTCCACTTGTACCTTTAAATGATTTAATTTGAGAAGCAGCTAAAATGTATAAAGTAAAACTTTGCAATTCTAATGATAAATATAGAGAAACCAAATTATTAGCTGAAATTAACAGAGAAGCACCTAGTACAGTATACAATAAAAGAAAACCAAATTCCTTAACTTCTAATTTAGGATATTTTAATTTTTTTTCTAATAAAAATAGAGATTTTACTTCTATATTTGGGATAAAATTAGAAAATTTTTTTATAAAATTAATAAAAATAATATAAAAATATGTTTTATTTGAATAATCATTATAGGAATAAAATTTTATTAATTTTTTAAAATAGTAGTCTTTAAATAAATTTTTAAACATTACAGCTCTAGGGGATAAAATGCTATTACTTTTTTCATTCATAAATTTTTCCATAATTCTAGAATCATCATAAACTCTAAAATTATATGGAGCGAAACATGTTAGTATAACAACAATTGCTCCGACTAAACATAAGATAATGTCAAAAACTTGTGACAATACTGTTAATTTGAATACTCCACCATATATTCCAACTCCATCCCCAATAGCATTAATATATAATATATTATATGCAAGATAAGCTCCTAGAATAAATGTGATGAATACTATTCTGTTAAATTTTATATAATCGGACAAAAAATTATAATTTTTTTCAATGCTTGGAGTTACCGCTAATAATAGGATAAGAATCGAAATTATTAGCATTAGAGTATGTAGGAATCGAACCTACATATATACATATATATTTATAAGTTTATCCTATATATATATATTTATTATTATCCTATATAAATTAGAAACTTATATATATTTTTACCTTTAAAAATAAATACTCTATATATAATTAAAATATAAATATAAAAACTTTTTATATTTATATTTTATATAAAAATAGTATAATTTCCATAGTTTTAAATAAATATAGAGTATTTATTTTTGAGTCTAGCAGATTAAACATTTAATTTTGGTAAACTAAACATTTTATTTAAATAAATATTAAGATTGAAGAGGTAATTTATTGAAAGTATGAAAATGAGGTGGTGAATTTACACTTCATTCTATATTTTTACTCAATTTAGCATTATCTGTTCAAGATAATACATCTTCAATATATTCATCCTTGGCTCAACCATCTCTAGGTGCTTCTTTACCTTCTTCAAATTTATCACAAATTAAAGAAATAAAATAAGCAGTCATTACTACAGATAATATTGAACCAGCACTAGCCACTAAGTTTCAACCTGCAAAAGCATCAGGATAATCCGCTATTCTTCTAGGCATACCTTGTAAACCTAAAAAATGCATAGGTAAAAAAGTTAAATTTACCCCTAAGAATAATCCTCAGAAGTGAATTCTACCTTTTTTATCATTGTATGTTAATCCTTCTGCTTTTGGTGATCAAAAATATCATGCGGCAAAAAGTGCAAACACTGCACCCATCGATAATACATAATGAAAATGCTTAAGAAAAAAATTCTTAAGTTGGACTATTTATTTATCTAATTTTTTTACAAAAGGTATTGTTTCTCATAAAGGATTCCTATACTGTATTCAATCTAATAAAAAATCAGAATATATTTTGAATTCTTTGCTATTTTGCGGTTTTTTATTATATTTTCTTATTTTTAAAAATTCTTTAATTTTAGTTACTCTATAAAATTTAAAATCTGAATATAATCTATTAATCATAAAGAAATTATATAAATAAATCATACCTTTAACTGTTTGATATCTAAAAGTAATAGATTTATATTCTTTTTTTGTTTGATTACTTTTTTGTTTACGAGTAAAAATGCAAGGTTTATATTGAGGAATAGTATTATCAAAATTCAATTTTCGTGTGTATTCATTATATTGGAACTCTAAATTACATTCAATTCTATTACCAGAATAATTGAAAACAATAGAACCATCTGTATCTACTAATCCTGCAAAATAAGGATCCATAGATTCAATATTATAATTAGGTTCTTTAAATTCAATATTAAAAAAATCACATGATTTTTTAAACCCCGGTATTTTCAATCTAATTAAACCGTTTAAACGAATAATTAAAAATTGCAATTCTTTTGAAGTTGATACAGTATAGGTAGAGTAAGGTTTATTTTTACTTGCTCTAATACGTCCCATATGTAAATAATTTTGAATTCGTGTTAAAATTCTAACATCCCTATTGTGTAATTTTATTCTTAAAGAACGTAATTTAGGCATGCCTAAATAATTTTTTCTAATATCAAAATTACCATCACCATCTATAATTCCTGCTAATCAATTAAAAAATTTGGAATCCTTTTCCTCAATATTATTAGATAACTGACGTATAGTCTCTGAGAATTTTTGAAAATTTTCGGCTGATTCTATATTTGCATAATAAATTTTATTAATTATAACTGTATCATTATTATTTTTACTATTTAATAGAAGATTATAGCTTCGACTTACATCTATTTTTGAAAGATAATTAAATTTAAATAGTAAATAATATACTAAAAACATAGTTCCCAGCATATAGTCAGTTGCAGAATATGTATCATTCAGGCCCATTTGAGCTACGACGTAATAGGTATCATGGAATGCTATATCTAAACTTGCATTTGCAAGTACAACACCTGTTAATCCACCTACAGTGAATAAGAATACAAAACCTAGAGCATATAACATAGGTGTATTAAAAGCAAATGATCCTCCATAGGCAGTTGCTAATCACGAAAAAATTTTAATTCCTGTTGGTACTGCAATAATCATAGTTGCAGCAGTGAAATATGCTCTTGTATCGGCATCTAAACCAACAGTATACATGTGATGCAAGTTATTGTGAATTGAATAGTTATGAAATAACTATCAACTTTGGACTATCATATATTTTATGATTTATCTAATTTAAATTTAGAGTCTAATTTTACCTCAAATTTATTCATATTTTTTTTAAGTTCTCTAACTTTTATTAATAAACTAGGAGTAATACGGACACCAGAAGTTAATTTTATTATATTACATCATAATTTAAAAGATTGACTTTTAGATGTTTTTAGTTGAAAATTATTAAAATAGTTAATTACTTTAGATCCAGTATTATTTTGTAGAGATTTACAAAATAAAGTTAATCTAAACATAGCATTATCTTTCAAATAGGATCCACTTCTTATTTTAGCAGTGGATCCTATAAAAAATAAATTACCAATGTAATTTAAAATATCTTTTTCGTATTTTTGATCTAATATATATAAATATTGCACGTAATAATTATTTCTTAAAAAATTTATTTTTATAGAAAAACAACCTTCGGCATCAGTAAAACCAGATAATCAACCATCAGATAAAGAAGGCAATTTTAATTTCAATATCAATTCAGGTATTTTATTATTAAGTAATAGAAAGTGAGAAAAATTTAATCTTCTGGCATTATTTAAAACCTCATTTCACTTTTTTAATCTTTCTAATTTACTTGGTAGTACTAAATTACTATTAAACAATAAATATAATAATAAAATACTTTTATTATCTGCTATAATAAAACGAGCATATTTATACTCCCCTTTCTTATCATAAAAATATTTTATTTTACCAAAATTTAAGCTATTTTAAATTACATGTAATACTAAAGGATCTTTTTGAGTAATGACAAAATAACATCTTCCATTTGAAACATAAATAGAACCATCTCCTTCAACAAAACCTACAAATCAAGAAAGTCAATCATTATCTCTTAAAAAACTTTCTTTAAAATAAGAATAATAATTAATTCTGAACAAATCATAATTACTTTCACGTTTAGTCTCTGAGGATCCCAAATATAAGTTTCCTGCTGATTGGTTATATTTATTAGCATTTAAAC
>Ga0066669_10001001_pt1 | contig 10280 bp, 8 predicted proteins | sample GraSoiAngelo_118_FD_133940 | JGI IMG/M metagenome (GOLD analysis project Ga0066669, IMG submission 133940) | Grasslands soil microbial communities from the Angelo Coastal Reserve, California, USA - 14_0919_02_20cm | ecosystem: Environmental > Terrestrial > Soil > Grasslands | place: USA...
ACGTTCTGTCGGTCAATGGCCGCACTGGCGACGTTCCGATGAATTACGAGACGCTGATGCGGCTCGGCGCAGCGGCGCGTGCCGCCGGAGATTTGCCGAACGCACTCAGCCTCTATCGCCGCGCCGCCTCGCTCGAATCAAATCCGCCGGCACCGTTTATCGCGATCGGCAATACACTGATTGAAATGGGTCAGGCCGATGAAGCGATCATCGCATTCAATTCGGCGTTGTCGCGAGAGGCCCGCAATCCGGAGGCGCTGCGCGGCGTCGCCCGCGCCTATCTGAGAACCGCCCGCCCCGAGCTTGCCGGGCAGCCGCTGGCGCTTGCCTTCGAGGGCACGCCGAACGATCCCAAACTGTTGATGCTGATCGGCGTCGCCGACGATTTTGTCGACCAGCACGGCGAGGCGCAGGCGCGCTACCGGCGAGGGCTGGAAATTGCACCGGGCGATCCGGCATTGACGCTGAACCTGGCGTTATCGTTGGCGCTGACCGGCGATTACGACCAAGCGATCACGCGGCTGCGGCCATTGGCCGCCGGGCCGAGCGGGACGCCGCAGGATCGCCAGACGCTGGCGCTGATCTACGGGCTGAAGGGGGATCGCCGCGCCGCCGAGAAGCTCGCCTTGATCGACCTCGAACCGGCTGCCGCGCAGCACAATCTCGCCGCCTACGACAATCTTCGCCGGCTGTCGCCGGAGGCGCGCAGCCGGGCGATCCGAGCGCTCGTCACCAGCTCCGCGAGCCCGAGATCGTCCTGATCTTGTCGTCGGGATAGATCTTACCGACCATCCGTTTCTGGGCGCATCGCGCGGGCGATTCGATAAATCTTAAAATAGCTGCCGCTCGCGACGAGCTGCAGGGTGTTGGGCTTTGCTTGCGGCGTGTTGCCGAAATCCATCCACAGAAGATAGTCGAAGGTTTCGCTCCAGTTGCGCCAGTAGGGCACCTGGCCGCGCATGTCCGGGATAGGGACCAGTGACTTCGCCGTTTCCGGATCGGCGGTCATGGTCAATTCCGCAGTCGTCATCGGACCGCCGCTCGGCTGTGAAATTGCGGCATTGCGCGGCGCGACATCGACCGTCGTCCAGCCCGTAAAAATGTACGGCAGGAAGACGGCGCGATCGATGACCGCGAGCAAGGACAAATGCTGGAAGACTGCATCCTCAACCGTTGCCACCCCGGCCGGCAAGCCGGGCAAGGTCTGCCTTTCCGGTGGGACCGGTTCAGCGACGACGGCCAGCCTCGCACCGGGCGCGATGGCGACCGCGGCGGCTCTGAACTCGCCAAACCAGCGGTCGTAATCGGCCCAGCTCTGCGACACCATCCAGACACGCACGGCGAGCATCGCGAAGCCCGCCAGCGCCACGACAAAGGTCCGGGAGCGCGACAAGTCCAGCCGCGTCGCGGCGAGCACCACGAACGGTAATGCGACCGGCAGCCTGATATCGGCTAGCCAGCTGCCGCTGACGACATGCGGCATGGCGATCGAGACCACCGCCATCGCCGAGAGCGGTATACGCATTTCGGGTATCAGCCGCAGCATCCCGCGCCGCCAGACATAAAATGCGAATAGCGCGACAATCAGCCAAATCGCGGCGTCGAGAGGAAAGCAGCGGTCGTGGAATGTCACGGGCGCCACCAGCGCGTACAGCTTGAATCGCAGCGCGCCGTAATCGATCAGCGTCGATCCGGCATGCTGCAGGCTGACGTGCCACAGCACGAGGGCGGGGATAAATTGCAGGCAGCTGGCGAGCAATGCCCCGAGGCTGCGCCACCGGAGCCGCCGCCCTTCCAGGCGAATTCCCACTTCGTAGGCAACCACCGACAGGCCGTAAAGTCCGAACCCAAACAGGTGAAGAGAGAACAGTGCGGTCGCAACCACCGAAAACGCGAGGATGCGCGGAACGGGTCTGGCGTCGCGGGTGGCGATCCAGCCCGCGAAGGCGAAGAGATAGACCGCAGTCGCGAACAGCGAATTGAGGAAACCCCAGAACAACGAGGCGTTGTACAGGAAAAGCACCGAGGCGAGCGGCCACCACCCGACGTGCCCATGCAGCGCGCGGTGCAGCGCAGCGGTCCCGGCAACCAGCAGCGCCATAGTCAGTGCGACAAACACGCGGCCGGCGTCTTCGACCGATAGAACCGGCGAGAGCATCGAGACGACCAGATCCATCGCCAGATCTGGCAGGACCCTCCAATGGATCTGATAATTCGCCAGCAGATCGGGTATTTCGGTGCCGTGCACCAGGATCCATATCCGGGCGAGATGGTTTGGATAGTCCACCAGCGGTGGCACCCGAACCCACAGCAACGGAGAGAGCGCAAACGCGCAGAGGCCGAAGTAAACGGCAATGCGCGCAAGCTTGCCTGCCGCCAGCAGAGAGCCGGCCAGCAGCACGGGACGCGAAACCGTTTGGGCTAGATCCATGCCGTACTCGTTCGCGATCGCCCAAGCGCGCAGCCTGCCGCGAGACGCTTCTCGATTGCGCCGCAACGTATTCAAAGACGGCTACTTTTGTCTTAATCAGCGCCGACCCTCCGGAGCGCATTTAGACGCGACAGCCGATCGCTTGGTCGCTCGTTAGAAACCAGAGCTGAGGCTGCAGCAGGTCGCGGACGCGGCAATCATCACTCCTGAGATGCATCAGCGGCAGGTGCGTGGTCAGCTGACCGATGCTTTGTCTTAATAATTCTTTCAAGGTCGCCGTTCGATAACCCCGGGCTAAGCAAAATCCGGAGCCGAGGTATGTTTTTTCCCATTGACGTGATCGGGAAGGACTCGGCGTTCAATCGCGATCAATACACCGATGCCTACGCGCCAGGGATAGAGCGCCTGTTCTGGCATGTCGCGCGCAACGCTACGATTCTCAGGTGGTTGCGACGGTGCGGCATGGACGCGGAAAAGCTTTTAGAGATCGGCTGCGGCCCCGGAATCGTTGTCGACTATTTCGGGCCAAGGGAGTCGACTGCATTGGCTGTGATCTTGCCAGCCCGTCAGTACCGGATCGCTTGGCTGACGTGATCTTTGCATCCACCGATTTTCGTAGCCTTCCGCTTGCGGTCCGGAGCAACATCGATGGCGTGCTCCTGTGCGACGTGATGGAGCATCTGGACGAGCCGGTTGGCTTTTTGCGGAGCCTTCCGGAGTCGCTGCCCAGCTCCACTCGCGCGCTGATCACCGTGCCGGCAAGGAACGAGCTATGGTCGGCCTGGGACGATCGCTACGGGCACTTCCGGCGCTATGATCTAGACATGCTCCGGGCCGAGCTGGAGGCCGCCGGCCTCACCCTGATCGCCAGCCGCTATTTCTTCCAATCCCTCTATTTGCCGATGCGGCTCGCGAAAAGAAGCCGCGGCGGTGTGATCGAGCCGCCGACCACAGCGTGGCCGCATCGGATTATCGGTGCAGCGATGGGCTTAGAGCAGCGGATTATCCCGGCGAGGGTGCCTGGCGCTTCGATCATAGCCGTGGCGGCGCATTTTCGCTGAATCGCACGCACGAACGGCCGCGCAGGCTCGTTTTCGCCACTGCTTTCGGCTGCCTAACCAGCGTGTCCTGGTGACCGGGGAGTAGGAACGGCATGGTCCGATTTTTCGGCGCCAAAATTTGGGTGAGTCGGCGATAGAGCGGTGATGCTCTAATATGTGACGACGGTACCGCCGATGACTGTTCTCAATCGCTGGGTCCGTCCAAGGCACCCATGCGGATCAACCGACGGGGCGCATGGGCTGGCAACGGCGGCCGCTCGGCACCGCCTTACCTGTTTGCCGTCCCGGCATTAACTCCGGTCGACTGAACCGTCGTCGTCTGCATCTGCCCCTGTTTCTTGCCCGAAAACGTATCGATGATGTTGAGTGCAGCGGGGCCGAGCAGAACGATGAATAGCGTCGGCAGGATGAACAGGATCATCGGCACCGTCAGCATCGCCGGCAACCGCGCCGCCTTTTCCTCGGCGCGCGTGATCCGCGCCTCGCGGAACTCGGCAGCGAGCACCCGCAGCGACTGCGCCAGAGGCGTGCCGAATTTGGCGGTTTGCAGCAGTGTGTTCACGACGCCGCGAATCGAGGAGAGATTGGTGCGCTCATTAAGGTTCTCGAAGGCCTGCCGGCGCTCCGGCAAAAAGGTCAGCTCGGCGGCGGTGATGCCCAATTCCTCACTGATTTCGGGCCAGGTCGGTTCAAGCTCCCGCGATACCCGGGTCAGCGATGCGTCAAGGCTGAGCCCCGCTTCGGCGCAGATCACCATGAGGTCCAGCGCGTCGGGCAGTCCCAATTGCAGCTGCTTGCCGCGTTTGTTGCCCAGGTTTTTGATGAAGACTCCGGGGGCAAAAAAACCGAGCATCGCCGCCCCGAATGCCGCAGCCCAGCGCATATTCGGCGGCACCGGCAGTATGTGCGCGCCATAAGAATCGAACACCATGGCGGCGGCAAAGACCAGCGGCATGCAGGCGCGGGCGAACAGGTAGCGGATCATCGCCTCACGAGTGCGCATGCCCGCCCGGGCAAGCAACGCGCGCGCTTCGCTTGCGTGATGACTGCGCAACAGGTTGAGACGCTTGACAGCCTCGCTCATCAGCCCCGCCGTCTGCACCCGACGGCGGGAGCGGCCGCCGTCGAGAGCGGCCCGGCGCAGCGATTCCTTGCGCTGCGCGATTGCCGCGAAACGGCGCTCGAACGGATTATGCGAGCGCAGTGCGTTATAGACGCCAATGACTGCGACCAGCACCGCCAACGCCGCCAGCAGGCCGATCAAGTCATCGACGGTGAGCCAGAGCGGCAGCCACTCCTGAAGCCGGAAATCTGCGACGCGCGTGCTCATATCTCGAACTTCGCCATTCTGACCATGATGAAGATGCCGCTCCCGAGCATCCCGAGCGCGATGCCCACCAGCATCAGCCCGCGGATGTCCGAAAACAGCGGCATGATGTAGCCCGGCGAGGTCATAAACAGGATGACGGTCACCACCAGTGGTAACGATCCGAGGATCATCGTGCTGGCCCGCGCCTCGCTCGCCATCGCGCGCGCCTTCATCCGCATCGTGCGGCGGCGGCGCAGAACGTCGGCGAGGTTGCTCAGCGTCTCGGCGAGATTACCGCCGGTTTCGCGCTGGACGCTCAACGCGATAATGAAGAAGCGGAATTCCGGCGCGTCGATGCGCTTGGCGATATCCCATAGCAGGCTTTCGAGATCGCGCCCAAGCCGCATTCCCGCTTCGATCGTGCGGAATTCGGCGCCGATCGGGTCGCCGATCTCGTGACTGGCCATGATGATCGCTTCGCTGATCGGCAAGCCTGAGCGCAGCGCCCGCACCATCAGGTCGATCGCCTCCGGGAAAAGGCCGATGAAGCCGGCAACCCGCCGCTTGCCCATGCGGCCGATGACCATGTGCGGAATGCCGATGCCCAGCCCGGCTCCCAACAGCAGGCTTGGCGGCGGCTGCAAGCCCGCGAACATCATCAAGAGCACCGCGATGATCGAGGCCAGCACGATCATCATAACCATGTATTTTCCGATGCTGATCGGCTTGCCGGTGCGCTCCAACCGGGCAATCAGCATGTCGCGTCTTGGCATCCAGCGCCGCGCGACCAGGTCCATCCTGGAGGCGTTGTCGCGCCGCGACAGCGAGCGGACCGCTGCCGTTTTCCCGCTTGCCGCACCGGGCTTCTGCCCCTTCAGTGCTTCCACGCGGCGTGCGAGACGCCGCGAACCTGGGCCTTCTACCGCAGCAGCGGCCACAAGGAACCCGGCCGCGGTCATCAAGCCGATGGCGAAGGCCGCGATGGTTGTAGGATCGAGCATGTCTAACATCGCTCAGATCACCTCAAGCAGAGCGCGGTCCAGGCCGAAATATTCGGCCCGCGGCAGGAATGCGGGGCGTATGCCGCTCGACTGGAAGGCGCCGCGCAGTTTGCCGTCCGAGCCTTCGCCCTGGAATTGGTAGGTGAAGAGCTCCTGGGTCGTGATGATGTCGCCTTCCATTCCGACCACTTCCATCAGATGGGTCACGCGGCGCTGGCCGTCGCGCATGCGGTTGACCTGGCAGATCATGTGAACTGCGGAGGCGATCTGGGTACGCACCGCTTTCGACGGCAGATTAATGCCGGCCATGCCGATCATGTTTTCGAGACGAGTCAGCGCCTCGCGCGGCGTGTTGGCGTGGATCGTGCTCATCGACCCGTCATGGCCGGTGTTCATCGCCTGCAGCATGTCGAGGGCTTCCTCGCCGCGGCACTCACCGATGATGATGCGGTCGGGCCGCATTCGCAGCGCGTTCTTCAACAGATCACGCATCGTGATCTCACCGGTGCCTTCGAGATTGGCGGTACGCGTTTCGAGACGCACGACATGTGGCTGCTGCAGCTGCAACTCGGCGGCGTCTTCGATGGTCACGGTACGCTCGGCACTGTCAATCATCCGCGACAGCGCATTCAGCAGCGTGGTTTTACCCGAACCGGTACCGCCGGAAATCAGAATGTTGAGGCGGCAGCGCGCCGCGATCTTCAGCACCGTCGCCATCGCCGGCGAGATGCTGTTGCTCGCCGCCATCGTGTCGAGGGTGATGCTCTTCTTGGAAAACTTGCGGATCGAGACCGACGCGCCATCGAGCGCCAGCGGCGGGATGATGATGTTGACGCGGCTGCCATCGGGCAAACGGGCGTCGACGAGCGGCCTCGCCTCGTCGATGCGTCGGCCGACCCGGGTCACGATCTTGGTCGCGACGTTCATCAGATGCGCATCGTCGCGGAACTGTACGTCGGTCAGTTCGAGTTTGCCCCGCCGCTCGACATAGACCTGCTTCGGCCCGTTGACCATGATGTCGTTGACGGTCTCGTCGGCGATCAGCGGCTCAAGCGGCCCGAGGCCCAGCATGTCCGCGACCAGCGAGTCGACGAGCTCTCGCTGTTCGACGAAGTTCAGCTGAATCTTGGTTTCAGCGAGTAGTTCCTTTACCCAACCGGTGAGCTGCGCCTCGAAAGCGGCGCGCGGCATCTCAGCGGCCGCGGCAACGTCCATGTGTTCCAGGACGAGCGGCTGAATTTGCGCTTTGGCGGCTTCGACCGCCGCGCGCCGGCCAGGTAGCTGGCGCACACCCGAACCGTCGACGCTTGCCGCCGGCTCCGGAGTCGTGATCAGCGCCTGCATGATGTCGGTAACGAGGTCGCGTCGCGCCAGCGGGTTGGCCTCGATTGCATGGCGCACGAAGTACGCCTGAACCGCGCCGCTGACGAGCTTGGCCAGATCGCTGCGGCTCAATAGCGCGCGCCGCTCGGGCCGGATCTCAGCGCTGAGCCGTGCCACCAGTTCTTCGCGCGCTACCGCGAGATGCTCCTGAAGCGAGCTGGGCGCCGCCGGCGGTAGCGGCGCAGTCGCGGGCGTCCCAGGCGTCGCTGCGGGCGGAGCTTCTGGAAGCACCGGAGCCGCCGGCGCAACCGGAGCAGCCGTATTATCTTGCGGCGGAGGCGGAGGCGCGGCCTTCTCCGGGACATCGGGTTCGCCGCGCGCCCGCCGCAACCCGGCGATGCGCGCGTCGAGGCCTTCCTCGGCGCCGGGCCGTTTGAAGAGTGTTACCATTTAACAAGCCCGAAAATCTTGCGCTTCTTGGTCTTCTCGGCGGGCCCGGCGGCGACGGCCGCAACCAGCTTTTCGAGTTCGCGGGCCACTGCGCTGCGCGGCGCGGCGAGCGGCAACGGCTGGCCGGCATTGGTCGCCGCGCCTGCCGATTTGGCATCATAGGGCAGCGCCGCATCGAGCGACTTGCCGACGGCCTTTTCGAATTCGCCCTTGGCAACGGTCGCGCGCTCGCCGGAGGCGCCGGCTTCCACCATCAGCAAACTCGTCTGCGGCGCATGCTCGCGCAGCAAAGTCTGCAGCCGGATCGTATCGCGCAGCCCGGCCAGGCTGCGCTCGCACAGCACCACGACGCGGCTCGCCGCGCCCAGGACGACACGTTGCGTCGGCGTCACCCAACGCGGCAGATCGACGACGACCCAGGCGAATTTGCGGCGCAACTCGTAAAGCAGAACGTCGATCGCACCGGGGTCAACCGCCAGCGATTGGGTCATCGCCGCTTCGGCGGCAAGGATCCGGAGGTTCTCCGACACCTTCACCATCGCCCGCTCGACAAACAGGCTGTCAATGCGCGATGGCTGTTCCAGCGCATCGGACAACCCGCTGCCGGGATCGGTATCGAGCTTCAGGGCGACGGTGCCGAAATGCAGATCGAGATCGAGCAGCGCGGTGGGCTCGTTGTGTTTTTCCGATAGGATCCACGCGCAAGAGACCGCCGTCATCGTGGTACCGACACCACCGCGGCTGCCGATGAACGCGATGACCTGACCCAGGCCGCCGCCGGCAGTCGCGGTTGCGCTGCGCTTCTCCAAAGCCGCTGCAAGCGCTTCGCGGCTTACCGGCTTGACGACATAATCCGTGGCGCCGGCCGCGAGAAGATCGCGGAACAACGCCACGTCGTTGACGACACCGAGCGCGACGATCTTGATGTCATCGCCACCCACCGTACGCGCTGCGCTGAGCTCGGCGATCGGCGCGGCCGAATCGCTGAGATCAATGATCAGCACGCGCGGGTTTTCACCCTCGCGCATCCGCCGCAATGCCGCATCAAGCGTCGCTTCGAGGCTCAGCTCGTCATCCAGGTGCAGCTCACGGACGATCGCCTGGATGCGTTCGAGCGTGGGCTGGTCCTGAAGGATGGCGATAACGCCTACGCGCTCGACCTTTAGAGCGGACGGCTTTTCAGCGACTGCGGCGGCTGCACTCATTATTGACTCCCTGTGTTGTCCGAAGACCCACCGCCACCGCCGCCACCACCACCGCCACCACCGCCACCACCGCCAGCCGAAGTGGTAGGCGGCTTGACCTTATCGGTCAGGTAGCGCTGGACTGCGGCAACAGCGGGTTGCCCGGCGGCCAGCCCAAGAGGCTGTCCGGCGACAAGATCGCTCGGGTAGGCGACCATCTGGCCCAAATTCGTCTGCGTCGCGCAGGCGAAATTGCTCGCATACGAGTTGGTGAAATCCGTCCCCTGGGCTTTGCTCCAATTCGGGCAGGGCGGCAACGTCACGACATATCGCCCGACCTGCACGACTGCCTGATTGGCCGGCAGCCCAGCGAGAGACAACGCGCTGGCAACAATGCCATATGGCAATAGCGCAGCCTCGATCGCATCGCGCCGGGCCTCGGCGAGGCCGGGACCTCCACCCACCGCAACCGAAACTCGGTCGGACCTTGCGATCGCACCGGTCGCGGCCATTGCCCGCAGCCGCTGAGCGTCCGCAGGCAACAGGTAGGGCGATCCGGCGGCGAACCGCAGATTGACCGATACCGCCGCATCATCAAGCCGCAAGCGGTTCGGGGCTTCACTTTCGGTCCATTCGGTGGCTGCGGGACGGCAGGCGGCCAGCACCAGCACGGCTGCCACGATGATCGGGTAAGGATGCATTCTCATCGCTCCCTCCCTCAATCCAACCGAAAGCCGACCGGACCAACCAGCCCTCGCGAACCGGGGCTCATCCGGATTCGCTCGCTGGCCGGCAGCGTCTGGCGGGCGATCGCGCCGTTTATGATGGTTTGCACATCATGTGGCGGAATGAACCCGTCGGTAGGCGCGGCCAACGCGCTGGCTACCTCGGTCGGCCTGACGAGGTACGGCGTCACGATGAAAACGAGCTCGGTTTCGCCCTTCTGGAATTGTTGCGATCGGAAAAGCTGCCCCAGTATCGGGATATCGCCGAGACCGGGCACCTTCGAGATCTGCTCCGTCACGTTGTGCTGCAACAGCCCGGCGAGCGCGAAGCTCTCGCCGCTGCCCAGTTCCACCGTGGTCTCGGCACTCCGTTTGGTCAGCGCCGGGATCGTGATCGTCGCCCCACTTCCAATCGGCGTTGAAACCGCCCCCGTAGTCGAGAGTTCGCTGACTTCGGGACGGACGCGCAAGCTGACATGCTGAGCGTCGATGATCGTCGGCGTGAAATCGAGTTTGACCCCGAACTCCTTGAAGGCGACCGTGATTGTGGGAATGCCGTTGCTTGTTGCTCCGGCCACCGGGACCGGGAACTCGCCACCGGCATGGAAACTGGCCGGCTGCCCCGACGTCGCGGTCAAGTTCGGCTCGGCAAGAATGGTGACCAGCCCTTCAGAGGCCAGAGCGTCGATCGTCGCATTGATCGGAGCTGCGCTGCGACCGAAGGTCAGAAGCAGTTCATTCGTCGAGGTGATCTGGCCACCAGTAAACGGGTTTTGCGTAAGAAACTGGGTTCTCC
>Ga0066669_10001007_pt1 | contig 10259 bp, 11 predicted proteins | sample GraSoiAngelo_118_FD_133940 | JGI IMG/M metagenome (GOLD analysis project Ga0066669, IMG submission 133940) | Grasslands soil microbial communities from the Angelo Coastal Reserve, California, USA - 14_0919_02_20cm | ecosystem: Environmental > Terrestrial > Soil > Grasslands | place: USA...
AGCGCAAAAGAAGCATAATACGCCCAGTGTGAAGAAGTGTGCGACTACGCTCGCAATTTTGGTACTTCTGTCAGCGACACTCGTGCTGGCCGAGGACTTCAGAACCATTAAGGGCAAGGAATACAAGGACGCCACGGTCATCCGTGTCGAAGCGAATGGGATTGTGCTTAGAACCAAAACGGGAATTTCTAAGGTCTATTTCTTTGAACTCCCTAATGACGTTCGCGAACGGTTTCATCCCAGTCCTGCGAAGCCCGCCGCAGCACAGCGCCAGCGCGGGCTGATCAAGTCAGAAGGTTGGGCAGCGGTGGTGATGGCAAATCCGACGGCCGTTGTCATGCTCTCCATTGCCGGGATAGCCATCATTGCCGCCGTGGTGTTTGCTATCGTCCGTCGTCTTTTTCAATGACAAGCAACGATGCAAGCAAAGTCTAAATGAAAAACTGAGAGATCATCGCTGACAATCCCAGCAAAGCCGGATGGAGTTGGGCCTGTGTTTCGGCGGTGGATCGCGAAGGCCGAACAATCTGGATTGCTGACGCGCATCGCGGCACGGAAAACGTTTCGCTGTGCGTGCGGGTGAAAAGCTGACTACGTTTATGGCGCTCGAATCAGCGATTCGCGCGCAATTTGCGACCGTTGGTATGATTTTGTAGTTGCCCTGTGGAGCGCAAAAGAGGCAGGATCCCCAAACGTGAGAATATTTTTCGTTTTGATTTGTAGCCTTGCGCTCATGTGTGTTGCTCGCGGTGCTGAAGAAAAGCATGCTGCTAAGTCTGGCAGACATCCGGCAGGCGGCGGGACTCATGTCCAGCACGCGCAAACGCCACAGCACGTGCCTAAGTCTGGCGGCCAGCCGGCAGGCGGCACGGCACATGTCGAGCATGCGCAAGTGCCTCAGCGTCCCGCTACGGCCGGTGGACATGCTCCGGCAGGCGGCACGGCGATCAGACCGACAGCGTCGGGAAGCCATCCTGAGACTGCTGCCCCGGGTGGCGCTGCCTTAGGTGGCACTGCTGCTAAAGCCACTGCTGCTGCTCCACCTGTGCCTGTTTACCATTACAACTTTCCGACGAAATCTGGTCTTACCGGAGTTGATTTCACAAGGCCGCTAACGCCTGAAGAGCAATCATCTATTGCACGACAGATTGCAAATGGGCAACCACCAGGAACTCAACCACCGCCTGGCGTTGCTCCAGCGCCTAACAATGTCGGCGCTGGCGCGGCTGCGGCTCGCCACGCCGAAATTGAAGATGCAAAAAAACGTGGAGCGGTGAGTACCGATCGTGCGACGAAGCTCGCGCCGCCTCCAATCCAGGCAAAGGTGAATCCATTTCGTCCACAGCACTTTAATCTGCCAAGCAAGCCCGACCCGGCCACTAAAGGTGTGACGTTTCGAGGTACTGGTCACATCCCAGGAAGCGAAACCTGGAGCGACCCAAAATACGCTGCCTTCCGCAATTATCACCACGAGTGGCACAACGGGGAGTGGTGGAGACACCATTGCCCGCGTATCGTTTTGATCGCAGGTGGATGGTATTGGTGGCGCGGTGGTTATTGGTATCCGGCGTGGGGTTACGATCGCGACAATAGCTACTATCCGTATGACGGCCCGATCTATGCCTACAATGACTTGGCTCCCGACCAGGTTGTTGCCAATGTTCAGGCCGCATTACAAGAACTAGGTTACTACCAAGGCCCAATAAACGGTCTCTTGGATCCGGCCACCGGTGCGGCGCTTGCCAATTACCAGCGCGACAATGGACTTAACATTACATCCGCAATCGACGAACCAACACTGGCAGCACTTGGGATCGCCTAAAGGCAAAGAAGTGCCGACAATCTCAAAGAGAGCGGGTTGGAAGGCTAACGGTGTTGCTACTCTGATCCTGCGCGACACTCGTCTAACACGATGCTCAAGCCAGGAGGCTTGATATTGTGTGGTAGATCATCTCCTGCTTTCCAAGGCGGCGAAACTGGCCATCTATTAAGACGCTTATCTATCCTAATCTCGTTTTCTGTCGGCGGGTCTGAAGCGTATTGAATCACGGGAATTATGCGGAATTCGGTTGCACGTTCAGTGAGCTTGAAGCAGACCAGGTATGAGCTGCGATCGCGCTCTACTCCAGCGCCTGGACTGGTGATTACAATGTGAAAGAGATAAAAAGGCCAATCTTTTTCTACAATGTTTACCTTCTCGAAACTCGCTGACAAGGGATGCGACACACCATCCCATACCAGGAATTTGGCTTCTCCGCGTGCGGTATCATCGTTGTTACCAGCATCAAAAAGCCAGTCGATACTTCCAGCGTACGTTTGGAATGTGGCAACCGTTAGTACGGTCAGTATAACAGCGAGCTGTCGCATAAGGGTTGCTAGTGTTGTGTAACCGGTATGGCTTGCCAATGTTCGTGAGGAGTTTGGGCGAATTTCAAGGAGCGAGCGAAGCGCCTGTATCCATTGCGACACTTGCTGAGTGAGGGACGCGGAAATTCGCCCAAAAAACTGCGGCCCGGAGAGTTGAGTTGAAAATGGTCCGGCGCCTGCGTTGCGTCTCGGTTGCAGGTCGCAAAGGACATGCTCGCTCGTCGCGCCTTGGTGGCGGGCCATTTTGAACTCAACCATTGGAAAGCCATACCGGTTACACAACACTAAGGTCTAATCCGCCTAGCTGCTCTCGTGACCGCCCGATAAAAGCAGACTCATGGAAATTCATTTTAGCGGGAAGTGCGACGTCACGCGAGCAAAAAGCTTTACGGCGCCTTGAAATCGCCTCTTTGATCACGTTGCCAGCCGCATCGTAAGCGCGGATCACTGCATCATGTGATCCGGTTGAAAAACTCCTACTCTTTCACGATGACGGGCGTGCCTTCGGGACTGGCGCTGAAAAAGTGCTTGGCCATTCCTTTAGGCACGCGAATGCAACCATGCGACGCAGCATACCGCGGGACATAGCCCTCGTGCATTGCGTAGCCACCGTTGAAATGCATGCAATAGGGCATTCGCGCGCCATCGAAATGTGTCCCGCGCGGTTGAGGATCTTTTCGCGCATCGACGTTCGATCTCACGACGTTGCCGGCATCATCGACGTAATCGCCGAACTCGCTTGAGACGTGGTTCCTGTCCTTGGAAATAACCTGATAGCGGCCAGGAGGCGTCGAGAACCCCGGTTTGCCGGTCGAGACAGTCGATTCGCCGACCACACGTTTGCCCTTGTAGAAATAAGCCTTTTGTTCCCTCAGATGGACTACGATCTTGGGTGACCCAGGTACGCCGTCGCCGTTCCAATAACCAGACGCGGCAGTCCAAGGAAAAGCTCCGGCGCGTAGATGCTGTACATAGGAGGGAACTTCTTCGCAGCTGGAGCAGAAGAGGATCATTGCCGCGCCACCAAAAAGCTGGATGAAATGCCGAAATTTCATAGAGCCGCGGACAATAACGTGCCATGAAAGAATCTCAACTAACCGTGGGCTGGATGTAAGCAGGGATTCGTCCGGCGCTCCGCGTTGCTTCTAACTTGGCGTTTCATAAGAGTCCGCATTCTCATCGGGGGTTTGAATTTCGCAGTCAGTTCTTATCGTATTCGGCGCTTAGCGAATGCAAAAATATGCTTTGTAATCTTGTTTAGAATGATAAGCTACGCCCCGAAGCGCGAGGTAAGTATTCACGGTGTCATACAGTGTCTGAACGGGAAGCGATTTGGGGCGTGATGGGGAAACGCTGCTCACTTGTCTTTTTTTATCTCGCGATCTTCATCGCATTTGATCCGGCGCACGCTGCTCAAAACGAAACGACCAGCGAAAAACAAAAATCTCTGGTTAGAAAATCGTCAGTTGCTCGGCCCGCAGGGCCTTATAGTTGGAAAACAAACATCGTCACAACAATTTTTTGGGTCGGCGAACAGCCGGGCGGACACAATCTCGTGCCGAATCACACAAGTGCCTGGGACAAACAATGGTCAAAAAGCTACGGTGGTTTCGATGATCCGGACCCTGGTCATCGCCATCATTATTTGCCGGTAAAATTTACACCGCGGCAGAATCCATTTTACTGCGCACTGCCCTACAACGACAAAGCACACACCGGTCATAGGCCGGAAGCCCCGAAAATCGTTCCGTGGTTCAAAGACGCATACCGGGGACCTGCTGTTTCCACTTGCAAAGATCGATGGGTTGCAATCCGCAAGGGCGATCGAGTTGTCTATGCGCAATGGGAAGACGCTGGGCCATTCCGAACCGACCATTGGCAATACGTGTTTGGCGATGAACGTCCGAAACCGAGTCTGAACGGAGGCGCGGGCCTCGATGTTTCTCCTGCCGTGAGAGACTATCTCGGGCTGAAACAAACGGACGTCACCGACTGGCGGTTTGTGGACTTTAGCGAAGTCGCGCGCGGGCCGTGGTCAACTTTAGGAGAAAACAACACATTCGTGATCAACGGTCGCAAAAAAAGCGTGAAGCTCGCTGAGGGACCGAGACGAAAAAAACAAGGCGTCATCTCTCGATAGACGCGCATGCCAAGTGGCGCGCACGATATTATCCTCGTGAAACGGTCGCTCCACAGAATTGTCGTCTGGTTATCGATTTTCGGCCTGATTACGGCGACTGATCTGGCAGAAGCCGGACCCTTCCGAGATTTTTTTACCGCTCTACGTAGCGCAATCGCGCACCCGAACGAAAAGCCGCGACGGCACCGGACTAGTCATAAGCATAATGAAACTCCACCGAGCGATGCTTCGAATAATCAGAGTGCGGGCACACCAACCTCTGCGCCGCCGGATCAGCGCAATGTCCGCATGGCGAAGGCGGCCTCGGGCGCGAACCAGGAAAAAACTAACCTGCCGTATGGAACTCCCGTGCCCGGGAAAGAATGGTTGGTTACCAGTCCGTTCGCGCCAGATAGCGGTTACGTTGATGTCACCGGTTTTCCGCCTGGAACCCCGGTAGAAGATCCTTATACAGGTAAAATTTTCCTTACTCCCTAGGATCGCAGTGCTCATCGCCAGGGTTGGCGCCTCGATCACGCTGCGGACCGCATCGTAGAAAAAACCCGCATTGCGGGTTTCAAACCACAGTCTGCAACTCTTTAACCCGATTAGTGGCTGCCTGTGGTACCCGTGCTCCCTGTGCCGCCCGTGATGGGTTTGGATTTGCCCGTAACACCGCCACCGCCTTTGACGTCTGTTTCTGGCTGCAGGTCACGAACTTTGATGTGTCCCTTCTTCGTTCTGCGCCAAACAGAGCGGATCACATTGATATTGCTATCTTTGGTTTGCTCCTCCATCGCCAATTATTTCGTAGCAACGTTAGCTTTAGGATGGCCGACTAACCCCGTAATCGCAACAATTTTTACCGTGCTACCATTCTTTAAAATCGCCCGCGTGCTCATGTGTCTCGATCACGTTGCCAGCCGCATCATAAACGCGGATGACTGCATCATGTGAACGGTTGAAAAACTTCGCGTAATCGACTGCATCGCTGGCGGCATTTCACCCGGCGTACCACAGCCGACCGAATGGCAGAGCATCGGAAATGAGATCGACACCGCGATGATCTTTGGAGGGCCGGACTTCGTAAACGTGCAAACTCTCTCCTTCATAAGGTTTCAAGTTTCATTACCGGATGATCTTCCAGATGCGAAAAACATAATCGATACGCCCGAATGGTGATGCATTGACGATTGAAGCAATTAAATGAAGAAAAGCGCTTTCCCAGCCACTCCGGTGCCGCGTCAACACCGTCCGAATGTCCTGCCGCTTAAAGGCGAAATCGATCTACACGTTTCGCCTGCTGTCACGCAGTCACTTAATGCAATGACTGAGGAAAAGCCGGAACGAATAGTGATCGATCTTTCCGGCGCGACTTACATCGATAGCGCAGGCCTGGCAGCCCTTATTCTAGCCATGCAGAAGGTTGAAGGCTATGGTGGCAGGTTTTTCCTGACTGGTGTGCATGAAACCATGCGTTCGATTTTCGAAACTTCGCGGCTTGATCAAATATTTGAGATTTTCCCAGATGTAGATGCTGCGCTGGCTGCGAGCTGACCCTGATTTGTGCAGCCAGACGGCAGGCACTGCCGATTTAATCCGCGTTTACGATGCGGCGGGAAACGCCATCGACTCCGCGTTGCCGGTATCTATGGGCAACCGAGGCGCCATTCTGATGTTTGCGAACAGATCGGAGATCACCGCCCATTTGGACATACCGTCGTGCCAATACATTGTGTCCGTCGGAATTTGGCCGCGCTTCCACATTTCTTCCAGTTGCGCCTTTTCGTAAGGCCCGCGTCGTTGCCCCTGCATGTAAACGTAGATGTCCACGGTTTTTCACTTCCGGGGAGAAACCACGAGACGATTAAAAGTTCAATTCGGATTCAGAAGCCGCTCTGGTCGCCTCGGCTCCGCAAATTTCTGGGGGCGGCAAGAAGAGCATCGGGCTGAAAGCCGGCTGGGCGCACAGGCTGCAAGCCTATGTTCGAAGATCCAGAGGTTGCAAACTTCGCGGCGGCCCGAAAATTTCTCGTAGAATGATTGCATCGCGTAAACCGGATTTCGATGCAAGCAAGGTCGCGATGTCCGTTTTCAACTCTGCGCCTTTGGCGATTGAGCGTGTGGCCGCTGCGTAAGCTTCCACCGGCGTTTTGATAATCGACGGCGGTTCGACCGGCAACGGTCCTTCGTGAACTTCGAACGCAGGAGCACCTGTTATTTTTGGCGGAGTCATTCTTTCTGCGCGCGTGACAGTCGGCTGAGGATGGCCTTCTTTTGGAATCATCTCGCGCTTGCGGCGCTCTTCTCGAGGCAAAAACAAAGGGGGCTGGGGTAGTGAAATAGGTGGCTTCACCGGCGCCGGCGGTCTGGGTGGAATGTCTGTGCGAGGCGTCACAGGCGGAGGCGGCCTTGAGGTAGCCGGTTGACCAAGCGCTTCCAGGAATTTGCGGATGCGTTCTTCATCCGATTCTGCCGGTGCGCGTGGAATTGGCTTCGCCATTCTGGGTGCAGGTTTCGGTGTTGGTTCTTCCTCGTCTGTACTCGTCTTGCGTGCCGCTCTCCCTAGCAACTGGAATAAACCGGCGAGGGCAAGAAGGAGAAGAAAAAGCAGATTCTCAAGATGGGCCGCGAGCATTGGCTATCGCCTCGTTAAATCGTTAAATCGTTAGTAAAACGTATTGTCATTCTGAGCGAAGCGAAGAATCTCTGATCAACGCTTCCGCAAAGGATAAGCCGACAATCTGAGATGTTTCGCTTCGCTCAACATGACAATGAAAGGCTCGCCCTCTTCAACACTTTAACGCTTCAACGATTTAACGGAATCACGTTGCATCGGTGCGCGGCTTGTCTCCACCGGCGATTGATTCGCGCATGGAGGTGTCGGCTTGGACATTTTTCATCCGGACATAATCCATAACGCCGAGGTTTCCTGAGCGAAATGCGTCTGCCATTGCCTGGGGCACGAGCGCTTCGGCCTCGACCACTTTTGCTCGCATCTCCTGCGTTTTGGCGCGCATCTCCTGCTCGACGGCTACTGCGGCTGCGCGACGCACTTCGGCTTTTGCTTGTGCGACGCGTTTATCCGCGTCTGCCTGCTCGGTCTGCAATTTCGCGCCGATGTTATCGCCGACATCCACATCGGCGATGTCGATCGACAGAATTTCAAACGCTGTATTGCTGTCGAGTCGCTTCGCCAGCACGGTCTTGGAAATGCGATCTGGATTTTCCAGCACATCTTTCTAGAAATGGGCGGAGGCAATTGCGCTCACAATGCCCTCGCCGACGCGCGCGATGATTGTTTCTTCAGTCGCGCCACCGACGAATCGATCAAGATGCGAGCGCACGGTCACGCGCGCTTTAACTTTCACCCCGATTCCGTCCTGCGCGACGCCGTCAATCGTTGTGCGGCCCATGTTTGGGCTCGGCGCATCGATCACCTTCGGATTGATGCTCGTGCGCACCGCTTCCAAGACGGTTTTGCCGGTGCCCTTTGTCGCCAAATCGATTGCGCAAGCACGATTGAAATCGAGGGTAATGCCTGCCTTATCAGCGGCGATCAGGGCAAGGACAACATGGCTAACGTCGCCGCCCGCGAGGTAATGCGCTTCCAATGGATCACTCCGAACATCGATACCGGCTTTAACCGCGGTGATGCGATTGTCCACAATCAAACCGACCGGCACTTTACGTAGCCGCATCCCAATCATTTTGCCAAGACTGACCGGCGCATTTGCGATGCGTGCACGCAGCCAAAGACCAAAAAAATTAAAGAGAACAACCGCCAGCACTAACGCGAAGACCGCCAGCACCGCGATGCCAATCAGATAAAGCGATTCCATATTGCAGCGAAGATTATCGGAAGCGAAACGGTGAGCAAAGGTCTAATTGCGGCGCTAGTTCGTTCTCGTTCTCGTCGTCGATGTTTTCCTACAGCCGCTCTTCGAGGAGGAGGGCGACGAGGAGCACGAGATCGACTCGTCTCAGGTCGAGGACTTCGATCGTGCTCGGGGCGGGACTTGAACCCGCAAGCCTTTCGGCATACGCCCCTCAAACGTACGTGTCTGCCATTCCACCACCCGAGCGTGAGAAGGTGACTCGTGAATGGTAAGTGGAGGAGAGCGCCTCGCAAGCGCTTTGTCGGATCATGCCAGAAAGAGGATGGTGGGATACTGGATGCTGCGATGCTGGATGTTTGCTTGGCGAAGCTGTTTCGCTTTCATCTAGTATCAAGGATCGAGGATCAAGCATCGAAATTTGAGCATGAGCATGAACACGAGCGCGGAAGAGAACTGGGTCAAAATCGATCTGCACATTCATACCCTTGATGATCCGAAGGACGCGGTCGATTATTCCGCCCATCAATTGCTGGAGCGCGCGGGGTCGCTTGGGTTTGGCGTCCTTGCGATCACGCTGCACGATGCCGTGTTAGACCGAAAGTAAGTGTACGCCGATGCGGCGGCAATGGGCATTCTGCTTATTCCCGCCGCCGAGATGCGCTTGTGCGGCGCGGACGTCATCGTGCTGAATGTGACTTCCGAAGAAGTCGCGCAGTTAAGAAATTTCGATGATCTGCGACGTCTGCGGGCGCAGCGGGGACGTTCTATCTTTACCATTGCGCCGCATCCGTTTTACGTTCTTGGCGGCTCGATCGGAGCGCGCCTTTTTACGGAAATCGATTGCTTCGATGCGATCGAGCTCTGCCATTTTCACATTGGCCTGTTCAATCCAAATTGGCGCGCGAAAAGAGTGGCACGCCGGTTTGGCAAACCATTAATTGCCACTTCCGACGCGCACCGGCTATATGCTTTTGGGCAGCATTACACCAGCATCCCGATGCCGCCCGCACTTACGGGCGAAAACGTTTTCGCAGCCTTGCGCAACGGCCCATTGCGCCTAACGAGTCCTCCCTGTAGTTTCGGCGACCTTCTGAGCTCAATTTATTTTGTTTTCCTTAAGCATCCGTTCCGACTACGCCGGAAAATCGCGGCCTCGATGAGGTCAAAAACACACGTCGCGCCTCACTGGTGAGGGGCTGGCACCGTCAGGTCGTAAATTGCGCCCCAATCGCCGGACGCAACGAGGAAGGACGTGGCTTCCCATGGACGGCTGCTTGATTGGTAGTTGGCCTTTTCGTCCTGACCCCAAAAGATATAGCGGACGCCCAAGGACTGCGCCGCGTCGCGCCAGTTTGCGGCTCCGTTCATTAACGCCGTCAGCCGATTGTTCACCGCGGTGTAATCAAATCCTTCCGTCCAGAGATGACCCGGGTATCCAGCCACAGCTTTGCGGCCTTGCAATAAGACCGGACAGTTGAAGGTCGGGAATGCAGCGAAGCGGGCTTCTAACGGCAGAGGCCGCATCGCTGCGCCGGCGTAATCGAGTCTTGCGCGCTCGATGAGCCCAAAGCCCGGGTGCCCGGCGGACAAGCCGCCGAGTACGGTGACGAATCCCGAACCAAACAGCGCGATGCAAATCGCCGCTCGTTCTGGAAAGGCCCAGCGCCCTAGGATGTCGCTCCACAGAAAAGGGAGAATGAGAAAGTACCCCCAGACCATGAGCTTCAGATTGTCCCATTCCCATGGCGCAGTTTTGAAAAAATAACCCACCGCGAAGATCAGAACGGCGGGTAAGACAAAGGCTACGTCCGCCGGAGGTTTGTCGCCCCAGCGCCACCGAGCTTTCCAAATGCGCCAGCCGACCAAGCCCAGGAGCGCCAGCGCCAGAGGAATCCACAAGCCGAAGTTTGTTAGCCAAAACTGAAAAAACGGAG
>Ga0066669_10001009_pt1 | contig 10255 bp, 4 predicted proteins | sample GraSoiAngelo_118_FD_133940 | JGI IMG/M metagenome (GOLD analysis project Ga0066669, IMG submission 133940) | Grasslands soil microbial communities from the Angelo Coastal Reserve, California, USA - 14_0919_02_20cm | ecosystem: Environmental > Terrestrial > Soil > Grasslands | place: USA...
CCCGCGAGCGGGTGGCCGCCGGCGAAGCGGGGCCCGATGCGCAGCCCGTCCGCCCGGGCGACGATCGCCCGCTTCACGGAGCCTACGTCGGTGACCAGCGCGCCGGCGCCGATGTGCGGCTCGAGGCTGACGAGCAGTTGGAGGTTGGCGGCGGGCGGCGCGGCGAGCACCAGCAGCTCGACGGCGCGTGCCACGTCCACGGCGCGGGGCGGCGCGTCGTCGATCGCGCCCTGGCGCGCCGCCGCGACCCGCTCGGCGGGCTCGGGAGACCAGCCGAGCACGGTCGCGATCCCAGCGCGCTTCGCCTGGAGGGCGAGCGAGCCGCCGATCGCCCCGAGGCCGATGATGCCGAGTTTGGAGGGGCGCACGGAGAGGAAACTAGCCGCAACTGACGGTGGCGTAAACGAGAAGGGCGGCTCTTGAAGGAGCCGCCCTTCGTTACTGGAGCCTCACTCCGGTCAGTTGATGATGGGCGCGGCCGCGCCACCCTCGATCTTCACGTGGACCCCCTGGCGCCGGTTCGAGTCCAGCGGCGGAGTCGTTCCGTTCGTCTGCACGACGGGACAGGCTGGGTCGTTAACAGGCACGGAGTAGAAAACAACGCCCCCCGCAGGCCCAGACAACTCCGCTATGGCGAACGTGACGGTGCTCCCCTCGGTCACAGCTGTCGGTGAGAACCTGAATGTCGTCGCGACATTTGCAAGGATATCCGCGGTGAGCGTGGCCGTGGCCGTGGCGGTGCCGAGCACTGCCCCGTCATAGGTCCCAGTGCGAGCAGTGAGGGAGAACGTATAAGTTCCCGCGGTGTTGGCCGAGAAGTGTAGCGTTACGTTGTCCATCCGTGTGCCTGGGAACTGGGGGACGTAGAATCCGCGGTCCAATTGGTCCCCGCCTGGAGTCCCTGGGCAGTCGACTAGCGTAGTCGTGATGTCGAACGCGTTGCTCGTCGCTGGAGTGTGGATCAGCGAGTCGCCTGTGAAGCTCGAGCTGAGCGCGTCGGCTACGAGGGTGTAGCCCGTCGCCGAATTACCGATGGTCAAGTTGGCGAATGTCGCTATTCCGTTGCTCGGAGGCTGTATCGTGTCACCGCCGAGCGTCGCCTCGCCTGGATTTGTACCGATCCCCACTTTGATCCGGTTCGTAACCTCGTTCGCTATGGCTCCCGTTGCGACATCCCTGAAGGCGACTTGGACCGCGGGGGTGATGGGGGAGCTGGGTTCGGTGTTGGAAGGCTGTACGTCAAAGGTCAGCCGCACCTGCACCGCCGCGACCGGGCTAAGCTTCGGCCCCAGCAAGCCGCCGAGACCCGAATGCGTGGCGTGCAACCGCTTCGGACCGAGCACTTGTGCGATGACTGAGCCCACTTTCCATACCGCGCGTCCGACTCTTCCCAAGCCCGGCGGTGGGAGGTCGGGCGTGCTCGTGCAGACGAGCGGGAACGGGTCGGCCGTCGCTGCTAGAAGTTCGACCTTACCCTCCGGGAGTTTGTGGGCCAGTCGCCGGTCGACCGGGTGGTTGTCCTCGGGTTGACAGATCGCGACCACCAAAGGCTTGGCCACATCCTGGGCGGGGACGACCGAAAAGTCGATGCACAGCGGAATCTGCGATCTCAGCGTAGTGCTCACACACGTCCCGGCTGTCGCCAGGTCGTCGCGCCGTGTGATAACCCACAAGCGATCTTCCGAAACGGCCCCAGGCGGCACTTTCAGACCGGAGAGCTCATCGGTCGACTTGAATTGGTCCCCGCCCGGCCCGATAAGCTTGGTCGTGACCGTCACACCAGCGCCGGTCGTCACAAGCTGAAGCCCGGACGGCGGCAACCCGACCCAGCACAGGATCCCATCGATCAGCGTGACGACGGCCTCCGCTGTCGTCGGTGGGTTGGCTCCGTTTGGATCACGCAGCTTGCCTTGATAGTAGGTCTTCAGGGTGAAATCGACGAAGGCAAGCGCCAGCTTCCGCGCGCCAGCGATGTCGCCCCGCGACATCTTCAGGTTGATGTTGTTCTGGGTACTCCGAGCGAAGGTGAGGAGATCCCCAGGAGCAAAAAGGGCCAACGTCAGCGCGGCGAGTTGCAGCGGGCTCGTGCACGAACGCGCTGTCAGGGTGGGGGAAATCGGTGGTTCCGTAGGCAACGGTGAATGCTGATCGGAGCACGCGGTGACGAATAATCCGGCACCCACCAGCATGCTCGTAGCAAGGACACGGCGCATAGCGATCCCCTCTCTGCGTGGGGCTCTCCTGCGCTAAGACAGCAACACGTGCCGCACACATATGCACCGTGTCATCCCGGCGAGGGCGAGCTATATCTAGACGATATATCTTGAAACAGAGGGGTTGGCAAGTGCTGTGTCGTGCTCTCCTCCTACTTTGCCGTGCCGATCAGCTGCTTGAAGCGTGGGTCGTCCTTGATGTCGCGCCACCACCAGTGCGTGGACCGCGCCAACCCGACTCGGTGAGCGGGGTTCGCTGCGATCTGCTGCTTCATCAGGCGGAGTGCTTCGTCCCGGTCACCCAGTTGCAGGTACGCAAACGCTTGGTAGGAAAGCAGTTCGGCTTCGGGATCTACTCCGGGTCCGCCCCGCGAGCGCTCGAGCACGTGTCGAGCGCTGTCTCTGAGGCCGGCGCGCGCCAGCACCGCGGCAACCGCGTTCTGGGACTCGAGCTTCACATATTCCCGCAGCTGCGCGGGCGTGAGCTTCACGACCTGATCCAGTAGCGCCCAGGCCAGCGCCACGTCCGGAGGCCTAGCACTCGACGTCATGAGCCAGAGCTGGCACTCCACGAATCTCAAGTTCTCCGGAAAGCGGCGACGTCCTTCTTCACACCAGCGTATCGCGTCCGTGAACTGCTCCAGGTCGTAGGACGTCGTATACAGTCGCCACAAGATCTGATCTGCCACGCTGAGATAGGCGTCTGCTTCGTACGCGCGTTGCGCGTCGATCTTCGCCTCGACGAAGTCGGGCTTCTGGTAGTTGAGCAGGCTGAGCATGTTCCAGGCGCTCGCTTGACTCGGCGCGAACGACACCGCGCCCCGAAGGTCTTCCTCCGCACTCCGCAGGAGATCCGCAGCGGCGCTGGGCGTAGGAGCAAGTCGCAGGAGGTATTGCAAGAAATGCAGCGTGCCCCGGACCTCCAGTGCGTCCGGGTTTCTGGGGTCGATCTTCAATGCTTCCGCCGCGAAGGCGAGTCCCTTGTCGATCCAGGGGCTTGCGTGCCCGGCGTTGAAGTCGACTCGCGCCTGATGGTACGCGACCGCGGCCCGGAGCGCCACCGGCTCGGCCCACTGCGCGTCGAGCCGCTGCGCTTCGGCGGCGAGCGAGTCGGCGAGCCGAAACGCACTCTTCGCGGCAGCAAGGCTGTCCGCTTCGAGCAGTGCGCCGGCGTTTTTTCGTGCCCGCTCTGCTCGCTGGAATAGCGACCACGCCGCCACGCTGAGCGTCCCCGCCCGAACCTGGCGCAGTCGCACCTCCTCCCCGAGCCGCTCGCGGAGGAACTCTGCGACTCTCGACGCCAGGCTATCCCGAACCGCCAGTGCGCTCGCGGCCGGTTGCTCGAAGCTCGCGCGGTTGAAGTCCGCGCCGCTGGCGCCGTCGATCAGGCGGACCATGACTTGGTAGCGGTCTCCCCGTTCTTCCACGCTTCCCTGCACCAGCGTCCCGACCGACAGGGCTCGGGATACACTGTCGCGAGGGATGCCCGGATTGCGGTACGCCGCGACCGCGTTCTTCGAAAGCACGCTGAGCGACGGAACCTGACTCAACGCGTCGATCAGCGCTTCGGTGAATCCGTCCGCAAGGTAGGCCAACTCCTTCTTTTGGCTCAGGTCATCGAAATAAAGCACCGCCACCCGTCGTGGATCGAGGCCGCTCACTGAGCCGGCAGCAGGCGCGCCGCGCCGGCGGACGACGACCGCCGCGACCGCCGCCACCAGAACCGCCACGCCCGCCACGCCCAGCGCGCGCCGCCCTGGACGCCGACGGGCTCGGGCTCCGGCCAACGTCGCGCGCCGCACGGCACCGGTCGCCCGCGACGGTGTGTTGAGCGCTTCCGCGAACAGTGCGGTGGTCGCATAACGGTCTGCTGGGACCTTGGAAAGCCCGCGGAGGATCGCCTCCTCTACGGCGTCGGGAATCGTGCTCCGCACGATCGACGGCGGCGACACGATGTCGAGCGAGTGGCGCGCGAGCACCGCCTGGGCGGTGGGCCCGGTGAACGGCGGCTCGCCCACCAGCATCTCGTACACGACGCACGCCAGGCTGTACTGATCGCTGCGCCCGTCGATCTCGGCGCCGCCCGTGGCCTGCTCCGGGCTCATATAGGCGGGCGTCCCGATGATCGTGCCGGTTTGCGTGAGGTGCTCGCCTCCTCCCGCCGCGCTCACCGCGCGCGCGATGCCGAAGTCCGCCACAACGGCGGTGCCGCCCGAGAGCAGGATGTTCTCGGGTTTGATGTCGCGGTGCACGACGCCGTGGCTGTGTGCGTACGCCAGCGCGCCCGCGACCTCTGTGGCGATACGGAGCGCGTCGTCCTGGGGGAGCTGCTTCTCCCGGAACAGGCGGTCCCGTAGTGATTCCCCTTCGACGTACGGCATGACGTAAAAGAAGAAGCCCGCGGCCGCGCCGGAGTCGTACAGCGGCAGGATGTGGGGGTGCTGCAGCCGGGCGGCGATCGCGATCTCCCGCAGGAATCGCTCGGGCCCGAGCGCCGCGGTCAGCTCCGCGTGGAGGACTTTGATCGCAACTGACCGATGATGCTTCAAGTCCTGCGCCAGGAACACCGTCGCCATGCCCCCGCGACCCAACTCGCGCTCGACCGCGTAGCGGTCAGCGAGAGCCTCACGCAGGGAGTTGAGCAGATCGGGCACGGGACGTGGGGCTAGCTTACACCGCGCCCCAGCCCCACGCCAGCGGCCGGCGCCGCGCGCCCTGCCGCATGGCAGCCACGCGCTCTGCGGGCTGGGGCGACCAGCCGAGGGCGGTGGTGATGCCGGCCCGTTTCGCTGGAGGGCGAGCGAGCCGCCGATCGCGCCAAGACCGATGATGCCGAGCTTCGAGGGGCGCACGCGGGGAAACTAGCGGCGCCGGGCGGGCTCGTAAACCAGAAGGGCGGCCGGGTCAGGGCCGCCCTGCGGGCGCGAGTGCGTAGTCCCCTTCCCGATCAGCGAGAGGGAAGGACCAACTGGCCGGGTGCGACTCCCAGGTCCGGCAGATAGTCCTGGACACCGGTGTAGCCGAGCTGGAAGAGGCTGAGGATCTGTGACTGCACCACGACCTTGAAGTTCATCTGGCCGTCGTCGTTCCCCAGCACGGCGAGCGGCACCGTCACATCGTAACCCGTAAGCCCGGCGCTCACCGGCTCCGTCGCCACGAGCAAGAACGAGCCGCTCGCGGCGTCCCACCGGAGCACCTTCGCGGTGCCCCCCTCAGACTTCGATCCCAGGACCACCTGATAATCGGCGCCCAGTAGGGCTGCGTCGTTGTGCGCTGCATCCACCCCGGGGAAGCCGGTCGCGGGATTCTGATCCGCGTCCAGGTTAAAGACCACGTGCGCCGCCGTGGCATCGAACGTCCCAGGCGCGAAGCGTACACTCAAGGCCAGGTTCCCGCTGCCAGCCGCGGCGGTCGCGCTCACGAGGTCCGGCGTCACGAGCACGCGAGGATCCGCGATCGCGTCGCCCACCCCATCCGTCACCGCGGCGGAGATCGTGACCCCGGTCGCGGTGAACATCTGCGGACTGCCGCTGGCACCCCGGGAGGCCGCGAACAGTGTGTTCGCCCCGTCGCCTAACGTCCACGACCCGACGGTCGCAATCCCATTGGCGTCGCTGACCGGCGACGGCCCGGTGATCGAGCCGCTGCCGGGGCCGACTGTGAACGTCACGGCCTCCCCCGCGATCACCGTGTCCGGCGGGGCCTGGAGCAGCACGGAGGGCAAGATGGGCACCGCCGTGCCAGACACGGCTGTCTGCCCGTTGCCACCATTAATGCTCAGTTGCGTCGGCAGCCCCCAGCCGAAGATGCTGTAGGAGCCCGTCGACCCGCCGACCCCGAGGTGTTCAGCGCGCAGCTCGCCCGGCAAGAGCAGCGAAGCGAGGTAGCGCACGAGCTGGCGTAACCCCGGTGGCAGCTGCTCGCCAAGCAAATGGCCAGGATCGCACGTCAGAAACGTGGCCGGCACATTGGCCAGCGCGAGCGCCGGCAAGCCAGGGTCGAATCGGAAGATCTGGGCCAAGTCCCGCTGCGGGTGGCTCAGCCCGGTGTTGTCGGCACACATCCCCACGATCACGTTGACGTTGAATTGCTCGGGCCGCGGATCGGTAGAGAAGCGATAGCAGCCGGGGAACTGCGGCACATCGATGGGCACGCACGGCCGCGCATCGACCCGGTCAATCACTAGGAACACATCCTGACTCAAGGCCCCCGCGGGGAAGAGAGTCCCGGCGAGCCCCGAGCTCGTGATGAACGTACCCCCTGCGGCCCCGACTGTCCCCTCGAAGCAGTCGGTCGTCTTGCAGGTGGTGCCAATCTCGATGCGGAACTTGATCGGCAGCCTGCGGCCATCCACCAACCCGATGAATTCCCCGGTGTTGACATTGTGCAGCTCAATGCCGTTCAGCACCGGATCGACATCGGCGAACCCGAGGATGCTGCCGCCCGGCGCGACCCGGACCTGGATACGGTAGAACTTGGTCGGGTCGATCGGAGGCAGCAGCGTGTTCCAATTGACCCGATAGAGCTCGTCTACAAGATCGACCTGGACGATTCCGGGATTAATGGTCGGGCCCGTGGCACTGCAAGCGATCGGGATGTCGTTGATGTCAACGTCGAGTTGACAGATCTCGACCACGGGCCGTAGCGCCGGGTTGAACGTACCCGAGAAGCTCGGCTGCTTGACCAGCGGCGGCAGGAAGAAGAAATGCGGGTTCCCGCCCGGGACGCCGCCGTCGGAGAAGTCCGCGGACGGCCGCAGGGGCGACGTGATCGGGTGCTGATCACGACATGCCACGCACACTGCAAGCGCTGACGCAAGGGCGACGATACGCTTCATGGTGCGGCTCCTTCCGACCGGACGACGCTTCGTGTCGCGCGAGCGCAGCGGCGTTGCGCGCACGCTGCACTCAACATCCCCGCGAGCCCTACCGCTCGAGCTGCGAGAACCGGGGATCCTTCCGTAAGTCCCGCCACCACCATGAGATATCCCCGCCGCGCTTGAACATGTGGGCCGGGTTCGCTGCCACGTACTGCTTCAGCAGCTCAATCGCCTGGCCCTGCTCTCCAAGCAGCGTCCGCGCAAAGGCTTCGACTGGCAGCAACTCCTGTTTCGGGTCGACTCGGGAGTCGGCGCGAGCGGCCACGAGCACGTGCCGAGCGCTGTCCGCTAGCCCCTTACGTGCAAGAACCGCGCCCACAATCATCGCGGCTTGATGCATCTGATATGGCTTGCGGGCCGCCGGCGCGAGCGTATCGAGCGTCGCGTACAGCCGCCACGCCTCGCCCACATCCGGCTCTGCGGCGTCGGTCGTCATCAGCCAGAGCCCACACTCGGCGAACCGGTAATACCTGGGGAAGCGCGCCCCGCCCTCCTGGCACCACCGCTTGGCTTGAGCGAATTGCTCGAGGTCGTAGGAGCCGATGAACAAGCGCCACAACACGTCGCTCGCGACCGTGAGATAGGCGTCCTCCTCGTACGCCTTGCGCGCCGCCAGAACCGCCGCGGGCACGTCCTCCGTCTGGTAATAGAGGTGGCTGAGCGTGCTGAAGGCCCCGGCGAGCGACGGATCGGCCTGAGTCGCCGTCTCCAGGTCCTGTCGCGCGCCGGCGAGGAGTCCCGCCTGCACGGCCGCATCCGCCGACAGCTCGAGCAGCCAAGTGGTGTAGCGCACGGTGCCTCGCAGTTCCAGCGCCCGCGGGTCGCGCGGCGCCATGCGCAGCGCGCGCTCGGCGTGCCCCAGGGCGAGGCCGAGCAGCTGCGCGGCATCCTGCCGATCGCGCGTGAGCCGTGCCTGGCGATGGGCGATCCAACCGCGTTGCACTACCGGCTCCACCCACAGCGGATCCGGTGTCTCGGCCCGCGCGAGCAACGAGTCGGCGCGTTGGAACCCGGCGAACGCCCCGGCCGGATCGTCCGCTTGCAGGCGGGCTTCGGCCTCCTTGCGAGCCCGCTCCCCCTGCTGGACCAGCGACCACGCCTCGATGCTCTGGGTGCCGGCCCGCTGCTCTCGGAGCCGCAACTCCTCCCCCAGCCGTTCGCGCAGAAACTCCGCCACCTTTTGAGCGAGGCTGTCGCGGATTGCGAGCACCGCGCCGGCCGGTTGCTCAAAGCTCGCGCGCTTGAAGTCGGCGCCACTCGCGCCGTCAATGAGCCGCACCGAGACGCGAAAGCCGCGCCCTCCCCCCGCCATTTCCACGTCGCCGCGCACGATCGTCCCTACTTTGAGCGCTCGGGCCACGCTATCGGCGGGGATGCCCGGATCGCGGTACGGGGCGACCCCGTTGCGCGAGATCACGGTGAGCGAGGGCACCTGCCGCAGCTCCTCGATGAGCGCCTCGGTGAGGCCGTCCGCGAGATAGCTGAGTGTGTGATCCTTGGTGTCGTCGGCAAAGTAGAGCACCGCGAGGTGCCGCGGATCGGGTCCCCCCTCGGACGCCACGCGCGCCGGACCCAGCGACCGGACTACCAGGTAGCCTCCCACGACGGCCACGGCGGCCGCAACCGGGACCACGCGCCACCACTTGCTCTTCGGGCGCGCCAGGCCCCGCTCGAGCGTTGCCCGGCGCACGGCTCCCGTCGCCGCCGACGGCGCGTTGAGCGCCTCTCCGAACAACGCCGTCGTCGCATAGCGGTCGACCGCCAGCTTGGCGAGCGCGCGCAGGATCGCGGCCTCCACAGCGTCGGGAATCGTGCTTCGCACGATCGACGGCGGCGAAACCATGTCCAGCGAATGGCGCGCGATCACCGCCTGTGCGGTCGGCCCGGTGAACGGCGGCTCACCCACCAACATCTCGTAGACGACGCACGCGAGACTGTACTGATCGCTGCGGCCGTCGATCTCAGTCGAGCCTGTCGCCTGCTCCGGACTCATGTAGGCCGGCGTTCCGATGACCGTGCCCGTCTGAGTGAGGTGCTGCGCGTCTCCGGCCGCGGTCACGGCGTGCGCGATGCCGAAGTCCGCCACCACCGCCGTGCCGCCCGACAGCATGATGTTCTCGGGCTTGATGTCGCGATGCACGACCCCGCGGCTGTGTGCGTAGGCCAGTGCCCCCGCCACCTCGGTGGCGATCCGGAGCGCGTCGTCCTGGGGAAGCTGCTTTTCGCGCGTCAGGCGGTCGCGCAGGGATTCCCCTTCGACGTACGGCATGACGTAATAGAGGAAGCCCGCCGCTGCGCCGGAGTCGTACAGCGGTAGGATGTGGGGGTGCTGCAGCCGGGCGGCGATTTCGATCTCGCGCAAGAACCGCCCGGCGCCGAGTGCCGCCGTGAGCTCCGAGTGCAGAACCTTGATCGCGACCGACCGATGGTGTTTCAGGTCTTCCGCGAGGAACACCGTCGCCATACCCCCCCGACCCAGCTCACGCTCGACCGCGTAGCGGTCAGCGAGAGCGGCACGGAGAGACTCGAGCAGATCGGGCACAGGATGTCGGGGCCTAGCTTACAACGCGCCCCAGCCCCCCGCCAGCATGCCGGCGCCGCGCCGCCGCTCTTGTCCTGCCACGGCTCGTTCCCCTATTTGTAGCGGTCGCATGACCCATCTAGCGCCGCTTCGCCCTTCGCCCGTTCCGAGCATCAGCCGGCTCTTCGCGGCGGCGTTCCTCGCCATCGCGGTCGCCGGTCTGGCGGAGCGCGTCGCCATCTGGCGCAGCGCGCGACGCACCCAGGCGGACATGATCGAGCTGAGCCAGCGCCTGGAGCAGCTGGCCCGCGTCTCGCCCTCGCCCGCCCTCGAGCCCGAGATCGTGGCCATGCGGGAGCTCGCCGCCGAAGTCGGCGACAACGCGATCCAGGCGGCGGCCCAGACGACGGTGATCTTCGTGATCGTGCTCGTGGCGCTCGGCGTCGGGCTCTGGTACAACCGCCGGCGCCTCGCAACCCCGTTCGCCCACGTCGTCGGGGCGCTCCAGCGGGTGGCGGCGGGTCGCTACGAGGAGCGACTCGATGAGGACCAGCCCGAGGAGTTCGGCACGATCGCGCACGGCGTCAACCAGATGGCGGCGGCGCTCAGCTGGCGGGAGCGGATGCAGGATCAGGCCGGACG
>Ga0066669_10001011_pt1 | contig 10250 bp, 11 predicted proteins | sample GraSoiAngelo_118_FD_133940 | JGI IMG/M metagenome (GOLD analysis project Ga0066669, IMG submission 133940) | Grasslands soil microbial communities from the Angelo Coastal Reserve, California, USA - 14_0919_02_20cm | ecosystem: Environmental > Terrestrial > Soil > Grasslands | place: USA...
CTGGACGCTGTATGAAGCCGTCGGCTTCGACGAGACCCGCATCACCAGCGCCGACTGGGCGAGCTATCCGATGCTGCGCTTCCCGGACATTCCCGACAGCGTCGAGGTCCAGGTGATCGACCGGCCGGGCCAACCCTTTCTCGGCACGGGTGAGGCCGCGCAGGGCCCGACGGCGGCGGCGATCGGCAATGCCGTGGCCGACGCGACGGGAGCAAGGCTGCGCGAGCTGCCGTTCACGCGCGAACGGGTCAAGGCGGCGATCGGCGTCTGAATCCGCAAGTCATCTCTGGATCCGGACCGTGGGCGAACCGTTGGATACCCGCCCTATCGTCCCCAACTCAAGCTCATGCCTCCCGTCACGACGCTGCTGATCGCCGCCAACGCGGGGGTCTTTCTGCTGCTCGTTGCAGGCCCACGGCTGATGACGTCCTTCGCCTTGTGGCCGGTGGGCGCGGGCTTCCAGCCGTGGCAGCTTCTGACGTATGCGTTCCTGCACGGCAGCCTCGTACACATCGCGTTCAACATGTTCGCGCTGTACATGTTCGGCGGCGCGATGGAGCGCGTATTTGGGGCGCGGCGCTATCTGGCGTATTACCTCGTCTGCGTCGTGTCCGCGGCGCTTGCCCAGCTTCTGACTGCCGCGATTACAGGAGCGGTCTATCCCACGGTTGGAGCCTCGGGCGGCGTCTTCGGTCTGCTGCTCGCCTACGCCATCTATTTTCCGCATAGCCGGATCATGCTGATCTTCCCGCCGATCCCAATGCCTGCGCGCGTCTTCGTCGTCGTCTACGCGGTGCTCGAGCTCTTTCTCGGCGTCACCGGCACGGAGGAAGGCGTCGCGCATTTCGCGCATCTCGGCGGTCTGGTCGGCGGCTTCATCATGCTCCGCTATTGGCGGAGTACGCCTGCCGGTTGGCGACAGTAGCGTTGTAGGACGTCGGCTGACAAGCGTTCCGCGAGAGTTGCGGCGTGGCGCGTATTTCCTTCCTGATTTATTTACAACCGCTTTATTCAAAACGTGACGTGTCGTGGCGCGAGGCTGCCGCGATGCAAGCCTTTTGCGAGGCTTTTCGCTTGCTCGGCCAAAGCGAACGCGGGCTCGGCACGTCGCTTGCATCAGTGTTTGCGGATGATTACGCATGAGGCCCGAACGGTTTACCCGAATCGGCTGTCTATTCGGACGCCTCCGGGGCCGGACGGTCTGGACGAAACAGCGGGCAGCTGATGGCTGTGCCTATCATGGTGGTGAGACTGCAGTGACACCGCGTCCCTCGTTGTCGTTTTCCGATACCCTGCAGCCGTCGGCACTGCGCCGCATCGCGCGTCGGCCGCCGAGAATGAGCGCAAAGCAGATCTGGGGTCTCGTCCGGGCTTCCGTCGCGGCGTGGGGCGAAGATTACGCCTCGAGCATGGGCGCAGCGCTGTCGTTCTACACGGTGTTCTCGGTGGCACCGGTGCTGCTTATCACCATCGCGGTCGCCGGTCTGGTTTTCGATACGCATGCAGCGCAGCGTGCGATCGCCTCCGAGCTCGGCGGCCTGATGGGCCGCGATGCCGCGGCCGCCGTCGAGGCACTGTTGCAGAGCGCTCATTCACCCTCGGGCGGCCTGATCTCGACTGCGGTTGGCGTCGTCGCGCTGCTGATCGGCGCCTCCGCGGTCTTCGGCGAGCTGCAGGATTCGCTGAACCGTATCTGGCGCGCGCAGGTGCCCCGGCCGCCGGGCTTGTGGCGGCTCGTCACCGAGAGAATGCTCTCGTTCGGGATGATCCTCGGCGTCGGCTTCCTGCTCATCGTGTCGCTGGTCCTGAGCGCCGCGATCGCCGCGTTCGGAGAGTGGTGGGGTACCGCGCTCAGCTATCAGGCCATTGTTCTCGAAGCGATCAATTTTGTGCTGAGCCTCGGTGTGATTACCCTGGCGTTCGCGCTGATCTACAAACTGATCCCGCGCGTCTCGGTGGAATGGCACGATGTCTGGATCGGCGCGGCCGTCACGGCGCTGCTCTTTACCCTCGGCAAGTCGCTGATCGGCTTCTACCTGGGCAAGGCTGGAGTTGCCTCGGCATTCGGAGCGGCAGGCTCGCTGATCGTGCTGTTGCTGTGGGTCTACTACTCGGCACAGATCTTTCTCCTCGGCGCCGAATTTACCTGGGTATATGCCCACGCTTTCGGCTCGCATCGCGAGCGCCCGCAGCCTGCGCCTCCAACGGCTGTGCCCCGTCGTGAACCTGAGGCGCCACAGGAGACACCCATTCTGGTCAAGCCCTGGTCGGGCGGTCTCGCTGCCCAAGGCACGGCAAGGCGGCCGCCGACTGTGCCGCCTTCATGACCTCGTCCACAACGCCAGCGGGCGGCGACGGCGATTCGCCGGAGAACTGCCGTCGCTGCGATCTGTGGAAGAACGCGACGCAGGTGGTTGTCGGGGAAGGACCGCGCAAGGCGCCGCTGATGCTGGTGGGCGAGCAGCCCGGCGATGAAGAAGACCGTGCGGGACACCCTTTCGTCGGCCCGGCCGGCCGTCTGTTGCGGCTTCTCCTCGGCGAAGCCGGGATCGATCCCGCGGCGGCGTTTGTGACCAACGCAGTCAAGCATTTCAGTTTCGAGCTGCGCGGCAAGCGGCGCATGCACAAGACTCCGGTGCAGCGCCAGATCGACGCTTGCAACGTGTGGCTGCGCAAGGAGATCGAGCGCATTCAGCCGAAGGTCATCGTGACACTGGGGACCACCGCGTTGCGGGCGGTGGTCGGTGAAAAGCTCTCCATCATCGCCGCGCGTGAGCGCGTGCTCGTGAGCCCCGAGGGTGTGCCGATCATCGCGACCTATCATCCATCCGCGGTGCTGCGCGCACCGCAGCCGGAGCAGAGGGACCAGCTGCGCCGCGTGCTGCTCGCCGATCTCAAGCGCGCGCTGGGACTCGCCGGAAAATGAAGGCCTGGGCAACGATGCGCGGCATGCTCCGGTTGCGGGGCAGCGCCGCCGTCGTCGCCAATCATCCCGCGGCGTTCGTGCGCGCCGTGCTCAAGGGTTTTCGCGCCAATCAGGGCCTGCTGCTTGCCGGCGCAGTGGCGTATTACGCTCTGCTCTCTCTCATACCGCTGCTGATTCTGGTGCTGATTGCGCTGTCGCACCTGATCGACGAAGCACGTTTGCTGGCGACGCTGCGCGAGTACCTGGAATTCGCAGTCCCGGGGCAGTCCGGCGCGTTAGTGGAGGAGTTGCGGGCGTTCCTCGCCCATCGCGACGCACTGGGCGGCTTGCTGCTCGCGACGATGCTTTTTTTCAGCGCGCTCGCGTTTACCGTTCTTGAAAACGCCATGAGCGTCATTTTCTTTCACCGCGTCGCCGTTCGCCGCCGCCATTTTCTCGTCTCGGCGACCATGCCTTACTTGTTCATCCTGTTCCTCGCCGTCGGACTGCTCGTCGTGACAGTCGTCGCCGGCAGGCTCCAGATCCTCGCCGGCCGTCATATCAGCGTATTCGGCGAGCTCTTCACCATGGACGCGCTTTCGGCGACGCTGTTGTACTTGATGGGCGTCCTCGGCGAGATCCTCATGTTGACCGCGATCTATCTGGTCATGCCGGTCGGCCGGCTCTCATTGCGCCATGCCCTGATCGGCGGCGTTGCCGCCGGCCTGCTGTGGGAGCTAACACGCCATGTGCTGGTGTGGTACTACGCCACGCTGTCGCAGATTCAGACCGTCTACGGCTCACTGACCACGGCCATCGCGACGCTGGTGAGCGTGGAGATCGCGGCAGTGGTGCTCCTGCTCGGCGCTCAGGTGATCTCCGAGTACGAAAGGATCGGGCACGAGCCGGTCGATGCGACGCCCGACGCGATGCAACTGGATCAAGCTCGCCGAAGTCCGCGAGCGGCGCGGCGCGTTAAATCGCGAGCAGTACAGGCGCATTGACGCGCCCGCAAGGGATTCGAGCAGCCGTATCGATCACTCCACGTACTGCGGCGGAATGGTCGCGCTCTGCTCAGCTGCCGAGCCACGCTTTGACGCGGGGATGGCTGAGGACTTCGGAGTTGACGACAAATTCCGGTTTGCGGCCGCTCAGCGCAGCGACGATGCTCGAGAGGCCGGTCGACGCCATGTTGTGAAAGCATTCGTCGGTCCAGCACAGCGAGTGAGGGGTCACGATGACGTTGTCCATCGAGAGCAGCGGATTGGCTGGGTCGACCGGCTCCTGCTCGAACACGTCGAGCGCGGCGCCGGCGATGCGGCGCTCGGAGAGCGCGGCGATGAGCGCAGGTTCGTCGACAATCGGACCCCGCGCGACGTTGATGAAGTACGCGCCGGGACGCATCTGCGCAAGCTCCTTCGCGCCGATCAGATGGCGCGTGCGCTCGTTGAGGAGGCACGACACAACCACGAAGTCGGCTTCCTTGAGCAGCGTGGCGAGCTCGACTTTTCGCGCGCCGAGGTAGGCGAGCTCGATCTCGTTGACGACCGGATCAGCGGCGAGGAGCTTGAGATCGAAGCTCCGGGCCATGCGCAGGATCTCCTGGCCGATGCGGCCGGCGCCGATCACGCCGAGCGTGCGCCCGGTGAGCCCCGTGCCCATGTGGTCCATGCGCTCGTGCCAGCGGCCGCTGCGCGTGAGCTTATCCTTCAGGAACAGCTTGCCCGCAAGCGCGAGGACGAAGGTCAGCACCGTCGTAGCAACCGGCCGCGGCATCGAGCTCGGTGTGTTGGTGACGAGGATGCCTGCGCGCGTCATCGCTGGCACGTCGACGGAATCGTAGCCGACGCCGTGTCGCGCGATGACGCGCAGGCGGCAGTCGGGCCTTGCTACCGCCGCCGCGGGAACGCGCGCGATATTCACGTAGATTGCATCGTACTGCGCGGCGTGCTCGGCATCGATCTCGGGCACGACGCGCGGCAGGTACTCCCAGTCGATGTCACCCGCACGCTCCAGGATCTCGAGCGCGCCCCGGCCGAATGCCGGTTCGCCGCGCGAGTCCAGGATATCGCGGGTCAGCGCCACGCGGAATCGGTCAGCCATCGCCTTCTCCATCGCGTCTTTCTCCGGCGTCATCCCGGCTGTCCAGCGGCGCGCAACAGGTCGAGGCCGTTCCGCAGCGCGTCCTGCAGCAGCAGCTGATCGATGCCGTAGGCCATGAGGCGAAAGCCGCGCGCCGCGTAGTCGCGCGCCCATTGCGGGTCAGCGGCAAGAAACGCCGGCACCTTGCTGTGCGCGGCGCAAGCGGCGACGACGCGATCGACCGCAGCGAGATACGCCGGATGCTGGAACTGTCCCGGAATGCCGAGGAAATTGGTCAGATCGAAGTGGCCGATCCAGAGCGCATCGATGCCGGGCACCGCAGCGATTGCCTCAACGTTTGCCAGCCCCTCGGTGGTCTCGATCTGGGCGATCACCAGCGTGCGCTCGTGCAGCGCCGCAATCTTGGCTGCGACCTCGCCGCCTTCGTAGTCATCGTGCGCGAAGCCGAATGCCGCGCCGCGGCGTCCCTGCGGCGGATAGCGGGTGCAGGCGACGATGTGCTCGGCTTCGGCCGGCGTGCCGACCATCGGAATCATCACTCCCAGCGCGCCCACGTCGAGCGCGCGGGCGACGAAGTGATATTCGCCGCGCGGAACGCGCGCCATGGGCACGATGTCGAGCCCGCGACACAGCGCGCATTGCGTCTTCAGCGTCTCGAAGCCTAGCCCAGTGTGCTCCATGTCGTAGAGAACGAACTCGGCGCCGGCGTTCCTGCAGATCTGCGGCATGCCCGCGGAGAAGAATTCGAACACCATGGCGCCATAGGCGCGGCCGCCTGCGCGCAGCGAGTGCTTGACCGGATTGTCTCGCATGGTCTCCTCGGCTCTCCAGACGAACAGCTTTTTGGGAAGCCTGACGGCAAAGCGAGCGAAGCCGCGCCGCGGAACGTCTCGCCCGGCCGTTCAGGGTTTGTGCTCGACCGCGGAGCTCCCGCTACTTGCCGTAGGCCAGCTCGTCCATCATGTCGGCGAAACGTGACCAGTCGACGCGCTCGCGGCTTTTCCGATTGCGCCCGTTCCAGTACAGCGATCCGCGTCCGACCTCGAGCTGCCCGATCTTCTCCTCGTTGGAAAAGATCTGCAGGCGCAGCGACGAACCGGCCTTGACCAGCTCGAAATTGGCAAGCTGCGCCTTGACGACATGCCTCCACGGGTTGGCATGCTTGCGCGCCGGTCGCTTCCTGACTGCCACCCGGGCGCGTGGGGCGCGCTTCGCACCCGTGCCTTTGCGTCGTGTCATGACGCCAATGTAGGGGCTGGCAGGCGCCAGTGCAAGCCGGATCGGCAGGAGGACGCGCCGGCAGCGGCGAGGCGGGTGTCGCAACGGCATGGGATAATTCTCGTTGGCCAACCCCGGAGCGCCCGATGAATCAGGAAACCTTCAACTTGAGCATCCGCAAGTTTCTGAAGATGGTGGGCATCAACTCGCAGCGCGAGATCGAGCAGGCGGTCGCGAAAGCGCTCGATGACAAAGGGATCAAGGGAACCGAATCGTTCCCTGCGCACGTGACGCTGGAGGTCCCCGGGTTGGGGATCAACGTCAAGTTCGATGGCGAAGTCAAGCTGCAATAAACGTCCCGAAGCGGAACCAGGTTCTCGCGTGAAGATCCAACAGCCCGAGTCGCCAATGCGCAAGACCGAGCTTTTCATCGTGGCCGCGTCCGGCGTGCTGATCGCCGCTGCCATGAGCTTAGAGACCGCAAGGGCGCAGGTTTTGCCCCCGGGCTCCAACGCGACGACGAAGCTCTACGGCGGCACGCGCGAGTATCGCTGGACTTTCTATGTGCCGGTAATGAAGTTCGAACGCCACGAGATTGTCGTCCGGGCGCCGGCGACGGCGGTACGGTCGCGGCGCTGGAACTACGAGATACCGGCAGTGCGGGCGCAGAGGTTCAAGCTCGGCCAGGTCGCGGAATTCAGTTGCAAGTACATGGACTGGCGGCTTCCCAACGAATGCCGGACGAAATGGCGCGACGTCTACGCCGATCTGCCCGTCCTCACCATAGAAAAGAACCATGTCGACTACGATGTCGCGGAAGTAGCGTGGCAGGAGCGCCGCATTCGCGTCGACGTTCCCTATTGGACGTGGACCGAGCAGACCCTGATCGTCGGCTTACCTGCGATCGATGTGGAGGAAGTTCCGCAGCCGGGTGGGTCGCGGGCGAGCGATATCGTGCTCGCGCGCGAGTCGATCGAGCGCGCACGCGCAACGCTCGATTCGCAACAAGCGGCAACGATGAAAACTGTGGACGACGCAATCGCCGCGCTGAGTGCGGGCATCGCCGCGGCCGAAACAGAAGGCGCAGATCCGACGAAGCTCAAGGCCGCGGACGACGCGGTGCTCGACCTCGGCGCCGTACGGGAGGCGCTGCTCGATCAAAAGGCGCGGGAGCTCGACCGCTTCGCCCGAGTTCGCGGCGAGCTCACCGCAGTCGCTACAGGCGAGGCGCGAGCGGTGTTGCCATAGCGCGGCCGAAGTCTGCATCCGCGCCGCAGCGCTAGAGCTGCGAATCGAGCAGCGATTCGATGTGTTCCTGGAGCTTTTCCGTCCAGGGACGATGCTCCCATTCCTCGAACGTGACGCGGCGCGATCGCTTGAGGTCGTTGCTGAACAACGCCAGCTGACGCTCGGCGAAGGCACGGCTGTAGATGTTGAGGTTTGCCTCGTCGTTCAAGCGGAACGAGCGGTTGTCGAAATTGGTCGAGCCGACCGATGACCAGATGCCGTCGACAACCAGTACCTTGCAATGGAACATGGTCGGCTGATATTCGTAGATCTCCGCCCCGGCGCGAAGCAGGCGGCCCCATTTGCCGCGCGAGGCCTTGCGTAGCACCTCGGTATCGGTGTACGGGCCCGGCATGATCATGCGGATCTTCACGCCGCGCGCGAGCGCCTCGACGAGCGCGCTCTCCGCGAGGTCATCCGGCACAAAGTACGCCATCGCGAGATCGATGTTGCGCGCCGCCGACACTGTCGAAAGCAGATACATGAGATGCATGCTCTCGGAGCCGCCTTCGCGCGAGCTTTTGAACACCTGCCCGAGTTCCGGCCCGACTGCCGTCGCCGGCGGAAAATAGTCAGAGCCATCGAGCACCTTGCCCGTCACCTTGAGCCAGTTGTCGGTGAACGCAGCCTGCATCTGCGCCACGGCCGGGCCTTCGAGGCGGAAATGTGTGTCGCGCCAGTGCGCCGGGTCTTCGGCGTTGCCGTCCCACTCGTCGGCGATGCCGACGCCGCCTGTGAAGCCGACCCTGCCATCGACGACGAGGAGCTTGCGATGGGTGCGATTGTTGAGCTTGTGCAACGTGTACCACCGCGGCGGGTGGTATTTCTCGATCTCGACCCCGGCTGCGCGCATGGTGTCGAGATAACGCGAGTCCATGCGATTGCTGCCGACCCAGTCGACCAGCAGATGGACGCGAACCCCGGATCGCGCCCGATCGGCGAGCGCGTCGGCAAACTCCTTGCCGATCCTGCCGGACCAGTAGATGTAGGTCTCGAAGGTGATCGTTTTTCGGGCGCCGCGGATCGCGGCGAGCATCGCCGGAAAGATTTCGCGGCCGTTGACCAGGGTATCGACCCGATTGCCATCGACCAGCGGCGGTCCCAGCAGCACGCCCATCGAGCGCTGGAACTGGGGATCGACGACCGCGTACGTGTGCGTGACACGCTCGGTGATCTGCGTCTCGCCTGTCGTGAAATTGACCGCCAGCAATATCAGCACGGCGGTGGCGGCAACCGTCACCAGGATCAGCGGAAGCTTGTTCGTCTGCGGGTCGAGCGACACGGAAGCGCGTTCTCCGGCAAGGGTCGCGCGATTCTACAATGGGATACTCGCAGGGCGCGCGCGGCTCTCGCGTGGGCGGCGAGGCGTCGGCCGCGCGCGCAAGTGGAAGTGCGGGCCGATCACCGCGCGGTGCGCGGCGATCGCGTCACGCCGGGTGACTCGAGGGACTCGCGACGAGCGCAGGCGAGTCGGCGTGGAAAGCAACGGCAAACGGACGCGGCAGCCGCCGCGTGTCGTTGACCATGCGCACGTGGATGAACGAAGAGAGCTCGCGGAATTGGGCGCGTATCTCGCGCGCGCCGTCGCTCTTGGTCTGGGCGCGTCCCCAGCGCGCGCGTCGCGCGCGCGGCCGCACGACGATGCCGAGTGGAAGCTCGGCGAGCTGCCGGTCGCGGCTCATGTAGCAGCCGAACGGCGCGACCGCCTCGATCTCGAGCGGGTTATGCGTCCATTGGCCGTTGACGCGGGTGGCAAGCTCGCAGGCATGGACCAGAAGCTGCCTGGCGCGTTCTCGCGGCAGGGGTTCGACTACGCGGGCCGATGCGTATTCGACAAAGCGCTCGGTGACGCCGTAATCGGCTTGCAGCTCCCCGGGCGGCTCGAGCAGGCCTTCGGCGACGAGTTGTTCGACGAGCGTGTTTCCCTGCACGGTGTCGACGCCGAAATCCTGGCGGAGGTGTCGCGCACTGACCCGCGCCCGCTCGGGAGGCAGCCCCACGACGCGCGAGAGCACGCGCCCGGTCGCGGCGCGCAGATCGATTGCTTTAAGACCGAAGTAAAGGCGTTGGGTGACGAGCGTCCGTGCCTTCATGCACTGCCGACGGGGTTATGGCGAGGCTATGACGATAGCATAAAATTCCGGCGAAGTCGAAGTCCGCTTCCCGGCAAGGACTTTTCGCGGCGGCTGTCTGACCGGACGCCGGGCGCGGCGAGAAAGCGGTACGCTATCGCGTCGACCGTCCCGAAGAGCCAGGAACGCGGCCGCCGCCTGCCCGTTATCACATCTGTATGGAGGGATCGATGTTGCCGGCTAACCTGAAAAGCGCGGAATTTGTCATAGCGTTGTCGCTTGCGGCCACGATTGCGCCCCTGCCGGCCGCGGCGCAGGCCGCGAAGAGCACCGAGTGCACCAAGATCGGCATCTGCTACTGCGTGAGCTCGGATTTGAAGCCTGTGATCGACGGCAAGATCGCCTTTTTCCGGCAGCAAGCCGCGGACGCGCGCAAGGCCGGCAAGGCGGTGGGTTACCTCTCGGTGCCGTTGTCGCCGACCGGCGGCGGCTACATGAAGCTCAATTTCGAGGTCGCCGAGGCTGCCAGGGCGGCGGTCGAGAAACGCTTCGGCAGCGATTTTGTCTGGGTGCTCAACCCGGGGACCGCGGATGCCAATCTTCCCAAGATCGCCTCCGGCGCCGATTACATGCTGATGTGGACCAGCATTCTCGAAGGCCGCGAC
>Ga0066669_10001015_pt1 | contig 10243 bp, 5 predicted proteins | sample GraSoiAngelo_118_FD_133940 | JGI IMG/M metagenome (GOLD analysis project Ga0066669, IMG submission 133940) | Grasslands soil microbial communities from the Angelo Coastal Reserve, California, USA - 14_0919_02_20cm | ecosystem: Environmental > Terrestrial > Soil > Grasslands | place: USA...
CCACTCATTCACGACCTGGTGGTTGAGATGTTCGGTAGCCGTGATACGGTCAACGCTCTTCATAAACTCGCGAACGTGATCTGCCGCGCCGTCGAGAATCTCTTGCAACGGGCAAGCAATGCCGGGCTCCACTGCCGGCAGGAATTCATCGACGTTCGCGGGAATCCACTTGGGCAGCTCCGGTTTCAAGAGCGGCAGCTCCGGAAGCTCCGCGGTTTCCGCCACGGCTATCGGGTTACTCTCCGGTGAGGCCGCTTGAGGCGGCTCCGGGACGCTCAATTTTTGAAGCAGCTTGCTCGCGATCGCTGCCTGCTCCTTGGGGGGGCCCCCATCCAGAAATGCGTGCAAGACCTCCGTCGCAGGCGCAGTTTGGTTTTGCGCAATCAGCGATTCCGCCAGCGGCAGCCGTGCGCCATTCGCAAGATTCTTGCCTAGTTCAAGGCTGCGTTCCGCGTGGTTCACCGCCTCCGTAAAATCGGACTGGCGAAAACAAACAATGGCCAGCAGTTCATGAGCGCGCCATGAATTCGCATCCACTTGAAGGGCGCGATCCAGGTAGCCCTTGGCGGCGGGGTAATCCCCTTTGCGCGCCATGATCGTGGCAAGCGCCTGCAGGGTCAGTCCGTGCTTGGGATCAAGCGATAGAGTCTTTTCCCAACTGGCTTGCGCGGCGGCCAGCTTCCCCTGGCGATCGGCCAGCAAACCCCGGATGTAATTCACCTCAGGATTTCCCGGGGCCAGACGGTACGCTTCGTCGAGATGTCTTTGGGCCTCCTCCAGCCGGTTCGCTTGCAACGCTGCGGTGGCTTTGCCGAGTTCCTTCTGCAACTTCGGCGAGAGTGCCGGCGGACCCTGGGGCGCGGAGACCGTCGATGAGCTCGACTCTCGTTTCAGCGCGATGTACGCCTGCTCGCTCTCACTCCCATGGGTCAGGTTCACTCGCTCGCTGGCCGTCAAATATCCGGGTGCGGAAACGACGATCGTGTACTCGCCGGGGCCCAGCCCGTCAAAAATGGTCTGGCCGCCCATCGTCGTTCCGGTCGAGAACACCGGGCTGTCCAGATGCTGCAAAGTCACGGTCGCGAGGCCACTGAAGGTGCCCCCGCCCTCGTCACGAACGGTTACGATTAGCCGGGTGACGGCAACTTGCCCTCCTGCGGACTGTGCTTGTGCGGCAGTCCGTTGGGCAGCTTTGCTTCCCTGAGCAGGAAACAACAGAGACAGAATGAGGAATGTCCAGAGTGACATCGGAATGCGCCGGAGAGTGGGCACAATATTCCCCATTTGCTCGCAGGGCCGTTCCCAACAATTTGAAGCTGAACCTGGTCCCTGCTGTCTAGGTGTGGACCACTCGTTGCCGGGAGTGTCTTACAGGGAAGAGGCGAGGTCAAGGCCAAATAAAAGCGAATGGTTTCACTAGGCCGAAGTTGCATGGCAAAAGCGCGCTTGCGGCAATCATCCAGACATGGATTCGTCGATGCCGTAGGCATAGCCGAACGAGGAAGAATCCAGGAATCACGGCTTGGCAGTGATTAACTGGTCGAGACGCGGAGAGATTCGTGAGCTTAGATCTGCCACCCAGAAGGCTGCTACCACTCCCGTGAAAGCATCCATCGTATAGTGCGCGCGCAAGATCAGGACGGTGGCCACCTCGAATACAGCAAGCAGGATGGCGGCGGCTGTCAGCCAATTCCGGCGGAGGCGGGATAACTCAATTGCCGCAAAAACCGCAATGGCCGTATGTCCGGAAAAGAAAAAATCGTTCGCGACATGATAAGTCACTAGGAGCGAAGGAAAACCCGGATAGTGCCAGATCATATTGGGCGGCGGAGGCAGCGCGCAAAGCGCCTGCATCAATTGGCGCAGAGTCATAAGCAGGAACAATCCAAGGAAGGGCCGGACGCTTCCCCCGAAAAGCCAGCGTCCCAGCAGAAAAAGCCCTAGCGCGTCGATCAAACCGGAGCTTGCGATCAGCAGCGCGTTAGCTGCGCCGCCGTTTTGCGAAAAATACGAATTGAGTCCTGCGGTAAAGTTGTGCAGCCCATCGCGGATTCCGGGGCCAGGAGTAGTTCTCGCGCCGATGAGTGATTGCGTCCAAAACCATAGCGCGAGGACAATTCCTGTGACCAACAGCCGCAAGAGCAAACTGCGCCAGGGGCCGTTATTTTCGGCGTGCGTCATAGCCCGCTCTTTGTCCCCATGCAAATTCAGCTATTCGCGGACAGTCCGTTGCATCATCTCCAGTGCTAACCCCCGCGCTTTTCGCAGATCGAGTTTTCCGGTGCCTAGATAGGGAAGATTTTCGACGCGCACGAACTGGTCCTTCCGCGGTCGCCAAAGCGCAGGCAGGTCACTGTTGCCCAATTTCTCGAGGCAATCTTCCAGCTTGGACTCATCCAGCGTGTGCAGCACCACCAGGCGCTCACCCTTCTTCTCATCGGGGACGGCAGTGACCACAAAAGACTGTTCCGTAACTCCCGCCAGCTCTTGCAGAATGTCCTCGACCTTGATATGCGGTACCATTTCCCCGCCAATTTTGCTGAACCGGCTCAAGCGGTCGGTAATGCGAATAAATCCATCCTCATCCATTCTCGCGATGTCTCCGGTGTTGTACCAGCCGTCCCTGAGAACCTCGGCGGTTTTGTCCGGCTTGTTCAAATAGCCGCGCATGATATTTGGGCCGCGCACCAGCAGCAGGCCCGGCTCATCCACGCCAAGGGGCTGTAAGGTTTCCGGGTCCACAATTTTCACCGAAATTCCTGGTAGGGGATGACCGATGCTGCCGCGCTTCGCCCCAACCTGCCGGAACGATGCCGCGCGAAAATCGATCGTGTTTACGGTGACCGCCGGCGAACATTCAGTGCAGCCATACCCTTCGTGCGGACGGATGCCAAAATGATCCTCGAAGGCTTGCGAAATGCGGTCGGGCAGTTTTTCGGCGCCGGCCATAACGAAGCGCAAGCTTCCGAAATCCTCGGGGGTGCAGCGGCGGGTGTAGGCATTCAGGAACGTCGGCGTGGCGAGCAGCATGGTGACCGCGTATTTGTTGACAAGCGCCCCGATGACGCGCGAATCGAGGGGATTCGGATGAAAGACGACGCCGATGCTGGTGGCCGCGGGCAGACAAAGCGTCCCCGTAAATCCGAACGAGTGAAAGAACGGAAGAATTCCCATGATGCGGTCTTCCGCATGGAGCATGAAAACCTGATTGAGCTGCTGCACGTTCGAAGCAATATTGTAATGCGTGAGGATCACGCCCTTCGGCTCGCCGGTCGAGCCGCTGGAAAATATAATTGTGGCGATGTCATCAAGAGACGCAGTGCGATCGCAGCCCGCGAATTTCGCGAGGGCCTTTGCCGGCAAAAGGCCGGCAGCTAGTGCAGCAGCGACGCGTTCACCGAAGCCGGTGTCCTTGGCGACGTCCTCGATAAAAATCGCTTCGCCGGGAGGTTGGATCCTAACCTTCTCGAGAAATATTCGCGCGGTCACGACCGTTTTCAAGTTGCACTGCTGCGCGCACGAGGACAGCGTTTCGTTCGAAACCGTGTAATTCAGATTTACCGGCACTTTGCCCATCAACATGGCCGCGAAATTCACGAGCGCGCCGGGAACCGACGGCGGCAGCAGGATGCCGACCATTTCCTGTCCTTTCCAGCGCTTTCGCAATCGGCGCGCAAGCACCACAGCTCCTACCAGCGCCGCAAACCAGCTCAGTGTCGGCCTTTGCCCATCGGCCATCGCGAAACGGAAAGGATGTCTGCGCGCTGAGTACACAAATGATTCGGGAAGTGTGTGCATGCGCTTCTTGCGGCGCGCGAACGCTTCCGCGCCGAGATCCTGCACGGCCAGGCGGACTTCCTGCGCCGTGGCCGTCGGGGGCAGGGGCTTTCCAAAAGTGACTCGCACGGGATAAGGAATCTGGCGCGGAAATTTCCAGAGAAATTTGCCGCCCGCAAAACTGAAGATCGAGCCCCACACGCCGTCCAGATTCACGGGAATGATGGGAACGTCTACGCCTTTGATGATGCGTTCCATGCCGCGGCGGAAGGGCAGCATCTGGCCGATCCGCGTCATCTGGCCTTCCGGGAAGATGCAAACGATTTCGCCATTCTTCAGCGCGTCAGTTGCCAGTCGCAAGGAATGAATCATTTCCCGCGGCCCTTGGTCCGACGCGATGGGAATCACTCCCATGATTCTTGCGAATGGTTTTACGAGCGGGTGCTCGTAGGACCCCTTGAACATCAAAAAACGGATGGGACGATCGATTGATGCGATCAGCAGCACGGCGTCAGCCATGGAGACATGATTGGGCGTCAGCAACGCTCCGCCACGCGCCGGCACGTTTTCGCGCCCTTCCACATCCAGCCGGTACAACGTGTGCGTGGCAATCCAAAGTATCAGCCGCAGCAACGAGTCCGGCAGCAGCCACAGTACATAGGCCGTCGCCCCCAGTGTCGCAATCGCCGACCAGAAGAAAATTCCGCCCGGGCTGAGACGGGAAAAATGTGTCGCCGCGTAATACACACCGGACGCCGCGCCGATGCCCACAAAAGAAAGCCAATTCGCGGTGCCGATAACGACGCCCTTCTTGTCTTCCTCGGGCTGGTGCTGGATCAGCGCGCTGATCGGCACAATGAAGAATCCGCCGAAGAAGCCTAGTAGCGCGAGCAGCAACAACACGGTTCTGAATGGCACGTGCGGAATTGCTAGGCAAAGTCCGAGGACCGTCATGCCCATGGAGCCGAGAGGAATTAATCCATACTCGATTTTTCCGCCCGAGAGGTATCCCGCTGCAACGCTGCCCAGGCCGATGCCGATCGCGATCGCCGCTTGCAGAAAACCGCCTTCGGTCGAACGGATGTGCAACACGTCTTGCCCATAGATGAAAATGTTGAATTGCAGCAGTCCGGCAACGAAAAAAAAGTAGGTGTTGCCGAGCACCGCCAGCCTAAGCACACGGTCGCGGCGAATCAATTTCACCGGCGACCAGACGTCGATCAGTGAAGTGGAATGAAATTTCTTTGCGGGGTCCGCAGCGGGCACGCGGCTGATGCCAAAGCTCCACGCCAAACCGACAATGGTAAAGCCGAGCAGCAGGGCCCCTGAATAGACTTCGCGCCCACCGAATGCCTCGGCGAGGAACGAGCCGCTCACGCTTCCGATGATGATGGCAAGGAAAGTCCCGAGTTCCAAGATGCCGTTGCCCCAAGAAAGTCTTTCCTGCGGAAGCAGTTCCGGCAACAATCCGTATTTGGACGGCCCAAAAAACGCTCCCTGTGTGCAGACGAGAAAAATGGCTGCCAGCGCCAATTTCAGGTTGGGTCCCACGAGCGCCGCCGTCGCGAACAACATGACGCCCACTTCAAATACTTTTGTCCAGATGGTGACTGCGCGCTTGCTGAACCGATCCGCCAGATATCCGCCCATCAGCGAAAAAAGAATGAAGGGAGCGGCGAACAGCACGCCAACAAGCAACTCCATCTGATCGCGCTGCGCCTTGTCTTTTTCGACGGCAAGAATCAGGTAGATGACCAGAAATTTCAGCGCATTTTCATTGAAGGCGCCCTGGAATTGCGTGGCAATCAGGCTCCAAAAGCCGAGCCGCCACTTTTTTCCTGTCACACGTATGGAAAGGTTTTCTTCGGCCGGCATGCACGCTCACCTAAAGCGTTGCGATTAGAACGCAGGAAATGCAATTAGTCTAGCAATCCCGGTCCGCCAGAAGTGCGGCGGCTACCCCTTCTGTGCCGAAAACGGGACGCTGACACGCCAACGCCGCCTGTTTCAATTCGCGATACGATAGCCAGCGCTACAAGGGGGCGGAATGAACGCACCGCGCGGAGCTCAAACGGTCTTGATTACCGGTGCCACCGATGGATTGGGAAAGGCCGCGGCGCTCTTGCTCGCCGGGCGGGGCTACCGCGTGTTCGCGGCAGGCCGTTCAGCGGAGAAACGCACGCAACTCGATGCCTTGGCGAAAGAAAAGAATTTGCCGCTCGAAACCCTAGAAATGGACGTCTGCGACGACGGCTCGGTGCAAAAGGCTATGGCTTCCGTCTACCAAAGGGTCGGTGCGATCGACGTGCTGATCAACAATGCGGGATTTGTACAAGTCGGTGGCGTCGAGGATCTGCGCCTGGAAGACTGGCGGCGGCAATTCGAAACAAACTTTTTCGGGGTGATTCGCGTGACCCAAGCTGTCCTCCCCCGCATGCGAGAACGCCGGAAAGGTCGCATCCTGATGATGAGCTCGGTCTCCGGCTTCGTGACGCCGCCGACGCAAGGTGCGTATAGCGCTTCAAAACATGCCATCGAAGCGCTAAGCAACGCCTTGCGTCACGAACTCTATCCTTTCGGCATCCACACGATTCTCATCCAGCCCGGCTACATCATGACCGGGATTCAGAGCACCGCCATGAATCTGGCACAGCCATATCAGGAAAAATTCAAAACCGGACCTTACGCCAGCATTTACGCTTCTTATTTAGGAAACGCCACGAGCACCCGCGCACAGTCCAAAACCACGCCGGAAGACTGCGCACGCGTCATGCTGAAAGCCATTGAAGCTCCGCGGCCGAAAGCCCGTTACGGGGTAACCCCGCTCGCGACTTTCGCGAAATGGTCCAAGCGGCTGCTTACCGACAGCGCGGCCGATCGCATCATTCGCCGGCGATACGGAATCAGTTGCGAAGACTAGCCGGCTAAGCGGTCACGGATTGGAAATCTGGAAGGAAAGGCTGTTCTCCCGCTGCTCCTGCCATGTCTTCGACCACGCCTCATGCACCGGGCTCTCGGCATAATCGGCAGCGGCCTCGGCGCTCGTGAATTCGATGGCATAGACGCCGCTGAAGTCCTTGATCTGGTTGCGCGAAGTTTTCAGCCACACGTTCTTGATGCCTGGAATTTTTCCAGCCATATCCTTGATGCCGCTAATCGCCTTTTCCCGGTCGTAATTCGATACATTGTCTTTGAATTTGTACACCACCACGTGCAGCACCGTTTTCGGCTGCCCGAAGCGGTTCAGTACGGCCGCGCTGCGCGCATGCAACGTCCCCGCCGCGATTCCCGCGCCGAATATTACCGCGCCAAGGACAATCGGTAACGCGCGTTTCATGACTGAAGTCATCTCTTCCTCCGCTATTTGCACCCTGCCAGTTTATGGAAGACAACCAAGAGGAAGCAAATCGCATAGCAAAGGTGCGCGGTCGCTACCCCAAACGGTTTGACGGAAGAGCGCCAAGGCCGTTACCCTCCCAAGGCGGATTCATCCTTAGGAGAATAAATGCCAACAGCGACACGCTGGATCTTGTCTTTTTGTCTGATCGCAATCTGCGCGTCCCGGGCCCGAGCCCAGGTCCCGGATCAAACGAAGCAATTGGCGCACGACATTTTCAAGCAGCTCATCGAAATCAACACCACCGATTCTGTTGGTAATGTGACCACGGCCGCCGAGGCGATGGCCAAACGCCTGCGCGACGGAGGTTTCGCCGAGGGCGATATTAAAGTCGCCGGTCCGAACGAACGCAAGAAGAATCTCGTCGTGCGTTTTCGCGGAACCGGAAAACGCAAGCCCATCCTTTTCATCGGCCACTTGGATGTCGTCGAAGCGCTCCGCTCGGACTGGACCACCGATCCCTTCGAATTCATCGAGAAGGATGGCTACTTCTACGGGCGCGGCACCGAGGACATGAAGGAAGGAGACGCCATCCTGGTCACCAATTTCATTCGCCTGAAAAGGGAAGGATATCTTCCGGACCGCGACCTGATCGTCGCCCTCACTGCCGATGAGGAAGGCGGCTCTTCCAACGGCGTGGACTGGCTGCTCAAGGAGCATCGCGACTGGATTTACGCGGTATACTGCATCAATCTGGACGGCGGCGATTTCGAAAAGGACAGAGACAAACGGCTGCTCGCGGGAATTCAGGCCAGCGAAAAAGTCTATGTGGATTTCCAATTCGAATCGCTGAATCCCGGCGGCCATAGCTCCGTCCCCAGCCCGGACAACGCTATCTATCACTTGGCCGGTGCGTTGGCCCGCCTGCAATCCTTCTCGTTCCCCTTGGAAATCAATGAGATCACCCGCAGCTATTTCGAACGGAACGCCGCCATGGAGAGCGGCCAGCTCGCCGCAGACATGAAAGCTGTTGCCAAGCAGCCGCCCGATCCCGCGGCCGTAAAACGCCTCTCGGCGGTACCCTATTACAATTCGCTCTTGCACACCACCTGTGTTGCCACCATGCTTTCCGCCGGACACGCCCCGAATGCGCTTCCGCAAACCGCTCGCGCCAATGTCAACTGCCGGATTTTTCCCGGCGAGGATCCGGAAGAAGTTCACAAAGCGCTCGAGCGCGTTTCGAACGACCCAAAAGTAAAAGTTACCGTCGTCGCGCAGCATGCTGCCGACGGAAAAGTCGTTGCCGTTGTGCCCGTGCCGCCGTCGCCGCTGCTCCCGGAAGTGACTCAGGCCATGGAGAAGGTTTTGGCCGCCATCTGGCCGGGTGTCCCCCTCGTCGCAACCATGTCCACGGGCGCCACCGACGGCAAGTACACGCGCAGCGCCGGCATCCCGACCTACGGCATTTCCTGCATGTTTTTTGACAAGAACGATAATCGCGAGCACGGCAAAGACGAGCGCGTTGGCGTGCAGGACTTTTACGACGGCGTGAATTTCAACTATCGGCTGATGAAGGAACTCTCTTGGTCGAAGTAAACGATTCGTACAAGAACAGAATCGTGTGGCAAAACAAAACGGCCCGGAGAAGTGATCTTCGCCGGGCCCTAAATTTCAACAGTTGAATATCTAGCTAATTAGGGTTTGCCGGGCGCGGCCTCGCCGGTTTTCGGATCGGTCGGCGTAGTCGCGCTCGCCGCAATGGGTTTGGCGGCTTCGGTCGTGTAACGCGTCAAGTAGGGCATGAACGGCGTCACCTCGAACGGCATCTTCTCGCGTTCCGCCACCGCCCCTATCGGTTTGCTCTTGATGAGATCCAGCTTGTCGTTCCATGGATCCAGCTTTACGCGTCCGCCAATGGGAAGTGCCGTGATCATCTGCGGGTCTTGCTTCTGATCGGTTGGCAACGAGGTCCGAAGAGCACCGATAACCGGCACGCGATCGCCGAGGTGCGCGCTGATCAGGTTCGGAATTTCCTTCTGCCGGGTCTGCAGGGCTTGAAAGAATAGCGAGGCATTCGCCAGTTGCCAGCTTTTCGCCAATTGCGGGTTCTTAAGTGCATTTGCTAACAGCTCCGCCGCCTTCTTGTTGGCCGCGTCTTCTTCTTCTGGCGTGCGTTGAAAGCCAAAATGACGGAAGGTTTCCTTGTCCTCGATCAGCAACTGATCGAAGAAAGCCAGGCTGGAATCGAGGCGATGGCCGAGAATGGCGTGGCTAAGCTCGTGCGCTATGATGGTGGCCAAGCTGGCTTCATCGGGGAGCACGTCAATCAAGCCACGGCTCAGCACGATGGTATGCCCGACCGTGTAGGATTCCAATGTCGTTGTCGTCATCACGCGGCAGCGCACGTCGGGGTCGAGGTCAATATTGTTGGTCACCTCGAGATTGTTCACTACCGTCTCGAGTGCTTTGTCGACTTCCCCTTTTGGAGCGATCAATCCAATTCGCTCCAGCCGGTCTATCACATTATCTTCCGCCTGCCGGTCCCAGGAGCGTTGTGCCTGAATCGGGGAAAGGTCATTCGCCGTCTTGGTGTCGTCCTGCACCGGCGCCTCCACCAGAATCTTGCTCAATTCCTGCTCTTGGCTGGCGTGGCCCAGGTTGTAGCCCCACAGCCTCGTCTGCGCTTTGAAGTCCAGTTTCTTCGCCAGCGCATAGTGCAAATCTTTCTCTTCGCTATATACGAACGACGGCATCCAAATCCCGGGCTGCACGTTGGTCCGCCAACTGTCGAAGTGAAAATACCAGCTGGAGTGCCCGCCGCCCCCGTAAGCGCCGTTAAAGCGCACAATGTTGAAGTCCTGATCTTCCACCCAGATGCGGCCCAGGAAACGGCCCTTGCCGGACTTGTCGAACGGCGTCACGTCGAATACCAGGCAGCGCACTTCGCCGAGGAATTCCCGGCGCACGTAATCGAACTTATAGTGCTGCTTGTCAAAACCATTCGTATCGATGAAGATCATCTGCAGGAAGCCGTCCGGCAGGAATTGCATCGCGAAAGAAAAGAAGTTGCCGATGGACCCGAAAATCTTCTTTCCCTTGCCGGTAGTGTCCGACAAGGAAACCAATGCG
>Ga0066669_10001016_pt1 | contig 10238 bp, 4 predicted proteins | sample GraSoiAngelo_118_FD_133940 | JGI IMG/M metagenome (GOLD analysis project Ga0066669, IMG submission 133940) | Grasslands soil microbial communities from the Angelo Coastal Reserve, California, USA - 14_0919_02_20cm | ecosystem: Environmental > Terrestrial > Soil > Grasslands | place: USA...
CGGCGGCACCCGGAAGTTCAGCTCGACGAACGGCTTCTCGCTCCAAGTGCTGACCTTGTCCGGTCTGGGGCTGAACCCGGCCGGGCTGAACTCTTTCAGGTTGCCGGTTGGCCCAAAATCAACACCGGTATTGAAATCAAGAACTTGCACGCGTCACCTCGACAGGTACTTGGCGGCAAACGGCGATCCACCGGCTTTTTTTGCCAATGATGCGCGCATGCCGGAGCTAGGCTTCGAATCTCGTCGGCCGGCTGTTTTGCTCTGGAGCGGATCGGGGCACGCCGGATATTGCCCGGAGCGCGCTGCTAATACATGATCATCCTGCCGGTGTGCAATAAGAACCATAGGTATCCTACTGAGGTATGCGGTTTTTCAATCACAACACTCAATGCCAAGCAGGTCGAACCCGCTGGTTGCGCATCGCTTATTTCGTAGGTCATCTGAAGAATTCGTCATCGTTTCTGCTTTGTGTATCGTCTTGCAACCTGCATGGAAATAGTAATGCGCGACGCTTTTCTGCTCGTTTAAAGTGACATGCAACACGGCATTTCAACTTCGGTCGACCGCAGCGGGCAGGTCGTGACAGAAGCTTCGCCGATACCGATTAATTTTGCTCTAATGCGAGGCGAATAATTATAATGGTCAAAGAATTAACCGAACCCGCGCACGCCACGGCAGAGATACCGGCGCGGGCTCCTTCGGGGGCCGCTGCTCGGTAGAGGCCGGGATGCTCGGGGGTTACCGCTCAGCCAGGCGGATGTTCGGCTTTCTGCTGTCGCTCTGTATCGGCCTTGCGCCCGGCCGGCAGCCGCAAGCAGGTACCGTGCGCGACCTCGGAACACTCAACCCGCTTTACCGCGCGACCCAGCTGCAAGGTCACCTGATCGGCATGGGTCTGATGGAGATACCGGGTTACCTGCTGGGCCCGGATGTCGACCTGAAATACGTCCGGAAACCGGGAATGGCGCGGGAGATCCCGTTCGCCGACAGTTTCACAATCAACCGGTTTCTCGGCGGCTACCGCGAGGATTGGCTGCGAAAATTTCGCGAATGGGACGACCGGCTCGGCCGTCGCTCGCTTGATTACGTGATCAGGCAGAGCGACGGCTCGCTGAAGTTCAGGCCGGAACTGATCCGGCGCCGCCTCGCACCCTATCTGTCAGTCGGGTATCGGCCGCAGGACATCACGATTGCCCTCGAAAACGTGCCATGGGATCTCGCGACCCGCGAGGGCCGTCCGCCCGAAGCCGGAGCATGGGGGCGCCGCAGCCCGCCCGGAGATTTGGAAGAATGGGCCCGCGTGATCCGCCAGTTCGCGGCGGACCTCGCCGCCTATCTCGGGCCGGGGGCGGCGGCGATCCAGTTCGAAACCGGCGTCGAATATGACGAGAGGGCAAGCTTTGATGGCACGGCGCCGGAGTTCTTCCAATACTATGAGACCACCGATCGCGCCCTGCATTCCGTGCTCCCCGATGCCGGGCTGACGCCAGGGGAATTCACCGCGCTCGGCATCTGCACGCCGAACATGACGAACTGCGTCTACGACACGCGAGATTTTCTCGAGCTTGCAGCGCAAGACCACCTGACGATCGCGGATGTGCCGCGCAGCCTGCATTCCTTTCTCGACAAGCCTGCCAACGCGTGGCCCTCGGCAACCATTGAACGCGCCGTGCGCTCCTACGCACGCTTGCCGCAGACGGTGCCCGAAATCCACCAATTCGGGCTGCTCAACGAACCATTTGGCAACGAGGGAAGCGATTCCGCTGCGGTCCGGCTCAATTGGGAATTTCAGGTTCTGCTCGGCTTGTGGGATCGGCTGAAGCCGCGCCGGGTATTCCATTGGGGCGGCTTCGATACTGTCGGCAAGATGGCTTTTCTGAACGGAGCTGGGTTTCTGCGACTCGTCCTCGACCGCTATCGGGGATCGCACGCCCATCTTCTCGACCCGCAGGATCAAGGGGAGGCCCGGGCACGATCGGCGGAAGTCATGGCGCTTGGCCTCATGGACAGCGGCAAATCGGCCGTGATCCTGTCGAGCTTCAGCCTTTACCCGAGCGATGTAGCACGGCCCGTCACCGTAGATTTGCCGCCGGGGCTGCTTGCCAGCGGCGCGCGGAGGTCGATCCGTTATCGCCAATCGAGCAATGTCTACGTCCTGATCCGCGGCGATCTCGCGGCCGACGACAATTTGAAGCCGGGGTTCGGCGGTTGCAGCTTATGCCTCGCCGCACCGCTGGCGATGGCCCGCGATGCCGACCGCGCACGCGGCATGCTGTCGCGCAACTGGGATCGCTATGTCGAGGCGATGAAGAACAATCTGCGCTGGCGCGACAACGATCCCGGCGTCTCGTATGCCGGAACGCAGCTGTGCGTCACGATCGAGCCGAATGAATTGATCGTTATCGAGTAGTTTCGGCTACGCGGTAGGCTTGCTCCGCATCCATTCTGGGCGCGGCGCGATCCTGGCTCGCGACGGGATCGAGCTTCGGCCGCATCAGGTATTGACCAGTATGGGGGCCCAGAATGCCGTGCTCGACCAGCAGATTTTCGATCAGCATCATTAATTCGAACAGAGCCGGGCCGTCTTCGGTCTCGGTGTAATTGGCCCGCGTCCCTCTCGGGCAGACGCGGCCCATGAACGCGCTCTCTTCGTGGCGGTATTCGATGTCGAACCAGCGGGTGAAGATCGGGATGATCTCGGCCGAGCGAACGGCTTCGAAGGGCGAGGCGAGCGCGCCTGGGCTCGGTCGAGCGATCTTAGACAGCACGCGGTCGCGCAGCCGGTCGCGGCGATAGCGCTCCGGCAAAATGGCCAAGATCCGGTTGGCGATATCGAGCCGCAGATCGGAGAACTGAAACTGGCTCTCGCCAATGTAGTCGTGGATCCATAAACAGCCGCCGGGCTTCAGCGATCGCCAGATCTGCTCAGCCAGGTGCTCGAGCTCGAGTACATTGCGCAGACCATTCCGGGTAATGACTAGATCATAGGCCCGCGGCTCCAACACGAGGCGGTCGAGGTCGGCCGGCTCATAGGTCAAATCGAGACCGCGGCCGTTCTCCTGCGCCTCCTCGATCGCATCGGGGGAACTGTCGACGCCATGAAACCGCTGACAAATCCCGAGCCCGAGAAGCTCGCGCTCCGCGGTGCCCGAACCGCAGGCCAGCGACAGGCCCGAGCTGAAGGTCAGATTGCGCTCGCGGAAGACCCGTGCGAGGCTGGGGCCGCGTCCCGGCCTCAGCTTCATCGCGGCGATCCTGTCCTCATCTCCGACCGCTTTCGCATCGGCATCCGACAACACGCGGTTCGGGACCCCACCTTCCGTTTTTGCGGGGGTTGCAGTATCACGCTGCGGTGTCGTTCCCGGCGCCGGCAGCCGCTGGTCATGGCCGCCTTGCTGCGAGTAGCGATCGAGCGCGCGCTGATAGAGCGCCAGATCATCCGCGTTCGCCGACGCGATCAGCTCGAACACCTCCTCGCCGAGTTCGCTCTTCAGCTCTGTGAGGCGCTCGTCGACGCTGCTCGGGGGCCGCGACACGTTCTCGCGCGTCTGGAACACGCGAAAGTCCGGGAACCACGGTTGGACCAGCCGTTCCAACGCTATGAGAGAAGGATCGAACGCCTCTACCGACCCGACAAAAGGCAGCCGGTCGAAGGCGCGCAACGCCCGCGCCAACTCCGTATCGCCGTTTTCCGGTTCGGCCATCGCGAGACGGTGGGTCTGGAAATTGCGGCAGGAGCGGTCGCCCGGGATTTCCAACCGGGCTCGGAGATACCCCGCGAAATCGTTCTCCCTGGCCAAGCGGACGCCGACCGTATCGGCCCGCTGCTCGCGCTCGAACAGATAGGCCGATTTCAACCGGTCGAGCGGGTGTCTGATGAACAGAATCGGGAGGATTTCGGCATCCGGAATTTTCGGCGGCGGCAGGAGCAGGGTGTGCGACGACAATGCCGCGATGTGCGGATTGGCGATGAGGAATTCGCGGGCCGCCTCGATACCTAACCGCGGCGGGTATTCCTGGGATGCCCAACGCTCGCCGAAATTGCGCCGCAGGATCGCATCGACGCTGGTGCCGGCATTCTTGAATAGGTGGTAATGGATGATCACGCCGCGCGGCGCGCCGGCGCCCAAATCCTCGTCGTTCACTCGGTCATTCCTTGGCTTTTGTTCGCTCGGCCCGCGGATAGGACCGATCAGGCGAACCCGCCGTCCGGACGTATCGACCAGCCAGGCGGCTAAATCAAGATGGCGGTCGTTAAAGATTCCTTTGCCGGACTGCTCGAAGATGTCCTGGCTCAATACTGACCATAGCACAGGCTCCGCTCGGGAAACCAAAGTTGAAACCGGCGAGCTTGATAAAATGCGCGGTCAAGACCATAGTTGCTACTCTAGCTCATAGCGGGATATGCGCGTCATCGCAAGGTCCGAGCGGCCGACGCGTCGTTGAGCGTGCCGTAGGCAGCGATTTCTAACAGGAACTTGCGCAGTGGACATTGCGACGCGCAGCATTCAGCCAGATCACGACCAATCCCGGTCGGCGCGAGTGGCAGCAGCGGAAGCGGCGAGCGGCGCGCAAAAGTGGGAGCAAGCGGGCGAGCTGTGGGAACAGCTGCGCGCCGAATTCCCGACCGAAGCGCATTACTGGTCGAAAACCGGCGAAGCCTATTCCGAAGCGCGGATGTTTGAGCAGTCCGAACTGATCCTGGGAGAAGCGGCTTCGCGATTCCCGGACGATCGGTGGATCGGCTATCAACGCGTGATTGTCGCTCGCCGGCGGGCGGATTGGGACGAGGCTCTGCGCCGGGCCGAGACGCTTCGCGCCGCTTGGCCGCAATTCTGGCCGGCCTGGGTCGAGTCGGCCAACGCGCTCGCGGGTCTGGGACGCGCCGCTGAAGCGGAGGAGCGGCGACGGGCAGCGGTCGAGCGTTTTCCCGATCATTTTTGGCCCAATTACGGCGTCGCACGGCTTGCCGCACAGCGGGCGGATTGGGCCGGCGCCATCCGCATCTGGTCGGAATTGCTGGCGCGTTTTCCCAATCAACGTGCAGCGGTCGACGCGCTACAGATGACCGTGAGCGCCGGCGAGCATCGCGCCTCGGAGTTGCCGAGGGATACCAGTGAGCTGATGGCGAGCGCATCTTCGGTTGGCGAGTCGAGCGGGGCGACGGTTACCCCGGTCAGCGGCGCCGAATATCGTTGCCCGTCAGACCTCGCGGTGACCAAAACGCAGCTCAAGCGGGTCATGGTCATCGGATCTTGCCTGAGCGCCGGCTGGCCGACGCTCTTGGAGAGCACCTGCCCCGACTGCGTCGCCGAACACTTCCTGTTCAACCATGCGGCAACATTGCCGCAACGCCTGCCCGCAGCCCCGGAAGAATATGATTTCCACCTGATCCAGATCCCACTGCGGCTGCTGATGCGGGAACACGCGTATTTTCACCTGTCCGATGCCGATTCCCTGGCGGCCGAGCGGGCGTTCGAGGCTGTGCGCGAACAGCTCACCAAAACGCTCGCCGAGCTCATGCACTGGAACCAGGAGCACGGCATCCTGACCTTCGTCTGCAACTTCCTGGTACCGCAGCAGAATCCGATGGGCCGGCTACTGCCGCGCTATGATCTGCGCAACTTCGTTTATTTCATCGAGAAGCTGAACGAGGCTCTCGCCCGGGAACTGCAGCAATATAAGAACGCTTACCTGTTCGACCTCGATCAGATCGCCAGCACTTACGGCCGACGTCATCTTCAAGACGATATCGTGTGGACGATCGCGCACGGGGCAGCGCTGAGCGATGCCGGCTGGGAGGAGGATCGTAAGCGGCTGGAACCGATCGAAAAAGTAACCTGCTATTACCCGATGCAGTCCCACGACTTCGTGCTGCACGCCTGGGCCGAACTGATTGCGATGTATCGCACGATCCGCCAGACCGACATGGTCAAGCTGGTGCTCGTCGATCTCGACGACACGATGTGGCGAGGGGTCGCCGCCGAGGAGGCGGACGCTTCGAGCATGGCGCGGGAGGGCTGGCCGCTCGGTTTTGCCGAGGCCCTGATGTTCCTGAAGCGGCGCGGTATCCTGCTCGGCATCGTCTCGAAGAACGACGAGGAGCGGGTCCGCGGCATCTGGCAGCGGATCTACCGCAACCTGATCCGGCTCGACGACTTTGCAGTCAGAAAGATCAACTGGCAGCCCAAGGCGGACAATGTCGAGGCGATCCTCGCCGAAGTGAATTTGCTGCCGAACAGCGTCGTGTTTATCGACGACAACCCGGTCGAACGGGCCGCAATCAAGGCGGCCTTTCCCGAGATGCGCGTGCTCGGGCCCAACCCCTATCTCTGGCGCCGAATCCTGCTATGGGCGCCCGAGACACAGGTTGCCACAATCACCGCCGAATCCGCGGCCCGCACCGAAATGGTCCAGAAGCAGGTCGAGCGCGAAGGACAACGCAAACGGCTGAGCCGCGCCGATTTCCTGGCCTCGCTCGAAATCCGCGCGGCGCTGCATGAGATCGCATCGAGTTCCGACGGCCGTTTCGCGCGGACATTGGAGTTGATCAACAAAACGAACCAGTTCAACACCACCGGAAAGCGCTGGAACTTACAGGAGTTCACGGGGTTTTTCCGCGACGGCGGCCGTTGCTTCGTGCTGGATGTCACCGACTGCTACACCGCCTATGGGATCGTCGGGGTGCTGCTGGCGAGCGGCAATGACATCATCCAATTCGTAATGAGTTGCCGGGTCGGCGGCATGGATATCGAAATCGCCGCGGTGGCGGGCGTACTGCAGGCCTTGGCGGCACGCGGCAGCGGTGAGGCCGGTGCGGCTTTGATACACACCCCGGCCAACCTTCTGTGCCGCGATCTGTGGGAACGGTGCGGTTTCGCCCCGGCTGGTGCTGACCGCTATGTGCGGGCGGCCGATGCGCCGCTCGCGGTGCCGCCCCATATCGAACTGCGGGTCGATACGGCCGAGCTGCCGTCTTTGTCGGCAGCCGAGTAAGGGTATCGCAGATCATTCATCATCCCGCCAATGTTGAAGCAGCCGTGAATCCCGCAACAGACATACTGCAGCCGCTGATGCCGGCGGCGTCGCGAAATACCCGCGATCGGCTATTGGCGACAGGCCGGTACATTATCGCGGCCGTGTCCGTCGTGGCGGCGGCCGGGATCTCGCTTCTCTTGCAGGAATGGGGCGTTCACGTCTTCCTGTTCGCGTTCTACGCGGCCGTGGTCGGCGCCGCCTGGATCGGCATCGGCCCAGGGATTCTCGCGGTGGTTCTGTCGGTCTTGGCGGTACAGTATTTCTTCACGCCGCCGGAATGGAGCTTCGAGGTCAACCCCGAGGACGTGCCTTTCACCGGCACCTTTATTATCTGCGCGATCATGAGCCTGGCGTGGAGCTGGCAGCGCAAGCGTACCGAACGCGCCCTGCAACAGGCGCGCGACACGCTCGATGAGACGGTTCAGCAGCGCACCGCCGAGCTGGTCGAAGCCAATGCGGCGTTAAAGATCGAGATCGTCGAGCGCCAAGCCGCGGAGGAGGAATTGCGGCGCAGCGAAACGCTGCTCGCGCAAGGCCAGAAACTCAGCCACACAGCGAGCTGGACCCTGCAACCGGCGACCGGGGAGATGCGCTGGTCGGCCGAGTTGTTCGACATCTTCGAAACCGATCGCGGCGGCGTCTTCCCGTCATTTGAGCTGTTCCGGGACAAGGTGCACCCCGACGACCGCGTCCGCTTCGACGCGGCGGTGGCGATGGCAGTCGAAGGCAGTACGAATTTTTCCTGTGAGGTCCGGATCGTCCTCGACGGCGGCGCGATCCGGCATGTGCACGCGCTGGGCGAAGTCCGGGCCGATCCGATGCGCGAGAAAGAGGTCATCGGCACGGTCATGGATCTGACCGACCGCAAGCGCACCGAGCAGGCGCTGCACGACGCGCAGGCCGAGCTGGCGCGCACGTTGCGGTTGGCGACGATGGCCGAGCTTACCGCCTCGATTGCCCATGAGATCAACCAGCCGCTGGCCGCGATCGTTGCCAATGCCAGCGCCTGTGTGCGCTTTCTGGCGCGCGGCCCAGCGGCGCTCGGCAATGCGCGCGAAGCGGCCGATTGCATCGTCAGCGACGGCACCCGCGCCGGCGAGGTAATCACCCGCATTCGCGCGTTGCTCAGCAAACAGGGGCCGCGCCACGTCGCGATCGACATCAACGGTATCATTGGCGATGTCCTCGAACTGCTGCGCGCGACACTCGAGCGTCAACGGATTGCAATCCACACCGATCTGGCAGCATCGTTGCCGCCGGTGATGGGCGACGCTGTGCAGCTGCAGCAGGTTTTGGTCAATCTCGTCACCAATGCCGTCGAAGCGATGAGCGGGATCACGGGCCGGCCGCGGGTGGTGACGATCCGGTCCGGCATGGACCGGTCCCGCATTGACCGGCCCAGCATTGACCAGCCCAGCATTGACCAGCCCAACATTAAGTCGGCGGGCGCGGTGCTGGTCACCGTCGAGGATACCGGGACCGGGCTCGACCCGCAGGAGATCGATCGCATTTTCGACAGTTTCTATACGACCAAACCGGAGGGGATCGGGGTTGGGTTGTCGATCAGCCGGTCGATCATCGAGGCCCATGGCGGGCAGCTCTCCGCTAGCCCGGCTCTGCCGTGTGGCGCGCGGTTTTCCTTTGCGTTACCGGTGGTTAAGGCACTCCCCGAGAAGGACCGAGTGTCGGCTCCCGCTGTACCCGAGCAAGTGCAGGAATTGGCCGGCTCGGCCGAGCGCTAAACCAAAGTCGCCGCGGCGCTGATCCTTGTTGCTATCCCGCTGTCCCCCCGTTTCGTCGAAGGATGCCGCCGAGCCGTATAGGCTCCGCACCCGAGCCACGTTTGACAGGTCTATGAAACCACTGATCTCGATCGTGGACGATGACGAGCCCGTGCGCGAGGCGCTGCGGCGGATTCTTGCTGCGCACGGTCTCGAGACGGCGGTTTTTGCCTCGGGCAAGCAGCTTCTTGCCTCCGATCAGCTGCCGCGAATGTCTTGTTTAATCGCCGATGTTAAAATGCCGGGGATGAGCGGGCTGGCTCTACACCATCGACTGATGGCGGAGGGCCACCATATACCGACTATCCTGATCACCGGCGGCGCCACCCCGAACGGCCGCAAGCGGGCTCTCGCGGAGGGCGTTCTGTCGTATGTACCAAAGCCATTCAGCGAGGAGACCCTGCTCGACAATGTTCGTTTGGCGCTGGCGCAGAACGGCGCCGGCAACGGCATTGGCTCGACGACCGTTGAACCGCAACCGATTGCATCGGGCAATCGCAGCCGAACGGATGCCGGTGAGCTGATGGTGCGCGGTCGGCAATTGACACCACATCTGAGGCGGCTTGAAGCGGAGTCGATTGCGATCCTGCGTGAGGTTGCGGCGGAGTTTCGTAACCCGGTGCTGATGTACTCGATCGGCAAGGATTCGAGTGTTCTGCTGCACCTTGCGCTGAAAGCGTTCTATCCGGCAAAACCGCCCTTGCCGCTGTTGCACATCGATACGACCTGGAAGTTCCGCGAAATGATCGTGTTTCGCGATGCGACCGCCGAGCGCCTCGGCCTCGATCTGATCGTGCATGTCAATCAGGAGGGGCTCGACCGCAAGATCGATCCGATCAGCTCGGGGTCGGCGCTCCATACCCAAGTCATGAAGACCGAAGGCTTAAAGCAGGCGCTCGACAAATACGGCTTCGACGCGGCGATCGGCGGCGCCCGGCGCGACGAGGAGAAGAGCCGGGCAAAGGAGCGGATCTTCTCCTTCCGGAACCCCGGCCATGTTTGGGACCCGCGCCACCAGCGGCCCGAGCTATGGCGTCTCTACAATGCCCGCGAGAACAAGGGAGATAGTTTGCGCGTGTTCCCGCTTTCCAACTGGACCGAGCTCGACGTATGGCAATACATCGAGTGCGAGAACGTTGCGATCGTTCCCCTGTATTTCGCGCGCGAACGTTCCGTCGTCGAGCGCGATGGGACGCTTATCATGGTCGACGACGATCGCCTACCGCTCGCGCCGGGTGAGCAGCCCGTCATGAAGCGGGTGCGCTTCCGCACGCTCGGCTGCTATCCACTGACGGGCGCCATCGAAAGCGCGGCAGATACTCCGGCGGCGATCGTCGGAGAACTATTGCATGCGAGGACCTCCGAACGGCAGGGACGAGTGATCGATCACGATGCAGACGCGTCCATGGAAAGGAAAAA
>Ga0066669_10001019_pt1 | contig 10229 bp, 9 predicted proteins | sample GraSoiAngelo_118_FD_133940 | JGI IMG/M metagenome (GOLD analysis project Ga0066669, IMG submission 133940) | Grasslands soil microbial communities from the Angelo Coastal Reserve, California, USA - 14_0919_02_20cm | ecosystem: Environmental > Terrestrial > Soil > Grasslands | place: USA...
ATCAGCTTGCCCGCGTCGAGCACCACGACGTGCTCGCAAAGGCTCATCACCGCGGCCATCACGTGCTCGATCATCAGGACGGAGATCCCGCGCTCGTCGCGGACGCGCCGGATGAGGGTGACCATGTCCCGCGCCTCCACCGGGTTCACTCCGGCGATCACTTCGTCGAGCAGCAATACTTTTGGCGCGCACGACAGCGCCCGCGCCATCTCCAGCTTCTTGCGTCCTGCCAGCGTCAAGCGGGCCGGATACTCGTTGCGCCGCTTGTCGATGCCGACGAACTGCAACATCTCGTTCGCCAGCTCGCGGGAGCCTGCGTCGTCCCTGCCGGAACACTGGGCGGCGGCCACCGTGCAGTTCTCGAGCAAGGTGAGATTCGCGAAAGGACGCACGATCTGGTGTGTGCGGACGACTCCGGTGCGGGCGACGAGGAACGCCGGACGGCCCGTGATCTCCTCTTCCTCGAGGAAGACGCGTCCCGAAGTCGGCGGAATGGACCCTGCGAGCATCGAGAAGCAGGTGGTCTTTCCCGCCCCGTTCGGACCGATCAAACCCAGGATCTGTCCCTTCTGCAGCGACAGCGAGACGTTGTCGTTCGCCTTCAGGCCGCCGAATCGCTTCGACAGACCGTCCGCGCGCAGGACCGCCGTCATTTCGCCTCCCGCGGTGCCGCCGTGGCGCCGGTCGCAGCGACGGGCGCTTCCTCCACGGGACCGCCGACCGCGAGGTCCGGCCGCACGCGGTGGAAGATACGCAGGAACAACCCGGTGAGGCCGAGCGGCTCGAAGAGGATCACGAAGATCAGCAGCAGCCCGTACAATCCCAGGTAGAGCTGCGGAAACGAGGCGATGAGGTTGTTCCGGAGCAGGACGAACACTACCGCGCCAATCGCCGGTCCACCGATGGTGCCGATGCCGCCGATCACCCCCATGAGCACGAACGAGATGCTCCGCAAAAAGCCGAACATGTCGTTGGGCTCGATGAAGCTGTAGTACGAGGCGTAGAAGCCGCCGCACACGCCCATCGTCAGGCCGGAGAGGAAGAGCACCAGGTCCTGCAGCCTGACCGACGACACCCCTACGTCGCCCGCGGCGTCCACGTCGCTCTTGATCGCCAGCAGCGAGAGGCCGAGAGGCGAACGCCGCAGCACGTACGAAGCCGCGAGCGCGATCACGGCCAGGGCGAGCGCGTACCAATACAGCTGGTACTTGAGGTTCGCCTGCACCGGCAACGACATGCCCGAGGACCCGCCGGTCAGCCAGACCCAATACGTGCAGATGAGGCGTGTCGCTTCTCCCACGCCGATGGTGGCGATGGAGAAATAGGGCCCGCGGAGACGGAGCGTCGGATGTCCCCAGACCAGCGCGTACAGCCCGGCGATGACGCCCGCGATCACCCACGCGGCGAGCATCGGCACTCCAAGGGCGAGTTGCAGCCGGCCGGCGACGAATCCACCGACGCCGATCATCGCGGCGTGACCGAAGCTCACCTGACCCAGGTAGCCGCCGAGCCAGTTCCAGGCGAGAGCAGTGGCGATGGCGGCGAGGGTTTCGGTGAGCTGGTTGTGCCAGTACCTGTTGCCGTGGAGCAGCGGCGCGATCGCGAGGATGGCAGTAGCGATCGCAAGCGCGATGACGGCCCGCGGCCGCACCCAGGGCGGCACGATGAGTTTCATCCGAGCACGCGCTGGCCGAACAGACCGCCGGGACGGATCACGAGCACGAGGACGAGCAGCACGAATCCGACGGCCGCGGTCAAGTACGCCGGCAGGACCAGAATCGCGAACACCTCCACCACCGCCAGGATCAGCGCCGCAATCGCCGTCCCCGCCACGCTGCCGAGACCGCCGAGCACGACGACCACGAACGACTTGAGCAGCTCCGTCGCGCCGAAATCAGGATTGAAGGAGAACAGCGTCGCGGCGAGCAGCCCCGCGAGGGCGGCAAGCCCGGTTCCCAGACCGAAGGTGAGCGCGTAGATCCGCTCCACGGGCACTCCCACGAGCGTGCAGCTGTCCGGGTTCTGCGCCACCGCGCGGATGGCCTTTCCCAGGTACGTCTTCGTGAGCAGGACGTGCAAGGCCAGCAAGACGAGGAGCGCAAGGGCGAACACCGCCAGCCGGTTCACGGAAAGAAAGGCGCCTGCAATCGACAGGGCCCGCGTCGAGTATTCCGTGCGGATGGTCTGGTCGTTGCCGGTGAATAATAGATACGCGGCGTTGCGGAGCACCAGCCAGACCCCGAAGAGGAGCAAGAGCGACTGCACGCCGCCGGCCGCGCCGCGGGGAAGGCGCCTGACCAGGACGCGATAGAGCACCACGCCGGCGAGGAACGCCAGCCCTGTCACCGGAATCAGCGACAGATACGGATCGATTCCCAACTGCGTGTGCAGCCACCACCCGGCATACGCCCCGACCATGATCATTCCGCCATGGTTCAGGTTCACGATCCGGAGCACGCCATAGATGATGCCCAGCCCATACGCCATGGTGGCGTACAGCCCCGCGAGGAGCACCGCGGAAATGGCCAGATCAACGATGTGGCCCATTACTTACAGCTCGGGTTCGGCGTACCGGGGGTCTTGGCCGCCTCCTTCGGCCAGACGATCGGCGCTGTCCCGTCCGGCTGGTTCTGCTGCACGACGAACGGGAACATCGCCTGCTGCCCGTTCTCCTGCTTGAACTGCAGCTTGCCGCCCGGCACGATCGATTCGACGTCGAGAGCCGCCAGCGCGTCGCGCACCTTGTCGCGGTCCAAGGTCCCCGCCTTCTCGATTCCGAGGAAGAGCGCACGCGCGCTCTCGTACCCCATCGCCTGGTACCACTCCGGGTCACGCTTGTGCTTGGCCTTGAACGCGTCGACGAACTTCTTGGTGATGCCCTGCGTGCCGAGCTGGGCGTTCCACCACACCGCCGAGAGGATGTATCGGACGTTGTCCGCTCCGAGCGCTTCGGCGGCTTGCTTCTCGCTCCCGCGCGCCCCGTAGCTTTGCACCTTGTGGCACATGCCCTGTGTGACGTACTGGCGCTGCATGGTGATGTAGTCGGCCAGGTGCGCGTCGGAGAGGAACAGGTCGACGCCCGCGTTCTTCACCTTGCCGAGCAGGCCGGAAAAGTCCTTGCCGTTCAGCTCGAACGATTCGTCGACGAGGATCTTGTAACCGTCCTTGTGCTGGCCAACGTAGTCGTTGACGCCGGCGCGGAAGTCCTTGCCGTGTGCGGTGTTCTCCCAGAGCACCGCGATCTTGGACGGATTTGGCAATTTGCCGGCCTTCTGTTGCGCGTCTGCCCACTCCATCAGCGCGGTGGACAGCAGCTGCACTGGCGCCAGCAGCCCGAACACGTACTTGTAACCGTGCTTGTAGATCTCCCTCGCACCACCACCGCCGTTGACGTAGGGGACGTGGTTCTGCTCGGCCACGACGCTTTGCGCCTCCACCAGGTGGCTGGCGTAGGTGCCGAGCAGGAACTGCGCCTTGTCGCTGTTGATCAGGCGATCGGCGAGCGACGCGGCAGTGGCCTGGGTGCTGGTGTCGTCAAGCAGCATCAGCTTCACCGGCATCTTCTTGCCGCCGACGGACACGCCGCCGTTCTGATTCGCCTCTTCGAAAGCGAGCTCGTAGCCTTCCTTGTAGAAGCCCCCGACCCGCGCCTCCGAGCCCGTCAATGGAAGGGTGGCCCCGATGAGAATTTCGGAGCCCGAGGGTGCCGTCGCCGCCGCCGATCCTCCTTGGGCGGGCTGCTTCGCCTGGTCAGTCGAGGACTGCTTGCACGCGCCGAGCGCCAGCGCGCAGAGGCCGCAAACGAGATTGGTAGGTCGCATGGCGCGCTACCAAAACCACTTCTTTTTGCATTGTTCAAGTCGGGTAACGGCGGAGAGTGTACAGTGCGCCGCCATGCGCCCCCTCCTCCTCGCTCTGACTCTGTCGTTCGCTGTCCGCGCCGAGGACGTCGTCCGTCTCGGTAACCTCAAATTCGCGCACTACGGCGCCGTCTCGCACATGAAGGAAGTCTGTCCCAAGCACGGCATCCGCCTCGACGAGCGGATGTTTGCCAAAGGGCTCGACATCGTGCCCGGCATCCTCGCCGGCGAGATCGACCTCGCCGCCAGCGCGCTCGACGGAGCCATTGCCGGGCGGGCCTCCGGCGCGCCGGTGTTCGTGGTCGCCGGGTTCGCCAAGGGCGGAGCGCGGATCATCGTGCGCAAGGATGGTGGAGTCACCAAGCTCGCCGACCTGAAGGGAAAGAAGGTGGGCACCGCCCGCGGAGGAGCGCAGGAGCTGCTCCTCTACGCCGAGCTGGCCAAGGTGGGGCTGAGCTGGAGCGACCAGTCCGGCAAGGACGTGCGCATCATGTTCCTCGCCTACGCCGACTTGAACCAGGCGCTGCAGTCGGGGCAGCTCGACGCGATCAGCCAGAGCGAGCCCCAATCCTCGCAGGCCATCCGGCAGGGTTACGCGGTCGAGCTGGTGAAGCCGTACGACACGCCGCTCGGAGAGCCGGTCCGCGCGCTGGTGATGACCGAGAAGCTCTACGCCAACCGCGACGTCGCGCTGCGGACGATGAAGTGCTTCGTCGAGGCCACCAAGGAGTTCATCGACAATCCCCAGGAGGCGGAGAAGTACGTGCGCGAGAAGATGTTCCGCGGGCAGCTCACCGCCGAGGAGTACAAGGACGCGCTGGAGAACGCCGCCTTCACCTACGACATCAGCGCCGGGCAGGTGCAGATCACCGCCGATCTGATGTCGAAGTACGGCGTGGGAAAGATGGCAAAGACGCCGAAGGCGACCGAATTCGTCCGCCTCGATCTGCTGCTGGAAGCCAAGCGCGCCCTCGCCGTGAAATGAAGGCGCTGCGCTCCATCGCGATCATCGCCGCCGCGCTCGTCATCTGGGAGCTGGTGTGCCGCCTCGCGCACGTGAGCCCGGCCATCCTTCCGCCGCCGTCGCAGGTGGCCCGCAAGTGGTGGGAGTACCTGGTCACCGGCGAGCTGCCGCGGGATGCCGCCGCGACGCTCTTGCGCGTCGCGGTCGGCTTCGCCATCGGCGCCGGCCTTGCGCTGCCGCTCGGCCTCTGGATGGGAGCGCGCGACCGCGTCTATGAAGTGTTCAACCCGCTGGTGCAACTGCTCCGCCCCATCCCGCCCATCGCCTACATCCCTCTTGCCATTCTCTGGTTCGGGCTGGGGAACCCGCCCGCCTTCTTCCTCATCTCGCTCGGCGCGTTCTTTCCAGTGCTGATGAACACCATCGCCGGCGTCCGCAACGTGGACGCGATCTACGTCCGCGCGGCGCAGAACCTCGGGGCACCTGGGCGGACACTCTTTTGGCGCGTCCTCTTCCCCGCAGCGATGCCCTCCATCCTCGCCGGAATGCGCGTCGGGGTCGGCGTGGCGTTCATCGTGGTGATCGTGGCGGAGATGATCGCCGTCAACAGTGGCCTTGGATACCGGATCCTCGAAGCCCGCGAGTATTTCTGGAGCGACAAGATCCTCGCCGGGATGATCTCCATCGGCGTGATCGGCCTCGGCATCGACACCGTGATGGCGCGGATCAACGATCGCCTGCTCCGCTGGCACCGCGGGCTCGAGCATGCCTGAGGCCGCCATCCAGGTGCGGAGCGTGCGCAAGGAGTTCGGCGGCATCGTCGCCTTGGACCGGATCGACCTCGAGGTGGCGGCGGGTGAGTTCGTCTGCCTGCTCGGGCCCTCGGGCTGCGGCAAATCCACCCTGCTCAACGCCATCGCCGGATTCACGCGGCCCAGCTCGGGGGAGATCCTTGCCTTTGGTAAGCCGGTCCAGGAGCCCGAGCCCGCCCGCGCCATGGTGTTCCAGGAATACGCGCTCTTTCCCTGGATGACGGTCCGGGAGAACGTCGCGTTCGGGCTGCAGATCCGCGGCGATCCCGGAGCGCGGGAGAAGGCCGACGCGCTGTTGGGAAAGCTGGCGCTGCGCGGCTTTGGCGACCGCTTTCCGAAGGACCTTTCGGGAGGAATGCGACAACGGGTCGCGCTCGCCCGCGCGCTCGCGCTCGATGCGCCGATGTTGTTGATGGACGAGCCGTTCGGCGCGCTCGACGCGCTGACGCGGCGTTCAATGCAAGACGAATTGCTACGCATTTGGACAGAGTTGAAGCAGACCATCGTGTTCGTGACGCACGGCATCGAAGAGTCCCTTCTGCTCGCCGACCGCGTGGTGGTGATGACGTATCGTCCCGGAACCGTGAAAGAAATCGTGCAGGTCACGCTGCCCAGGCCGCGCGACGAGGCGTCGCCCGCATTCTCGGCTGCCCTCCGGGCAGTCACGCAGATGGTCCGCGAGGAACAACGGCGACACGAGCGCGACGAACAGACCTGAGTCGCTTGCATTTGAAAAATTTTCTAAGCTCGTGCTACAGAGCCTGCACGATTTTGCAAGCGCTGTTCTCTCCTGTTGCGGCCGTAGCAAACCCCTTTTGGTCCTTCGGGACCCCCTGTTTGCGACGCAGAATCCGGAGGAGGAGGACGCATGAGCTCGGCCACCGAAGCAGTGCCTGTCGGAGCAGCTACCAGCGTCGACGCAGCAGCAGAACGACGGGTCATCATCGCGTCGTCCGTTGGAACCGTTTTCGAATGGTACGATTTCTATCTCTACGCGATTCTCGCCCCCTTCTTCGCGGCTCTCTTCTTCCCTCCGGGCAACCAGACAGCCGCGCTGCTCGGCGCGTTCGGCGCGTACGCGGCCGGCTTTCTCGTGCGTCCCTTCGGCGCCCTGATCTTCGGGCGCATCGGCGACCTCGTCGGGCGCAAATACACCTTCCTCGTCACCATCGTGGTGATGGGCATGGCGACCGTGCTGGTCGGCTTCCTGCCGACCTACGCCAGCATCGGCTTCGCGGCTCCGCTGATCCTGGTCGGTCTCCGCCTCGCGCAGGGCCTCGCGCTCGGCGGCGAGTACGGCGGCGCGGCCACTTACGTGGCGGAGCACTCGCCGGATACCAAGCGCGGCTACAACACGGCCTGGATCCAGACCACGGCGACGCTGGGGATGTTCCTGGCGCTGTTCGTGATCGGCATCTGCCGCTCGACGATGGCGGCGGGCACGTTCTCGAACTGGGGCTGGCGCATCGCGTTCTGGGTCTCGATCCCCCTGCTGCTGATCTCCATCTACATCCGGCTCAAGCTGCAGGAGTCGCCGGTCTTCCAGCGCATGAAGAGCTCGGGCAAGCGGTCCAAGTCCCCCATCCACGACAGCTTCTTCAAGTATCCGAACAACAAGTTCGTCGGGCTGGCTCTGTTCGGGGCGACGGCCGGCCAGGGCGTGGTCTGGTACACTGGCCAGTTCTACGCGCTGTTCTTCCTCCTCATCTACCTGAAGCTCGACTTCATCAAGACGTACTGGCTCGTCGGGCTCTCGTTGCTCATCGGCACGCCCTTCTTCCTCGTCTTCGGGGCTCTCTCCGACAGGATCGGCCGGCTCAAGATCATCCTCGCCGGATGCCTGATCGCGGCAGTGACGTACTTCCCGCTCTTCAAGGGCCTCACGCACTACGTGAACCCGGCGCTCGAGGCGTACCAGGAGAAGGTGCCGATCGACATCTACGCCTCCGAATGCAATTTCCACATCTTCATCGGCCCCTGGTCGAAGCAGACGCCTTGCGACAGGGCCAAAGACTTCCTGGGCAAGGCCGGGCTCTCCTTCAACTCGCACCCGGCGATGGCCGGCGAAGCGGTGGTGATGAAGATCGGCAACACCGAGCTGCGCGGTTGGGACGAGGCCAAGTACAAGGCCGCGCTGACCTCCACCGGCTATCCGGCGAAGGCCGACCCTAACCAGGTCAACTGGGTGATGGCCGAGCTCCTGCTGGTCATCATGGTCATCTACGTGACCATGGTGTACGGCCCCATCGCCGCGTTCCTGGTGGAGCTGTTCCCGACGCAGATCCGGTACACGTCGATGTCCTTGCCCTACCACATCGGCAACGGCTGGTTCGGCGGCATGCTCCCTCTGCTCGCGACCGCCATCGTCGCCAAGGCCGGCAACATCTACGCCGGCCTTTGGTACCCGATCATCGTGTCGATCATGACCGTGGTGATCGGCGCGCTCTTCGTCCGCGAGCCGAAGCACGTGCAGATCCGGGACCAGGTGTTCACCTAGGCCGCCGGACGTGCGGCCCACTGCTTTCACCACGCGGATGGGCATCCAGCATCCGTTCGTCCTTGCGCCGATGGCGGGCGGTCCTTCCACGCCTGCCCTCTGCGCGGCGGTGAGCGAAGCGGGTGGGCTCGGATCGTATGGTGCGGCCTATCTCGCGCCCGAGAGGGCGCGCGAGGTGATCCGCGCGATCCGGGCAGCGACGTCACGGCCGTTCGCGATCAACCTCTTTGCGGACGACGGCGTCCCGGCGGACGACGCGACGCTGGCGGCTGCCCAAAGGGTGCTCGCGCGCTTTCGTACCGAGTTGGACCTTCCACCGCCCGCTCCGCCGGCGCCGGTGCTACTGAAGGACGTATTTCCGGTGCTGATCGAGGAGCGCGTGCCGGTGTTCAGCTTCACTTTCGGCATCCCGCCCCCCGAGATGCTCGACGCCTGCAGGAAAGCAGGAGTGGCGACGATGGGCACAGCGACCACCGCCGCCGAGGCGCGGGCGCTGGAACAGGCAGGAGTGGACTTCATCTGCGCCCAGGGAGCGGAGGCAGGAGGTCATCGGGGCACCTTCGATCGGGACGTGGAGCCGCCGTTGATCGGGACGATGGCGCTGGTCCCGCAGATCGTCGATGCGGTGCGTGTCCCCGTGATCGCCGCCGGCGGGATCATGGACGGAAGGGGCTTCGCCGCGGCCCTGGCTCTCGGCGCCAGCGCCGTGTCCTTGGGCACGGCATTCCTCCGCTGTCCCGAGGCGGGGACGAGCGCGCCCTACCGGGCCGCTCTGCGCGAAGCCCGCGACGACGCCACCGTGATCACGCGAGCGTTCTCCGGGCGCGCAGCGCGCGGGCTGGGCAACCGATTCACCCGCGAGATGGCCGGCGCGCCGCTCGCACCCTACCAAGTACAGAATTCGCTCACGCGGGACATGCGCGCCGCGTCGACCCAGCGCGGCGACTCCGGGCTGCTCTCGCTCTGGGCCGGCCAGGCGGCGGCCCTGGCGCGCGAGGTTCCTGCCGCCGAACTGGTGGCGCAGATCATTCGCGAGGCAGACGCGGTCCTTGCGCGCCTCGCTCCGGAGCGCTGAATGGCAGTGTTGATGCAGTCCATCTTCAGCGGCGTCCTGATCGGGGGCGTCTATGCGCTCACCGGCATCGGGCTCACGCTGATCTTCGGCGTGATGCGCGTGATCAATTTCGCCCAGGGCGAGCTGGTGATGGTGGGAATGTACTCGACGTTCTGGGTCTTCGTGCTGCTGGGAGTCGATCCGTTCGTCTCCGTGCTGGTGACGATGCCCGTCCTCTTCCTCCTCGGAGCCATCCTGCAGCGCTCGCTGATCAACCGGGTCCTCGACGCCTTGCCGCAGAACCAGATCCTGCTCACCATCGGGATCGGCCTCGTGCTCTCGAACGTGGCCATGCTCGCCTTCACCAGCGATTACCGGATCCTTTCCACCAGCTACTCATCGTCGAGCGTGGCGCTCGGGCCCATGCACCTGTCCACGCCGCTGATCTACTGCTTCCTGATCACGGCGGTGATCACGGCCGCCCTGTACTGGTTCCTGGTCAAGACGGACATCGGTCACGCCATCCGCGCCACTGCGCAGGACCGGGACGCCGCGCAGCTCATGGGCGTGAACGTCCGCACCATGGGCATCGTGGCGTTCGGGCTCGGCGCGGCGCTCGCCGGAGCGGCAGGCGCGCTGGTCGCACCCATCTACTACATCTACCCGCAGGTGGGCGGCGCGTTCACGCTGAAGGCGTTCGTGGTCGTCGTGCTCGGCGGAATGGGCAGCATCATCGGGGCAACGCTCGGCGGGGTGTTGATCGGCGTGGCGGAGTCGGTCTCCGCGACGTACATCGGCTCGGGGTGGAAGGATCTCTGCGTCTACGTCATCTTCCTCCTCGTGCTGCTGCTCAAGCCTTCCGGCCTTCTCGGAAAGAGCCGCATGTGAAGACGCTCGTCGTCTGCGCAGCCGCTGCCGTGGTCCTGGCCCTGATCCCGATCTGGGTCGAGAGCCCGTACGCTCTGCACATCTTCATCCTGCTGTTCATCGCCATCGCCCTCGGCGAGAGCTGGAACGTGATCGGCGGGTTCGCGGGTCAGTA
>Ga0066669_10001021_pt1 | contig 10220 bp, 9 predicted proteins | sample GraSoiAngelo_118_FD_133940 | JGI IMG/M metagenome (GOLD analysis project Ga0066669, IMG submission 133940) | Grasslands soil microbial communities from the Angelo Coastal Reserve, California, USA - 14_0919_02_20cm | ecosystem: Environmental > Terrestrial > Soil > Grasslands | place: USA...
ACCCCACGACGTGCTACGGCTCGCACGACCGGGTCTCATAGGCTCACCTCGCACGGTGGGGCCCCAACCCCACGACGTGCTACGGCTCGCACGACCGGGTCTCATAGGCTCACCTCGCACGGTGGGGCCCCAACCCCACGACGTGCTACGGCTCGCACGACCACCGCGAGCTCCGCGCTCGCTTCACAGGGTCTCCTGAACGCATGGGTGAGCCGTGCACGCGAGAGCGCGCGCGCGAGGCACGGGTCGTCCGGGCACACCCAGGCGCCGCGACCTCCGACGACGCCGCGCGAGTCCGTGACCACGACGCCGTCGCGCCCTCGCACGAGCCGCACGAGCGTCTGCTTCGGCCGCGCGCGCCGACACCCGAGACACGTGCGACGAGGCTCGCCCTTCATGCGGGCGCCTCCGTTTCCTCGGAGGCTCCGCTCGGCTCGGGCGCGGGGGTGTGCGCCGCCACCCACTCGACGGCCGCGGCGTGGATCGCGTCGGCGTGGCCGCCGACCTCCGGGACGAGCCCGAGTTTTCCCGGTCCAGCCTTCACGATCGCCGCGGGCGAACCGAGCCCCGCGGCGACGAGCGGCTCGACGAGCTCCGGGCTCACCCCGGGGAGCGCCATGAGCGCCGCGCGGTCCACCGGCGGCAGGCCCTCGCCCGCCGCCCGCTCGGCCTCGACCTCCGACTCGCTCTTGATGTCGATGCGCATCCCCGTGAGCTTGGCGGCGAGCCGCGCGTTCTGGCCTTTCTTGCCGATCGCCAGCGAGAGCTGGTTATCGGGAACGATGACGAGCGCCGACGGCTGACCGTCGGGTTCGCTCGGCTCCGCGATCACGACGGACGACACCTTCGCCGGCGACAGCGCGCGTGCAACGAACGTCGCCGGGTCGTGCGACCACTCGATGATGTCGATCTTCTCGCCCCGCAGCTCGCGGCTGATCACCTGGATGCGCGTGCCGCGCAACCCGACGCAGGCACCGATGGGATCGACGTCCCGCTTGGTCGACGCGACCGCCACCTTGGCACGCTCGCCCGCCTCGCGCGCCGTGGCCTTCACGACGACGATCCCCTCCTGGATCTCGGGGATCTCCGTCTCGAAGAGCCGGGCGAGGTAACCCGGATGGGTCCGCGAAAGCGAGATCTGCGGGCCCTTGGCCGTGCGCCGCACTTCGAGGACGTAGGCGCGGATGCGATCGCCCGGGTTGTAGCGCTCGCCCGGGATCTGCTCCCGCTCGGGCAGAATCGCCTCGGCCTTGCCGATCTCGAGAATCACGTTGCGCTTCTCGATCCTGTGCACGACCCCGCGGAGGATCTGGCCCTCCTTGCCCGCGAACTCTGAGTAGATGCCCTCACGTTCCGCGTCCCGGACCTTCTGTAGGATGACTTGCTTGGCCGTCTGGGCCGCGATCCGGCCGAACTCCTGCGGCGGCCGCCCCTGCTCCAGCTCGAGCTCGTCGCCGAGCTCGGCCTCCTTGTTCAGCGCCTTGGCGTCGGCCAGGCTGATCTCGAGCTTGTCGTCGGTCACCTCCTCGACGACCTTCTTCCGGCAGTAGACGCGCAGGTCGCCGCTCTTGCGGTCGATGTGCATGCGCACATTGTCGGCCGGCCCGAGGGTCTTCCGGGAGGCCGAGAGCAGGGCAGACTCCAGCGCCTCGAAGAGAATCTCCTTGTCGATCCCCTTCTCGCGCCCGATCTGCTCGATGACGTTGATCAGTTCCCGGTTCATCGATTCCAACACCTGCCTGAGATTCTACGCCTTGCGCGGCCAGGGGACTTCCGCCTCCAACCGGGCCTTCGTGACGCCGGCGCGCGGGAGGTCCACCCGGTCGCCGTCGTCCTCCAGCACGAGCTGGTCCGCCTCCACCGCCACGAGCCGGCCGCGCAACTCACGCCCACCGGCGAGCCAGCAGCGCACCCGCTTGCCGATCGCCCAGCGGAACTCGCGCTCCTTGCGCAGGACGCGCTCCAGCCCGGGAGAGGACACCTCGAGATCGTAGGAGGCGTCGATGATCGCGGCCGCGTCGAGCACGTCGCCGATCTCGCGGCTCGCCCGCTCGCAGTCCCCGATCCCGACACCGCCGGACTTGTCGACGAAGAGACGCAGGACCCCGCGTGGGCGGAGCGGGCGCCACTCGATGTCGACCAGCTCGAGCCCGTGGTCACGCAGCACCGGCATCACGACCTCCTCGATCTGGTCGGCCTGCACCGCGTCGTCCATGGGGCACTCCCCTTGCCCGTGGCTAAACTAAAAAAAGCGGGCAACGCCCACTTTTTCAGGAATTTAGCACGTATCGAGGGCGCAGGCAAGGCTGCCGAGGTCCGGCCGGCCCTACGTCCGGGCCTCGGCCGTCTCGATCGCGTGGACGGCGTCGATGACTTTGTCCTTGGGAACGCGGCTCTCCTGGCGCGTCTTGCGGGAGCGGACCTCGACCAGGCCCTCCTTCACGAAGGCGTTGCCGACCGTGACGCGCACGGGCAGGCCGAGGAGGTCCGCGTCCTTGAACTTCACCCCGGGTCGTTCGTCGCGGTCGTCCAGCATCGCCTCGACACCGTGCGCCCAGCACGCATCGTAGATCGCCTCGGCGGCATCCCGCTGAGCCTGGTCCTTGACGCTCACGCAGACGATGTACACGTGCAGCGGCGCGATGGGCCACGGCCAGACGATCCCGTCCCCGTCGGCGAGCTGCTCGATCGCGGCGGCGGCGATCCGGGCCGGACCGATGCCGTAGCTCCCCATGACGATCGGCTGCTCGCGTCCTGACTCGTCGAGATACGTGGCGCCGAGCGCCACCGAGTACCTCGTGCCGAGCTTGAAGATGTTGCCGATCTCGATGACCTTCTCGACACCGAGCGGCTTGCCACACTCGACGCACGCCTCGCCGGCGGTGACGGCGTGGAGGTCGGCAAAGCGGCAGTCGAAGTCGCGGCCGGCGCTGACCCCGCGCAAGTGGAAGCCCTCGCGGTTCGCGCCGACGACGTAGACGCCGTCCTTGAGATGCTCGTCGGCGAGCACCGGCACCCGCGCGCCGACGGGACCGACCGACCCTGCCGGGGCGCCCAGGTGCTGGCGGACCTCGTCGGGATGCGCGGGGCGGACCTCTCCGCCGAGGGCGCGGCCGAGCTTCCGTTCGTGGAGCGTCTGGTCGCCGCGGACCAGCACGAGCACGGGCCCGGTCGGCCCGATGTAGAGGAGCGACTTGATCGTGAGACGCGGGTCGATCGACAGGAGCCGCGCGACCTCGGCGATCGTGCGCGCGCCGGGCGTCGCCACCTCCTCACGCGCCCAGGCGGGGAACGCCGGCGGCACCGGGACGCCGCGGGCGACCTCGACGTTCGCGGCGTACCCACAGCCGCCGCAGATCGCGATCTCGTCCTCGCCCGCCGCGGCCGGCGCCATGAACTCGTGAGAGCCGAGGCCGCCCATCATGCCCGTGTCGGATTGCACGACCCAGTAGCGGAGCCTGCAGCGGTCGAAGATCCGCCGGTAGGCGCGCTCGTGCGCCGCGTAGGAGCGGTCGAGCGCGGCCGGGTCGGGGTCGAGGGTGTAGGCGTCCTTCATCAGAAACTCGCGCGTGCGCAGCACACCCGACCGTGGGCGCGCCTCGTCACGCTCCTTGGTCTGGATCTGGTACCAGATCTGCGGCAGGTCACGGTAGGAGCGGATCTCGCGCGCGGCGAGCCACGCGACGACTTCCTCGTGCGTCATCCCGAGGCACAGGTCGCGTCCGTAGCGGTCCTGGAGTTTGAACATCTCCGGGATGCCCTCCCAGCGGCCCGACTGCTTCCAGATGTCGGCGGGATGGATCACGGGCATCGTGATCTCCTGCCCGCCGATCGCGTTCATCTCCTCGCGGATGATCGCGTTGACCTTGTCGAGGACGCGCTGCCCGAGCGGCAGGTACACGTAGACGCCGGCGGCGAGCTGACGCACGAGGCCGGCGCGGAGCATGAGCTTGTGGCTCAGCGCTTCGGCGTCGGCGGGATCCTCCCGGAGGGTGGGAACGAGGGACTGCGAGCGGCGCACGGCTACTTCGCGCCCTTCTTCTTGTTGGCCCCTTTGACGCCGGGCGCGTACTGGAGGCGCGCCACGGGCTTCCCGGCGACGATGTGCGACTCGAAGATGTCCCGGAGGTCGCTCTCCTGGACGCCGCAGTACCAGACGTTGTCGGGATACACGACCATCATCGGGCCGTGCCCGCACTGCGAGAAGCAGCCGGCCTTGTTGATCCGGACGTCGTCCTTGAGACCGGCCCTCGCCACCTCACCGCGGAGGTGCGTCACGAACCCCTCGACATCGCCCTGCGTCGGGCAGGTATCGCCCCCGGTGCACACGAAGACGTGGACCCGGTACTGGCCCATCAGTCGTTGACTGGCGCCGCCGCCTGCGCGGCCTTCCGTTCGGCGATGAACCGGTCGACCTCCTCGCGCATCGCCTTCACGATGTCTTTCTCGGGGACCTTGCGGACGACTTCGCCGTTCCTGAAGATGAGGCCGATCCCACGCCCGCCCGCCACGCCGATGTCGGCGGCGCGCGCCTCGCCGGGGCCGTTCACTTCGCAGTTGTGCAGCATGGCGCCGGGCAGTGCGAACGAGTGGACGCCCTCCACCTCGAGGTTGTGCACATGCCCCGTCCATGGGACTCGCCGCACGGAGCGGACGCCGACGTAGAGCGTGGTGTCGGTGAGCACGACCTGACCTCTGCCGCCGTCGCGGCACCCGCGGAGCGCGCCGAGCTGTAGAATTTCCGCGAGCCGCGTGAGGCCCGCCTGCCCGGTGACCGAGACGACCCAGTTGCGCTGGCGCGCGCGCTGGTCGCGATGATGGAGAAACGCCGGGACCCCGAGCCGAAGCAGAAGCTGATGGACCTGGATAGCGAGCGCGTGTGACGACGTGCAATACGTGGCCCGCCAGTGGCCACGCACCCGGCCCAGGTAGCCGTCCCCTTCCCACAGCGCCTTCACGAGGGCCCGCTGCTTGTGGTGCGGTAGCCGCTCCATCCAGTCGGGCATGCGCTTTTCTGTGGCGCCGTGTCCGAAGAGGGACTCGAGCAGTCGCCCGAGCGCCAGCGAGTGGGCAATGACTTCCGCCGTGTCCCGCCGGCGGCGCACCTGCGACGTCAGGCCGAGACCGGCGAGAATTCCCTGGAGACGCTCGACGTGCTCGCGCTGCTCCTCGTGGAAGCAGAAGAACTGCTGGTGTGGCTTGCCGGCCGTGCCGGATATCGTGCCTTCGGAGAGGTAGTAACCGGCGAGCGTCATGAAGTCGTCATCGACCGGGATCTCGCCGAAGCCTTCGGCGGCGAGCGTTGCCCGGTCTTCCTTCTCCTGCAGGACCGGATACGCCAGCACCCACCCGGCGCGCAGCTGGCCGGCGGGCACCCAGCGAGGCTCCGCGCCGGCGGTGAGCACCGCCTGCACATGCGGCCGACGTTCGCGCCCTGCCTTCAACCGCATCGGTCGCGGGAACGCCCAGACGGGATGGTTCTCGGTCAGCCGCACCGGCACGAACCCGGTTGGCTGAACTTCGACTAACTCACCGTCGAACGCATGCGTGCTCGCCCATTCGACCTTGCGATATTCGCCGGCGTGCGTCAGAACTTCGTCGGTCTCGGAGACCGTCTCGATCGGTTTGGGTCCCTGCCGCGTGACGACCGACTGGCCCTCCGGCACGCACCCCATCACGGCGATGTGGATCTCCTCGTTCAGCCCGCGGAACTCGTCCTCGACTTCCTTCGCGAGCTTGACGAGATCGACGTCGGCGCGACCGCACGAGGGGCACGAGACGAACGTGAGGCCGCCCTTCCTGAGGCCGAGCGACTTGAGGATGTCGATCCCGACCCGGACTTCCTCGGTCGGATCCGCGGAGAGCGAGACGCGGATCGTGTCGCCGATGCCCTCTGAGAGGAGCGCGCCGAGGCCGACCGCCGACTTGATCGTGCCGACGCCGGGCGTGCCCGCCTCCGTCACACCCAGGTGAAAGGGGTAGTCGACCTGGTCGGCGAGCTTGCGGTACGCCTCGATCATCATGCGCGGGTCCGAGGCCTTCAGCGAGATCTTCATCTCCGGATAGTCGCAGTCCTCAAGGATCCGGATATGCCGCAGTGCAGACTCGACCATGCCCTCGGCGGTCGGCCCGCCGTACTTGGCGAGAAGATCCTTCTCGAGCGAGCCCGCGTTGACGCCGATGCGGATGGGGATCTTCTTCTCCTTGGCGACGTTCACGACCTCCTGCACGAACTGCTTGCCGCCGATGTTTCCGGGGTTGAGGCGCAAGCCGTCGACGCCCTGCTCCAGCGCGATGAGCGCCAGCTTGTAGTTGAAGTGGATGTCCGCCACGAGCGGGATGCGGATCTGCCGCTTGATCTCGCCGAGCTTCTCGGCGGCCTCGCGGACGGGCACCGCACACCGGACGATGTCGCAGCCGGCCGCCTCGAGCGACCAGATCTCGAGCAGCGTCGCCTGGACGTCGCGCGTGTCGGTCTTCGTCATCGACTGCACGGTGAGCGGCGCGTCGCCGCCGACTTTGACATTGCCCAACCGGATCTGCCGCGTCGTCCGCCGTGTGATCATGGAGCCGTCCTATTTGAAGATCCTGAAAGCGTCGATCCGCACCAGGTCATTGTAGAGCGCGTAGACCATCAGGAGCATCAGCAAAACGAACCCGAGCTGTTGCGCCGCTTCGCGCTTCCTGAGCGACAGCGGCCGCCCCATGATCGCCTCAATGACGAAGAAGAAGAGGTGTCCGCCGTCGAGCATCGGCACCGGCAGGAGGTTCAGCAGGGCGAGGTTCACGCTGATGATCGCCGTGAACACCGCGAGCGAGGCGGCGCCCTCCTTCGCCTGACGCCCGGCCTCCGCCGCGATCTGGATGGGGCCGCCGATGTTCGACGAGTCGATCTGCCGCGAGACGATTTTCCAGAGCCCCTTGGCCGTGAGCCAGGTCATGTCCCACGTCTTGACCCAGCCGTAGGCCACCGCGACGAGCGGGTTGTAGGGTTCGTAACGCACCACCCGGGTGACGATGCCCACCCCGATGCGTCCGATCTCGACCTCCTGCCCACCGGGCCCTTTCTCCCTGACGGCGGTAGCCGTGACGGTCAGCGTCGCGGGCTTGCCATCGCGTTCCACGACGACGTCGAAGGTCTCGCCGCCGCGCTTCTGGATCGCCTGCATGAGATCGTCGGGCGTGAAGACCGGCTGACCCGCGACCGCCAGGACCAGGTCCCCGACGCGCACGCCCGCCGTCTCGGCGGGTGTGCCCGGGTTCACGGCGCCGATCTGCGGCGTGAGCTTCGGCCCGGCGCCGAGCTCCCACGCGTCCTTCGGGTCCCGGAAGATCGGGTCGCGCACGGTCGTTCGTCGCGGCGTCACGCTGAGCGTCAGCTCGGCCCCGCCGCGCCTGACGGTGAGCGTGAGCGGCCGCCCGTCCGATCCGGCGACGGCGCGCTCGAGGTCCTCCCAGTGGGCGATCGGCCGGCCGTCCACGCGCGTCACGACGTCGTCGGTCATGAGGCCCGCCGCCGCCGCGGGGCCCGCGTCGGCGACCCGGCCGATGACCGGTGGCCAGACCGGCCGCCCGACGGTCGCGAGCACGACCGTGAAGATGAGCGCGGCGAGGACGAAGTTCATCCCGGGGCCCGCGAAGACGATCAGGAACCGCGCCCAGAGCGGCTTGAGCGCGAACGACTTCGCCGGATCGAAGGGGACGGGCCCGCTCCCGCCCTCGAGCGGGTTCTCCTCGCCCATCATCTTGACGTAGCCGCCCATCGGGACGGCGGAGAGACAGTACTCGGTCTCCTTCCCGCGCCAGCGGAGGAGCACCGGGCCGAACCCGATCGAGAAGCGCTCGACCCCGACCCCGGTGAGGCGCGCGACGATGAAGTGGCCGAGCTCGTGGATCAGGATGAGGATGCCGATGACGACGACGAACGAGACCACGGTCATCATGCGGAGGCGCCTCCGCGGCACACGTCGATCCTGCGTCCCACCCGCAGGCGGGTCTCGGCGTCGATCGCCACGCACTCCTCGAGCGAGCGGACAGCGCCGGCGCCGGCGTCGTCGAGCGCCCACTCGATCAGCTGGGCGATCTCGGTGAACCCGATGCGGCGGTCGAGGAAGGCGGCGACCGCGACCTCGTTCGCCGCGTTGAGCACGACCGGTGCGGCCCCGCCGCGCTCGAGCGCGCCGCGCGCCAGCCTGAGGCAGGGGAACTTGTCCGTGTCGGGCGCGTAGAACGTCAGCTGCCCCACCCGGGTGAGGTCGAGGCGGGCGGCCGGCGTCGGCCGCCGCTCGGGATACGTGAGGGCGTAGAGGATGGGCACACCCATGTCGGCGAGGCCGAGCTGGGCGATGACCGACCCGTCCACGTACTCCACCATCGAGTGCACGATCGACTGCGGGTGGACGACGACCTGCACCTGGTCCGAGGCCACGTCGAACAGCCAGCGTGCCTCGATGATCTCGAGCCCCTTGTTCATGAGTGTCGCCGAGTCGATCGTGATCTTCGCGCCCATCTTCCACGTGGGATGCTTGAGCGCGTCCTCGACCGTCATCGCCGCGAGGTTGGCCTTCGGCGTCTCGCGGAACGGTCCACCGGACGCGGTCAGCAGAATCCGGTGGACGTCGGCCCGATTGTGGCCCGCCAGGCACTGGAAGACGGCGCTGTGCTCGGAGTCCACGGGGAGGAGCCTCACGCCGCGCGCGCGCGCGGCGGCCGTCATCAGGCTCCCCGCCATCACGAGCGTCTCCTTGTTGGCGAGCGCGACGGTCCGGCCCGCGACGATCGCGGCCATCGTCGGCAGGAGCCCGGCGCCGCCGACGAGCGCCGAGACGACGACGTCGGCATCCACGTCGCGTGTGAGCGCCACGAGGCCGTCCGGCCCGACGAGGAGCTCCGGCCGCGGGCTCGGCAGGATGCGCGCCAGCTGATCGAGCGCGCCTCCGTCGAGGAGCGCGACGGCGCGCGGCGAGTACTTCCGGCAGAGATCGGCGACGCGCTCGACGTTGGACCCGCGCGCGGCGAGCCCGACCACCCGGAACTCCTCCGGGAAGCTCGAGACCAGATCGAGTGTCCGGAGACCGACGGAGCCGGTCGCGCCGAGCAACGTGATCCGTTTCATTCCCCTCTCGCTAGACCCCGCCGAACCGGCGCGTCCGCCCCTGGAACTCGGCGATCGCGCGGTAGAGGTCGACGGCGCCGAAGTCCGGCCAGAGGGTCGGTGTGATCCACAGCTCGGTGTAGGCGATCTGCCACAGGAGAAAGTTCGACACGCGCATCTCGCCGCTCGTCCGGATCAGGAGGTCGGGGTCCGGCACGTCGGCGGTGTAGAGAGCCTGCTGGATCTCCTTTTCCCCGATGTCCTCGGGCCGGAGCTCTCCGGCTTGCACCTGCCGCGCGAGCGCGCGGCAGGCGTCGATGAGCTCATCGCGCCCGCCGTAGTTGAACGCCATCATGAGGGTGAGGCCCGTGTTGTCGCGCGTCGCCTGGACCACGTGGTCGATCCCCCGGCGCACCTGGAGCGGCACGCCGTTCGTACGCCCGAGCACGCGGAGACGCACGTTGCGCTCCATGAGCTCCGGCAGCTCCGAGCGGATCGCCCGCTCGAGCAGGCGCAGGAGGGTCGACACCTCGTCCTCCGGCCGACTCCAGTTCTCGGTCGAGAACGCGTACAGCGTCAGGTAGCGCAGGCCGAGCGCGTCCGCGGCGCGGACGATCGCGCGCGCCGTCTTCACGCCCTCCCGGTGGCCGGCGACGCGCGGCAGGCCCCGCCGCGTCGCCCAGCGGCCATTGCCGTCCATGATGATCGCGACATGCCCGGGCCGCGGCTGGGCGCGCACGACCGCGAGCAGCTCGACCTCGTCGAGCCCGGCCAGCTCCACCTGCGCTCCGGCACCCACGGGTTTCAACGCCATGCGACGGTCATGTCACACATGGGCTAGAAGGACAAAATTTCCTGCTCCTTCTTCTTCAGGAGCTCGTCCACCTTCACGATGTACCTGTCGGTCGTCTTCTGGATCTGGTCGTGGCCGCGGCGCTCCTCGTCCTCGGAGATCTTCTTGTCGTAGGCCATGGCTTTGAGCTTGTCGTTCGCCTCGCGACGGATGTTCCGTATCGCGACGCGGGCTTCCTCAGCGTGCTTGGCGACGGTCTTCACGAGTTGCTTCCGCCGCTCCTCGGTCGGGGGCGGGATTGCGAGCCGGATCACCTTTCCGTCGTTGATCGGA
>Ga0066669_10001051_pt1 | contig 10125 bp, 8 predicted proteins | sample GraSoiAngelo_118_FD_133940 | JGI IMG/M metagenome (GOLD analysis project Ga0066669, IMG submission 133940) | Grasslands soil microbial communities from the Angelo Coastal Reserve, California, USA - 14_0919_02_20cm | ecosystem: Environmental > Terrestrial > Soil > Grasslands | place: USA...
CCATGCAACACAGGTGGTACAGGCTGGGGGCCGCGCTGGCGGTGGTTGCCCTGGTCTTCGGGGCGTGCACGAGCGCCGCGTCGCCATCACCGGCAGCGTCGCCATCGCCCGCAGCCTCGCAGGCCGGTGCCTCAGGCTCGGCCCCGGCGTCAGCAGGCTTCCAGTACCCGACCGAGCAGATCAGCCTGACGATGTTCGGCAGCGACGAAGAGCCCTCGAACAACCTCGAGAAGAAATGGGCGGCGGAGTATCACGCGCTCCACCCCAACGTCACCGTCGATCCGCAGCTGACCCCACTGGGCCCGGCGTTTGACAAGCTGACGGTCCAGCTGCCCGCCAAGTCGGGCCCGGATATGTTCACCGTCTTCGAGCCATGGATCGAGACGTTCTACCAGGGCGGCTGGCTTGCACCTGCCATTCCGGCGGTGTTCGGCGTCCCGGATCAGAAGGGGATCATGGACCTGTACGTCCCCAACTCTCTCGATGCCATGACCCGAAACGACACGGTGTACCTCCTGCCGTTCTCCCAGCCGTCATGGGGACTGCTGATCAACAACAAGAAGTTCACAGAAGCAGGCCTCTCGCTCCAGAACGACATCCCCAAGACGTGGGATCAGGTGGCCGCCCTGCAGGACAAGCTCAAGAAGGTCGACGCGAACGGCCGGATCATCCAGAAGGGGTTCGAATTCCGGTACACGGCCGGTCCCCACTGGATGGCCATGCTGTTCTCGGCAATGGTCCAGGACCTGAAGGGCAAGGTCGTCGACGACCAGGGCAACCCACTGTTCACCTCGCCCGAGGCGATCCAGGCGATGACCGCCTGGAAGAAGAACGTCATCGCTCCGCAGATCAGCAAGAACGTTCAGCCGTCTCCCTACCAGGACTTCGCCGACGGACAGGACGTCATGTCCTATGGCGGGTTGAACGCGATGAGTTTCGCGATCCGCCTGAATCCAGCTCTAAAGGACAACATCACCTTCGCCCAGATGCCGACGATCTCGGGCAACCCGGGCAGCATCAAGTACTCGTTCAACTACGCGGTCAACCAGAACATCAGCGACGTGAAGAAGCTGGTCGCCTGGGACTACATTCGGTTCGCCCTGGCTCAGCAAGGCCACGTTATCGAGCACTTCAAGTCGACCGGATCGATTCAGCCTTTGAAGGATTGGTACAAGGATCCGGCGGTGTCCGACACCCCGTACCTCGCCACAGCCATCGATGTCATCCAGCATGCCTATGCCTTGCCGAGGACGAAGAACTGGGGCGCCCTGCAGACGGCGCTCGCCAATGCGGTCTCCAGAGTCGCCTTGAAAACGCGGATCCGGCGCAAAGCCTTGCGGCGGCGCAGGACGAGTACAACAAGGCAGTCGGGAAGTAGTCCGGTCCGGCGACGGACCCAGATCGGCAGGAGGGCGTAGACCGCCCTCCTGCCGCGCTGCCCGCGGCTCCGTCAGCCTCCGCTTCGCAATCCCAAAGGACAGGTAGAGACCTTTGCGCGTCATCGATCTGCACGCCCATCTGACGCCGCAGCGATTTCAGGCCGCAATCAAGGCAACCGGTAGGTGGCACGGGTTGACGTCGGCCACCGGTGAGTTGCAGGTGCCAGGCTTTCGGCGAACGCTAACCGAGCGGCTGTCGGACATGGACGCGCTGGGCGTGGACGTGCAAGTGGTGTCGCCCAATGGAGGCTTCTATCAATACGCGAACGAGCCCGACACCACCGCCCTCATCGCCCGAGAGTGCAACGACGAGATCGCCGAGATGTGTGCGGCACATCCCGACCGGTTTGCGGGCCTCGCCACGCTCCCGATGCAGGACGTCCCGGCCGCGGTCATCGAGTTGACCCGAGTGATGGGCATGGGCTTCAAGGGCGTGATGGTCAACGACCACGTGAACGGGCGGACATTCGACGAGCCAGAATTCCTGCCGTTCTGGGATGCTGCGGAGCGGCTCGACGCGGTCGTCTTCTTCCACCAGGCGAACAACACCGTGGTGACCGGGCGCATTGACCGCTATCACCTGGACAATTCGGTCGGCAATCTGACCGAGCGGGCTCTCACCTTCGGGGCGATCGTCGGCGGTGGGATCATCGACCGCTTTCCGAAGCTCAAGATCCTGCTGGGCCACGCCGGCGGCTACACCGCGTTCGGCATCGCCCGCATGGACAAGGCCTGGGAGGCGGCACGCGAGCTGGTCGGAGAGGGCGTCGATCCGGCGGTCGCCCTGGGCGGCGACTTCGGTGCCGAAGAAGCGTTGCGCGCCGAGGCCGGCGACCGAGGTCCCCTTGCGCGCCCTCCGAGCGCGTACCTCCGCAGCTTCTACTACGACTCCTGCACCTATACCCCGGCTACGCTGCGCTTCCTCGTCGATGCGGTGGGCGACGATCGCGTGGTGCTGGGAACCGACTACCCGGCGCCGATGATTCTCGAGGACGCGGTGAACTGGATCAACGGGCTCGACTGCCTGACTGCCGACGAGAAGCAGTCGATCCTCTCCCGCAATCCGGCGCGGTTGCTGGGATGGTAGGCGGGCTCAGGCGAGGCCGCCGTCCGTGACGGCTCGACCCGCGCAGGGCGCCGAGAGCGGCCGCGCGAGTGTGGCTGCGCGACGGGCGCGAAGGGGCTTGCTGTCCTGGGCGCTCCGGGGCTGGTTCGGGCCGTCCCAGCCATTCTGGGGCTTCCTGTTCGTCCTGCCGATCCTGATCCTGTTCGTCGCATTCAAGTTCTGGCCGATCCTGTACGCGGTCTGGCTCAGCCTGACGAACACGAGTCCCGTATCGCACACGGCCGACTTCGTCGGTGTCGACAACTACGTCAAGCTTGGTGGGGACCCCCAATTCATTCGGGCGCTGACGATTACCGGCTACTACGTGGTCGGTACCGTGGCACCGGTGGTCCTTATCGCCCTGGCCATCGCATTGCTGCTCAACCAGAAGATCAAGGGCCGCGGACTGTTCCGGGTCCTGCTCTTCTTCCCGGCCATCATCCCGATCATCGTGGTGCCAATCCTCTGGCAGTTCCTCTTCCATCCATACGGGCTCGTCAACTCCGCAATCTTCCAGCCCCTGGGCTTCGACCCGATCAACTGGCTGACCTCGACCGATTCGGTCGTACCCGCCTTCATCATCTCCACGTCGTGGCGGATCATCCCGCTCTGCATCGTGATCTTTCTGGCGGGACTCCAGGGAATCCCGGAGGACCTGTACGAGGCGGCCAAGGTCGACGGCGCCTCCATGCCCCAGCGGTTCCGATACGTGACGATCCCCCGGCTCAAGCCCACCATCCTCGTCGTCGTGGTTTTCGCGGTCACGCTGACCGCGAAGAACCTCGTCTTCATGCTGGTGATGACCAACGGCGGGCCGGACAACGCGAGCCGGACGCTGTCGCTGTTCATCTACGACGTGGGCTTCCGGTTCTCGCGCGTGGGCTACGCGAGCGCAGCGGCGATGCTGCTTCTGCTCGTCATCGTGGCCATCACGGCGATCAGCCTCAGAATCTTCCGGACCGATGACTGAGCGCCTGCCGGTGTTCGGGGTCCGGGCGCGCACGCGGTTGTTCTCGGCGACGACCTATCTGTTGCTGGCTGCCTGCACCCTCCTCTTCCTGGTGCCGATCTTCTGGATGGTTTCCACGTCGCTCAAGACGACGGACCGTGTGTTCGACCTCCCGATCGAATGGATTCCGACATCGCCGCAGTTCAACAACTACCCGGACTCGCTCGGCAAGTACGACTTCCCTCGCTTCTTCCTGAATAGCGGGATCGTCTCGGGTACGGTCACCGCTGTCCATGTGCTACTCGCCAGCTGGGCCGGTTACGGTCTGGCGAAATACCGATTCGGCGGCCGCCAGCTCCTGTTCTGGGCGATCCTCGTCACGCTGATCCTGCCGCTCGAAGTCGTGATGATCCCGCTCTGGTTGACCATCAAGACGCTCGGATGGGAAGACAGTTACCCCGGCCTCATCGTGCCGGTCATCGCCGATGCCTTCGGCGTCCTGCTCATGCGGCAGTACTTCCTGAACTTGCCCAGCGAGCTCATCGACGCCGCTCGGATCGATGGTGCCGGTCACCTTCGGACGTTCTTCACAATCGCGGTCCCGAACGCGTGGCCGGCCATCGTGACCCTGGCGATCTTCATGTTCCAGGCGACCTGGGATGAGTTCGTGTGGCCGTTCCTGATCGTGAGCTCGAGCCAGATGAAAACCGTGCCACTTGGAGTCCAGGCATTCCAGTCCGGAGAGTTGTCGAATTTTCCGGCGGTCATGGCCGTTTCGACCGTGGCCACGCTTCCGCTCGCGACACTCTTCCTGGTCTTCCAGCGCTACTGGATCCGGGGCGTCGCAACGAGCGGCATCCGCGGCTGAGGAGGAGGCTGCACGCTCGGGCCCTGGGGCCCGCGCTGATATATATTGCACAGTGCTTAAGGTGCGATGGGGAGGTGCCAATCAGTGTTGCGCCACACGGCGTTCTTCATCCACCGGGACACCACAACTCCAGATCAGCAATTCGACATGTTGAAGGGCCTCGTGTTCCTTCGATCGGAGTGCGCGGGCCCGGTTGCGGGCGATTATGGTGAGGACCTCTTCGGAGGGTCCGCCCGCCTCCGCGAGATCAAGCCCTTCAAGCGCACGCCCCGCTGGCGCGGCCGATCCGAAGGTCCGCCCTCCAATTACGACGTCGCCCTCCACCTGGACTTCAACGATCAGGCTGGGCTCGACGCGTACAACGACGACGCGGTGCATCACCGGATCGGCGACTTCAACGCCTCGATCAACGAACCGGAACTGACCGCTCGCGTCGATTGGTGGTATGAGGGCGCGCCGCGGACGAAGCCGGGGCTCGTCCGCCACTCGGCCATGTTTGTTTGGACAGACGAGTCGGGCAAGGCCGAGCGTCAACGAGCGCTGGATGCTGTGCGCAGGCTCGAAGGGTGCGCCGGTGTCGACTCGCTCGTCATCGGCGAAAACGTCGGTCCGCTCACGACCGATTACGACTGGCTGGTCGACATCCACCTCGACGATCGCGAGGCGGCCCGCCAACTACTGGAGGGCGACGCATACGCCGAGGCCATGCGCGCGGTCGCGCCGGCCGCCAAGTATGAGTGGACCGCGCGGCTGTCCCATCTCATGCGAGGCAGCTCCATCACGGCTCGAACTGCCTGACCGACCAGCCGGCCGTCAAGCGCCCCGCATCACGTGGGTGAGCCGGGCGGTCCAGTCGTGCTTCGTCGCGGCCGCCACGGTCTGAATCATCCGCGCATATTGTTCTCCAACGAGCATGCGACGAGCTGCGTCCACGTCCGCTAGCTGGACGTCCAGGATCCAGTCGAAATCGGTCATGAGATGGCCCACGTTCTGCCCCGTCAGCACCGACTCGACGCCCGCTTCTGCCTCGAGGCCGCGGGTGGCATCCAGGGCGTCCTCATTAGCCCGGTCGGTGGCGTCATCTCGCCAAACGAACATCGCAACGTGGCGGATTCGTCCCCGCTTGTTCCGTGAGGGACCCTCGTACCACCAGTCGACCCGCGCAGTCATTTCGTCCCAGGACACGGACTCGTTGAAGGACGACGCCGCGTTGTGGATCGAGTCCGCTCCGTAGGCGTCGTGGCCTGCCCAGTCGTCGAAGTCGAGGTGCAGTGCCACGTCAAAGTTGGCGGGCGGCGCCGAGAGTGACCGCCAGCGCGGCGTACGCTGCCAGGGGGGAACCTCGCGCAGGGGTTGTGTGCCACCGAACAGGTCGTCGCCGTAATCGCCGGCCCGGACGTCGCGGCACTCCATGCACAGATACGAGAGACCCTTGAGCATCTGTTCCCGTAGCTCCGGACCGGTGGTGTCCCTGAGTGTCCAGAGGACGGAATGTCGCAGGGGCATGCTGATTCTCCACGCGTGATCTGGACCAGAGTCTTCCAGGTCGTGGGTCGGCCCGTGAGTATGCATGATGCACAGTCGATCCAGAGCGAAGCCACGGTATGACTGGGCTCCTCAAGCTCGACGATGACGCTGCCCTCGACGCCGGAGTCGTGGGAGTGAAGGCTGCCCATCTCGCCCATGCCCGTGCCGCCGGTCTCCCGACCCTGCCCGGCCTGATCGTTCCCGAGGCGGCGGGCCGCCCCGCCGTGCGCGCGGGCCGAGCGGCTCTCGAAGCACGTGGACTGGGCGCTGCGCGCGGAGCGGTCACCGGTCACGAGATTTCGGCGGACCTTCTGGCCGCCCTATCGAGGACGGCTGAGCTCGGCGACAAGCTCGCGGTGCGCTCCTCGAGCAGGCTCGACGACAGCGGAGCGCTGGCTGGGGCCCTTGCCTCATACCTCGAGGTCCGGCCGGGCGAACTTGCCACGGCCGTGCGTGGCTGTTGGGCGTCCGTCTTTGCACCGCAACTCGTGGCCCGCCTGGACAACCTCGGGATCGCCATTGACGATGTCGGCCCAGCAGTGCTCATCCAGCCCTATGTCAATCCGGAGGCAGGCGGTTGGGCCAGACTCGCCGGCGACTGCGTGGAGATCGCCGTGGTGGCCGGCTCGCCAGCGCCACTTCTTGCCGGCCGTCATCCTGGCCAGCGAGTAACCGTCACCGCCGACGGGTCTGTCGTCGGAGGTCCGCCCGATGACAACCTGGATCCTGCGGTGCTGGCGCTGGTCGCAGACCTCGCCCGTCGGGCTGGACGGGAGGTGCGAGGCGCAACCCGAATGGAATGGGCGATCGTGGACGGCTCGCCGGTCGTTCTCCAACTTTCGAAGATCGTGGAGCACCATGGTCCAGGAAGGCGACCAACTGGCGACTTCTCAGGGCGGGCCTATGACCGCCTCGCGCGCGCGACCACACCCAGGCGCGGCCGGCTCGCCGATGGCTTCCTCGCGCCATGGGCGGCCGCCTTCGACGGGCTGCCGCCTGCGTCAGTCGTCGAGGCCGAGGACGGGTCGGCCGCACTGTTCGAGCGAGCCGCGCTGGTTGCCGTCGAGCTCCGACGCGGAGTCGGTGCCGCGGCGCCGGTGCCGCCGGAAGTGATCGCCGGTCAGCTCGCCCGCGGCGATCCGAAACTCGCGAACGGCCTCGCTGACGTGGACGTGGATGCAGGCATCGCCGCCTGGCTCCTGGGAGCCCTCGAAACGACCGCTCAGGGTCTTGTCCACACCGGTTGGCTAAGGACGCCAGATGAGCTTTGGCGCTACTCGGCCGACTCGATCGTGGCGGCGCTCGGCGGGCACCATCCGGCGCAGCCGGCACGCTGGCTGGGCGATCGCTGGGACGACATGCTCTTCGCCGTCGCGGCGACCCGCGGGGAAATGAAAACCGGTGTCCCGGCCTCCGCAGGCAGGGCGGCCGGCCGCGCCATCGTCGTGCGGGGGCCCGACGATGCCGCTGCAATGCGGGACGGCGACGTGATGGTCGCCACTTGGGCCATCCCAAACCTTTCGCCGCTGCTGTGGCGGGTCTCGGCGCTCGTCACGGTCGGCGGGAGTCCTGCCGCCCACCTGTGCGAGGTCGCCCGCGCCCTGCATGTCCCGGCCGTCGTCGCAGTGGGCGTGACGTCTCAGTGCGACGGCGCGATGCTCGCGGTGGATGGAGAGACCGGCGAGGTCTGGCAGTGGAGCGGTTGAGGCCGCCTCCCGATCTGCTCACGGAACCGGTCGGGGTGGTCGGGCTCGGAATCATGGGCGGCGCCATGGGACGCAATCTGCTGGCCGATGGCTTTCGCGTGCTCGGCCATGACGTTTCGGAACCGGCGCTCACGGCCCTCTCGCAGGCTGGAGGAACGCCACTCCGAACGCCGGCACAGGTCGCGGGTGGAGCGGGAGTCGTGATCACCTCCCTGCCGACTGGAACTGCACTCGAAGCTGTCGTGGGAGGCCTCGGAGGACTCCGTGACGCGGCGCGCCCCGGACTCGTCGTGGTCGAGACCAGCACTCTCGCCCTGGCCGATAAGGAGTCCGCACGCCAGGTCATTTCGGAAACGGGCGGGTTGCTTCTCGACTGCCCGATCAGTGGAACCGGCGCCCAGGCAGCCTCGCGGGAGATCGTGTTTCTGGCCAGTGGCGACCCCACGGCGATCGCGCGGGTTCGACCTGTATTGGAGCAACTTGGTCGCATGATCCATGAGGTCGGTCCGTTTGGAGCCGGATCCCGGCTGAAGTACGCGGCGAACCTCCTGGTTGGGATCCACAACGTGGCGACCGCCGAGGCATTCGTTCTTGCCGAGAAGGCGGGACTCGACGCTCACCTCGTCCACGACGTGCTCGCGGACAGTGCCGCCGCATCGCGAATCCTCGAGCTCCGGATGCCGATGATGATCGCCAACGAGTATTCGCCGCCGACGGCCCGCCTGAACACCTTCCTCAAGGACCTCGAAATCATCACGGAGTTTGCCGACCAGCTCGGGTCGCCGACGCCGCTGCTCCGGGTTGTCCGACAGCTCTACGAGGCCGCGAGCAGATCGGGCCTGGGCGAGCTCGACAGCGCGGCTGTATGCCGGCTGATCGAGGCCCGGGCGGACATCGACAGGGGCGCGCCTACTCCTTGATGCCCGAGGCGGCGACCCCCCGCACGAAGTAGCGCTGGAAAAGGAAATAGAAGACTGCCAGTGGGATTGAGGCGAGCGTCGTGAGCGCCATGATGTGGGGGAAGTTGGACAGTTCAGCCTGCTGGAACGTTCGGATGCCGAGCGGGATGGTTCGCATCGCGTCGGACTGAATCACGAGGAACGGCCACGTGAAGTCATCCCACGTTTCCCGGAACGCGAACACCCCCACGGTGATGATCGCCGGCCAGGAGAGCGGCATCGCGATCGTGAAGAAGACGCGCAAGTGGCTGGCCCCATCGATGCGCGCCGCTTCGATGAGCGAGTCCGGGAGCGAACGGAACCACTGGCGCATCAGGAAGACTCCGAACGCGTCGGCGATCACCGGAACGATGAGGCCCTGATAGGAGTTGATCCAGCCGAGGTCGCGCATGGTCAGGAACAGGGGCACCATGATCACTTCGAGGGGCAGGATCAGGGTCACGACGATCGCCAGGAAGAGCACGCTTCGGCCCGCGAACCGGTATTTCGCCAGCCCGTAGCCCGCGAGGCTGGTGAACAGCACGTTCAGGAGGGTGACGGTCGTCGTGACGATGACGCTATTGATCGTGTACCGAGCAAAGTCCGACTTGGTCAATGGATTTGACCACGCCTCGGCGTAGTTCTCCCAGCGAGGGTCGCTCGGGATCCACTGGACAGGCAGGTCGAACTCGTGGCCGAGGGTCTTGAGCGACGTTGAGACCATCCAGAAAACCGGAACGAGCAGGAAGAACGCGATCACCGTCAGGACGACGTAGAGGAACACCGGTCGGATCGGGTTGCGGCGGACCGACAGCAGCACGCGAGCTTTCCCTCAGTCCTCGCTTCGGAAGATTCGGAGGTTGACGAGTGTCACGACGATCATGATCAGGAGGAGGACCATCGATGCCGCGCTCGCATAGCCGACCCGGAAGAACTGGAACGCCGTCTGGTAGATGAAGACCGACAGCGTCTGGCTCGCATTGTTGGGGCCGCCTCCGGTCAGAACGAAGGCGATGACGAAGCTGCGTGCGCAGAACAGCGTGGCGATGACGACGACGACAAGCATCGTCGGACGAAGGAGCGGGAGGGTCACCCACCGGAAGCGCTGGACCATTGATGCTCCGTCGACCTTTGCCGCGTCATAGAGGTCCTCGGGGATCGACTGGAGCCCCGCGAGGTAGATGATCGAAAAGAGCGGAACGAGCCGCCAGTCGGTGGCGAGGATGAAGCCCGGGATTACGGCGGCTCGATCGAACAGCCAGTTGATCGGGGGAATGCCCAGGGTTTCCAGTCCGACGTTCACGAGCCCATACGGGTGGAACAGGAACTGCCAGAGGATGGGGACCAGGATGATCGGGATGATCGCGGGGAAGAACGTCAGCAGGCGGTAGAGCCGAATGCCCGGGATGCGCTCATTCAGCAGGAGTGCCAGCGCAAGCGAGAGGACCACGATCGGGACGACCGAGCCGACGACGTAGTAGGCCGTAACGCTGAGCGAGTTGATGAACTGCTTGTCAGCGAACAGCTGAGCGTAGTTGCGAAGGCCGACGAAGTGGTGAACGGGGTTGAACGGATTTGCGTCGGTGAAGCTCA